>ENA-OYXU01000508-OYXU01000508.1-human-gut-metagenome-genome-assembly--contig:-NODE-508-length-15161-cov-5.028068_pt1 | contig 15161 bp, 9 predicted proteins | sample MGYA00243243_ERZ653435 | MGnify/ENA primary metagenome ERZ653435 (study PRJEB26926, sample SAMN06165113) | human gut metagenome | biome: ENVO:00009003; feature: ENVO:2100002; material: ENVO:00002003... | reverse complement strand
TTGCCAATCAGGAGAACACTCCGACCTTCACTTTCAACGTCAAGCTTTTGGGCAAGCTCTTCAAATCGCCCAAAAAACAGATGATCACGACCAAGCACATTGCTGCCGCCGACCGTGAGCAGACTCTTGACATCGTCCACACAATGCTTGCCGATGCTTCTGACTTTACATTTATCTTCACCGGTAAAATCGACATGGACCGGATGCGTCAGCTCGTCGAGCAGTATATCGCCACTCTGCCCACAGGCAAGTCAAACGAACTCGACAAGGCCGGATGGTCAGCTGATATGGAGCCCATCAAAGGCTCGGGCGAAGACACCTTCACCACTGCGATGCAGACTCCTCAGACTTATGCTTTTGTAGCTGTAATGGGCAAAATGCCTTATAACCCGAAAAATCAGATTCTCGCATCTGTTTCGGCTCAGATTCTCAGCAACCGCCTGCTTAAGAAGGTGCGTGAGGAAATGGGTGCCACCTACTCTATCGGCATGAGCGGCTCTCTGTCTCGCACAGGCGATTTCAACACAGTTCTCCAGACAGCCTTCCCCATGAAGCCCGAGACCAAAGATGAGGTAATGACCGTCATTAAAGACATCATCACTTCGATGAACTCTACGGTTACAGACACCGAGCTCAACCCCATTAAAGAGTATATGGTTAAAAACGCCACAACAGCTCTCGAGGAAAACAGCGACTGGGCTAACGGTATTGCAGGATGGGCTACCAATGGTGTTGATACATTCAACGGTCGTGCTGACCTCGTCAACTCTATCACTACAGACGACGTCCACGCCTTCATGAAGGCACTCATCGATCAGGACAACTACCGTGTTGTCATCCTTGACCCCGAGGCCGCACAGGCAGCCGCCGAGACCAAGTAAGCATCCGTAGATTATATAATTATTCTGTGATTAAGGGGCCGCGTCACGTGACGCGGCCCCTTTTGTTTAAAACAAAGAACAAGTACGGTCGAAAGGTTGTTATAATATCATAATTTTCACAAAAATGCTTATAACAATGAAAGCTATCAAACTAAGTATCCCCGTGATTGCGGCTGTCTTTGCATCGGCCCCGTTAAATTCTACTGCGCAGGTTTTTAACGATTCAGACACAGTCGGTGTACCTCAGCGCGCTATAATTCTTACCGGCAATCCGGGGGAGAACAATGAGCATATTGCGGTGCTTTATTCTCGCGAGGGTATGTCTTTTGATGACCCGAGCGCACCTCGCTTTCTCTTTCTCGATCGCGAAGGTAAAGTTGCCCTCGGTATCGGCGGTTATGTCAAAGGTGTTGCAAGCTACGACTTCGACGGAGCGATTGACGATAACGGCTTTGTGACTAATGCCATTCCTGTGCCGTCTGATCCGGCGTTGCGCAACCGTTTTGGAGCAGACGCATCACACTCGACCATATTCTTGAAATTGGTCACTAAGAATTCAAAACTTGGCCGAATTATCGTCTATGTTCAGACAAACTTTACCGGAGATGTTGGCGGTTATGGTTTGAAACTCAAGCAGGCTTATGTCAGCGTCGGACATCTGACCGCCGGTCTTGCCCGTTCGACATTCGCCGACGGTGAAAGTCAGGCTCCGACCGTCGATACTCAGGGACCGTCAGGACAGATAGACGCAAAGAACATGCTGTTCCAATACAAGACATCTTCATGGCATGGTCTGTCGGCAGCTGTCTCGGCTGAGTTTCCCAAGGCCGATTATACAATCACGGCCGGGGATGCCGAAAAAATATCACAACGTTTCCCGGACATACCCGTCTATGTGCAGTATAGCTGGAAATCAGGTAATCACATAAGATTGTCGGGTATACTGCGAGAGTTGAGCTATCGCGATCTTATAGCCGGAAAGAATCGTTTCGAAACCGGCTGGGGCGCGCACTTCAGTACAATCGCAGATATTGTCGGCGGTCTAAAATTCTTCGGTCACGTTGCCTACGGCAAGGGTATCGCACATTATATCAACGATCTCGGCGACATTGGTTATGACCTTATACCCTCTGACACTCCCGGCAAGATGAAAGCACCCGGTGTGTTAGCATGGACGGGAGGTCTGCAGTATAACTTTACAAAGGATTTCTTTATGTCGGCAAATTATAGTTACAGCCGAGTATATCAGAATGAGTTAATAGGTGCCCGCGCTTATAAATACGCACAGTATGTCGCGGTTAACGGATTCTATAATATAATCCCTGACCTTATGATTGGAGCGGAATATGTCTATGGCCGTCGAAACGATGTCGACCGGTTTCATGGCAATGCCAATCGTTTTGAGGCCATGCTGCAATACAGTTTCTGATAAAAAAACTAAATATCAGACGGGTCGGCGCAACTATGGGCCGACCCGTTTTGTTTAAAGAATAAATTTAAAACTTATACATAAGATATGGAAAGATTTATTTCGATGTCAAAGTTGACTAAAGCGGTCACAGAATCATTTGAAAGCAATAAAGACGATAAACTTGCACTGTCTGTTGTCCTGACGGACGGACGCAAGATTAATCTCGGAAAAACCGATGTCGCGTCTGCGATTGGTGATTTGGTGAGACTCCCGATATTTGTCAGTCTCCTTGCGCAGAAGTATGACAATAACGACGGTATGAACTCGTGCTGCAAGGCCTGTGAGTGTGGATGCAAAGGCAAGTCAAAGACAAACCCTGAAATTCCTCTCAACAGACGCGGTCTAAGGATGTTAAGTGCCGTCGAGCCGACAAATGACAGTGACAGTAAATACAATATCCTTTATGATAATATTGTCGCGCTGAGCGGCGCAGCTCCCGATATGGACGAAAAAGTCTATAAAGAGCAAGTCGCAGCAAATCAGAAAGCTGATATTGCAAATACACTTGCTGCGGCAGACTACTTCCTCTTTGACGATACCGACATAGCGGTCGACGTGTATACTCGTCTAAGTTCGCTTGCAATGACGACCGAGCAGCTTGCCGTAATGGGTGCGACGGTTGCCGCTGACGGCCGTAATCCTGTCAACGGATCAAATGCGTTTGACGGAAAAATAAGCACGGCAGTTATGGCTGTCGCTGCCGCTCATGGAGGACCGCATCATCTGAAAAAACAGTGGATGATTAAGGTCGGACTTCCCTCGGTTGTCAATGAATGTGGAACAATCGTCGCCATGCTGCCCGGTTTCGGCGCTATAGCCGTCTCTGACTCAAATGTAAATAACGATAAAGTTTCGTGCACTGCCATTAAAACAATCCGAGACATTGCTGCTGCATTAGGATTAAATGTATACAGTTCGGCTCGTGTGTCAGTCGATAAAGATTAATATTCTGAAAAACTTGCCTGAGAAATTCAAAAGGCAGGTTCTACTCGACCGTAATGGTTGAATGTTATATAATTCTGCGAGGTCGTCCCGGCTTATCAATCGAATAAGTCGGGACGACTGTTTCTTGCGGCATAGTCAAGTAAATTATTATATACGCGCAAAATCGCATCAGCATACGAACTGTTCATAGCCCAACGCATATTAAGGTCATGCCATGTCGCTGCCGAGCCTCGTTTTACCATATTGAACCGCGGGTCAAGAAGATGCTCGCCTTCAGGAAGAGATTTGTCCGAAACATAAGCATACAGGTGCTGAATATGAGCGGTGACTCCGTCTCTTATAGTCTCGAATTTCTCTCCGCGTGCACCGCGTCTGTTGACACCAAGACCGCAGTAATTATGCTGAGATGCTTTGACTGCAGTTCCTCCCTCAAACTTAAACCATCCGGTCTCAATAATAGCCTGACAGAATGCCATATCCCCTTTTATACCGTATAACCGGCCTACTTCGATGTAACATCGTGCGATTTCAGGAGAGAAGTGTTTGTTATACCGTTTGACAAATTCGGCCATCGTCTCATAATCAATATCGGATTCTCCCGAAATAATACTATAGTCTTTCGAGATATTCATCGCTTCAATTTCCGAGTCTATTGCGCTATCGAGCAGAGACTGTCTGTCATCCTCAATAACACGGGACTCGCCTTTTGACACAGCTTCAGCAGGAGATTTACACCCGGTCAACAAGAGCAATGATATTATTAATGGCAAATGATTCATCATCGCCGACAAACTTACAAAAATTATGCCGTTTTTAAGCGAAAAAATCATGCACTTTTAATTGCAGGTCATTAGTTTTACACTAAAGTATTACTATCGTGTCGACGCCTATAACGAGAACGGTGTCACCGAGGGTAACGATATAGTAACCGACTGATAATCCATTGTTTTGATATAACGAAACAGGAGACACTCTTTTCGGAGGGTCTCCTGCCACGTTTCAACTATTTATTTATGAGAGCCTTGTAACCATGGTTTCACAACTTTGTCACAAGGACGAGGGATAATTAGAATGCGTATCTTTTACTGCTTCATTTACTACAATATAACGTAATTGGAGGATGTAATTCCCTTAGCAACTGCACTAAAAGAGATTAAATAGTGTAATCTCCGCGGCGCAGTTCCTTAAAATGTATAATATGACTTAATAAATTGGTCTATGGGAGTTTGACCGATGACCCTTCGATTATCAGAACTCCGCGGTCAGCAAGCTCTCTTATGATGTCAGTCGCAAGCTGTCTCCGTGTCGGAAATGCATCGACAAGTGACCTGAAAGTCAGCGGACAGTCCGCCTCTCGCAGATATGCCATTACCCGCATCTTGATTTCAGCCTCTGCATCTTTAGTGTCGGCCACTCTGCGATTTGAACGGCAATAGTCACAATGTCCGCAATCTTTTGCATTTTTCTCGCCGAAGTATTCAAGAATTATGCGGGAACGACAGCGATTCTCGGCAAATGCAAACTGTTTCATTGACTCGAGCCTCGCCTTCATATCATCGCGCCGTTCCTCGTAGACCGCCCGCGGTATGCATAGATACTTTGATAACTCGCGCGACGTCGGGAAATAAACATAAGGAGTGACGCGGCGCGGAATATAGTGTATGACATGCATTCGCGCAAGTATAACAAGCGCATTTGTTACATCTGTTTCTTTGACCGATATAGCCGATGCAAGGCGTTGTTCGCTAATGGTCACGTAATCGCTGAAAAGACCGGGATACAGCCGTAAAAGAGCCTGAAGCACTCTGTCAGTCATTACATCAAGTTCAAGCGAATAGAAATCACGGCGGTCGACAAGCACGGTCACGCGAGCACGCGTCATGGTCTCGTCCTCATATTCTATATATCCTGACCTCGACAGTATGGCGACAGCAGCCCGTGTCGGCGCGGGCTTCAAGCTGAATGTCATGCAGAATCTGTCGAAGTCACAATCATATACATTATTATAGCCTCCTCCGACCGTCACCCCGAGAAAGACACAAAGCTTATCGTAAACCTGTAAAATATAATCTTTTGGAGGAAAGGAATCGGCAAGACGGCGCGTAAGAAGAGCTTTATCGTTCTTGGCACAGAGAACGACAGCATATGAGTGTCTGCCGTCTCGCCCTGCACGCCCTGCTTCCTGATAATATTCCTCGATAGATGACGGCAGGTCATAATGGACAACAACACGCACGTCAGGTTTGTCGATGCCCATGCCAAAAGCATTTGTCGCGACAATCACACGTGTTTTGTCGGTTTTCCACATATCCTGACGCTGGCTTTTCTCTTCGGGAGAAAGTCCGGCATGATAAAAGTCTGCACTGATTCCGGCCGCTTTGATAAGTTCGGCAAGCTCGCGCGTGCGGAGTCGTGAGCGTACATAGACAATAGACGAGCCTGACGTATTGGCGAGAACTCTTAGAAGCATTTCGTCTTTATGCTCGTTGTGGCGTACTATATAGCTAATGTTGTCGCGGACAAAACTGCGGCTGAAGACGCGGTATGATTGCATTTCCAGCTTTTCGGCGATATCGGCGACAACTGTCGGTGTAGCCGAGGCGGTCAGAGCAAGCACAGGCACACTATCAGGCAAAATATGTCTTAGCTCCTTGATATTAAGATAAGACGGTCTGAAATCATAGCCCCACTGTGAAATACAGTGAGCCTCGTCTACGACAAGAGCCGAAATGTGCCATTGTCTTATCTCTTCTAAAAAAGACTGCTGTCTTAATTTCTCGGGTGATACATATGCCAGTTTGGATATGCCGAGGCGGCAGCGGTCGAGACTCAGCTTCTGCTCGCGGCGCGTCTGACCGGAATGAAAGTACACAGCTTTGATGCCATGGTCATAAAGATTGTCGACTTGGTCTTTCATCAGCGATATGAGAGGAGTGACCACAAGTGTCAGTCCGTCGAATATCATCGCAGGGACCTGAAAGGTCAGTGACTTTCCCCCACCCGTCGGCAAAAGGCCGATAGTGTCATGGCCGTCGAGCACAGACTCTATTATATCAAGCTGTGCCGGCCTGAAATCGTCATAACCCCAGTATTGACGGAGGATGTCGTGTGGAGAGAGAGCACACATTACTGTCAGCCGTGCTTCAATCAGTCGCGCAAATGTATCTGCTTAACGAGGAGCTGCAGTGTGGAGACTGCATTGCGATGACGATTCTCTTCAATCGTATAGCATATGTCAAACGCTTTGCCGGCGTGTATATGGTCGAAATAGCGTGACGCGTTAAAGGCTATCGCATTGAAAACCTTACCTGATGTGTCGTCGACAAGTTCGAGTTTTATGTGCTCGAGTTGCTTGCCTACAAGTTTGCTTGTGCCGAAATCTTTAACACAATGGGTGCAGAACGTAGGCTTTTGGTTTCCCGGTCCGTAAGGATTGAATAGATTGAGTGTCGAGACAAACTCCGGTGTTATCTGTCCGAAACTGATCACGGCATCAATGTCAATCTGAGGAGTCTGCTGCTCCGGCAGGATATTTGCAGCGACATACTCCTCGAAACGCCGTGTAAACTCGGCGATATTCTCCTCTCTCATAGAGAGACCTACCGCATAGGCATGTCCGCCGAAATTCTCAAGAAGGTCACGGGCCGAGTCGACAGCCTTATAGACGTCAAAGCCCTGCACTGACCGTGACGAGCCGGTCGCAAGTCCGTTGGCCAGAGTCAGTACGACAGACGGTTTGTAATAGAGTTCGGTCAGACGAGAAGCCACAATGCCGATGATACCTTTGTGCCAGTCTTTGTTATAAATAACAATCGACTTTTTGGGCGAGTGCATCTCGCCGCGCGACTCAAGAATAGCATTGGCTTCGTCGGTAATCTGCTTGTCAAGCTCCTTGCGGTCTTTGTTGTATTGGTCGATTGCTATTGCACGGCGTGTAGCGTCCTTCATGTCTCGCGATACAAGCAGCTCGACGGCTTCACGTCCGCTCTGCATGCGGCCCGATGCATTGATACGCGGGCCGATTTTGAACACGACGTCGCTGATTGTAATCTCTTTGCTCCCGAGTCCGCAGGTACGGATTATGGCACGCAGTCCCATGTTAGGATTTGAGTTGAGGCGCTTTAGTCCGACATAAGCCATCACGCGGTTTTCATCAACCATCGGCACAATATCGGCGGCGATGCTTACAGCCACAAGATCAAGCATACTGTCAAGTTCGGCTGTTCCGATACAGTTACTGATAGAAAACGCCTGCATCAACTTATAACCCACTCCGCATCCCGAAAGATGCTGACACGGATAAGTCGAGCCCTCAAGTTTGGGATTGAGAATGGCGGCAGCCGGCGGAAGCTCGTCATCGGGGACATGGTGGTCGCAAATGATGAAATCGATACCTTTTGTGCGTGCATAAGCTATCTCCTCGATGGCCTTTATGCCGCAATCAAGTATGATTATCAGTTTTACACCCTGTTCCGCGGCCTGATCTATGACTTTGAACGAGATGCCGTATCCTTCGTCATAGCGGGTCGGGATATAATAGTCTATTTCAGAATAAAAATTCTGCAGGTAACGGTAGACCAAGGCGACAGCAGTTGTCCCGTCGACATCATAGTCGCCATAAATCATGATTTTTTCCTTAGCTCCCATCGCACGGTTAAGGCGGTCGACGGCCTTGTCCATGTCAGGCATCAGAAAAGGATCGTGGAGGTCACGCAGCGAAGGGTGAAAGAATTTCTCCGCCTCGCTTAGCGTATTAATGCCTCGTTGATGGAGCAAGTCGCTTATCGGCGCGCAATTTGCAAAGCGTCTTGACAGCTCTGTCTCGGTCTGATTGTCGTTTTGATGGGATAAGTAATTCCATTTACTTGTCATCTATATAGTTTTTTATTTTTTGCAAAGTCAAAGCAAGACGCTAAGGTCTTGCGCACGAACGCATTGGACAGAGGAGACAGAGAGACGGGCATATTTCACACCCTTATTTATGCAAAAATAGCCAAATTAATCGGAAAAGCACCCGATATATTTGGCCATTTAAGTTTATTTAATAATACGGTAATCGTGTTCTATGCAGAGGGGTGATTGAGATGGACATCGAGCTGCGGGAACGGGAAACTGATGCCACATGCCGGGAGTTCTTTATAGACGCGTTCGTTTATCTCAAAATATACGGCCCAGTAGTCGACATTTCGAGTCCAAGCTCTGACAATCAGATTTACCGATGAGTCGGCAAGTGCGTTGACGTAGACTCGCGGACTGCCATCTGTTTTAGGAAGAAGTTGCTTGATTTTATTCTGATTCTGTTCATTCCACCGGTCTATATGAGCCTTGACGGGCGAACGGTGGAAAATACGTTTTAGCCAAGACCTGTCCGGCGCTTGCGACGCAGGGACGTCAGGGATGCCGTCTCCGTCAATGTCAACCATAGGCTCGTCGGCTTCGGCCCTCATCTCACGGTCATCTTCGATAGTGCCTGTGACGATGCGCGAGTCCGAGGCGAGTATTTCCAAAATAGCCTTTCGAGCGGTCTCTACATCATCACCGTATGAAATAGACACAGTCCAGTCTACGCGGCGGTAATCGGCTCGTGAGTAATTGTTTACCGAGCCGGTCGAAAGGCCGCCGTTAGGTATGATAATTATCTTGTTGTCGGGTGTGGCGATGATTGTATGGAAAATCTGTATCTCGCGCACAGTACCTGCATATCCCTGCGCCTCAATGTAATCTCCTATTCGATAAGGTTTTAGAAGTAGTATAAGGACGCCGCCCGCAAAATTTTGCAATGTGCCGCTTAGCGCCATGCCGATCGCGACACCGGCCGAGGCAAACAGGGCAATAAATGACGATGTATTAATACCGAGTATGCCTATGACCGTAACAGCCAAGATAAAGTATAGCACCATGCGGATAAGACTCAATACAAACGTTGACAGTGAACTGTCAACCTTGCGTCTTATCATAATGCCGGAGACGACATTATAAAGTTTCTTTATAATAAATTTGCCGACATAAAAGACAAGAAGGGCTATCGCAAGATTTATGGCGAAACTGACAAGTCCGCTGACCATCTTGTCTAAAAGCTCGTCAAGTGGCAGCGATTTTAGCATCTGTATCTCCTCTGATTTGTCTGGTATCGAATCGGGCACCTGTGTCAAACCGGGCAATATCTGGTCTTGAGCAAAGAGCATAAGCTTATAACAAATTATAAAAGTATGGACGCGACGTCATCAAACCAAGCAAGCTGATTATAATTCTTCAGCGTGTAATCTGCATCGCTTTTAATTATGTACGTCGAAAGGCCCGAATGTTCTTTAAGGTCAATCGTATTCCACAGACGGTCGGTTGTGGATTCATAGACAATCGTTTCGGCAAGGGCGGCATCAAACTCGTCTTTAAGCGTCTTGTCGTTGCAAAGAGCATTGATGTAGCCGCCGAAATCGTAGTAATAGCATGTCGAGCCGGTCATATATTTCTGAGGGGTATATCCATCAGGGACGCCTGCATCTGCACGCTCGTAAATAGCTTTGGTGGCCGCGGCAAGTCGCTCGAGCCCTGCTGTGTTAATGACTGATACCGAGCAGAAACGATAGCGGGGATTCGTCATCTGATCGTAGAAATCAAAAGTCTCCCGAGCCGCTGCCGTTAGATCAGGCACAGATTTAAAGAAATGCTTTATATTTTTGTCGTAAGGCATACCGTATGCGAGTATTTCGATGGGATAAGCTACAATATAAGGGACTGCATTACGCAATTGATACGCGACTTCAACCGATGACATGTAACAGCAGTCCATATACAGAAAACTGAAGTTCTCATCTTCGAGAACATCAGCAAGAGTCGTAATGTTCATCCATCGGCCGTGTTCCTCGCCGTATGCGCGCTTCTTAGACGATGATTCCTGCGAGATGCCGTCCTGCAGCCATCCGCTGCCGTGGCCCCATAAAATGAGTCCGTAGTCATCGGCCGGAGCCAACTCCTTCATATCGGCGAAGACTTCACGCATCCGAGTAGCATGCTGTGAATAAATTTCCTCGTCATCATAGATTTTAAGTGTGTCGATATGAGTGTATCTGTTTTTATCGGCACAAATCTCTTTTAAAACAGTTTTGCCGTTACGAGATGAATGATATACGAGCAGACGGCCGTCTGTAATGTCGCCTTTACCGGCAGCCATAAGCATTTCATTGATATCCTGCATGTCGTAATCATACGGCGAGACAAGACTTCCGAGAGAATTGTCGGCAAGCATATAAACAATAACAGTCCGTCCGACTGTTTTAACAGGGGGCTCCGGGGTAGGCTCGTCGTTCTTGTCAGAACATGAAACAACCGCGGGCAGGAGCATAAACAAACCTGAAATAAAGTATATTATCTTTGTATTTAATGATTTCATAATACAAAGTTACAATTATTTAGCGTATAATCGAGTCTATTGTTGTAATTTTGCACAGATTTTAAAGGTTATTTATAATAATGACATTAATCCGCCCGCAAGAAATAGACATTAGTCAGTACGACTATGATTTGCCGGATAGCCGGATAGCATCACACCCTTTGGCCGCTCGCGATAAATGCCGCCTTATGGTAAGAACGTCAGACGGCAAAGTCAGTGAGCATATATTTGACACTCTGCCTTCGCTGCTGCCTGCAGACAGCATGCTTATTTACAATAATACGCGCGTCATAAACGCACGTCTAAGATTCAGGAAAGAATCCGGAGGTTTAATTGAGATTTTTTGTCTTGAGCCATGTAGCCCAAGTGATTATGCGCTTAATTTTGCCAAGTGCGACAGCTGTTCGTGGCACTGCCTTGTCGGTAACTCCAAACGATGGAAAGACGGAGCGCTTTCATGCAGGCTAAACGATGACGCCGGTGTCGAAACCATTCTTAAAGCCACAAGACTTAGCCGCACTGAAGGCGGAGAGTCTATAGTGGAATTTGAGTGGGATAATCCGTCTAAATCATTCTCTGACATCATCTCCATGGCCGGTGAAATACCTATTCCGCCCTATCTTAACCGCGAGTCGGAAGAGTCTGATAAGGAAGACTATCAGACTATATATAGCCGTGTTGAGGGATCTGTCGCAGCTCCGACCGCCGGACTTCATTTTACGGATAAGGTCCTCTCTGACATCTCGGCCCGAGGCATCGAGCGTCGGGAGGTTACGCTGCATGTCGGTGCCGGCACGTTCCGACCTGTAAAATCTGCTACCGTAGGCGAGCACGAGATGCACAGCGAATTTATTTCGGTCGAATGTAATCTAATCGAGAAACTCGCCTCATATACAGGCAAAGTCATTGCCGTGGGTACGACGTCGGTGCGCACACTCGAGAGTCTATATCATATCGGCTGCCTTGTAGCCGAAGGCAGATGGAACGGAGAGCTCCCCCAGTGGTATCCTTACGAGGAATCACATCCGCAGTTGAGTGTGCAGGAGTCACTGACCGTCCTTGCCGATTATCTCAGGGCGCATGGTCTCGAGCGACTTGTGGCCTCTACGCGCATCATAATAGCTCCCGGTTATGAATATCGCATAGTCGGGGGCATGGTCACAAACTTCCATCAGCCGCAATCAACTCTGTTGCTGCTTGTCTCCGCATTTATCGGTGAGCAGTGGCGCGAGATTTATGACCGGGCGCTTAGCTCCGGTTTCAGATTCTTGAGTTACGGTGACGCCTGCCTGTTCTTCAGATAATCGAACAAAGCAGGAGTCAAAAACATTTTAACTGTATGCCAATAAAACATATACATTATACGACGGCCGAAATCGAAGCCGATCTCAGATATCTGCAACTGCTTGCAAAATCATTTCCGACAATTGCCTCGGCGAGCACCGAAATCATAAATCTTGAGGCCATCCTCAACCTGCCTAAAGGCACAGAGCATTTCCTCACCGATATACACGGCGAGTACGAGGCTTTTCAGCACGTATTGAAAAATGCATCCGGTACGGTCAAGCGCAAGGTCAACGAAATTTTCGGCAACAACCTGCGCGAGTCGGAGAAAAAAGACCTGTGCACGCTGATTTACTATCCGCAAGAGAAACTCGAGTTTGTCAAAGCCGAGGAAAAAGATATGTGCGAATGGTATGAAATAACTCTCAACCGGCTCGTCAAGGTCTGCCAGAGTGTTTCTTCAAAATATACGCGTTCGAAGGTCAACAAGGCACTCCCTAAAGATTTCAGCTATATCATTCAGGAACTGCTACACGAGACTGAGGCCGACCCTAACAAGCATGCATACTTCAATCAGATTATTTCGACGATTATTTCTACACGTCGCGCCGATGCGTTTATTATCGCCATGTGTCAGCTTATACAGCGTCTTGCCATTGACTCGCTGCATATTATAGGTGATATCTACGACCGCGGGCCGGGTGCGCATATAATCATGGACACAATATGTGACTACCATAATGTCGATATACAGTGGGGCAACCATGACATTTTATGGATGGGCGCGGCTGCCGGCAATGACGCCTGTATAGCCAATGTGCTGCGTATAGCTCTCCGTTACGGCAACCTTGACACTCTCGAGGAGGGTTATGGCATAAATCTTCTGCCGTTGGCCACTTTCGCGATGGATACATATAAGGATTTGTCATCAGATGTATTCAATCCCAAAATCAGTGCCGGACGCCATGTCTACACCGAGCGCGAGCGTATGATACTCACGCAGATGCATAAGGCTATAACGGTCATACAGTTTAAATTGGAGGGCCGGCTTATCAAAAAACATCCCGATTATGAGATGTCAGACAGACTGCTGCTCGACAATATGGATTTGGCAAACGGCACGGTCACGATGCCCGATGGCAGGACTTATGAGCTTTTGGACAAATCTTTCCCGACGATTGACCCGGATGACCCTTATCGCCTCAGCGGCGAGGAGCTTAAATTAGTCAATACGCTCCACAACTCATTTGTCAACAGCGAGAAATTACGCAAACATCTGCTCTGCCTGCTCCGACATGGCTCGCTATATCTTGCCCGTAATAACAATCTGATGTATCATGCGTCGATACCGCTCAACGCAGACGGCACATTCTGTGATGTCGAGGTCGAAGGTGTTAAGTACGCCGGCCGCGCATTGCTCGACCGTCTTGACGAACTCGTGCAGATAGCATGTCACCCTGCATCGGCATCGGATATCGACTCTGATGTCTATCATTATGCGGTGGATTATATGTGGTATCTTTGGTGCGGACCTGACTCGCCTCTATTCGGCAAACAAAAAATGGCGACCTTTGAGCGCTATTTCATTGCAGACAAAGAGACACACGCCGAGGGTCGCGGCCATTATTATGACCTCATAGACAATCCTGAAATATGTGATAAAATACTCAACGAATTCGGGTTGCCGACTGAAGGGTCTCACATAATCAACGGTCATGTGCCGGTTAAGGCCACTAAAGGCGAGAATCCCGTCAAAGCCGGCGGCAAACTCCTCGTAATCGACGGCGGTTTTTCAAAAGCCTATCAGTCGACGACGGGCATTGCAGGTTACACCCTCGTATATCATTCGCGAGGATTTCAACTCGTGCAGCACGAGCCGTTCGAATCGCGGCGCAAGGCTATCGAAGAGGGTCTCGACATCATTTCAAACACAGTGCTTAATGAGTTTAAGGCAAACCGCCTGAAAGTAAAAGATACGGATAAAGGGCGTGAACTGTCCGCTCAGGTCGTTGACCTTAACAAACTCCTCGCCGCCTATCGTCGCGGACTTATAAAAGAACATAACTGATTATAAAACTTGACTGCTTTGTGAGCAGACAATATGAAAAGACAAAATCTATTTTAGAAGGTAATTTATGAGAAAGATTTTATTAGCGGCCGCTGCTTTGATTACGGCCGGAACAACCTGTGTCAGAGCCGAAGGGTATCAGGTCAATACACTTAGTGCGAAACAGAACGGTATGGGACATACCGGTGTGGCAATGCATTTAGGAGCTGAGAGCATGATTTTTAATCCCGCAGGTATGGGATTTATGGATAATACGATTGATGCGGCCGCGTCTGTGACAGGCATATTCGCTACAGCCAAAGCTACACATGAAGGTGTAACTTATGAAACCGACAACGACCCTGCCACGCCCATGAGCGTCAATCTTGGCATGAGTATCAACAAGCGTGTCAAAGTCGGTCTGTCGTTCTATACTCCCTATGGCAGCTCAATAAACTGGGGCATCAACTGGCCGGGCGCCGTTTTGAATCAGAAAGTCAAGCTCACGGCTTATACGATACAGCCTACAGTGGCATGGCGTCCGATTGACAATCTCTCGTTCGGCGCCGGCTTAATGTTTACATGGGGGCAGGTCGATCTCAACAAGGGCTTGGTCAGCACTGACAGTTTCAACGCCCTGATGGCCGCGATGCAGTTGCCTGTCACTATGACAGACACTCCCGCGTCAGTAAACCTCAACGGAAAGGCCACGCCTGTCGTGGGCTTCAACATCGGAGCCATGTGGGATATAAACAGACAATGGACGCTCGGCGCATCGGTAAGGACAAAAATGAAAATGCATGTCAAAAGCGGTGTCGCATCTGTATCGTATGCTAACGAGACAGCCCGCACAATTCTTGAGTCGCGTCTTAATCTTATCAATAATGCCAATTTCGAGGCATCAATGCCGGCTGCTGCAATATATAATATAGGGGTTAGCTATCGTCCTACAAAACGATGGATAGTTGCGCTTGACCTGCAGATGACAGGTTGGGATGCATATAAGGAACTTAATGTCGATTTTAAAAGCGACCAGCTCGCTGAATACGACCAACATCTGACGAAAAACTATCACAATTCCATGACATACCATATAGGCGCTGTCTCTTATACACATCTCCGAGCCCACGAGACTACGCTGCA
>ENA-OYXU01000504-OYXU01000504.1-human-gut-metagenome-genome-assembly--contig:-NODE-504-length-15227-cov-4.438373_pt1 | contig 15227 bp, 13 predicted proteins | sample MGYA00243243_ERZ653435 | MGnify/ENA primary metagenome ERZ653435 (study PRJEB26926, sample SAMN06165113) | human gut metagenome | biome: ENVO:00009003; feature: ENVO:2100002; material: ENVO:00002003... | reverse complement strand
GGTTGTAAATAGTTAATACATTATTAATCATTTTATCTTTAGAGAACATGTCTTGATAACGTTGTTCCGCACCTGCGGAAAACTTCCTGTATGTCTGGTCATCATCGGCTATCGCCATGATGGCATCCGCCAATCCCCTTGCATCCTCCGGTGCCACGTTCAGTCCAGATACACCATGCTCGTTCACCCACGAAACGCCCGAGTGCGGAATACTGGTGGCCACAATGGGTTTCCCGCACGACATGGCCTCTATCTGCACTATACCGAAGGCTTCCGTCTTCTGCACGCTACTCAGGCAGAAAAGTGTGCAGGCACCGTAATAGGCGGGCAAGTCTTCATCAGGTATTCTGCCCAACAGCTTCACCTTATCCATTACACCCCAGGTCTCGGTTTCTGCCAAAAGGTCGTATATCAGAGGACCGTAACCGCCAATCAGCACCACATAGTCATCGCCCAGATAGTGGGCTGCCTCTATCAAGTGCCTATATCCCTTGTAATGCACCAAACGCCCCAAGGAGAATATGATTTTCTTGCCCGGGTACTTTCTTTTCAGGGCGTTCACCATCTCCGGGTCGGTAACGACAGGTGCAACCCCGATGGGCAGGCATGCTATCTTGTGCTGCACACGGACAAGACAGGGTGATTCCGCAGTATAGACGGGAGTAGTACCCACTATCAGGTCGGCACGGCGCAACAGCCATTCCTGCAAGGGACGGTAAAGTTTCAGCAACACCTTCTGCTTACCGATGTCGGCGTGCCAGTGCAGCACCACCTTCCCCTTGTAGCCTGAAAGGAACAAGGCAAGACATGCCATAGGGTCGGGATGATGCACGTGGATGATGTCATATTCGCTGCACTTTTTCCTTAAGGAGAATATCATTGCGGGCGAAATCATCGTGGCAGCCACCTTTATCAGGGTGCGGCAGCCTATCAGCCGGGCATGTTCGTTGATTACCTTAACTTGTGAACCGCCTTTCGACAGGGCACACATCATGTCGCAGTCCACGCCACGCTCCGACAGGCCCTGCATCAAGTCGTACATCACTTTCTCCACGCCGCCGCAAAGGGGGTAGAATTTACCAAGTTGAAGAATTCTCATAAAGCTGAAAATTAGGGGAAGAGTCTATTTCTGTGTGAGTTCATCATAAAGTTTCATGTAGTCGGCGTATCGCTCTTCCTTGTTGAAATGCGCCAACGCGTAGTCGCGGCAAGTCTGACGGTAGAAGGACTTGCCTTTTTTTTCTATCATTCTCACGACTTCCAACGCCCCTTTCACGTTCCCTTGCTCTATGACGGCTCCAGTGTGCGGGGGCACAGATTCCACGCTCCCGCCCGTGCGGTACGTCACCACAGGCGTGCCGCAGGCGATAGCCTCCAAATTCACCGTTGGGTAGTTGTCTTGTCTGGTAAAATTGATGAAAACATCGGCAACGGCATACAATTCCGCCAGTTGACGGACATTTTCGGTACGTGTAATACCGAGTATATTTTCGGGAAGGTACTTTTTAGTTTTTTCGTCCACACCAACCAATACGATTTTCTCGTCATCATTCAGCATTTCCGAAAGACGAATAAAGTCATACAGTCCCTTTTCGCGGCTCCAAATGCTGGCCACACCTAACAGGATGTGTTTGCCGTCCAACTGATATTTATTCTTTACCTCTTCCGTATCATAGATATTGAACACCTCCATATTGATGCCGTTGTGAATAACCCTCATGTCATACCTTTTCAGAAAAGATTGTTCCATCTCTCCTTTTATCCATTCTGAAACAGGAATGATGGTCAGCCTATCCTTGGAAATAGAGGTGAAAGCAGCTTTCTTGTCGAGGAAATTCCAGTGCGAGCGGTCGAACAGCCAGCTTGTAGGAAACTTGCGTTGTTGCGGACACTCACGACAACCGATTTGCCACTTTTTGCAACCTATGTATGAATAGTAATAACAATGTCCCGTGTAGAGCCAGCAGTCATGCACCGTCCATACAACGGGCTTGTCATAACTGGACAAGAACTCGAACAGCATCTTGTAGTTCAAGAAGTAGCCATGTATATTGTGAATATGGATAATGTCAGGGTTCAACTCCTCTATCTGCCGGATAAGCTTTTTTGTGGCGTCACCAGAAGCCAGCCCGTGGCGGTCGAACAGGCGGGTCAATATACCATGCCACGCCACGCTCCAACGGTTGCCCACGGGAAGAAGATGTGACTTGCAAGGCTTGATGCCGTCACGTCCGCGGCTGTAAGCAATGTAACTTTCCCAGCCATGCTGCATGGCCAATTCTCCAATTTCCTGCATAATGCGTCCCGTGGAGGTATTCACCCGAAGTACGGGGTTTATCTGGAGAAGTTTTCTCATTTCTCGGTCAATGAGTTAAAAAGGTCAATCCATCTCTTCATGACGGAAGCTTCGGAGTAAGTTTCGGTCACCCGGCGTGCATTGCGTCCCATAGCCTTACGTTCCTCCTCGTTTTCCATCAGGCGCATCATGGCATTGGCAATGCTTTCGATGTCGCCGTCCTTTACCAATAGGCCGTTTACACCGTCCTGTATTATGTCTTTCGGACCACATTTGTAGTCGAAAGAGATCACCGGCAATCCGCATGCCATCGCCTCTATCATCACCATTGGAAATCCCTCATAGTGGCTGCTCATCACCAGCATGGAACTGCGGACATACTCCTCACCTATATGCGGCGTAGGCCGATTGATATGCAACGTCTCTCCCAACTTCCTTTCTTCAATCATGCGTTGCAGCATCTCATGCCATTCCCCTTGTCCGAAGATATCAAGCTGCCAATCGCAGATTTTGTTGGTTTGCTGTACCTGCGCCCACGCCTCAATCAAACGGTCAAATCCTTTTTGGTAGTCAAGTCTTCCCACGGCAATAATACGCTTATATAAAACATCCGAATAGGTGTCTCCGAGGAACATCGCCGCATTGGGAATCACTTCGATGTTGGGCAATTCTCCCCAATAGCCTTTGTCTTCTTGAGTCAGTACCACAAACTTGTCGAACTTGCGCACCAGCCATTCATCCTGCTTCGTGCGCCAGCGGTCAATAAGTCCCAACAATCCTTTCCTGTTATATTGTAGGCGGAAGAACTTGTTGAAGTGCAGTTCCAGCACCTTCTTGCTGCCATCCTTTATTGACGGAATGAAAGATGATTCCGAAGGATAGAGGGAAACCACAATGTCGGCCATTTCCTTTTGCAACATAGCCGTAAATGCCTTCCTGTGTTTCCGTCTTTTCCTCAAATATCCGGCAATCTTCACAAAAACGTTCTTGTTGTTGTCATCAGAATAGTTGATGCCGAGGTCTATCATGCGCACGCCATCAGGGAATGGATAGAATGTAGGCCTTTGCTTTTGGTCGGTAGTGACTATCACTATCTCCCAGTCGGTATGCGCTTTCAACCACACAACCTTGTTGAGCAGCACACGTTCCATACCACCGGGGTTGCAAAGCGAACAATGACAGAAAATAAGTTTCATTTAGATTGGGTATTATTCTCTACCGGCATCGGCTTAACCTTATGCCTAACCTTTTCTCCAAAAAGAATCATGGCTGCTATTGGAAGGTTGCTACAAACATAAGCTGTCATCCATGCAAACAACCATGTTAATATCACCCCCACTATCGGAAATATCATCAAATTAACGAGCCAAAAGATTCTCACACCCATCCATGGTAACTGTAAATACTGCGCCATTAGAATTTCAACCACCACCGTTTGGATTACATAAACACCCAATGTATAACGTCCGGCATTAACCATCTTCTGAATATAATTCGGTAGTTTTGCAGCTGTTTCAAACAACACATAGAAACCAACTATCAAACTTATTGATGCTAACATTCCGATAAACATCGTCAAATCGCGGCATAATAAGATAATGATTACATCTTGAAATGTTGCAGCCTTTGAAATTGATGACGAACACGTCTCCCAAAATGTGGAATCAAACAAAAGAGGTATAAGAACCGCCAGAAAGATTATCGTGGAGGTTGCTGTCACAAGTTTCCAATTATTCTTAAACCAATCCTGTTTTCTGAATATCATTATACCCAATAAGAAACAGGGATACATATTGGGAACACTCCATTTCTGAAGAAATTGGCTCACTATAATTGTTAAAGTAACCCACACCCATCTTTTTCCAGACATTTTCATAGTCATATAACCCAAAAGACCACAAATAAAGAGGGACTTTAAGAACCAAAGGCCGTTCATTAACACTGATATGAAAACAAAAATGTCAATATTTCCACTTATCATCATGATACATCCTGCTATAATGAATAACCAAACTATGCATGGCACCAAAATACGGAGAGCCCTCTTCCTGCAATATTCTATAAATGATGAAGAATCAAATCCCCTCATTGCGAATAAGCCTGCCAATGTCATGAATAACGGCATATGAAAACTATAAATAAAATTACGTAGAGGATTGTATATTTCAACATCATCCGACCATAAATACTGCATTAGATGCCCATAAACGACAAGCATAATTGCAACAGTCTTGAGAAAATCCCATGCCTCAATTCGTGAACTCAGACACATTCGATTGGTCGAGCCACAAGCCATATTCACAACAATCATTTTACTTTTTTTATTATTACTGAAAGGAAATGAGCAAAGCGATACCCAAATAAACGTCGTACAAATCTGTAAATTTTCTTTTCAACAGGATACCATGATGCTGAGAAATGATGGACAGTATATGTATTAGAAGTAATTGGACATTTGAACCCATTTGGGAACTTAGGAGAAAAATATTCTGCGGGAAATACGCATACTTTAGATGGGTCTATCATAAAGTCTTTAATATTAAGCACTTTAACGTAATCATACTGGTCGCAAATTTTTTCCGACATAATATTCGGCAAAGTGGCCATATCAAATTCATCACCTTTTAAGAAATGCCTATCTTTATAATAATCTAACATCATTCGCATAAACTCCCCCCCCTTTTCACACCCCATAATGGCAGGTTATAAATTTCCTCCCTGCTCTTCACCAATAAAATAAGGCAACGCCAATAAATCGTCAAATCGTTTTATGACTTCGACATCTGAATCCAAATAAATTCCACCTTCTGTATAAAGAGCATAAAATCGAATATAGTCAGCAGCAAAAGCATACTTCTTTGCCCAATAAGCTTCCTTGCACCATACCGAAGATTGAATGTCAAAACGTGACAAATCCCATAAACGTATTTCGTAATCGGGAAGTATCCTTTTCCATGATTCGATACAATACCTGATTTTAGAAGGATACTTATCACCAGACAACCAACAGAAATGAATTATTTTAGGTATCATACAATTATAGTATATAATTTAAAATTCATGAGCAATCTTTCTCCAAAATAATCTCTTGTCAGAACCAATTTATGAATAATAGAGTATTCTGGAATATATAATAGCATGCCAAACACAATCTAACATGAAATAATACAACTTATTATAGTATATCGTGCCATCTGTAAAGAAAAAACAATTCCATCCAAGCACACCATTGGATTACGCGACTACGAGTGGATATGTTACTATTTTCTCTTCATTTTTTTATTGCGCAACTCGTACATAAATACTCTTTAGACTGACATACCATTGTGTCTAAAATACTGTTTATTTTCTCCCAGCAAATATCTTTATCAAGTGCAGATATATGGGATGGGGCGTAAAGATAACCTAAACCTACAGAATGTATCAAATCAATCATTCTGCCTTTGTTTGGCTGGGTATTTAAAGGAAATGTGGCAAACCTTTTATTGAAAATCATAGAAAAAGCTGTCGCATGAAAAGAGTTACTTACCACATAGTCCGCATTCTCTATATATGACAGGAATTCTATGGGACCTGCATTATTTATTTGGATGTCTGCATACGGAGCATTGTTTGTATCGTTTATGGAAAGTATTTTCAAACCTTTTTCTTTTGAAAGACATTTGATAAAGTCAATCATACTCTCATCTTCATGATGAAAATCATAAACCATGATATATCTATAATCAAGTCTTTTTATCTGTATCATTTCGCCCCATTCGCTTCTATTCAATAGAAAAACAGGATCAAGACATTTTACGGCCTTTAAGCCGATTGCCTTCAATATATCAACACCCGATTGTTCACGCACAGACAAATAGGCAAAAGTCGATAATTTTTCTTTAACAAATGTTCCCTGCTCTTTACTGATTTCACTGACTCCAAAACTTGCCGCATATGAAATTCTCTTAATATTTCTATCTCCAAAATCAAGATAATATCCAAGATCTTTTCCATTAGGAAATATGGGATTCCATATTTGGTCACTTCCAGCAATAAATACATCCGCCGTAAAATCCGCTTTATCCAACTCTTCATATGTTCTATATACACATTTTGAAATATGAAGATATTTTCTGTCAAAATCATCAAACGCTTTCTTCCTTCCCCAAGTATGCAACATGTTTCTATTTTTAATTGGGGTTATAATATAGCGTAGGAAGGGGATTTTGCGAATTATCTTATATGCTCTTCCATTTGGATATGGCGTAAACAATTCATACCTAATATGAGTAAAAAGGCGATAATCTATAATTTCAACCTCACATCCAAGTTTTTCCAAGTAATATTGCAAAGCGTATGCCTGCAATGTCGCACCATAATTATATACATGGTGACAGGTCATCGTACAAATCCTCATACTCTTATTATATTTATCAAATTAGACATTACCGAAAAAGGATGACAAACCCGCTGTATTTGCCTTACTATATAATTATGTGCTTTCAATACCAAAATTACACTTCTAATATTTGATGTGCTTTTTTTTAACATTCTCTTTATTATCCTTGAAATGACATTCCTTTTTGGACATTCTTTCATCTGCCCCTCTGCTACAATATCAAAAGGTAATGGCTCTAATTCGCAGTTGCACATTTTTAATACTTCATTCCCTTTCTCTGTATATGCAATGCTGGCACTCACCCCATTCTCCTCACCCTTGTAATAGCTGCCCCAAGCATCACCGATGCGGATGTCGGCCGAAGATTGGTCATATTTATACTTGCATCTCTCATAACAAGCCTTTCCTAAACAGGCATCACTCAAAAACAAGTGATAGAACATATCGCCTTGCGACCACCGGCTGTTTAGAAAACTTTTGTGTCCCCTTATCAACATGTTAAAACTGCCGTACCAGCCCATAGGTTCGCCATATTCTTCTCCGTCTATTGCCATTGTACATGAATCATGCCAACCTGTGAATTTGTTGCGCCACGAAACGTATGTCAGTTTTCCGACCTTTTTCTCTGCCCATTTCACGTACTTGTCCCACATCAGTTTCGACGGCACACCATGACAAAAAAAATCCATCAGCACGAAGTTGTCTTCCTTCCTAAACTTCCGGATATACCTGCGAAAAGAATCTATCTGGCAGGGGGTTCCCGTAACGAGATATTTCTGATTCTTATCAATAGACCTGAAGCCGTCGAATGTATAACTTTGGATATACTTTGAACCTATGGAAGGTATCAGTTCTTCTACCGTTGTGGCAATATAATGTTCAGCCATGTTTGCCTCAGCATTAAATCGGACTCCACACACTTTATACCCTTCACCTAACAATGTACGGCCAAGTTCAAATCCCACTCCTCCACTGCTACATCTCCTGCGCACTTCCTCATCTTTGCTCCATGCACCATAACTTCTTATATTCCTGTCTTTCAATGACAGGTCATTATGTGAGTATGCACAGACCGCAAGGCACAGACCGCAACCAGTGCATTGGGTAGCATCAGTTATGCGCGGTTCATAGAAGCCATCGTCATTTAACCCAATGCTGATGATTTGCATGGTACAGGCTGTTGCACAAACCCCACAACCATAGCAGTCTCTTATGTTTGAAATATTGTTCATTTCTTATTTCTCAGTTTTCCACAAACCATGGCATGTACATATTACAGAAAAATGCATATATCCAGTTATCAACCTATGTGGGCATGCCCCATAATGGGCAAACACGAGTTGTCATCGTATATGCTGGGTTAAGAATTGTCTGGAACGTTCACGCTCACTTTCCACTATGGCGGACACATGTTCATGGTCAACAACCATTGAAGCCAATTCATTATATGTCTGAGACAGACCAGAATCCATTAGGTGGCTACTTAGGCCAAATACATCAAGCAAATCCATGATTCTGCTCCCACGCCCGTTATCATCTGCTATTCTGATAAAGAAATTATTGCATCCGGTTATAATCGAGAATACTGTGCCATGAAAAGAGTCCGTAATAACCATCTCTGCATTTGCAATATATCCAATCCATTCACACGGACCGGCTGTTTCCACAGCCACATATCCACCAGTAGCCTTAGGTTGTATAGCCGTCAGATATACAACTTTTAGCCCGCTTTGTCTACCAAGTCCAAGTGTATAATCCAACATTTTTGCATCATACTCCAATGTGAACAGAAGGATATATTTCCCCTTTTCCTCTGGATAGACAGCTATGGATTTCCAGTAATCCGTAGAAATGAGGAATGTAGGGTCGGCAACTTGGTGTATTTCCTTATCAATGATTTTCTCTAATAAATTTTTCGCCTGCAACTCTCTTACAGAAATTGCATCATATTGCCCAAGAGCACTCTTGAACAAGTTTATTTCTTCTCTTGTCAACTCCGTTATCCCTATGCTTGATGCATATGAAATTCTTTTCTTTCCTGCAGGTACGAATGTCAGAAGATAGGGACTGATACAGAACGGCTGTGTGGGATTCCACAATTGGTCGCTGCCTGTGATATAAACATCATATAATGGCGGATCTGCATAGAGTTCATCAATTCCACGATATATGCGTCCAAGTCTTACTTGGCTGTTAAAATCGTTAAACTTCTGCAATGCCTCATCACGCAAATAAACAAAGCCTGTATTGGATCTCATCCATCCCTTAATTCTCTCCTTCATCGCCCCGATTACCCCCGGCTTTCCCTGTGGACGGCACGGAACATACTTTTTACTCGCTATATAGTCATTATGACATGGCCTGCATAAGTCTATCAGTTCACAGTCATATCCGCAGTCAACAATATATTTCCACAAGGCAAACGACTGAAGGCTTGCCCCATAGTTTGGAGAATTATGTATTGTTATGATTCCTATTTTCATTGTATCCCAATGAGCTTTATGATTTTTCTGACGGCATGCTTGGAGATTTCCTTAATTCGGTTAAGCATCTCGCTCCGCATAAAGTTCTTGTGAGGACGCAGGATGGCTCTTTCAAAATTACCACATTCCTCCCTTATACACTTCTCAAACTGTATCCTATATTTGTTCTTCAATGACGGATGGCGTAACTGTGCATCTCCCTTAAAAGGTTCTTCCAATGGACGCTCCTCTGCAAAGATATAGCCTCCCTGCATGAGTGCATCAACAAAACGTTGTCCCTTCTCATCATTTACAAGAATAAGCGACACATCTCCGGCACTGAATGCAGCCGGCCGGACAAGCCCAAGCCCATGATAGTCGGCGATAGTGATGTTTGCATTGCGCTCAGGTTTGGCAAAAGGGCAATGATAGCAATTTTCCCGGTAAGAAACGGCTCGATGATAGCCAAACTGATAGGTATCGCCATCCTTTGTCTGTTTTGCATAAAACCGCGAACCTTCACTATTGTATAATGCAAATATAAATGAGCATGAATCACGAAACGACATCCATTTCGCAACATTGCCAGTCTGCCGGTTTAACATATCAATATGCTGTCTGAGATAGGAGACGGGGGACGTACCGTGACAGACGACTTCGACAAGCAACAAGTTATCATCATTTTTGTACAACTTCCGCATAGCTGCCACCTGACAGGGCAGTCCTATGAAGAGAACTTTCCGGCTTGCTTGAAGGGCATCCTCTATCTGCGGGAATACATCGTAGGCACTGCTGAAAACATATTTTGAGTTCTTAAAGCAACTAATAGCATCTGCCGACTCCGACATCTTATGCTTTACGCTGAAATCCTCCTGCTGTACGGCGCCGATTATCTTGTAGCCCATGATGATGGCCATTTTATACATTTCAGCCCCTATGCCTCCCGAAGCAGACGTGCGCCTTTCCTCCTTATCCAAAGACCATGCAGCATAAGCCTTTTTCGATTGATTTGACTGTACCTCATGCAGCATCGGACAAACCTTTTCACAGGCATGGCAATCCTTGCAGGATTTCTCATCAATATGAGGCAAAACAATGCCAATACTGTTTTCCTCCATTGTAATACACCTTTGGGGACACCTGTATGCACAGGCTCCGCATCCGCTACAAATATCCGGATTTGCCAATTTTACCATATCATCTATAATAGTTTTCTATACAACAATTTTTTACGAATAAGACACCATACAAACTCCTTTTCTTTTGTGTCCAATCCTATAAAATAGATTACGGCCGTACTTGAAAACAATGATACTGCACATACCGCCGCCATAGAAGAAAATTTTTCTTCCAACATTACATGAATAGCCAAGGGGGGCATAAGCGACAAAATACACACCACCAAACAGGTTCCTAACACCCTTACGATGTAGTCAGTCAAGGGGAATTCCATCAGCCGCCGCACAATCCAAAGCCTCATAAACAGACAAACAATAGATATGGCTAATGATATGTAAAACACGGCCAAAGGAGAATAGCCTAATGAAAGGAATACATATGAGACCGGTATATTCAAAATGGTCATCGTTCCTACAGAAGACTGGTAGAGCCGGATATTACCTGTAGCATGGGCGGCCGTCATCAGTGGTGTCGCCATTGAATCAATAGCCGACATGACAACAATCAACCTGATAAAAGGCACAACATATTCGGGTAATTGCCCCAACCACAGGTTTACAAGATAAGGGGTTTCTATGATGACTGGCAAGGATATGAACATAATCAGATAAAAAGAAAGTTTTGAACTGCGGAATATCAGTTTATGCATTTCCACCATATCCCCTTGTGCATAATACTTTGTTATCTGCGGTCGCACCGCCGTATAAAAGTTGGTAAAGAACTGGGTTATGGCGGCATTTATCTGATAGGCGATACCGCGTGCGGCATTCACAGCGGGGTTGAAAAACATATTTAGCAGAAGATTCAAACCTTGCCCTTTTACAAGTCCTGACAACGAACCGAATAAATTCCACCCAGAATACGACGCCAATTCTTTGAACAGCGGCTTATCCCAATACCACGTGTAACGTGTTTCTACAAATTTCTTCCTACAATAACCGATATATATACCTGTTATAATGAATTGGCAGGCCATAAGCAAAAATCCGTATACAACCAACTTGTTGGCCGGTATAATCAGCAACAAAAACGCTGCCAATAGTTTAAGCACGGCTTCAATAATCCCAATATAGGCGTAGATATTCATATGCTCGTGGGCGATGATGGCGGCATTGAACGGCGTGACAATCAGCAATAAAACGCAAGAAAGAATGGAGAACTGATATATCCAGTTGGCCGCTTCTATACATTCATTAGGAATGACTAATTGTGTGTTCAAAAACCACAATCCTATCGTTTCGGACAATATCACCACTACAATAGACAGGAGAAAGAATATCAACAGACACTGGCTGAAAGTCTGTGTCAGCCTAACCATATCGCCACGTCCAAGTTCAAAGGTTAAATAACGTTGTGTTGACACGGACACTGCACCGTTCAGCACACCCATCATCGCCACAATACCTCCTACCACATTGTATATGCCGTAATTCTCTATGCCCAATGCCAACAACACGACGCGTGACGTGAACAGCGTCACTGCCATGATTAAGAACATACGGAAGTAAAGAAGAAGTGTATTCTTAGCTATACGACTGTTGTTGTCAGAATTTGAAGACATGACAGATTCACTTGTTCGTAATGGATATCAATAATTGGGAAAGCGCTCATATTGTGTTATTACTCAAATCATTTGTAAATCATGCCATAAACAATTCTATTCAATAGCCATCCATAAAGAGAGACGATTCCGTCTAAACGCTTCCAGGCACACCATTGGATGATACAGCTACGAATGGATATATTATGGTTCTTAAGAATATACCGATTGGCTTCGGGATACCATTCCCTCCACAATTTCCGTTTATACTTATCATTGGAAAGAAGAAACGGAAACTTTGCCTCCAACTTCAAGAAGGAAATTTCTTGTTCCAAAGCATCACCAAACAAATCCTTTAACTTTGACTCTGTGTTTTGAACATTATAGCGCAGTTCTTCCAAATGCTTTTCCGAATAGGTCTGACTGAAAGCATTTGTATTCAATTTCACATAATGGTAGAATGCTTCAGGCAAATAAGCCACCTTTTTAGCATGAGCGAACAAAAGCATCATGGTCATATCCTCGCCCATACCGTAACCAGACGGAAATAACACGCCATTGTCTGTATATAAAGAGTGGCGTACCAATTTGTTCCAGACATTGTACTTCATCGCACCTCCCAACATGGCCTTAAGAGCTTCCATCGGAGTAGAATAAGATGGTTGCCTCATATAGCGTTCATTTGCCTCAAATGAAAGATACCAATCGCACCATACAATGTCGGTTTGCCTTTCTTTTGCCACACGGTATAAAGATTCGAGCATATTCGGATCAACATAGTCATCACTATCGCAATGAAATATATATTCTCCTGTTGCAGCCGCCAATCCCGTATTGCGGGCTGCCGGAAGTCCTTGGTTCTTTTCGTGCGTCAGTATTTTAACAGAATCTGCCTTATCCGGATAATCAGCGATAACCCGATTCAATATTTGGATGCTGGCATCGGGAGTGGCATCATCCACAAAAATATATTCTACCTCCTGCAAGGATTGCCCCATCAACGAGCGAACGCACCGCTCTATAAATTTTTCTACCCTATATATAGGTACAACGACAGAAACCTTTATCATAGCGAAATCCACCCTTTACACAACAGTTTAGCAGAAGTATAGTCCTTACAGCTCTGTGGATTGAACCATACCTTAGGAAGTATGACCATTCTGTTTTGAGAATCATTCAGATATGCGCCCCACCAACCATAGGTACTATTTGACACGATGGCATGTTTGCAACAACTCATTAGTTGCATATCAAAATGAGCTCCCCAACCCGATGTTGGATTTCCATCAATCAAAGTGTATTCAAAATCCTTAAAATGTTCTTTCACCCATTCATGATTGTCAGCAAATACATAAAACTTGGGATGGTTAATCTCTTGTTTTATCCTGTCAATGGCTTGCCTGTAATAAGTGACAGGGCACGTATTCTGATACCATATACGAGACTGATAATCCATACCCTTTCGCACATGTATCGCCACAGACTCTGAACTTTGCATCTCTTCCATTAAAATTCTGTTTCGTTCGTCTGTAAACGGAGAAAAGGAAAAAGCCTGCAACACTTCATCTTTAATGGCATCTACCATTCTTACATTCTGAAACACGCCAAACAGATAAGAATCTTTACTGTTTTTATCAGGCAAAGAAACTGTAAATGCCGTCGGCATATAGATCACCCGTGTTGTAAAAGGCAAATAGCGGCGACGGATTTTAGAACATAACCCGCTGCTACCACCAAGAAGAAACACCTTCCATTGGGAAACTTGTTCAATATCCGCTTTCGGAAAAATCCGATTCCATGCCACATCTTCATGTGCCAATTTTGCAGTTCTGTAATAATCCACCCACACATCATACCCCAACTTTTTCAAGTAGAGATAGTAACTATATTGAAACATACGATTAGCCAGCCCACAAGCCATATTTACAATGATTGCCATAACAGTATCTTTCACAAATATATTTGGTTATCAAAAGAAGTTTGAGCTGTATTTTGATTCTTTTTCTTTCTTGGAGATACAGATAAACGGTGCCAAAACCATAAATAAATCTGTTGAAACTTTAATCCATCCTATAAAATTCAGCAAAAGAATCAAAGCAAACATCCATTTAAACTTTGGAAACCGCTTTATACAGATTAAGGCCGATTGAATCAGTACACCGGAAAAAACGACCAAACCAATTAGGCCAAAATAAAAGATAAATCTACAATACCCAATATCGGTGTTCATATAGAATCCGTGAAAACTCGGCCCTATATAATACGGGTCAAAACATGAGAGAGATTTATCTGAGGGATTGGCGGCATATCCATCCCCAATAATCCATGTTCCTAAATCATCAGGCCATATTACCATATTTTTCAGAATATCGTTTGAATTTGTCTGCCATTCACCTTTCTCGACTAAAGAAAAGAATCCTTCAAATCCGAATCGTATATCTTCTTTAAAAAACTCATTTGTATTGTATAATACGACAATAACAGGAATTATGAGGATTGCCATCAATGTGAATTTTCTGATTAACCCAAACCCGGCTTTATCTTTAAACGCCATTATCAGAAGACAAACCAACGATAATATCAAACCCATTATAGTTGAGCGTGAAATCATGTTCCCGACTACGACAATAAAAGCAAACATCAGCAGATAAACATAAAGTCTAAGATTATTGCTTTTCCCTTTTTCAATGTACATCAGGAAAGTCAGCATAATAAGGACGGAAGCAAAACGGAAGCCGGCAACATCTAAAGCACATCCAATTCCATGAAGACGTTCACCCGTATCAACCCCCATATATGCCTGACCACCAAACACACTGTTTGACCAGTTGTCCAAAGCTGGATTATAATTAAAAACAAGTGCCAATACACATTGCATGACACATGCAAATGCCAAATAGGATGCTACTTTTTGAACGTCAACACCTCCATGCAGAACCTCTATATATTTTACAAGGCAATAACCTCCACTTAACCATACACTCATTGATATGATATATGTGGCGAATGAATAATCATGGGTATTGTTTATCGTAGAAGTCAGAAATGATACGAAAGAAAGCGCAAGAGCCCATAATCCGAGATGAATTAAGCCATTATCAATATCTTTATCCCCCTTTTTTATCCTATCGATTATTAGTATCAGTAAGCCGACTAACGCCATTACCATTTTTGAATTGACAACAGGAAATGCAGCCAATGCAAAAGGGAAATAATAGCAGCTTGCTAAAACCGTTCCAATTATGCAACCAAAACATTTAAATAAAGACATGTCTCTACTTCTAATTATAGTCTTATTTATTATAGATAGTTTCTGTATAAATTCTGTCTCTTATACACATCTCCGAGCCCACGAGACTACGCTGCATC
>ENA-OYXU01000503-OYXU01000503.1-human-gut-metagenome-genome-assembly--contig:-NODE-503-length-15255-cov-4.189868_pt1 | contig 15255 bp, 6 predicted proteins | sample MGYA00243243_ERZ653435 | MGnify/ENA primary metagenome ERZ653435 (study PRJEB26926, sample SAMN06165113) | human gut metagenome | biome: ENVO:00009003; feature: ENVO:2100002; material: ENVO:00002003... | reverse complement strand
TTGCCATACTTGAAGGTTGTGTAGCTCAGACCATGGCCGAAGGGGAAGGTGGGTTTCAGCTTGTTGCGGTCCGTGAAACGATAGCCAACGAAGATACCCTCGTTATAAGGCATATCCATCACCTCGTTGCCAAGTTTGTCGATGGCGGGGTGACCGGGATATTCGCCGAGTCTGTGAGCGCCGCACTGGTCGAGCGAAGCATAGTAGGTGTAGGGCAGTTTGCCGCTGGGGTTGGCGTCGCCGGCGATGATTGAGGCCAGGGTGTTGCCGGTCTCGTTGCCGAGATACCATGCCTGCATGATGCCGCGCACCTTCGGTGCCCAGGGCATAGCCACTCCCGTGCCGCTGATGTTGATGACGGCGATGTTGGGATTGGCTTTGGCGAGTGACTCAATCAGATTGTTCTGGTCGTAGGGTAGGTCGAGCGAGACACGGTCAGTGTCCTCGCAGTCCTGGTTGTTGCTCTTGTTGAGGCCGCCGAAGAAGAGGACAATGTCGGCGTCGCGGGCAACGCGGACAGCCTCGTCGCGCAGCTCCTCGGGCGAGCGGGGGTCTTCGAGATTCTGGCCGGTCACCACGCCGTTATATTCGCCGGTGGGATCACCCACATATCCGCGGGCATAGACAATCTCGGCCTTGTCGCCAAAACGTTTTTTAAGGCCGTCGAGCGGAGTAACCTCATAGCGGGCTTTGAGCGATGAAGATCCGCCGCCTACAGTCATCATCTTGATGGCATTTTCGCCGACAACCGCAATCCTGGGAGTCTTGGCTGGGTCAATAGGAAGAATCTGACGGTCGTTTTTGAGAAGAACGACGCCCTCCTCGCCGATTTGACGGCATGCAGCGACGTGCTCGTCAGAGCCCATCGAGCCGAAGGGACGGTGGCGGTCCATAACGGTGCGCATGGTCAGACGCAAAACGCGGCGCACCTTGTCGTCAAGCTCTTTGGTCGAATATGTGCCCTCCTGGATACCCTTTAGATAGGGGTCAGCCAGCCAGTAGTTGTCATAGGCGTTCGAGGCTCCTCCGGTCAGACCGTCGGTCCATGAGCCGAACTCCATGTCAAGACCGCCGGTGACGGCCGTGCGGGTGTCGTGGACGGCTCCCCAGTCAGAGATGACGGCGCCGTCCCAGCCCCATTCTCCCTTCAGGATGTCGTTCATCAGGATGGGGTTATAACTGGCGTGCTCGCCGCGGAAGAGGTTATAGCCGCCCATGAACGACCAGGCGCCCCCTTCGGTAGCGGCTGCCTTGAAGGCCGGGAGATAGATCTCATAGAGAGTGCGGTCGTCGACAATCGGGTTTGATGTGTGACGGTTGATTTCGTTGTTGTTGAGCGCAAAGTGCTTGACGCAGACGGCGACACCGTTTGACTGGACGCCCTTGACATAGTCGACGGCCATGCGCGAGGCCAGATAGGGGTCCTCGCCCATGTACTCGAAATTGCGGCCGCAAAGCGGTGTGCGGTAGATGTTGACGCCGGGTCCGAGGAGCACGCTCTTGTTGCGGAAACGGGCTTCCTCACCGATGCTCTTGCCGTAGAGGCGTGCCATTTCGGGATTCCAGGTAGCGGCCAGACATGTCAGCGAGGGGAAAGCGGTGCAGGAGTCGTTGGTCCACTTGGCCTGTTCCCACTCATCCCATAGGACCTCGGGGCGAACGCCCATAGGGCCGTCAGTACACCACAGCTCGGGGATGCCGAGACGGGGCACGCCGGGCGACGAAAACTTTGACTGGGCATGGATAATGTTGATTTTCTCGCGCAGGGTCATACGCGACAATGCATCCTCCACGCGTTTTTCAATTGGCTGGCTTTCATCAAGATATACCGGAGTCTCCGCAACAGCGGGCAGAGCCACCGGCGCCATAGCCAGTAGGATAACTGAAAGTTTGATTAGATTCATGGAAATAGAAGTATTAGAAATCAATCACAAAAATATAAAAAAAATGACAGCCATCCACATTCCCGGCAATGGTTTCAGGGGGTAAGGAGTCGCCGGACGTCGCGGACAGCTGTCAGTTTTTTCTGTCAGCGTTGATTCATCATAGCTTGACCATATCTATCGTAGATGATGAAATGCCTTTAGAGCAGTCAACAGTGATACGGTATGTTGCACCCACCTCGAGAGTTACGCCGTCGGCCAGCTCGAAGTTGCCGGTGTCCTTCAGGAAGCGCGATGCAGTACCGACCATGGTCAGAGCGTTTTCGCCCGAGAATTCGCCGCCCCAGCCGTCCTGATGGAAGAACTTGAAGCTCAGATAGTCGGCGCGGAAGCGCTGTCCGGTGAGAGAGCCCTGTTCAGGACCGGCCTGACCGGTGAACTGGTAGACACCGGGAGCTATCTCGGCCATGCAGTAGGCCTCGCCGGGATTCCAGGCAATCTGGTTGTCCTGTGACGAGAGACCCACGCCCCAGCCCATGAGCCATACGGCACCGTGACCGTCTGCACCGAGAGTGGCCTCGGCGTCACCGTTATAACGCACGGCGGTGATGAGCTTTGTGGCCTTGTTGAGACGAATCATGTAGCTGCCTGACAGCGGACGGAAAGTCAGCGACGAGCCGTTGTTGTCAAAATAGTCCGGGTCGGCATAGAAGCCGTTTGAGATGTCGACGCCGGTGAAGTTAATCTCGTCGCCCTGGTTGAGGCTGACAAGGCCGTTGTAGGCCGAGTTGTCGACCGTTGACATCTTCTCGCCGTTGACGCGGACAATCTCCTCCTCAAAGGCTTTCTGACCCTTGTATTCGACAGTCAGCACGGCGTTATCGTTGCCGGCAGAGAGGTCGACGGTGAAGACATAGATGCCGCTGGTCTCAAACCTGGAGCCGTCGGTCAGGAAGAGGTTACCGTCGTCGTGACCGTTGTTTCCGTCGCCCACGCCAACCATATCGCTCGCCGAGGTAAGGCGCGAGCTGACAAATGCGCCGTCCCAGCCCATGGCCGAGAAGAACTTGAAGTTGATTGACTCGGCGCCCAGGGTTACGCCGCCGACGAGGGTCAGCTGATAGCGCTTGTTGCCCATCGGAGCCATTGCGAGAGCGTTTTCGGTTGTCCAGCCCACAGCGTTTGAAAGCGAAGGTTTTCCGATGCCTTCACCGATTGCCCAGACTGTTCCCGAGCCGTCTGTGCCCAGAGTCGAGGGCTGTCCGCCGGTGACGGGATAGACGCGAAAGTATTTGAGTTTGGTGTCGGCGATGATGCGGTAGTTGCCTGAGACGGGGAGGAACTTCAGCGAGCCGTCCTCGGCCTTCTCGAAGTAGTCGGGGTCAATCCACCACGAGTCATATTCGGGGAAGCCTTCGGGAGTGACGGTCTGGCCCTGGGTCAGCGCGAGGTCGAGCTGAGAGAGGGTCTCGGAGATGCCCGTCATGCTCTGGCCGTTGAGCTTGAGCACAACGAAGGGCGAACCCTCGAACGTGTAGGTGTTGAAGCTGACGGTGTAGCGTCCGGCGCCCGAGTTGGTGAAGGGGATTGAGCCTTCGGCGTTGACCTTGATGGCCGAGTTCTCATAACCGAATTTGAGCTCGTTGCCGTTCTCGCCATATTTGGGAGCGGTGATGAAACCGCGCAGCTCCTGAGGGAGTCTCTCGGTGAAGGAGTAGACATACTTCTCCTGGCGCTCCATCTTATACTCGGTGCCGTCCTCGGCGGTGAACGTCAGTTCGTCGTAGTCGGGGTGTGTGATGGGCACCTCATATTCGAGCATCTTTGTGGTGAAATTGATGTTCTGGAGGGTCACACGCAGCGTGGCGCGTCCGTCGGGGATGTTTGCCAGATAAGGCACATAGATGGCGGCCTCATAGTCCTTGCCGCTGACTTTCGTGCGGATAACGGCCTCGTTGACAATCTCCTCGCCGAAGTAGAGGGCGGCTTTCAGTGTCGACAGGGGTACCTCGGCGTCAGAAGCATTGACAGTGAATCTCAGCGAGTCGCCGAAGCATGTGGCGGGAAGCTCGCCCCTCATCTCAATCTGGGGGTTGCCGACAGCCCAGTCGTCATCGCTGCAGGCGGTTGTCAGCAGCGTGCAGGCGGCCAGGGCCATAAATGCATATTTTGATTTCATATAGTTAGTCATTGGAGGTGAGTAGATTTATTTCCAGCCGAATGAAACAGCGCTGCGGGCGGGAACCACATAGGTGAAGTGGTGGACGCCGTCGTCGACGGTGAGGGTCAGGTCGGCTTCATTGCTGTTGCTGAGGACGAGCGCATAAGAGCCGTCGGTGTTCCTGAAGGCCGAGTAGGTCAGCCCGTTGGCGGTGTAGCCCTTCGTGCCGATGCGGACAGCGTCGGGTTTCACAACGCTCGACATGTGGGCGATGATGTAGTAGTGTGAGTTGCGGGTCATGGTGGTGTAGTCCTTGTTGATATCGACCGCACCGTAGCATGTCGAGCAGCCGCCGGGACGATAGGGGCCCTTGTCCTCGTCGAGCATGAGGTTCCAGACAATCACGCCACGGCACCAGCGGTTGACCGTGCCGAGAGTGACATTCTCCATATCGGCGTTGAGACGGGCCGCGAGGTCACGGCCGTTGTTCCACTCGCCGATTGAGGTCTCCGAGAAGACGAGGTCTTTGGCGGGTGTTGCGTTGTGGACAACCACGAGCTCCTCCTTGTTGCCGCCGTAGTCGTGGAAAGCGGCACCGGCGAGATACTTGCCGGCATCGGGGTCATTGTAGATGTTGGTGGGATAGCCCTTCTGGTCGGCTATGTTGTCGTAGTTGTAGTTGTGGTCAAACGCGTAGATGAGCGTGTGGATGCCTGCAGCCTCGAAAGCCGGACCGAGAGCTGTCTTGACGAAGTCACGCTCTTCCTGCCAGGGCATGTAGCACGATGCGCTGTTGCCGCGGTTGAGGGGTTCGTTCTGAGGCGTAACCGAGTAGATGTCGATGCCGTTGGCCTTGAAGGCCTGAATCCATTTGACGAAATACTGTGCGTAGTCGCCGTAGTGGTCAGGATTGAGAGATCCCGAGGTCCACTGGTTCCAGGGGTTGCGGTCGTTGATGTTGTCACATTTCATCCAGCGGGGAGGAGTCCAGGGTGTGCCCATGATTTTGAGCGAGGGGTTGATGGCCAGAATCTCCTTCAGGACGGGGATGACATAGTCTTTCTCCTCGCTTGTCAGGGCGAAGCTCTCGATGCCCGGAGTGTCGCAGCACGAATATTCGCTCAGCGAGAAGTCAGAGCAGCCGATAGAGATGCGGCAGTAGCTGAATCCGTAGCCGTCGACAGGCGAGAAGGTCTGCTGGAGGAAGCTGTGGCGGTCTTCGGGTTTCATCTGCAGGAGGTTGTAGCAGGTGGCGCCGGTGATGGCTACGCCGAAACCGTCCATTGTCTGATATTCCTCCTCGGGGACGAGGGTAATACATGTGGGCGACATGTTGTCCTTGTCGCTGAAGTCAATCCATGTCTCGGTCAGGTCAGACGAGCGGTTTGAGGTTGTGGTCAGCACACGCACGTCGGTGCCGGGCTCGGGAGTGGGGGTCGGCTCGGGCTGGGGACCTATTTTGGTGTCCTTGTCACAGGAGCACATGGCCAGGGCGCCGAGCACTATGAGGGAACCGAAGATTCCGTTTTTATTTTTCATGTCTAAATTGGTCTGAAGTTATTAATATCCGGGGTTTTGAACAAGGTTTTCGTTTGCGTCGAGCACGCTCTGGGGTATCGGCAGACGATAGGAATTGGCCGTGAAGGGAGTGCGCTGGGCGTGACGGCCGCTGTCTTTGGCAAAGACGGCGTTCATCACCTCCTCGACCTTGTCGAGACGCACGAGGTCAAACCAGCGCTGGCCCTCGAAGGCGAGCTCGAGACGGCGTTCGTTGAGATAGGCGTTGATGAGCTGGTTGCGGTCGCCGCGTACAGAGGCTGCGAGAGCGGGCAGACCTGCGCGTGAGCGGATGCGGTCGATGATGTCGGCTGCGCCGTTGAGGTCGCCTGAGCCGAAGATAAGAGCCTCGGCCTTGAGGAGCAGCAGGTCGCCGTAGCGGAGCTTGATGACAGGCACGTAGCCCGAGCGGTCCTTATACATGAATGGATAGTGGTCAGAGGGATAGTAGTTTGACCATGAGCATGAATAGTAGACGATGCTCTCGTTTTTTCGCTTGGTGTCGCCGGCGGCGTCAAAGGCGGCGATGAGGTCACGCGAGGGGGTGACCCATTTGGCCCATGTGAAGCTGTTGTCCCAGTCTTCGAGACAACGTCCGAACATCCATGAAGCCCAGTTGCCCGAGCCGACAGCATAATGCCATTCGAGGATAGACTCGCGGGTGTTGAGATGAAGCGGTGTGGCGGTGAAACCGTCTTTGACGGATCCGTCGACAGCGAAGAGGTCTGAATAGTCGTCGACGAGATCGATGCCGTTGGCGGCGAGCTGGTCGACATAGGCGATGACCTTAGTGTAGTCGCGCAGAGGTTTCTCGGCATAGATTTTGGCAAGCATGGCGCGGGCAACGTTTTTTGTCAGGCGCGTCTTGTCAGAGTTGTCTTCGGGAGCATACCTGATGGCGTCGAGAAGGTCTTCCTCGATGGCCTGATAGGCCTCGAGCTCGGTGTTCTGATGGGGAAAATAGGCCTCATAAGACTCCTCGATATTCTCAGAGGTGATGTTGCCGGCCACGGTCTTGATGATTGGAATGTCGCCCCAGAGACGGACCATGTCGAACCACACCATGGCGCGATAGATTTCGGCCTGGGCGCGATAGGTGTCGATTTCGGCCTGCGAGAGCGAGCCGTCGGCCACCTTGTCGATGTTGACAATCATTTTTGTGGCATAGGCGGCGTCGGTCATGAAGCGCTCCCAGTCGCGGCCGACGACAGAGTTGGAGCCTTCGATGGAGTTGTCTTCATAGGGGACAACCTCGGCGCCGGTCGTGCCGGCATAGGCGTTGTCAGAGTGACATTCGGCGATGAGAAGCTGGTCGAGATACCAGTGTTCCTGGCGGTCGCGCATGTGGCCGTTATAGAGAGCGGTCAGATAGCTCTCCACATCGGCGCGGTTTCTGAAGACCACCTCTTCGTCATCTTTGGTGACGCCTTCAGTGACATCGGAATATTCACCGATGGGGTCGTAGTTGAGTCCGCATCCGCTCACGGCGGCGCCGAGGACGACGGCCAGCGGAATAGCGATATATCTGGTTTTCATTGTGAGTTGTAGTTGATTATGAGATTAAAAATCAAGGTTCAGGCCAAACACGAAGCTCTTGCTCTGGGGATATGTGCCCCAGTCGATGCCCTGGACAGCTCCACTGCCGCCCCACTGGTTGACTTCGGGGTCCATACCTTTATACTTGGTGAAGGTCACGAGGTTGGTGGCTGTGAAATAAGGCTGGAGGCGCGAGATGCCGGCTTTCTTGAGCCATGCGCCCGAGAAGCTGTAGGAGATTGAGATATCCTTGATGCGCAGATAAGAGCCGTCTTCAACGAAATAGGTCGAGTTTTTCATGTCGAAACCTGCCTTGGGGACGTCTGTTATCTGTCCGGGGATACGCCAGCGGTTGAGCACGCGTGTGGTCTGGTTTTTACCGTCATACATGCCCTCGGTCTCCATGCGCGAGGCGTTGAAGATGTCGTTGCCATACGAACCCTGGAGGAAGATGCTCAGGTTGATGCCCTTCCATGAGAAGCTGTTGGTCATACCATAGGTGAAGTCAGGGTTGGGGTCGCCGATGTATGTGCGGTCACTCGACGAGATGCGTCCGTCGCCGTTGAGGTCGCGATACATGAGCTCACCGGTCTCGGGGTCTACGCCGTCACTGATGTAGCCGTAGAAGCCGCCCAGGGCGCGGCCGGGTTCGTTGCGTACAACATTTTCGTTGACATATTCCGATGTGCGGCCGTCGCTGTAGATTTTCTGCAGGTCGAGCTTGTCGAGTTTGTTGCGGTTGAACGACATGTTGAAGTCGGTGGTCCAAGAAAATTCGCCCTCGAAGTTGTGAGAGGTGATTGAGAATTCGAAACCTTTGTTGGTCATCTCGCCCTCGTTACGCTGTATCGAGTTGGCGGCAGCGGCACCGGCGGGGAGCGACACGTTCATGAGCATGTCGGTGGTCTTCTTATAGTACCAGTCGGCGGCCAGCGAGATGCGGCCGTTGAGGACTGAGAAGTCGACGCCGACGTTGGTCTGTGTGGTTGTCTCCCAGGTGAGGTCGGTCGTGCGGAGGTTAGCCTGATAGATGGTGGGGACGGCGTTGTCGTTGCCTTCCTCATACCAGGGCACGTAACTGATGCCGTAGCGCTGGAGATAGGCGTAGTCGCCCACACCGCCCTGGTTACCGGTCTTACCCCAGCCTGCGCGGAGCTTCAGGTCTGTGATCCACTGCACGTCCCTGAGGAAGTTCTCCTGCGAGATACGCCATGCGGCGCTGACCGAGGGAAATGCTTTCCAGCGGTGGTCGGGGTGGAGTTTTGACGAGCCGTCATAGCGGAGGTTGGCCGTCAGCAGATAGCGTGAGTCGAAGTTGTAGGCCACACGGGCGAGATAAGACATGATGCCCCACTCCGAGCCGCTTGAGCCGGCGCCGCCGAGGCCGATGCGGTTGGCGGCGTTGAGGGTCTGGATGAGGTCGTTGCGGAAGTGTGAGCCGTTGATCCAGCTGTTGCGGTAGTCAGAGTCGGTCCACGATGTGCCGAGCATGATGTCGAGGCCGTGTTTGTCAAACGAGTGTTTCCAGTTGGCGATGTTATCCCATGTCAGCACGGTGTTCTGGTTGCGGTTGTCAGAGGCTTCGCCATACTGCTCGCGGCCGCGTGTGGTCGAGATGGGGTCGAGAAATGAGGTTGACAGGGCGTTGCGGCGGTCCATGGTGAACTTGGACTGGAGCGTCAGGCCGGGGATGATTGTGAAGAGCAGTTCGCCCGACGCGATGAGGCGGTTCTCCTTGTCGCGGTTGTATTTCTGGCGGGCGATGTTCTCCACGGGGTGCTGGGTGTTGAGACCATAGAAGTTGTTATAGTACTGGTCGGGCTTCTCGGGGTCCCAGACGGGAGCGTAGGTGGGGGTGTTGATGACGGCAAGGATGACGCCGCCGCGGCCGGCCACCGTACCCATGGCGCCGCCGCCGTTTGAGGTGTAGTCAGAATAGACGATGTTGGCCTTCACGTTGAGCCAGGGGCGGATGGTGCCCTCGACGTTGGCGCGGAAGTTGTAGCGCTCATAGAATGACGAGCGGACAACACCGTTGTCGCGCTGATAGCCGCCGGCGAGATAATATTTGATTTTGTCGGTGGCCTGCGAGATGCTGACCTGATAGGTCTGTGTCGAGCCGGTGCGGTATGTCTCGTCAAACCAGTCGGTCTGGTCAGTCAGGCCGTCGGGGAGTTTCACGAGTCCGATTTCGTCCATGAGGTCCTTGTACTGGGCCACGTTGAGTACATCCATCTTAGAGCAGACTTTGGTGAAGCCGCCCTGGATGTTTGCCGAGATTTTAGCATTGCCGCTCTGGCCTCCCTTTGTGGTGACGAGGACGACACCGTTGGCACCGCGCGAACCGTAGATGGCGGCCGACGAGGCGTCTTTCAGAATCTGCATCGATTCGATGTCGCTCGGCGAGAGGAAACGGAGATTGTCGACAGGCACACCGTCGACAACATAGAGAGGCTCGTTGGAGCCGTTGAACGACGTCGTACCGCGCACGCGGATTGTCATCTCCTGGCCGGGAGCGCCGTTAGGCGACGAGACGGCCACACCGGCAGCCTTGCCCTGGAGGGCCTGACCGGCCGAGATGAGCGGACGGTTTTCGATGTCCTTGTTGTTCACTGTAGAGATGGCGGTTGTGACATCTTTACGTTTGGCGGTGCCGTAACCGATTACGACAACCTCGTCGAGGAGAGCCTGGTCTTCCTCAAGGACAAACTCCATTTTGGGTGCGGCCTTTTTTGACGCCTGCCTGAAGCCGATTGACGAAACCTCGATAACCGAGCCTTCGTCAGCGCGAAGCGTGAAATTGCCGTCAATATCTGTGGCGGTCCCGATTTTTGTCCCTTTGACAAGCACTGACGCCCCGATGACGGGCTCCGACTGGCTGTCTTTGACATTGCCTGTAATGACGATTTCGGCGGCGGAGGCACAGAGCCCTCCGGCAAGAATCATCATGAGCAATGCAAGCAGCGACGTTGTTCTGAGTCTTAATCTGCTTTTCATTAATGGTGGTTTAGGTTAAAGATATGTGATGAATTGCGTTAATTTCGACTTTACAAAGTTATATAGACAGAACCGTAGGTTGTATCGGCAGGTAAACCCGACAAGTAAATTTACATAAAATTATATCTCCTGAATTTCAAATATTTAGATAACTGTGTGATGATAAAAAAGTAAGTTTCGGAGAGAGGAAGATTGTCAGACATCGGCTACTTTTCCGAGGCGTCTGACGGCTTCGGGGAAGTTGTCGCGCGGCACGATGGCCGTTGACCTGACCTTAAACCGGTTATTATATATGGTCTGGGGCGAGCAATGTAGAAACTCCGCAATTTTGACGCTGTCGCCGATGCCGAGTCTGACAAGGGCATAGATACGCAGCCGCGTGTTGAGCAATTCGCCGTCTTTAGGGATGATGCGCTCGGAGGGTTCGAGCAGCGAATTGAAATTCTCGACAAACTCGGGGAAGATGTGGAGGAAGACGGTGTCGAAGCTGTGATAAAACTCCTTGAGCTCGGCCTTGGCCAGCGACGGAGAGTCGGTCATCTTGCGGATGTCGTCATACTGTCCGGCCTTCAGTTTGCGGCTGACCGTCTTACGCAGTTCGTCGAGTTTGCCGATATAGCTGGAGCTAAGTGTGAAGACATATCCGAGATATTCCTCTTTGACCACGTTGGCCTCGCGCAGCTCCTCGTTTATCGTCTTGAGCTTTGTGTTGAGCTCCTTGAGTTTGTCGTTGGCGGCGTCGAGACCGGCGTGTGCCTCAGACAGCTCCTTTATGTGGAGATTGAGGCTTCGGTTGGCTTCGTCAAGTTTGTTGCGGCTGGCGCTCAGACGTTTTTTCTGGACATAGATGAGCGTGACGGCTCCGACGAGGATGACAGCCAAGGCACACACAAGTATCAGATAGAGACGTATGCGCCGCTCCTGAAGGCTCAACCGTTCGAGATATGATTTGGAAATATTGTCGTGCATCTGGGCGAGACCTACCATGCGCACACGGTTGGGGTAGAGCATGGCGGCGTTGTAGCAGTAGTTGACATAGCGGTAGGCGCGGTCTATGTCGCCGCGGTCAAAAAGCGTCCGGGCCAGCTCCTCGAGCGAGGCTATGTCGCGGTTTGACGAGCGGAGGTCAGCGATGGCCGAGAGGGCCATGTAGCGCAGATAATCGTCGTCGCGCTTCTCGTCCTGACAGAGGCGCGCCATCATGTAGGCGTTTTTGGCATCGGAAGGATTGTCGAATTTCGCGTGAGACAACAACCGGGAGAGCGGTTCCATGACGGCTCCGTTGCTGAGCGAATCGACACCGAGCGACTTCCAGCCGCGAAACCACAGATATTCGGGGTCGGAAGGGTCGAGCAGTGTCATGACCGAATCCTTATAGTTATTCTCCATCGCGTAATAATGAGCCGCGAGGTCATTCTCGCCACCGACAGAGAAATTGCCGAGATGACTGTAAAGATATATCATCTGGCCGAAATATTCAGACTTCAGCTCGCGTGAGAGCATCGGCGACGGCGACACGCGCTTCATCTCCTCCTCGGCCTCTTTGAGCAGCCCCGAGGCGGAGAGCAGAAAAGACCTGCGTATATGGTTGCGGTCGCTCCACTCGCGGTTTTTTGTCCGGGCGGCATAGCCCAGACAGCGGCCGACATAGTTCATGGCCGAGTCGACATTATAGCGCGAATACTCGTCATAGAGCATTGAGCAGAGCATGTAGCGGTCGTCGCTTGTCGAAGCTTTGGCCAGTCGCTGTTTAAGCTCGGAGATTACCGACTCTTTTTTCCCCAGAAAGACATGGGTGCGCCCCAACAGGCTGTCAAGCTCGGCAAGATAGCGCTCCGCAGTCTGCGCCGTCATTATCAGCGGGAAGAATAATAGGAAAGTTATAACGACGATGTGTATCATTTTCATGGATATTCCTGAATGTTTGTGTACTGAGGTTTCCCCTTCCGGCCGTTTAAGAGGTCAGAATGGCCAAAGTCAATGCAAATTTACACTTTTTGTTGGAAATTATGTAAAATAAGCTGAAAATCGCTCAAAATATGAATAAAGTTAGTCAAAACGAAAACAGCACAACAGCCTCGTAATGCATCATACAGTATGCGGATTGGTGTCCATGAGAGAGAACGAGGTTCAAAAACAATCCAGTCGCGGACGCGACTGCACGGTGTATAAACCTCGTACACCGAAGCGCAGCGAAGGCGTGCGAGGGCAGTCAGCCACACCTCTCCATCCCCAGTCGCGTCCGCGACCAAAATACCCCTGACACCCAAGAACATCAGGCTCTATCCCGCAACGAATCCCTCTGGATGAGACCTCGCGACCCCGACGATACTCTCCACACAGTCGCGGACGCGACCGATATCTGGAGGGGCAAAAAAATTAAATATTGTTATCAACGCGGCGCATTGGTGGATTTGTTGGTAAATTTGTGACACATTACATTATGAAGCAGAAAACCAATCAGGACAGACTCCATGAATTAGCCACCGTGGGCGTCGGACGTCTCCTCTGGAGATATTCCGTCCCGTCGGTCATAGGGATGCTTGTCATGGCGCTGTATAATGTCGTCGACCGCGTAATCCTCGGTCAGGTTGTCGGCCCGACGGCGATAGCCGGGCTTACGGTGACCTTTCCGGTGATGAATCTGACAACGGCCATAGGGGTGCTCGTCGGAGTGGGTGCCTGTTCGCGCGTCTCCATACTGCTCGGCGAGAAGCGGTTTTACGACGCCGGACGTGTGCTGGGCAACGCCCTGGTGCTGACGCTCATCAACGGCGCAATCTATCTGACGCTCTTCGCGATATTCATGGACGACCTGTTGCTGCTCTTCGGAGCGAGTCCCGCCACCCTGCCCTATGCGCGCGACTTCATGATGTGGATACTCCCGGGGCTGCTGATGATAAATCTCTCTTTCGGATTCAACAATATCATGAGGGCATCGGGCTATCCCATAAAGGCCATGTTCACCATGATTATCGGAGCCGGGCTTAACATAGTGCTCGCTCCCGTCTTTGTCTACTGGCTCGACATGGGCATCAAGGGAGCGGCCATCGCCACCGACATCTCGATGTTTGTCTCGATGGCGTTCGTGATGTCTCACTTCACGTCGAAGAAATCAACGCTTCACTTCACACGCGGCATCTACGGGCTGAGGCTGCGCACAATCTGGGCCATTGTCTCGATTGGTGCGGCGCCGTCGATTGTCAATGCGGCGAGCTGCCTGATAAACATAATCATCAACCACGCGCTATATGCCAACGGCGGCGACAACGCCATAGCCACGGCGGGCATCTTCGTGACCTACACGTCGCTGATCACGACCGTCGTGCTCGGCCTCAACATGGGCATGCAGCCGATACTCGGCTACAACTACGGCGCCGGAAACCTGGGGCGTCTGAAGCGCACGCTGCTGCTGGCATCATTCACAGCCACACTCATCTGCACTCTGGGGCAGATTGGCGGCCAGTTGGCGCCCGACATGATTGCACGCGCCTTCTCAGGCGACGCCACGCTCATCAGCGTGACCGCCGCATCGCTGCCGGTGGCCATGACCTGCTTCTTCACCGTGGGTATACAGATTATCTCGACAGGATTTTTCCAGTCGATAGGCAAGGCGGGCAAGTCAATCATCCTCAGTCTGACGCGTCAGGTCTTATTCCTTATTCCGCTGCTGCTGACCCTCCCCTCCATGTTCGGGCTCAGGGGTGTATGGATGTCGTTTCCGGCATCAGACGTCTGCGCATTCTGCGTGACCGTCCTGCTGCTGTGGATTCAGCTGCGATCGCTCGAGCGCAACTCCGCGCCTGTGGCCGCCGCACGCTGACGCCTTCAGAGACTGCTGACCGTCAGGCTCACCCGCGACCCCTTCTCAACCCTGACGAGAAATCCCCTGACCACCGCGCCGGGCCACACCCGGCTGACGAGCCTGCAGCGTTTTTCAAGCGTGGCGGGGTCACGGTTGAATTCGATGACGTCAATCGACCCGTCGCCGTTCATGACCAGACGGTCGACACGCTCCGACCACCCGTTGAGACCTTTGTCAAAGACGCGCCCGGCTATCGAGTCGGCACCGTCGCCAAACCAGCGGCTCAGACGCTCGTCGCTGCCGATAGACTCGGTTATTTCAGAGAGCAGACGGTCGGCCTGCGCCCGGTCGATGCGTCCGCGATCGGCCACCCGCGACAGGGTGCGGCGCAGGAATCTGACAGATGGCAGCGAGCGGAGAATAATGGCGGTGATGCCGCTGACATCGTCAGGCATGGCGGCTGCGGAGGCTGCCTCAGCATCGTCGTCTTCTTCGTCGCCCGCAGGGCTGTCAGTGGCAGCGACGGTGTCGGCCCAGCAGTCGGAGACGCGTCCGAAGGCCGTGCGCTCAAACGACTCGGTTGCCGAGGGTTCGAGAACAGACGGGGTCTTGGCTTTCTCGATTCGGACAGCGGGCTGACCGACCGTCACTATCGGACTGAACACCGAGTCCGAATCATGAAACTCAGGCATCAGGATGTTCTCGTCACCTGACAGCGCGGATGAGGCCCGGATGACATTCAGCGAATCGCTAAGGAAGTCTTTTTCACCTCCGCCAACGGCTTTCTTCGCCCCTTTTGCCCTGGAAGCGGGGTTGTCATATCTGAAGCAGACGATCAGCTCGTCAACAGCGCGGGTGAATGCCACATAATCGATATTGACCTCGTCGACAAGCTGTTCGCTGACATAGGCGGCATACTCCTCGCGGAACACCTCTGACCGCTCCATCCACCGCGCCGGGGTGACGACCACCAGGGGCGGTTTGTCCGGGTTGTCAAGGCGTGCCGTCGAGAACCAGCGGTTATGCTCGTCGGAGCCGGAGGTGTTGAAACAGGGCAGATGGACGCAGTTGAATTCCAGTCCCTTGGATTTATGAATAGTCAGCACCCTGAGGGCGTCAGGATCAATGCCCGACGAGATTGATTTGTTGACTCCGGTCTTATCCCACCAGTCGACAAATGAGCGGACATCATTGGCGCCTCCCGACATGAAGTCGACGGCGAGGTCGCGCAGGGCGGTCAGATAGGGACTCTGGCTCGCATAGTCAGCCGGAGCTATGTGTTGAGAAATCAGCCGCTCAATCAGCGAAATCAACGA
>ENA-OYXU01000502-OYXU01000502.1-human-gut-metagenome-genome-assembly--contig:-NODE-502-length-15266-cov-4.769180_pt1 | contig 15266 bp, 15 predicted proteins | sample MGYA00243243_ERZ653435 | MGnify/ENA primary metagenome ERZ653435 (study PRJEB26926, sample SAMN06165113) | human gut metagenome | biome: ENVO:00009003; feature: ENVO:2100002; material: ENVO:00002003... | reverse complement strand
CCGCAGGCCTACGACAAGGACGGCGAGATGCACTACGACATCATCTCGGCGTTCATTAAAAGCATACGCGGCAGCGATCCCGACGCCGCGCTCTACTGGCTCGCGCGCATGATTGCCGGAGGCGAAGACCCCGAGTTCATAGCCCGGCGCCTCGTCATACTCTCGGCCGAGGACATCGGCCTCGCCAATCCCAACGCCCTGCTGCTGGCCAACGCCACGTTCGACGCCATCAGCAAGATCGGAATGCCCGAAGGACGCATCCCGCTTGCCGAATGCACCGTCTACCTCGCCACAAGCGCCAAAAGCAACTCGGCATACATGGGCATCGACGCCGCGCTTGCCGAAGTGGAACGCAGCGGCAACCTTCCCGTGCCGTTGCACCTGCGCAACGCACCCACTGCGCTGATGAAGAAACTCGGCTACGGCAAGAACTATCTGTACGCTCACGACTATCCGGGCAACTTCGTGCGCCAGCAGTTCATGCCCGACAAGCTCCAGGGCTTGCGTTTCTGGAAACACTGCGACAATCCGGCCGAACAGACGCTGGCACAGCGTCAGCAGTCGCGCTGGGGCTGACATTCTGACACACATCACATTATGAAAACTCTCTATGTAAGCGACCTCGACGGAACCCTGCTTGACGACACGTCGCAGGTGAGCGAGCGCTCAAGCCGCATCATATCCGCCCTCTCGTCAGCAGGCGCTCTTATCACCGTAGCCACCGCCCGCACTCCCGCCACCGTGCAGCCGCTGCTTAAAGATACAGCCATGTCGCTACCGGCTATCACCATGACAGGCGCGGCGCTATGGGACAGAACACGTGAAGCCTTTGCCGACGTCCGGCTGATGCAGCCCGACGACGTAGCGACCGCCTTGGAGACATGTGCCCGAGGCGGCATCTACCCATTTGTCTACACTCTCGACGATAACGGACGTCTGGAAGTCTTTCACGGCGGAGCTTGCCTCAATCACGCCGAGGAGGTGTTCTACGAACAGCGACGTCACCTGCCGCTGAAGCACTTCCACCTGCGCACTCCGGTGCCTCCGGAAGCACTCAGACGTACCATACTGCTGTGCACCCTCGGCCGTATGGCGCAGACCGACGCGGCAGCCTCGTGCCTGCGCGACGGCACCGAATGTACCGTACAGAGCTATCCCGACATCGCGCTTGCCGACACGGGCATCCTGGAAGTGTTCGCACCGGGAGTTTCCAAAGCCGAGGCAATACGGCGCATGCGCCTGAGCTCCGGAGCCGAACGCGTGGTGGCCTTCGGCGACAACCTTAACGACCTGCCCATGCTGGCCGAGGCCGACGTGGCCGTTGCCGTTGCCAACGCCCTGCCGGAAGTGCGCGAGGCCGCCGACATCATCATCGGACCGAATACCGCCGACGCCGTGGCCCGCTTCATCGAAGCGGACTTCACGGGCGCAAGGTAGGCTTATTTCGTCATTTTCCAGTAATCGACGTCGAACAGACGGCCGTCGCCACCGCGGAACACGAGATACACATCGTGGACGCCGGCGGCTTTGTCGGAGTTCTGCACCGGACAGCCGTACGTCAGCGACGAGCCGTCGGTGCTGACGGAGCCGAGCAACGGACCGTCCTGACGGTCAAGCCGGAACTCAACGGTGCCACCGTCATGCAGGGCTGCCATAGCCACCTCGATGGCGGACGGAGCGCTGTCGCCGAAATCCACATCACGCACGCACAGCCAGTCGCCGTTGTCAACATTGGTGATATAATGGTCGCTGCCGGCGCGGCGGTCGGTCTTCAGGCCGTAGCACGAAGCCATCGTCTCGGCCTCCACGCGTGCATAAGGATTCAGGTGCCCTATACCCTTTTCCAGCCTTCCCCTGGTGTGCGGAATGAACGGCAGGCTGTCGCCCTCCCACTCGAACTCCTCCACAGTAGTGCTTCGACGGAATCCGCCGCCGTTGGGCGCGAGGCCATTGTGATAGAACATGAAGTTGCGGTCTGCCACCTCGATGCTGCCGCCGTGGATTGTGAAACTGCCCGGCGACTCGTCGATGATGCGGCCGCCGTAGGTCCAGGGGCCGTTCACATCCTTTGCATAACTGTATGCCATATGCTCCGGCACGCCGCCTGCGGCATATACAAGATAGTAGATGCCGTTGTGCTTGAACGCCCAGGGACCTTCCTCGTAGTTGGTCTTCATCATGCGGCGCCCGCTGGCGTAATCCATTTTCTCACGCATGGGGCCGAAAGCGGCCGGGTCATTCAGTCCGGGCACTTCCCTGACAGGCCCTGCCAGCGACACCATGTCGCGGCCGAGAGGCGCGTACCACAGCCCGTTGTTGCCCCAGAAGAGCCATGCCTGCCCGTCGTCGTCAATCATCACCGAAGGGTCAATGAAGCCCAGTGTGGTGCCGGGGACGAGAGGCTTGCCGAGAGGGTCGGTGTATGGTCCCTCGGGTCGATCGGCCACGGCCACGCCGATGGAGTGAAGTCCGCGGCGCGCGGTATCGCCGGCGCAGATGTACCAGTACCAGCGTCCGTCGCGCTCTATGGCCTGTGCCGCCCATGCGTTGTCGCCCTGCTCGGCCCACGCGAAGGTGGCCGTGCTGATAGGCGTTCCGCGGTAAGTCCAGTTGAGCATGTCGGTGGTGCTGAACAGCTGCCAGTCCTTCATCTTGAAGTACAGCGCGTCGTCCTCGTCATGTCCGGTGAAGAGGTAGACTGTATCGCCGTGCACATACGGCGCGGGGTCAGGGGTGAACGACGTAACCACGAGAGGGTCGGAGGCGTAGGCTGCCATCATGGCGCCTATAGCGAAAAGAATCAGAAGCCTGCGTTTCATTTGTCTGCGATTGTAAAGGTGAACACACTGCCGTCCAGACGGTCGGGGCGGCAACCGGCACAGTCGGCGCTGTAGGGTGCTCCCGTGCCGGGATCGAGAGCCACGTAGCGCTGCGTCACGGGCGAAAGCAGCATGCAGTCGCCGCGCAGCATGTCCTGCCAGAGGAACTGCGATGCCTCGCCGCGTTCATCGGCAAAGAGGCGTACGTCGGCCGAGAGACCGGCTCCCGTGACCGTCACGAAGCCGGTGCCGTTCATGGCCTCGAGAGCCACACGGCCGCGGCCGCGGTCATGCACGCGGAACAGCGTACCCTGGCCGTCGTACTCACGCGAACCCGGCTGCACGGAGTGGAGCATGCCGTGCGGATTGGCCCACACACGGCTGCCGTCGGCCTTGTTCTCAAGGCGTATCAGGTGCCCCGTCGGGAGATTGGCGCTGCGGTCGGCCATAGGCTCGTCCACGACGAAGTTGTCGAATTCGGCATAGCCTCCCCGTCCCTCGCCCTCGCGGAAAGCGTACAGCGCATAGCGTGTGCCCTGGAAGGTCTTAAGCTGATACGGCAGCAGGATGTCGTCGCCGGTAGTCGTGAATGTCTCGCCGTCGGCGCTCCAGGCAAAATTGCCGAGGTCGCGGTCGAAAGTGCCGTAGGCGCGCAGCTGCACGGTGCGCGTGGATGCCGGCAGGGTGTCGAGGTCGACAGTAGAATTGTCGGCCTGGTTGTAGCGCCGGATTATGAGGCCGTCGGCTGTGCGCAGCACGCCGAGCGTGGCATACGGTACGTTGAGGAAGCCCATTCCGGCCTCGTCGCCCTCGCGGAGACCCGCTGTGTGGAGTTCTACCGTCGCGGAGGACACAGGGCCTATCACGCGCTGCGTAAGCGTATTGCGGGCATGCATCATGTCAGGAGCCTGCTGCGCCGTTATGCGCAGACGTCCGCGGCGCAGGCCGGCATTGCGCGGGTCGGGATTATGGTTCCACTGCCATATAGGCTTGAGGGTCTTTCCGTCGAAGTCGTCGCTGCGCTCGTATGGGGCGCTCGGAGCGTGGCCTTGCACCGGCTTGTCCCATGTACGCGGTGTGCGCCCGAGATTGCCCGGAAGGCCGAAATACGGCCAGCCGTCCACCCACGTTACGGGCGATATGGCGATGGTGCGGCCCACGGAGTGGAAATCGGTCATGCTGAATCCCCACCAGGTGCCGTCCGGTGCTGTCACGATGCCACCCTGATGCAGGGGTGTGGCGGCATGGTAGTTGCCCTCGGTGGGGCGCACGGTGAAGCGTGTGCCTTTGGGCGGGATGCGGACGTTCTGCGTCACAGGTAAGTCGGCCTCCACGCCGGCAAAGTGTTGCTCGCCCATAGTCTCCTTGGCACTGATAGTCACCGTCTCATACGGTCCCTCCACTTTGTCGGCGCGGGCGCACGTCATGCGCCCTACGGGAGCGTAATTGGCACTTATTATATAGTATTTGCCGTCGATTTTATAGAAATGATGTCCCTCGCCCATGGCGTTGCCTGCCGGAATCACCGTGCGCTCGGAGCCCTCCACGATGCCCGAGAGGTCGGGCTTCAGCTCTATCATCTTCACATTGTCGTAGCCATACACGGCGTAGACGCGGCCGTCGTCATCGAAAAGCAGCGACGAGTCGTGTATGCTGATGTTGTTCGGCACACTGCGCCACGGACCGGCCGGATTCTCGGCCGCGAAAATTTTGGTGCCGACGCGGTTTACATTGCTTAGCACATAGAAAGTGCCGTTATGGTAGCGTATGCAGGGCGCCCAGAAGCCCTGGCCGTAGACGTCGCCGCCCTCGAGGTTGAAGGCGTCGCCGTAGTCCATGCGGTCGGTGCAGTAGCTCAGGAAGCGCCAGTTCACGAGGTCGTCGCTTTCCAGCACCACCGGCCCGGGCACGGTGTGCATAGTGGTGCCGGCGAGATAGAACTTGTCGCCCACGCGTATTATGTCAGGGTCGGAAAATTCGTCGTAGAATATGGGATTGGTGAACGTGCCGTTACCGTTGTCGGCAGTCCAGCTGCGCGCGCCGCACGTGCCCGCGGAGAGCACAAGCGCAAGAGCCGCTATAAGACAATGCTTCATGGTAGCAAGTATGGTTTTTATGGTTTATCGCCTGCAAAATTAACGATAATCAGCCCGCAGAGCCGTCTGCCGCGTTACCAAAAGCAGCTCGGGCGTAACATACGGGCACATGTCAGCCCAAATTCCGCCCTATCCACCACGCCACAATGGCAACGGCAATGGCGAGAATGAACGCCGGACGCCGCAACAGGTGCCGCAACCCTGGCGGCAGACGGTCGATGGCAAAATATGCCGCGGCCAGCGGCACGGCGAAGAACACAGCCGGATTGTAGCCCCAGGCATCCCCTACCCGGCCGTGCAGCAGCGCATGCAGCGCGCGCTGCGAGCCGCAGCCGGGGCAGTCGTATCCCGTGAGCAGGCGCAGCATGCAGCGCGGCGAGGGTGACGACGCAGGGTCTATGGCATAATAGTAAACACACAATGCGGCGACCACCACAATGGCAGCCGCCGCTACTGTGCGTTTTTGAAACGGCGTCATCACAGCATGGCGATCATGCTGACGGGAAGACTGACGATGCCGAAAGTGATGGCAAGAATCACAAGCCACTCCGTGGCGCGCGACATGCGGCGTGCGCCGTCCACGTCGCCGCGGCCGAAGCGGGAGTTGGCGATGGCACCCGTGACGATGGCCGCGATGCTGAACGGTGTGCAGCAGCAGAGCGTCAGCAGTATGCTCCATGCGAGGAACGTGTCGGGACGCCGCAACGTTGCCGAGGGAGCCACAGCGGCGGCTACGGGCTCGACGGGTTCTACAACGACGCGCTCCTCCACACGCACCCCGGCCTCCGGCTCGGCAGCGTGTTCCCCATCCGCGGACTCACGGCTGTGGCCGAAGATGTCGGACAATGCAGGCGCCTGGCAGGCGGGAATCCACTGCGGAAGGCCCTCGTACCACACGGGGGTGGCGGCGGGAAGGTTCATGGCAGCAATCTCCTCCTTGCTGTAAGGACCCTGCTGCATGCCGTTGATATGTATCCAGATTTTCATTTGAAGAACTTGGTCTCCTCGCCCAGGATTGCACCGAGCAGGTTGTTTGCAAGACTGCTTGCACCGAGGCGGAAGTATTCGTTAGTAAGCCATTTCTCGCCGAGGACGGCCTTCACCACGCAGTAGTACTTGACGGCGTCCTCCACCGTGCGTACGCCGCCGGCGGCCTTGAAGCCCACCATCGTGCCGGTCTGCTCGTAGTACTCCTTGATGCACTGGCACATCACGTAGGCAGCCTCGAGCGATGCGCCGGGATAGCCCTTGCCGGTCGACGTCTTGATGAAGTCTGCGCCGCAGTACATGGCAAGAATGGAGGCCTTCTTGATGTTGGCTGCCGTCTTGAGGGCGCCGGTTTCGAGAATCACCTTCATGCGGGCGTCGCGGCAGGCGTGCTTCTGCTCTATCATCTCGTCGCAGCACTCCTCGTAGTCGCCGTCGAGGAAATTGCCGAGGTTGAGCACGATGTCGATTTCGTCGGCACCGCCTTCCACCGCCAGCGCGGTCTCAGCCACCTTGACCTCGGTGAACGTCTGCGAGGAAGGGAAACCGCCACTCACGCAGCACACGTCGACGTCGCTGACGTCAAGCACCGTGCGCACAAGCTGCGCGAAGTTTGGATAGGTGCAGATGGCGGCCACATTGCGCAGCTCGGGATGCTCCTCGTCGAAAGCGTTCACGCGGTCGACAAACTCGGCCACGCTGCTGGGAGAATCGGTGCTGTTGAGTGTGGTCAGGTCGACGGTGTTGAGGAGGAACTTGTGCACCTCCATCGTGTTGCTGGCATCGTAATTCTCTTCGAGAATCTTGGCTAACGCGGCGCTGACGGCTGCGTCGTCCTCTGTTACCTTGCTGGCCTCTATGGCCTGGTTGTATTTGTCGCTCATAGTGTTGGAGTTATTTCGTTGTCTTTCAGTTTCGGATTGTCATGGTGGCGCGTGGCGTCGCGGACAGTCTTCTTGTCAATGTTGCGCCGGAGAGCGTCGGCAAGGTCGGTGCCGGTCTGGTTGGCTATAGCCATCACCACCCACAGCACGTCGGCGAGTTCATCGGCAAGCGCATCGGCACGTTTCTCGCCGGGCTTGAAGCTCTGGTCGCCGTACTCGCGGGCCATTATGCGCGCCACCTCGCCTACCTCCTCGGCGAGCACCGCCATATTGGTAAGCGGCGAGAAGTAGCGCACACCTACGGTGCGGATCCACCGGTCGACGATGCCCTGAGCCTCGCGCAGCCCTATGTCGCAGCTTTCACTCATGCAGCAAAGATAAGCATTTTTTGCCCATATGCAAAATTAACATACCTTATTGCTGCAAAGTTCAATCAGAGCCTCGGCTGCAAGCCGGTAGACATCGCCGCCGAAACCGCTTATGCTGCCCGCACACACCGGGGCGATGAACGACCGGCGGCGCACCTCCTCGCGGGCGGCTACGCGGCTCATGTGCACCTCCACCACCGGCACCTCCACGGCGGCCACAGCGTCGGCCAGAGCCAGCGACGTGTGCGTGTAGGCTCCGGCATTGAGTATCACGCCGTCCACGGCGCCGAAGCCGTCGGCATGCAGGCGGTCGATGATCGCGCCCTCGTGGTTGCTCTGGAAGTAGAGCAGCTCGGCGCGTCCGGCCACGGCCTCGCGCGTCCGCGCCACAATCTGCTCCATGGTGTCCGTGCCGTAGTGGGCAGGCTCGCGGCGCCCCGTGAGGTTGAGGTTGGGGCCGTTAAGTATCAGCAGCTTAACCATGTTTACTTCACGTGTACGTGCTCCGTGGGCGGAAGCTCGCGGTTGCGGCGGTCCACGGCGTCGGTCAGCTCGTGGGCCAGATGTATGAAATACTGCGCGCTGAGGCTGCCGGTGAGCGCCACGGGCTCGCCGCTGTCGCCGTGCTCGCCAACGGACGCCACAAGCGGAATCTCGGCAAGCACAGGCACGCCGAAGTCGGCCGCCGTCTCGCGCACACCCTCGTCAGAGCCGAAGATGTAATACCGTTCCTCGGGATGTGCCTCAGGGGTAAACCATGCCATATTGTCGACCAGGCCGAGCACCGGCACATTGATTTTCGGGTCGCGGAACATGGCGATGCCCTTGCGGGCGTCGGCCAGCGCAACGCGCTGCGGCGTCGTCACCACCAGCGCGCCCGTGATGCCCAAAGTCTGCACGAGGGTCAGATGTATGTCGCTCGTGCCGGGAGGCATGTCGATGAGGAAGTAGTCAAGCTCGCCCCAGTCGGCCTGCCCGATAAGTTGTTTCAGAGCGTTGGAGGCCATGGTTCCGCGCCACACAACTGCACTGTCCTTCTCCACCATAAGGCCTATCGACAGCAGCTTCACGCCGTATTTCTCAATAGGAATTATGAGATTGCGGCCGTCCACCTCGTGCATGTACAGCTGCTCGTCCTCTATACCGAACATCTTAGGCACGGAGGGACCGAAAATGTCGGCGTCGAGCAGCCCCACGCGGTAGCCCTCGGCGGCAAGCGCCACAGCCAGGTTGGCGGCGACGGTGCTCTTGCCCACGCCGCCTTTGCCGGAGCTTATACCTATTATATTGCGCGCGCCCGTAAGCGGCGACGGCGCAGGCTCGGGAGCCGCGGCACGGGCCTTGACAGCCACGCTCACCTGCACATCCTCGCCGACATGGGCATGGATGGCGGCCTCGGCGGCCTTCACCAGCGAACGGGCGAAAGGATCGGTAGTTTTGTCGAAGATAAGCGAGAAGCTGACGCTGCGGCCGTCGATGCGCATGTCGTCCTCTACCATACCCAGACTCACGATATCCTCGTGCTTGCCGGGGTAGCGCACGGTGCGCAGGGCATCGGTGATCTGCGCGGGATACAGGGGATTCTCTACCATTGTTATTCCATTACGAAGACGTCCTCGCCTTCACGTTTCATATTGTACTGTTCGCGCACCACCCGTTCCATGGCCTCGGGGTCGGAACTGAGCCTGCGGTTCAGTTCCCGGTAATAGTTGACGCTGTCCTGCACCAGCTCCACCTCCGCGCGCAGGCTGTCGATCTGTCGCTGATACTCCACGCGGCGCGCTACGGAGCTGTCGCCGAAAAAGACAATATACACCAGCACTCCGATGACTATCAGCGTTGAGACAGACATGTAGCGCTTCATCCAGGCTCGGGCGTTGCTCATTTCAGTATGATTTTTGATTTTATAGAATGGCGGGCGGCGCACCACACGCCGCCCGCCCGTTCAGGAAATTATCACTTTACCAGGACGCGGCGGGTGTCCTTGTCCACCACAACCACATAGAGGCCTGCGGGCAGGTCGAAGGTGGCTGTTCCGGCTGCTACGGCCGCGCCGTTGACGTAGGTGAGACCGTCCACGCCGTGGATGGTGACGTCAAGAGCCTCGGAGGCCTCCACGCACAGAACGCCCGGCTCGGAACAGTAGGCCGTCCAGCTGTTGCGCTCGGCAGCGGGGTCGTTGATGCCGCTGCTGAAGTTGCTGATGCTCACGTTGTCGAGGTGTATGCGGTTGCCCTTGATGCGGTCGAGGCGTATGCGGATGTTGCCGGGCTTGTTCACGGCCACGCTGTACAGGGTGTAGTCCGAGGCGCTGATGGTCGCGGTGCCGGCGGTCTGCCACGTCGTGCCGCCGTCGGTGCTGTAGTCAACCGATACGGTAGCCTCTTCGTCCACGGTACCCTGGTTGTTCATCCAGCGGCAGGCGTAGAAGCTGACGGTGCCTGCGCCGCCGATCTTATCCTCGGCGAGGGCGATGCTTGTGGTCTTGCCGGACTTGCCGAAGCGGCACGATTTCTCGCCGGCATATATACGGTCGCCCTGGCTCTCAAGGCCTACGACGCCCACGTTGGAGAAGTCCCACTTTGCAGCAGAGCCCTCGTAGAGACCGGTAGTGTATGTCTTTGCGAAGTTGGCCTCGAATGTCTCGAGGAAGTCGGCGCCGGGCGCAGTGCAAACGCCGGTGATGACGCCGCTTTCGGCCACGAACTCGCCGACGGTGCCGGTGATTCCGGTAGTGAACGTGCCGGCGCGCTCGCTGTTGAGGCGCATGAAGAAGTTGTCCTCCTCGGGCTGGAGCACAAGGCTCGTGGCCCATGTGGCCTTGTCGGTGCTGATCTGGAAAGGAGCGCTTACGCTGACGGTGACGGGCGACGAGATGTTCTCGAAGTCGACGAGTATCTCCTCGGCCACACTGGGCACGCCGGGCTCGGAAGTGAAGCTGAGCTCGCCGTCATAGAGGAACTCGATGCCGGGCAGCAGCTCGCCGGTGGTGACGCTGATGGTGTTCGACGTCATTGTGGCCGACTTCAGCGTGTATGTGTAGGTGGTCTTTTCGTCAAGGCCGTCCACGAGGTATGTGCCGGCCTCGGCTTCTACGCTGCGCGGATAGCCGTCGATGCTCGTCTGCCCCTGACGCACGTCGAGAGTGTACTTGCCGTCGGTGGCGTCGCCCACATAGGCCCAGTTAGCCATGAACGAATTGTAGCTGACGGAGGTCGCGGGCAGTGCGGGCAGTCCCTCCTGCACGGTCATGCGCACGGTGACGGTGCTTGTGCTGCTGCCGCTGCTCACGGTAAGCTTCGACGTATAGTTGCCGGCCTTCGACGATTTCCAGGTAAGTGTCAGCGGCGCACCCTCGTTGGCTGCGGCGGCGCTGATGCTGGCGGTGCTCAGCTGGAGTGAGTTGGTGGCGGAGATTGTCACGGCGCCCGTGAGGTCCCTGCCCTGCACAGTGATGGTCTTGCTGATGGCTACGCCCGGAGCCGTGGTGCCCAGCTCGACGGTGCTTCCGTTGACGGGAAGAACGATGCTGCCGTTGTCTTCGGCGCCCTGGCCGTTCCATATCTGGTCCTTCTTGTCGCCCCAGATGTATTCCACGAGTTCGGGATGGTCGATGAAGGGGTTGCGGTTGCGCTGATGATTGTAGACGGCGTCGTTGCGCACGGTCTCCTTCTTGCTCACGGGGTCCTGGCGGTGCCATTTCAGCAGCAGCTCCACGGCCCACGATTTGAAGGCGGGATAGTTGTTGCCGGCGAGCATGTCGGAATGGAAGCCGCCGAAACGGTCGAAATAGGCAGCGGCCATGTAGAAATACGACCGGGCGAAATCACCTTTGTACTCGTCGTCAGGCTCAAAAACTCTGCCGCTGTAGCCGGGGAAAGTGCTCGTGCCGAGCTTGCCCAAAGCTTTGGTGGTGCCGTTGGCCGGAAGGGTGGTGCCGTTGGCACACTCGCCGTACGGGAAGTTGCTGCGCTGGCCGTTCACCTTGCCGTCGGTGGGATAAATATGGAACGCATCGCTCACCATGGGCGACGAATCGTCGAACCAGCTCTTGGGGAACGAGTGCTCGCGGTTGATGCAGTCGCCCACAAGCGAGTAGTTGCCGCAATGCTTGGCCTGCGAAGGGGTGCCCCAGTTTTTGGTTGAATACATGTCCCACACGGTGCCGTTGTCGCGCACGTCGGATGTCTTGTACACATTCCACAGCCCGTCGTATCCCACATTGGTGTGCGAGCCGATCTTGTCGCCGAGGGCCTCAAGCAGGGCCTTGCCGCCCTTGCCCTTGCAGGAATCGTAATATGAATCGGGAGCAGCGGCGCTTGCTGTAAGCGCTGCCAGAGAGAGGAAATAGGCAAATAAATTGCGTACTTTCATTACTATGTTTTGTTGTTTATGGATATTCGGATTTTTGGTAAGTGCTGAAAAAGCACGTAAAATTAATGCATCTTAAGTGAACCGCAAAATTTTGGGCTATTTTTTAACGCTTGTAGGAGCATTATCGGCAAAAAGTAGTATCTTTGCCGAAAACACAACGAAACAGACATGGAAACGAAATACAACCGGGTACTCCTCAAGCTCAGCGGCGAATCGCTCATGGGCTCCCAGCAATACGGCATCGACCCCGTGCGCCTGGGACAATACGCAAAACAGATCAAGGCCGTGGTCGACGCAGGCACACAGGTAGCCATCGTCATCGGCGGCGGCAACATCTTCCGCGGCCTCAGCGGCTCACAGAAGGGTTTCGACCGCGTGAAAGGCGATCAGATGGGCATGTGCGCCACCGTCATCAACTCGCTCGCACTCAGCTCGGCGCTTGGGGCAATCGGCGTGAAGACACGTGTGCTCACGGCCATCCGCATGGAGCCAATAGGCGAGTTCTACACCAAATGGAAGGCCATAGAGGCCATGGAGGCCGGCTACGTGTGCATATTCTCCGCCGGCACAGGCAGCCCCTACTTCACCACCGACACAGGCTCGTCGCTACGCGGCATAGAGATTGAGGCAGACGTGATGCTCAAGGGCACCCGCGTGGACGGCATCTATACCGCCGACCCCGAGAAGGACCCCACGGCAACGAAGTTCACCGACATCACCTACGACGAGATCTACACCCGCGGCCTGAAAGTGATGGACCTCACCGCCACCACAATGTGCAAGGAAAACAACCTGCCCATCTACGTCTTCAACATGGACATCGTGGGTAACCTCAAAAAGGTTATGAACGGCGAGCCTATAGGCACGCTCGTACACAACTGACACCACACGCCCAAAACCTAAAAGTGCTGTTCCTTTCATGCCGGCAATACACCGGCACTGAATGGAACAGCACTTTTTTCTTATACATTCTGAAACAGAAACCTGCCGACTCAGATACAGAGAAACCTATCAAGAACCGACCAAGCCGTTATGATTGGGCACATCCACAATATGTGAATAAAAAAAGTCACTTCTCCTCCTCGAAATCCACATACTCACCCTCGTCGTGCGGGATAATTTTCCTTCGGGCTTGTTCCGGGTCACGGTTGTCAATGATTATCGTTCCGTCATCAGACTGTTGGCGTCGGCCGGATCCGGTACGGGAAGATGATGACGCTCTTCCCCCAGATGAGAAACCGTCAAAGCCCATTGACTTGAACACCTTGTCGCGCAGATGGCCGACACAGCGGAACACCATCCACACAGCAATCATCGCCATGACAGCGATGAGAACAAAGAAGAAAAGCAATATGACAAGCAAGCCATGCAGCATAGACACTACCCTTTCCTGCAATTTGTGAACACGGACAGGGCTACATACCACGCCACTACGGCGGCGAAACCGCTCATACGGAATACCGCAAGCAGAACGGCAGAGGTGATGACAAAGATATACTTTATCTCGTTGCCGCGCCATCCCCATGTCTTGAATTTCAGCGCGAACATGGGTATCTCGGCCACAAGCAGCCAGCTGCACACAAACACCATGGCCACAACACCGGCCACGATATACGGCGATGACGACAGCCATGCCTCACTGCCCGTCACGAGCGAAGCCCAAAACAAGGCGTTGGCCGGTGTTGGCATACCGATGAACGATGTGGTTTGGCGTTCGTCAAGATTGAACTTTGCCAGACGCAAAGCCGAAAACGCAGCCATCACAAAGGCCACGTAAGGCACCAAGGCCGCCACAGAACCAAATACCGAAAGACAGTCCTGCGTTTCAAGAAAGGTATAGATGATGGCCGACGGAGCCAGTCCGAACGTGATGCAGTCGGCCAGCGAGTCCAGCTCCTTACCAATCGGAGAAGAAACGCCGAGCAACCGCGCACTCATACCGTCGAAAAAATCGAATACCGCACCAATGACAATAAAAAAGAAAGCCATGCCATAACAGCCCATAAAAGCGTATGAAACGGCTATGCAACCCGAAACGAGGTTACAACATGTTAGCGTGTTGGGTATCTGTCGTGTGATGAAATTAGCCATGCAAGCGTTTTTGATATTTATCTGTCGTGTGTTTTTTTACATTTCTCTGTCGTGCCCTGTATCTTCTCCCCCGACACGAGTATTTCCACCGGTGCATAACAGGCATAGGATGCTTCACTTCAGTTTGGCTATGACGGTGAGATCGCCCGTAGTGGCCTGTCCCATCTTGACACACACCTCGGTGCCCAATGGCAGATATACGTCTACACGCGAACCTAACTTGATGAATCCCAAATGCTCGTCAATATAGCACTCCTCGCCGGGTTTGGCGTATGTCACTATGCGGCGCGCCATGGCACCGGCTATCTGCCGGCAAAGCACACGCTCGCCCTCGGGTGTTTCTATCATCACGTCGGCATGCTCGTTCTCCTCGCTGGCCTTGGGCAACCATGCCTTGTGGTAGTTACCGTCCTTATGAGCCACCGACACCACTTTCCCGTCTACGGGGAACCAGTTGGCGTGAACATTGAACAAACTCATGAATATTGAAATCATCAGGCGGCGGTCATGGAAGTATTCCGTCTCCTCAACCTCCTCAACAACGACAATCCTGCCGTCGGCTGGAGCGACAACGATACGTTCTGTATCACCCTCGAAATATCGTTTCGGGCAGCGATAGAAGTTGAGAACTACAGCCCACGTCGTACCGAAAAGGGCTACGAACACCCAAAAAGGGACTTTGTTGCAAGGCAAATGCCACAGCAAAATGGCCACTGCGACTATTGCCAACAGGCTATAGACGAGTGTGTTGGTTCCCTCACGATGTATTCTGATTTTTTTAAGTTTTCTGATTCTTTGCCCCATCGGTTATTCTGATTGTTCCAAATTCAATGCAAAGGTACACCTTTTTTGTTTATCTTACAAACTTTTCTCATTTTTCTTTCTCATTGATGAAAAATAAAGAGTCTCCATAACTCCGATGGTATCACGGTATTTGCGAAGGCTCTCGTCATACCTAATACGTTCTTCCCTGCTCAGCGAAGCAAGGTCGGTAATCTCGGCAAGACGTTTGAAAACAGTACTCTTGTCCGCAAAAGGAAGTCTGTTAAGTGTCTCCATATTCTTCAATACATAAATCCAACGTTCAAAATCATTCTCACATTCATCTACATCCTTCGTGAAAAGAGGAAGTTGCAGATAGACAAGACGCATCTTGTCGGAAAACAGCATCCGGTTGCCGGTGTCCACCAGCGCAATATCCGCACGGAACTCCGATGATATTTCTCTCTGCACGAAATTCATGAATGCTATACAGTAGACGGCCTTGATATCATAGCTCCAGCTTGGGCCGCGTTCACCCTGACGCGCTATCGAACTTAGCGCATAATATATCGTGCGCTGCTTGAAATTAGGCTGTGAGCAGTTCTGCATCTCGACAATGATATTTTCGCCGGCATCTGTCTCGCAATAGATGTCATATATCAGCGAACGGTCATCTCTGCTCACAGGCAACTGCTCCTTGTCAAGAAAGTGCAAATCTGTTATATGCCGCTCTCCCTCAAGCAGATTGTTGAGGAAGTCGAGAAGCAAAGGCTTGGACACTTCCTGACCGAAAATGCGTTTGAAGCCGACATCCGAAAAAGGGTTGATGAACTTTCCCATAACTCTGTCTCTTATACACATCTGACGCTGCCGACGATAAGGCTC
>ENA-OYXU01000501-OYXU01000501.1-human-gut-metagenome-genome-assembly--contig:-NODE-501-length-15268-cov-5.274896_pt1 | contig 15268 bp, 10 predicted proteins | sample MGYA00243243_ERZ653435 | MGnify/ENA primary metagenome ERZ653435 (study PRJEB26926, sample SAMN06165113) | human gut metagenome | biome: ENVO:00009003; feature: ENVO:2100002; material: ENVO:00002003... | reverse complement strand
TTAAGCCAAATGTCCCGGCAATAATTTATGCTCATAATGCTATTGGCTTAACTCCTTAACTCCATTTAACTCCTTAACTCCCTTTTACTCCACTGTCTGCAACAGATGCCATAGCCTTGTCATGGAGCCGGGATATAATCCCGTTCTTTTGTACGCTTTGTAACTGCTGTTTTATTGGGCTTGGCGTGAACGGTTGCCAAGATATCTGTCCACGCTTTCGGCCGCCTGTTTGCCGCCCGCCATGGCACGTACAACGAGTGAGGCACCTGTGGCGGCATCGCCGGCGGTGAATACATTGTCGGCAAACGGTGGCAGTTCGGGTTTGATGAATCCCATGGCGAGCAGTGCCATCTCGCATTTTATTATTTCCGGTTCTCCCGCCGGTTCCATTATCGGCCGGCCGCCGTCGGGGGTGGGCTTCCATGTCACTTCCTGAACTCTCACGCCTGTCAGCCGTCCGGCCTTGCCTATGAATTCGAGGGTGTTGAGGTTCCATCGCCGGGTGCATCCCTCTTCATGACTTGATGTGGTCTTGAATGTGCGCGGAAAATTGGGCCACGGGTTGTTCGGGTCATCGGGACCTATGGGTGGCTTGGGCATAATTTCTATTTGTGTCACGCTGCGGCAGCCCTGCCGGTGGGCCGTGCCGATACAGTCGCTGCCGGTGTCGCCGCCGCCTATTACGAGCACGTCCTTGCCGCGTGCGCTCACCAGTTCGTCTTTGCTGAACTCCGTGCCGGCCAGTATGCGGTTCTGTTGTGACAGCATTTCCAAAGCCGTATACACCCCTTTCAGTTCGCGCCCCTTTATGGGCAGATCGCGTGCCGTGGGTGTGCCGGTGGCCACGACATAGGCATCGTAGCCCTCCGGCAGTGCCGTGAGATCTGTTTCCTCACCGTAACGGAAGTCTATGCCTTCTTCGCAGAGCAGCCGCAGGCGGCGGTCGATGATGGCCTTGTTGAGTTTGAAGTTGGGTATGCCGTAGCGCAGCAGTCCGCCGCCGTTCTCACAGCGTTCGTACACCGTTACGGCATACCCCATGTGGTTCAGGCGGTTGGCAGCCACGAGTCCGGCCGGACCGGCTCCTATCACGGCCACCTTGCGGCCGTTGCGTATGGGCTGTACAGGGCGCACGAAGTTCTCTTGGAATGCCATTTCGGTGATGGCCGCTTCGTTCTCGCGGTTTGTCGTGGGTTCGTGGGCCATGAGGTTCAGTACGCATGCCTTTTCGCACAGTGCCGGGCATATCCGTCCCGTGAACTCTGGAAAGTCGTTGGTGTCGTTGAGCATGCGGTAAGCCGTTTCGTAGTCGCCCTTGCTCAGGGCGTTGTTCCACTCCGGTGGTTTGTTGCCCAACGGGCAGGCCCAATGACAGAATGGTACGCCGCATTCCATACAGCGTGATGCCTGTGTGCGGCGGTCTTTGCTGTTGAGCGTCTGCTCCACTTCGCCAAAATCGTGTATCCGGTCGTGTATCGGTCTGTATCCCGCCTCCTGACGGTGAATTGTAAGAAAGTTGTTGCTCATGATCGTAATTCTTTAATAGTCTCTCTGCATATCCGCAATCTTCTGTCTCAGTTTGTTCATCTGCTCTTCCTGTAGCACACGCTTGTACTCTATCGGCACCACCTGGATGAAGTCTTCGGCATAGCGGTTCCAGTCGTCAAGCATGGTGCGTGCCAGTTTTGAACCGGTGTACAGATAGTGTTGCCGGATAAGTTCGTGCAGTTCCTTTCTGTACTGTATGTCTTCCACGAGGTTTATCTCCACCATATCCATGTTGCAGAAATAGTCGAAGTTGTGGTTCTTGTCCCATACATACGCCACACCGCCGCTCATGCCCGCGGCAAAGTTGCGGCCCGTCTCTCCGAGCACCACCACGCGGCCTCCGGTCATGTATTCACAGCAGTGGTCGCCGGCACCCTCGATGACGGCTGTTGCGCCCGAGTTTCTCACGCCGAAGCGTTCGCCCACTTTGCCGTTCACATACAGTTCGCCGCTCGTGGCGCCGTACAGTCCGGTGTTGCCGGCAATGATGTTGTCTTCGGCAGGATAGTTGCTGCGCACCGGCGGCAGTATGGCTATGCGTCCGCCGCTGAGTCCTTTGGCAAAGTAGTCGTTGGCTTCGCCCTCGAGCTTGAAGCTCACCCCGTTTACGAGAAAGGCTCCGAAACTCTGTCCGGCCGACCCCTTGAACTTCACGTTGACAGTGTTTTCCGGCAGTCCCGCCGCGCCGTATTTGTGGGCGATGAGTCCGCTGAGCATCACGCCCACGGCGCGGTCGGTGTTCTTTATGGTGTAGTCGAGATTCTGCTCTTCGAAGGTTTCTATTGCGTGCTGTGCCGAGTGTATTATTCTCTGGTCGAGCACGTCATCGTGGTCGTGCGGCAGGTCAGCCACATGGTGCAGGGCGTTGGCGTTGTCCACCCGGTGTAGCAGGCGGCGGAAATCGAGGGTCCGGCCCCCCTTGGGGGGATTGAGGGGGGCCACCAGTTCCGTGTGTCCAACGATGTCTTCAAGCCGCGTATATCCCATCTCGGCAAGGTATTCCCGCACCTCGCGGGCAAGGAACGTGAAATAGTTGACGAGATATTCGTAACGCCCGATGAAATGCTTGCGCAACTCCGGATTCTGCGTGGCCACACCCATGGGGCATGTGTTCTGATTGCATTTGCGCATCATCACGCAGCCCAGCACGATGAGTGCCAGCGTGCCGAAACTGAACTCTTCGGCACCCAACAGGGCCATCAGTATTACGTCGCGGCCGGTCTTCAGCTGCCCGTCTACCTGCAGGCGTACCTGTCCGCGCAGGCCGTTGAGCACCAGTGTCTGCTGTGTCTCGCTCAGTCCTATCTCCGGTGATATGCCTGCAAAGCGCATGCTCGACGCCGGACTGGCTCCCGTGCCGCCTTCCGCTCCCGATATTACTATCAGGTCGGCCTTTGCCTTTGCCACACCGGCGGCTATTGTTCCCACGCCGCTCTCGGCCACGAGTTTCACGCTGATGGCCGCTGTCGGATTCACGTTTTTCAGGTCGAAGATGAGTTGGGCCAGGTCTTCTATAGAGTAGATGTCGTGGTGTGGCGGAGGTGATATGAGTGATATGCCGGGTATGGAGTGGCGTGTCTTGGCTATCACCTCGTTCACCTTGAATCCCGGCAGCTGTCCTCCCTCGCCCGGTTTGGCTCCCTGGGCCACCTTTATCTGTATCTCTTCGGCATTGACGAGATATTCCGTTGTCACGCCGAAACGCCCCGAGGCCACCTGTTTTGTCTTCGATGACAGCGGTATGCCGTCGCGCGTGGCGGTGAAACGCTCGCTGTCCTCACCGCCCTCGCCCGTATTCGAGCGTCCGCCAATCTTGTTCATGGCCAGTGCTATGGCTTCGTGCGCCTCCTTGCTCAATGCCCCGAAACTCATCGCTCCCACCACGAAGTGCTTCATTATGTCCTCCACCGGTTCCACCTTGTCTATGTCTATCGGATTGCGGCGGAAAGAGAAGAAGTCGCGTATGAATATCGGTTTGTCCTTTTCGTCTGCGAGGCGTGCGAACTCCTTGTATTTCTCGTAGCTGCCCGTGCGTGTGGCCAGTTGCAGCGTGGCTATCGTCTCGGGATTCCATGCGTGGCGTATTCCGTCGCGGCGCCAGTGGAACTGGCCGTGGTTGCGCAAGTCATGCCGGCCCCCCTTGGGGGGATAGAGGGGGGCTTCCATTACTCTCGCCACGGCATCCCTTGCTATCGTCTCCAGCCCGATGCCGCCTATTGTCGACGTTTCCGTGCCGAAATATGTCTTCAGAAGGCTCTCCGACAGACCGATGCTCTCGAATATCTTTGCACCGCGGTAACTGCGTATGGTCGATATGCCCATCTTTGCCATTATTTTCAGCAGGGCTTTTTTCAGGGCCTTTATATAGTTGGCTTCGGCCGTTTCGTAGTTTTCCTGTATCTTGCCGCGCGCCACCAGATCGTCGAGAATGGCGAACGCCATGTAGGGGCACAGGGCCGATGCCCCGTAGCCGAGAAGCAGGGCCGCGTGCATCGGTTCGCGAATTTCGCCGCTTTCTACGATAAGGGCGGTCTGCACGCGCTTGCCCACCGATATGAGATAGTGATGTACGGCGCTCACGGCCAGCAGGCTTGGTATTGCGGCATGTTCGCGGTCGATGTCACGGTCGGTCAGTATGATATAGTTATATCCTTTGTCCACACTGTGTTCGGCTTCCTTGCACAGTGTGTCTATGGCCTCGCGCAGGCCCTCCTCTCCCTTGCTGCACTCGAAGAGTATCGGCAGTTTTACGGTATTGAAGCCCTTGTATCTTATGTTGCACAATATGTCGAGCTGCGTGTTGTTTAGTATGGGGTGTGGCAGGCGCACCATCTTGCAGTTTGACTCGTCGGGGTTGAGAATGCCCGAGCCCACGCGGCCGATATATTCTGTGAGCGACATGACAAGACTCTCGCGTATGGAGTCGATGGCGGGGTTGGTCACTTGGGCAAACTGCTGGCGGAAGTAGTTGAACAGCAGCTGCGGCCGGTCGGACAATACGGCCAGTGGTGTGTCGTTGCCCATGGCCGCGGTAGGTTCCTGTCCGTTGACGCACATGGGTATGATGGCGCTGTCAATGTCCTCGGCGCCATATCCGAACATCAGTTCATGCTCGTACAGATTGTCTATACCGTTCCGCACCTTACGTCCGCTCTTCAGTTTCTCCAACTGTATGCGGTTGGTTGACAGCCACCTGCGGTAGGGGTGTTCGGCTGCCAGCCGCTCCTTTATCTCTCCGTCGTAGTAGATGCGGCCTTCCTGTGTGTCGATGAGCAGTATTTTCCCCGGTTGCAGACGCCCTTTCTCGGCTATCTCGCCTGGGTCGAAATCCATCACGCCCACCTCCGATGCCACCACCATCATGTCTTTCTTCGTTATGGTGTAGCGTGCCGGGCGCAGTCCGTTGCGGTCGAGCATGCCGCCGGCATACCGGCCGTCGCTGAAGAGCAGGGCTGCCGGGCCGTCCCATGGCTCCATTAGTATGGAGTGGTATTCGAAGAAGGCCTTGAGGTCTTCCGAGATGGGGTTCTTGTCGTTGAAGCTCTCCGGCACGAGCACGCTCATGGCGTGCGGCAGCGACAGTCCGCTCATCACCAGAAACTCGAAAACATTGTCAAGACTGGCCGAGTCGCTCATGTTCTTCTGAATGATGGGCGATATGTTGCGGATGTCTCCAAGAGCCTCCGAGCAGAGCACGCTTTCACGTGCCTGCATCCATCCGCGGTTGCCGCGTATGGTGTTTATCTCGCCGTTGTGCGCCAGCAGGCGGAAAGGCTGTGCGAGGCTCCATGTAGGGAATGTGTTGGTTGAGAAGCGTGAGTGGACCAGTGCCAGTCCGCTCGTGAAGTAATTGTTTGTCAAGTCCGGAAAATACTGTCTCACCTGCATGCTCGACAGCATGCCCTTGTACACAATGTTTTTGCTCGACAGCGAGCATATATAGAAGTCTTTGTGTTTCACGCGGCGCTCTATGCGCTTGCGTATTATATATAATGTGCGTTCGAACACGGGCACCTTGTCGTCTGTCACGCCGGTTATGAACACCTGGCGTATGTCCGGCTCGCTGTCGAGTGCGGCCTTGCCCAGACAACTGGGATTGGTGGGCACGTTTCTCAGGTGCATCAGCGACAGTCCGTCGCGTTCTATCTCTTCTATCATCACCGACAGGATGTTCTGCTGTTCGGCCGCGTCCTTGGGCAGGAACACAAGTCCTGTGCCGTACTTGCCCTTTTCCGGTACGGGTATTCCTTGAAGAAGAATAAACTCGTGGGGTATCTGGAGCATGATGCCTGCTCCGTCGCCTGTCTTGTTGTCGGCGCCTTCGGCACCGCGGTGCCTCATGTTTTCAAGAACCTTGAGGGCATTGTCCACCAGCTCGTGGCTTTTGTTACCGTGAATGTTGACTACCATGCCCACACCGCACGCGTCGTGCTCGTATGTGGCATTATACAATCCATTTGCCATATTTAGTTGCATTAAGTTTGCTTGTCTCTTGAAAGAGCTTACATATTGCGTGCAAAATTACTTAAAATAGTTGCAATATGATAAAAAGTCCGCTCCGTTAAAGCAACTTTTTGGATAAAAGTAACGGATTGAAAGCAAATAAAGGTACTTTGCTTATAATTACGTATAATAAAGCTTTAATATCTGTACAATTGTAATCAGTGGAAAAGGGAGATGATATTTTTGGCTCATCCGACATTTGGGGTGATAGGTAGAACGCATGTTTTGGACAAAAACATTTTAAACGCAAAGACGCAGAGACGCAAAGATTATTTTTTTTGAACACAGAGACGCGGATAAACATTTTTAAATGCAGAGACACAAAGATTATTTTTTTTTGAACACAGAGACGCAGAGACACAGAGAATAATTAAAACCGTGCGTCTGCTCAAAATAAATCCTCTGTGTCTCTGCGTCTCTGTGTACCGAAAAAATCCCCAAAGGAAAATCTTTGCGTCTCCGCGTCTTTGCGTTAAAAAATATTTCTCTGCGTCTCCGTGCCCCTGCCCGACTTACATCAGGTTCAGCCAGCGCAGGATATCGTTCATGTTGGCCAGCACCATGAGCAGAATCAGTATGCCGAAGCCGACGTATTCGGCATATACCATGAAGTTTTCGCTCGGCTTGCGGCGCGTGATCATTTCGTAGAGCAGGAAGAGCACATGCCCGCCGTCGAGTGCCGGGATGGGCAGTATGTTCATGAAGGCGAGGATTATGCTGAGGAACGCTGTCATCTCCCAGAACGCGTACCAGTTCCATGTGGCGGGGAAGAGGTTGGCAATGGTTCCGAAACCACCCACCGACTTGGCTCCCTCGGCAGAGAATACATACTTCATGTCGTCAACATATCCCTTCAGCACCCCGCAGCCGTACTTTACGCCGGCAGGGAAACTCGCAAAGAAGCCGTATTCCTTCGTTGTCGGCTTGTAGAGAGCTGTCCAGTGCTTCGGGGCAAAGCCCAATTTCAAGTCAGCCGACAGCACCACATTGACGGTGTCGAGCTGTGTGCCGCGTTCTGTTACAACCGTTGCGTGGCGCACCTTCATGCTGTCTGCCGGGGTCTTTGCCGCCGTCATCACGTCTTTTAGGCGACCTATGCGGTCCTTGAATTCGTTGTACGAGTCTACGGGCTTGCCGTTGAAGGCCACTATCCTGTCACCCTTTGCCATGCCCGCCTTTGCCGCCGCCGTGCCTGGCATAACGGTGTCTATCACTGCCGGTATCAGCGGTTCCATAAATTTCGGGTCGGTCTTCAGCATGCCGAGCAGGTTGATTTCTCCCGGCAGACTCACGCTCATGGCCTTGCCGTCGCGTATGATGTCGGCGCGTGTGGCTCCCGATATGTCGCGGTACATGTCAATGCCGAACTCCTTGAACTCTCCGTTTTCCGTTCCAACAACAATGTCGCCGTCGCGGAATCCGAGCTCTTTGGCCTCGCTGTTGAACTTCATTCCGTAGGCCATGTCCTTTGTCGGGATGTACGTGTCGCCCCATGTGAAGAGCAGCATCGAGTAGATGAACAGGGCCAGCAGGAAGTTGACCAGCACGCCGCCTATCATAACCAGCAGGCGCTGCCATGCCGGTTTGGCACGAAACTCCCACGGCTGCACGGGCTGCTTCATCTGGTCGGTGTCGAACGACTCGTCAATCATTCCCGCAATCTTGCAGTATCCGCCCAAAGGCAGCCATCCCAGACCGTAGGTGGTGTCGCTGTTTTTCGGCTTGAACTCAAACAGGTGGAACCACGGGTCGAAAAAGAGATAGAACTTTTCGACACGTATGCCGAAAATCCGTGCGAAAAAGAAGTGTCCGCCTTCGTGCAGGAGGACAAGAATAGATATGGCAAGCATGAACTGCAATGCCTTTATAAGTATTATTTCCATATTTCTTGATACATGTGTTTATTGTTGTCCCATTATCTCCGCGGCTATGCGGCGTGCCTCCTTGTCGGTGGCCACATACGTGTCGTATGTCGGTGCGGGGTCGAACGTGGTCTTTTCCATCGTTTTCTCTATTATCTCGCTCATCTGCAAGAAACCGCAGCGCCCGTCGAGAAATCCGCGGTTTACTATTTCGTTGGCCGCGTTGACAATGCACGGCATGTTGCCGCCGCGGTCGATGGCCTCAAAAGCCAGTGCCAGGCAGCGGAACTTCTCCATGTCGGGCTTGAAGAACTCCAGCGGCTGCGACAGCAGGTCGAGCCGTTCCGACGACAGGTGCAGACGCTCGGGATATGAGAAGGCATACTGTATGGGCAGACGCATGTCGGGCACACCCAACTGGGCCTTCACCGCACCGTCGCGGAACTGTACCGCACTGTGCACTATCGACTGCGGATGCACCAGCACCTCTATCTGCCGTGCGTCGACACCGAAGAGCCATTTCGCCTCAATCACCTCGAAGCCCTTGTTCATCATCGTGGCGCTGTCGATGGTAATCTTCGCCCCCATCTCCCATGTGGGGTGGTGCAGGGCGTCGGCCTTGGTCACCTTGGCCAGCTGGTCGGTGGTCATGTTGCGGAACGGGCCGCCCGATGCCGTGAGCAGTATTTTCTCTATCTCGTTGTTGCCCTCGCCCACGATGCTCTGGAAGATGGCGGAGTGCTCGCTGTCTACGGGCAGTATCGGCGTGTGGTACCGGCTTGCCAGATCCCTTATCAGTTCTCCCGCCACCACCAGTGTCTCCTTGTTGGCCAGACAGATGGTCTTGCGCGCCTTTATGGCGTGTATGGTCGGCGACAGTCCTGCGAACCCCACCATGGCGGTCAGCACCATGTCTATCGGGCCTGCCTCCACTATCCCGTCTATGGCTTCGGCTCCGGCATACACCTTTATGTCCGGTTCGTCGGCCAGCAGCTCCTTCAGCCTGTCGTAAAGCGTCACGTTGGCTATCACCACCGCCGCCGGCTTGAACCTCCGTGCCTGTTCGGCCAGCAGTTCCACCCGGTTGTTGGCCGTCAGGCAGTACACTTCGTACAAGTCGGAGTGCTCCTCTATCACCTGCAGTGCCTGTGTGCCTATCGAGCCTGTTGAGCCGAGTATGGCTATTTGCCTTTTCATTTGATTATTTATTATTTTTTATTTATTATTTATTATTTTTTTTAATTCCTCCTTCTTCCTTTCTCATTCCCCCCTCTTCATTCTTCCTTCTTCCTTCTTTAATTCCTCCTTCTTCCCTATCAATTACTAACTACTAACTACTAAATACTAAATACTAACTACTAATTACTAAATACTAATTAATAAATACTAAATACTAAATATTCAGATTCCCTCCGGCAGATTCATCACTATCCGTCTGCCCTTGGTGTCAACGCTGTCTATCAAGTCGTCGGCGGCAGGTATCAGCCTGCCGTCCTCCATTTCGAACAGTGTGTTCACTGTCGAGTCATCCACGCCGGCTATGCGTCCTTCACACTGCCCGCTGCGTGCGTTGACAATCTCGTAGCCCGTTATGGCAGCCCACGACGGGGCTTCGCCGTTGTTTTCGGCGATGGCTCTCGGGAAGAAGACCTCGCAGCCCGTCAGTTCCGCCGCACGCTCCTGAGTGTCGGTGTCGCAGAACTTGACAAGTGCGGTCTCTTCGCTGCGGAACCGGTATTCCTCGATAAAAAATGGCACCATGATGCCGTCTATCCTCAGCACGAGGTAATCGCAGTCGGTGCGGTCGAAAATATCGTCGGCAAAATGAAACGACACTTCACCCTTCACGCCGTGAGGCTTGCCCAGTTTGCCTATCTTGTATACATCTTCTTCACGTATCATATAAAGAAACCCCATGACCGATCCGCCTAAAGTGGGGGGACTCCTGTGGGGCACAGTTTTATTTCGTTTTCTTATTTATTATTTCTTATTTATTATTTATTATTTCTTTCTCATTCCGCAGGCCATCCCCCTTCGGGGGATTATAGTGGGCTGTCTTATAGTGGGCTGTCTTATAGTGGGCCATTACTCCCGGCTGATCCTTGCTCCGAGCATGCCGAGCCGTCTCTCTATGTCCTCATAGCCGCGGTCTATCTGCTCAATGTTGTCAATCCGGCTTGTGCCTTTTGCGCTCATGGCCGCTATCAGCAGGGCTATGCCCGCGCGTATGTCGGGACTGGCCATGCGTCCGGCCCGGAGGCGTATCTTGCGGTCGTGGCCCACCACCACGGCCCTGTGCGGGTCGCACAGTATTATCTGCGCTCCCATGTCTATCAGCTTGTCTACGAAGAACAGCCGGCTCTCGAACATCTTCTGGTGGAAGAGCACGCTGCCCCGCGCCTGTGTGGCCACCGTGATGAGCACCGACAGCAGGTCGGGGGTCAGTCCGGGCCAGGGGGCGTCGGACAGTGTCATTATGGTTCCGTCGATGAACGAGTCTATCTGATAGTGGTCTTGCCGCGGTATGATGAGGTCATCACCGTCTATGTCTATTTTCACGCCAAGTCGGCGGAACGCGTCGGGGATGATGCCGAGATTTCTCACCGACACGTCCTTCACCCTCACGCCGTGGCCTGCCATGGCAGCCATGCCGATGAACGAGCCCACCTCAATCATGTCGGGCAGTATGCGGTGTTCGGCACCGTGCAGCCCTTTCACGCCCACGATGGTTATCAGGTTCGACGCGATGCCGCTTATCTGCGCCCCCATGCGGTTGAGCAGATGGCACAGTTGCTGTATGTACGGTTCGCAGGCCGCGTTGTATATCGTCGTGGTGCCTTCGGCCATGACGGCGGCCATGATGATGTTGGCCGTACCCGTCACCGACGCTTCGTCAAGCAGCATGTAGCAGCCTTTCAGCCGTTTGGCCTCTATCTCGTAGACGTCGCGTCCTGTGACATGACGGAACTCGGCTCCCAGATATTTGAATCCCAAGAAGTGGGTGTCGAGCCTCCGGCGGCCTATCTTGTCGCCGCCCGGCTTCGTTATCACAGCCTTGCCGAAGCGTGCCAGCAGCGGCCCGATCATGAGCACCGACCCGCGCAGCGAGGCGCATTTCTTCACGAAACCGTCGCTCTCGAGGTAGTCGAGGTTTATGTCGTCGGCACGCAGCACGAGCTTGCCCGGTGCCGGCCGGCTTACCTTCACCCCGATGTCTTCGAGCAGCAGTATGAGGTTGTTTACGTCAAGAATGTCGGGGACGTTGCTTATGTGCACGTCCTCGTCTGTCAGCAGCGCCGCGCAGATTATCTGCAGCGCCTCGTTTTTGGCCCCTTGCGGCGTGATGGTTCCGTTAAGCGGGTGCCCGCCTTCTATGATGAATGACGACATGGTGTCTTTATTTTCTTTTTTTCTTTCTCTGCATGTCACCCATGTCACCCTGCATCATGATGTTGTCAAAGCGGAAGGTGTTCAGGTCGAGCTGAATCTTGCCGTCGGTGTAGTGCGCCAGGTCGGAAGCCACCCGCTCGTCATCCATCGACCCGTGTCCCCATGTGGCCAGGTCACGCTTCATCTGGTTGGCGACGATGCGCGTAAGCTCGTCACGCTCTTCACATTCGGGCATCTCCTTCAGGCGGCAGAACATCTGTTCCATCAGATGGCCGTAGTGGCGCAGGTGCACTTTGTCTCCTTTGCCGGGCAGTTTCATCGGCTCCGGCTTTGTCGTTATCTTTTCCGCTTCCGACATGTCGTAGGGCCATTCGATGTCGAGCTGCTTGTGGCTCATCAGATACAGATGGTCCCAGAGGGTGTGCTCGAAGTCTTCACTCTCGTTCTGTTGGGTTACTTTCGTTCCCATCATTCTCACTATGCTCTCGGCGCAGCTCTGCCTTTCTTCTCTCGTTGGCAGTGTCACGGCGTAGTCCACCATCTTCTGTATCTCGCGCCCGTATTCCGGCATCATAAGCGGCTCGCGCTGGGTGTTGTAGTCTAATCCTGTTATTTCCATAAATATGTTTTTTTGGGGAGTCTTTTAGGAGCTTTTAAGGAGTTAAGGAGTTAAAGAGTTAAGCCAAATGCTTTTTTCTGTTCGCCTTTCATCCTCTTTCATCCTTTTTTTTCACTTTCTTCCCTTTTTTTTCCGTTGTAGGGACATAGTCTTGTCTTTGTCCGCCAATTAATAGACCGGTCAACATTGTTCTGATGCGGTCAAAAACAAGATTATGACCCTACAATGTCTCACGTTCCTTCGTCAACTCGGCATCCCCCTTGGGGGATTATAGGGGGCTCTTTTTCTTCGTTGCCACAAAATCCTTCAGATAGAACGGCACGAAATATGCCACGTCCTCAAATTTCCCTTCCGCCATGCGTTTCTCTGCCAGCGGCTGCATCCACCGTGCCAGCGGCTCTACATTTTCTATCAGGCGGGCGTTGGGGTGATTGATGGTTTCCATGCACTTGGCGGCTCCGTTGCCGAAGAAATAGACCGGGTGACTGTCAAGCAGTTCGCGGTAGGTGTCTCCGTCGACGATGTCGGCACGTATGTCCCTCACCGGGTGCAGCGCCCTGTCGTACACCGCAGCATACACCTCCATGCGGCGTGCGTCGAGCATGGGGCAGAGCAGGGCGTCCTCTTCCTGTATGTCGTGACCCAACAGTACCGGCACACACAGCAGTTCTGTTGTGGGCACGGCCAGCAGTTTCAGGCCGCGGCCGTAGCACACGCCCTTGGCCATCGACACGCCGATGCGCAGTCCGGTATACGAGCCCGGGCCGCAGCTCACTGCCACGGCGTCCAATGGTATATGGCGGTCGTCGGCAAAGCTTATGGCTTCGTCTACATACACGCCCAGCTTCACTGCGTGATTGGGGCCTTCATGGTCTTCTTTGTTGAATATACAATCTCCGTCCTGACTCAATGCCACGGAGCAAACGTTGGTGCTCGTTTCAATGTGTAGTATGCACGACATAGCTTTTTTTATTGTATATATATTATAAAATATGTACTTCTATTCCAATAAGGTGCAAAAATACAGATTTTTTCTGGCAAAACGATGTGTTTATAAGAAATTAACGCCTGTTTTTTGACAGAAATATGAATATCGGGCGAAAAAGGCATCACCCGATATCTTATAGCAGGTATTTCTTTACCATTTCGCAAAGGGTGTCGGCGGTAAGATTGTCTGCACCTTTATCTTGAATCATCGTATATTCCGGTTTGTTTTTACTTATTACGTATTTGCGTTCTTTGCCATTGACTGTGGTGTGAAGATGAAAGTTCCCCTTGTAGGTTGTCTCTATATGTATGTCTTCATAACGTATCCCTTCATGTTCGAAAGATGCAGTTTTTTTCTCGGTCTCAGTCAATCTCCAGTCTGCAAGATGGCTGTTAATGGTAGATGACACAGAGTTTGTCCATCTTTCCTGCACACCGTGCTTCTTCGCTATGTCGGCAAACCGGCTGACGGCGTTTGCCACTTGTCTGATAATGGCTTCCGCATTACGTATGCCGTTTTCCTTGGCAAGGCGTAAGGCATCTTCCTTTGTGTGCCCCGACAGCTTTCCTTGTATCAGTAGGCAGTGCATGGTTTCGGGCAGGTAACCGCCTGTGTTGAAGATGTAAGTCATGTCGTAGGCCGGAGACAGCCGCCATTTGCCGCTTTCGTCCATCAGGAACGAGAAGTTTTTGTTGTGGTCGTCAGTGTTGTTGGCAAGTATGTTGAAAATCATGCGGCGGTATACCTCCTCCTGTGTTTGTTCCGGCAATCGCATCTTCCGGCATACCATCAGCAGCTTTTCATAACTGTCGGCTTCGGGGTAAAGGGCAGCAAGAGTTTGCATGTGGAGTTTGTTGTCTTCTTGCCGGTCAAAACGAAGGGTGATGAAGTGGCGTCGGCCTTCCACGTCTATCAGCCAGCATGGCATCATCTCTATACCTGCCAGGGTTGCCATTTCGTGGTATGCCATTTCCAGTTCCGCCGAACTGCGGTCTGCATCACCGAATTTCAAAATGCAATATTCAAATCCTTTCAGACCCGCTATCTGTCCGGATCGGATTTCACCTGTTGATGGGTTGATGGCGATGATGGCTTTGGGCTGGCGTCCACCTGCAGATGTGCCAACGGCAATGAGGGACTGCATGGTGAGCGACTCGCCCGCTTCTATTTTCACGTTCTCGTGTTCTGTGAAGATTCGCTGTGCCAGTTCTGTCAATGCCTGAAGATTGATTGCTTCTGCCTTTTTTATGCCCGGTGATTCCGGCATGAACTCCAATGCCCCCATGCCTCGCTTCCCGATGAACGAGAGGATGTCTAAAGGGGTTATTTCCTGATTTTTTATACCTTGCTGTCGACGCCAACATTCAAATACTTGGTTGCCCCAGGCGTCAGGCAGGGAATCGGCAATGAATGGTGGTAACTTGTTGTACAGTTTGTTCTCCTTGTCGCCCATGATTGGTCTCCTGCTTGCAGGATGTGCAATGGAAGCGACAAGAGGAAAGGCATCGAGGTTGCCTTGAAGAAATTCCCGGCTATACTCAAAGTAACTGACCCCACGTTTGCTGTCCCACGACATGCGCCCTATCTCTTTGCCCCAAAGGATTACCTTCAGCGAACTTGTTATCATGATTGTTTATGTCTTATGCGTTGAACTTTTTTCCCATCATTCACAAGGTATGCCGATTCTGGCAAATCCGGCAACAGCTCGTCCATCTGCTGAATACATCCGATGGATTTCATCAGCAGGAGGAATGTGCCAAGCGACATGTTGCCCGACTTGCCATTCTCAAATTTGTGGATTGTGTTTATCGTTATACCCGACTGTTCCGCAACGTCTCTTTGCGTCATTTCAGAACGTAGCCGATAGTCCTTAAACCTTTGGCCGAGCAGGTTGATAAGTTCGGGTATTGAATATTCATAATAATCTGTCATAATTCGTTGTTGCTTTTTTTATTCTGTACGTTAAGTTATGGCGTGTTTTGCCGCTTTTCTTATTTTCTGCGATAATTTACGGATGCTAAATTACTGCAATTTTTCAAGACAAAAGAATGAGAGCGGGCAAAATGTTATTTTTACATGGTTTTTTAACATTTCGTGCCACGGCCCCCTATAATCCCCCAAAGGGGGATGTTGGGTTGATGTTTCTGCAACTCGGCATCCCCCCTTTGGGGGATTATAGGGGGCCGCTCCTTTTTTTTTGTTTGTCATAATAATTCCTAAAATTTAACATTTCTTTTTTCTCGAAATAGAACGGCGAAAACGCCTTTCCGACCTTGCTGTCACTCCGTTTTTATGCCCCGAGTTTGCCTTTAGGGCCTCCTTACACTCCGTTTACGGCGTACTTGTGTTGCGGTTACG
>ENA-OYXU01000500-OYXU01000500.1-human-gut-metagenome-genome-assembly--contig:-NODE-500-length-15277-cov-7.795099_pt1 | contig 15277 bp, 10 predicted proteins | sample MGYA00243243_ERZ653435 | MGnify/ENA primary metagenome ERZ653435 (study PRJEB26926, sample SAMN06165113) | human gut metagenome | biome: ENVO:00009003; feature: ENVO:2100002; material: ENVO:00002003... | reverse complement strand
GTGACCTCCTGCGTGACAGGCAGGCATTCTAACCAGCTGAACTAACGCACCAAAATCGTTATTTCTGATTTGCGAGTGCAAAGGTACTAAGTTTTTCTTGAACTACCAAATAATTCGTGGAAAAAATGCAGAAAAGAACTGATGTTTTCGAGTTTTTTGACGAAAAGTGTATTTTATATACTTTATATGGCTATTATACTATAGATTCTGTCGTTTTGCCAGAATTCTGCCATTTATGTATTTATGTTTATCTGTTTTGCTAAAATTATTAAAACTTCACGTTTTGTTTTTTTCAATATTGTCGCATGAAGTTTAAATAGCCGTTAAGCGTGATATTTGAATTGTTAAAATGCGAGAAAAATGTACGCCAAATGATTGTTTTTCCAATTTTTGCTATTATTTTTGCAATGATAAAAAATGATATTAACAATAAATAAAATAGATATGAAAAAAATTGCAAAGTATGTTTTTCCAGCTTTGAGCTGTGTTGCCATAGCATTTTCTGTGGCTACTTTTAACAAGGTTAACGCTTCTACTCCGACTCCCGCGGCAGCGGCACAGCCTGTAGACCTGACTTTTGCTGCCGAAAAGGCATTGCCTTCGGTGGTGCATATTAAATATGTGCAAAATTCAAAGATACAGACCGTAGATGTGCAGTCGGATCCGTTTAGTGATTTCTTCGACCCGTTTGGAGGTTTCTTCGGACGTGGACAAGGCGGCACACAGAAACGTCAGGTGCAGACTCCAAAGAGAACTGCCACAGGTTCTGGCGTAATAATATCTGCCGACGGATATATTGTTACCAATAATCATGTGGTTGACGGTGCCGATGAGTTGACCGTTACCCTGAACGACAACAGGGAATATTCTGCACGTATTGTGGGTACAGACAAGAACACAGACCTTGCGCTTATAAAGGTTGACGGGAAAAATCTGCCGGTTATTACAATTGCCAATAGTGACGACATCAAAGTAGGTGAATGGGTATTGGCTGTGGGCAACCCTTTGGGATTGAACAACACTGTGACTGCCGGTATTGTGAGTGCAAAGGCGCGTAGTCTCGGTGCCAACGGTGTGGAGAGTTTTATACAGACCGATGCTGCCATCAACCGTGGTAACTCTGGTGGAGCGCTTGTAAACACCAATGGTGAGTTGATAGGTATTAATGCCGCACTCTATTCTGAGACAGGCTCGTATGCGGGATATGGCTTTGCCATTCCTACAGCCATTATGAACAAGGTTGTAGAGGACTTGAAACAGTATGGTACGGTGCAGCGTGCTGTCATCGGTATTAAGGGCGGCGACGTTAAGAACTTCGTTGATGCCGAGAAAGAGAAAGGCAAGGAGGTTGACCTCGGTACAATGTCGGGCATTTATGTTGCCAAGGTTATTGAGGACGGTGCTGCTGCCGATGCCGGTTTGGAGGAAGGTGACGTGATTGTTGAGGTAGACGGTCAGAAGGTTACAAAGATGGCAGAGCTTCAGGAGATTCTTGCCAAGAAGCGTCCCGGCGACAAGGTTACAATCACATATCTGCATAATAAGAAGAAGCAGAGCAAGAGTGTTGTTCTGAAGAATGAGCAGGGCAATGTGAAAGTGGTGAAGAATGCCGACCTTGATGTGCTTGGTGCAAACTTCCGCGAGGTGACCGATGCTCAGAAGAAGCAGCTTGGAATATCTTACGGTCTGGAGGTTATAAAGGTTAACAACGGCAAGATGAAGGAGGCTGGCGTTTCGCCGCGGTTCATCATACAGCGCATCAACGATGAGAGTGTGAAGACCATCGACGACCTGCAGAAGATTGTGAAAAATGCTTCGGTGAGCAAGGATCCTGTGCTTTACATTCAGGGACTTTATCCAACGGGCAAGAAAGCTTATTTCGCTGTGCCGCTTCAGGATTAAGACAATATTGATTAACAAGAAAATAGGGTGAGCCGACATTGTTTGGCTCACCCTATTTCTTTGTGTGATGTAAAAGTGTTTTGCAGAACGGAGGAAGCAGTCCGAAAAAACTGTTGCTGCTTACATTGTGTCACGATTTTCGGACAGCCTCCCCTGCTTTTTTAGGCACTGACTACGCGGAATGCTGAGATTAGTTAAAGAAAAAATCTGTGACCGCAAAGCTGATGAACTCTTATAAAAAGATAGCAATGCGTGAGTAAAATCTGCGTAATCCCTACAGCTCTAGGTCGCCGTCGAACACTTCGTGCCAGGGCAGCCCCTGCTTGTTGAGCTGCTCCATGAACGGGTCTGGGTCGAACTCCTCAACGTTCCACACTCCCGGACGCTTCCACAATCCCTTGAGATACATCATTGCGCCAATCATGGCGGGCACGCCGGTGGTGTAGCTTACGCCCTGCATGCCAGTCTCCTTGTATGCCTCCTGGTGTGAGCAGTTGTTGTAGACGTAGTATGTGCGCTCCTTGCCGTCCTTCACACCGCGTATGCGGCAGCCTATGGAAGTCTCGCCCTCGTAGTTCTCGCCGAGGTCCTGCGGGTTTGGCAGCACAGCCTTGAGGAATTGCAGTGGCACAATCTTCATTCCGTTGTAGTCGATCTCGTCGATGCGTGCCATGCCGATGTTTTGGATTACGCGCAGATGGGTGAGATATTCCTCGCCGAAGGTCATCCAGAAGCGGCCCTGCCTGATGGTGGGGAAGTTTTTCACCAGGCTCTCCAGCTCCTCGTGGTGCATGAGGTAGCTTTCGCGCGGTCCGATGTTGGGGTAGGTGATTGGCTGGTGAATCTCCAGCGGCTCTGTCTCAATCCACTCGCCGTCCTTGTAGTAGAGTCCCTTTTGGGTTATCTCGCGGATATTGATTTCTGGGTTGAAGTTTGTGGCGAATGCCTTGTGGTGGTTGCCGGCGTTGCAGTCAACGATGTCGAGACAGTGCATCTCGTCGAAGTGGTGCTTTGCTGCGTATGCGGTGTAGATGCCTGAGACTCCGGGGTCGAATCCGCAGCCGAGTATGGCTGTTAGTCCGGCGTCCTCGAAGCGCTTCTTGTATGCCCACTGCCATGAGTACTCAAAGTGAGCTTCGTCCTTTGGCTCATAGTTGGCAGTGTCGAGATAGCTGACTCCTGCGGCGAGACAAGCCTCCATGATGGTGAGGTCCTGATAGGGCAGCGCCACGTTGATGCAAATCTCCGGGGCGTAGCTTTTCATCAGGGCGGTGAGGGCGGCGGTGTCGTCGGCGTCCACGGCTGCTGTTGTCACGTTTGCGCTGTATTTCTTACGCAAAATCTCTGCCAGCGCGTCGCACTTCGACTTTGTGCGGCTGGCAATCATTATTTCTGTGAACACATCCTGGTTCTGTGCCAGTTTGTGGGCTGCCACGGTGCCTACACCTCCGCAGCCGATAAGCAATACTTTACTCATAATATCGTTTTTTTGTTTTTTGTTTTTTCTTCAGTAGGAGTTGTAAGAAATGTAGGAGTTTTATGATTTTTATAACTTATTATAGTTTATCACTCCTCACTCCACACTCCTCACTCCAGATAGGTGTATCCGTATAGTCCCGAGCGGTAGGTGCTGAGGAACTCCTTTCCCTCCTTTGAGCTGATTTTTCCCTGTTTTATCGAGCGTGCCACCCATGTTTCGAGCGAGCGCACCATGCGCTTGGTGTCCCAGTCGACGTATTCCAGCACGTCGTCTACGGTTTCGCCGTCAATCATCTTGTCAATGGTGTATCCGCTGTCGTTCACGGTGATGTGTACGGCGTTTGTGTCGCCGAAGAGATTGTGCATGTCGCCGAGAATCTCCTGATATGCGCCCACGAGGAACACTCCGAGGTAGTATGGCTCGCCGGGCTTTATGGCGTGTACTGGCAGTGAGTTGTTCATGTTGTTCGAGGTGATGTAGCGTGTCACCTTGCCGTCGCTGTCGCAAGTTATGTCCTGCAGTGTTGCCTGTCTGTCGGGACGTTCGCCGAGCCTTTGCAGCGGCATGATGGGGAACACCTGGTCGATGCCCCATGAGTCGGGCAGCGACTGGAAGATGGAGAAGTTGCAGAAGTACTTGTCGGCGAGCAGCTTGTTGATTTTGTACAGCTCTTCGGGCACTCGCTTCATGTGCTGCGCCATGTGGGCTATCTCTCGTGTCACGCTCCAGTAGAGTTTCTCTATCTGTGCCCTTGTCTTCAGGTCGATGATGCCGTGCGAGAATAGTTCGAGCGTCTCGTCGCGTATTTGCTGCGCGTCGTGCCAGTGCTCCAGTGCCGAGCGCTGGTTGATGTTGTCCCATATCTCGTACAGGTCTTTCACCAGCTGGTGGTCGTTCTCGCTTACCTCCCATTCCTCTGGCATCTCGGGCAGGGTGGCAGTTTCCAGCACTTGTGTCACCAGCACCGAGTGGTGGGCGGCGAGCGAGCGCCCGCTCTCGGTTATGATGTTGGGGTGGGGCAGGTTGTTTTTGTCGGCGGCTTCCATTATCTGGTAGAGCACGTCGTTGACGTATTCCTGCATCGAGTAGTTTACGCTCGATTCGCTGCTGGCGCTGCGCGTGCCGTCGTAGTCCACGCCCATGCCGCCGCCTGCGTCGATGTATTCTATGTCGAATCCCATGTTGCGCAGCTGCACATAGAACTGTGATGCCTCGCGTATGGCGGTTTTTATATGGCGTATGTTCGTCACCTGACTTCCTATGTGGAAGTGGATGAGCTTCAGGCAGTCGTCGAGCTGCATTTCCTGCAGGTGCTCAAGGCATTCAAGCACTTCGCTCGATGTGAGCCCGAACTTGCTGGCGTCTCCGCCGCTGTCCTCCCATTTGCCGCTTCCGCTGCTTCCCAGCTTTATGCGCACGCCGATATTCGGGCGCACGCTCAGCCGCTTGGCTATTCGTGCGATGATGTGCAGCTCGTTCATTTTCTCTATTACGAGGAATATGCGCTTGCCCATCTTCTGCGCCAGGAGCGCCAGCTCGATGTAGCTTTCGTCCTTGTAGCCGTTGCAGATTATCAGCGAGTCGGCGTTTACGCTTGCGGCTATCACGGCATGTAGCTCTGGCTTTGAGCCGGCTTCAAGTCCGAGGTTGAATTTCTGACCGTGACTGATTATTGCCTCCACCACGGGGTGCATCTGGTTTACCTTTATCGGGTATACCGAGTAGCACTGTCCCTTGTAGTTGTACTCGTCCTGTGCTTTTTTGTAGCACGTTGCCATGCTCTCAATGCGGTTGTTGAGAATGTCGGGAAAGCGCAGCAGCACAGGGGCACTGATGTCTGACAGCGCCAGCTCGTCCATCACTTCGCGCAGGTCTACTTCAATACCGTCTTTCTTGGGAGTTACCACGATGTGTCCCTTGTCGTTGATTCCAAAATAGGAAACACCCCAGCCGTGTATGTTGTACAGGTCGGCTGAATCTTCAATATGCCATTTCTTCATTTTCTACGAAACAGTAGGTTGAGATGTAGTTTTAATATTTTGATAACTATTACTTTAATTTATTAAATGTTTAAATCTAATTGTTTGCAGAGGTAATGCTACTCGAGTGCAAAATCACCAATTAACTTGAGTGTTATGCAAAGATATAGCTTACTTTATGCAAAGGTAATGCATTTTTTTGATTTGACAAAGCATTTAGATGTTTTTTTGCAATTTGAACTGTATTTTGTCTGTTTTGTTTATGATTTTTTATGCTGATTTTCGTAAACATTCAAAATCATCCCGAAAAATGATTATGTGTTTGTTTATTGTGAAGATTGACTCTTAATGTCTACGTTCCTCAAGGTTCATTGGAAGTCTATCAGAATGCAGATGTGTGGAAGGATTTGAGGAATTTACAAGAAGATGCCCCACAGGAATAGAAAGTGTGAAGAGTATTCCCCCCGAATGCTAAGAACTGTTATTATGACCTCCGCGGTAACAGGCTCATAGTTCCAAAGCGCGGACTGAATATCATAAAAGGTAAGAAAATGATAGTGAAATAATAAAAAATTGCTGTGAGTAAAACTGTTCTTACAGAATGTCTAATCATACGGATGTATTTCAGAACTATCTTTAAATAGAAATTTAATTATAGATGGAAAGTAATGGGGAACTCTATGTAACTAACCGTCTAAGGTCCTTAGACGGTGAACGAAGCTATAATTAAGACAGATAAAGTAAGAGTTTAAGCTCTTTGTTACAGAACTATGTTTTCCTTAAAAATAATTAACTATAGGGTAAATCTTTTGTATTGTTTGGTTATTTCATTAAAAAGTGCTATCTTTGCAAAATAATAAATAAACAAACTAAAACTAATTAACAACAAAAACAAGACAAATGAAGAAGTACTTTAATCTACTGCTTCTGTGTGTATTGTTCCCGGCAGTGGCGTTTGCCGCCGATAATGCGTGGAATACCACATACAGGCAGATTGAGCAGAGCATCAAACAACCTGAGTTTAAGGACAAGGTGTACATCATCACCAAGTATGGCGCAAGCACCAAGGCATCGGCTGCGAAGAACCAGAAGGCAATAAACAAGGCTATTGCCGCATGCAGCAAGGCTGGCGGCGGCAAGGTGGTTGTGCCTGCCGGTAAGTGGAACACGGGAGCGATAACGCTGAAGAGCAACGTGAACCTTGTGGTGAGCAAGGGAGCTGAACTGCTGTTTGCTTTCGACCGCGACCTTTATCCGCTGGTTTACACCCGTTGGGAAGGTCTCGACGTGATGAACTATCAGCCTTGTATTTACGCTATTGACTGCGAGAACATCGGACTTACGGGCGAGGGTATCGTAAACGGTAACGGCAGCAACGAGCGCTGGTGGTATATGAAAGGCAACAAGCACCACGGCTATAAGGAAGGCGTTGACGAGTGGCAGGGCACAGCCAAGGTGGGCACACGTGCCGAGTTGCTTAAGATGAGCGATAATCAGGTGCCTGTGGCTGAGCGCGTGTTTGGCAAGGGCAAGGGTCTGCGCCCACAGTTGGTTAACTTTGTGCGTTGCAACAATGTGTTGATTGAGGGCGTTGAGTTGCTCAACTCACCGTTTTGGGTGATGCATCCGCTGCTGTGCAAGAACGTAACTGTGAGAAACGTGAAGGTGTTTAACGAGGGACCTAACGGCGACGGCTGCGACCCTGAGTCGTGCGAGAATGTGCTCATTGAGGGCTGCACATTCCACACTGGCGATGACTGCATTGCCCTGAAGAGCGGACGCAATGCCGACGGTCTGCGTGCCAACATTCCCTGTAAGAACGTGATTGTACGCAAGTGCGTGATGGAAGACGGTCACGGCGGAGTGGTGCTCGGCAGCGAGATATCAGGCGGTTGCGACAACATCTTTGCCGAGGACTGCAAGATGGACTCTCCAAACCTCGACCGTGTGCTGCGAATAAAGACCAACACCTGCCGCGGAGGAATCATCCAAAATGTGTATATGCGCAACATTGAGGTGGGGCAGTGCGCCGAGGCTGTGATGCGCATCAACCTTGTATATGAGCCAAACGAGATTGCCGAGCGCGGGCACATACCTACAGTGCGCAACATCTATATGGATAACGTACACTGTCAGAAGTCGAAGCACGCCGTGCTCATCAACGGACTTGACGAGGAGGACCGTGTGTACAACGTTCACGTGAAGAACTGCACTTTTAACGGACTCAAGGCAGACCCGATAAAGGCAACAGGCAAGAGCCACGACATTTATTTTGAGAACATAACGACCAACTGGAAGTAATCTACACATTATTAATATATAAAGAAAACAATATGAAGAAAATACAGATTCTGCTTGCAGCGCTGTTGATGATGCCGTTGGCAATGTTTGCCGAGGGATGGGACAATCAGCTGTATAAGCAAATAGAGAGCCGCATCGTGGCACCTACATTCCCCGATGCAACTTTTAACATTACAAAGTATGGCGCATCGCCGAAGGCTTCGGCTGCAAAGAACCAGAAAGCCATCAACAGGGCAATCGAACTCTGCTCGAAGAAGGGCGGCGGCAAGGTGGTGGTGCCCGCAGGAACATTCATGACCGGTGCCATAACGCTGAAAAGCAATGTGAACCTTGTGGTGGAAAAGGGAGCGGTGATAAAATTTGCCTTCCAGCCCGAGCTTTATCCATTGGTGTATACACGCTGGGAAGGACTCGACTGCTACAACTATTCGCCGTGCATCTACTCAAACGGTGCGAAGAACATCGGTATCACGGGTGAGGGAACCATCGACGGCAATGGAAGCAACGACACTTTCTGGCAGTGGACTGCCGTGCCGGCGTTTGGCTACGACAAGGACAAGACAAAGGAAAACAGCAAATATCCAGAACCGGGACAGACAATGGGACCACGCGACCGTCTGCAGAAGATGTGTGAGGATAATGTTCCCGTTGCAAAGCGTATATTCGGCATGGGCAAGGGACTTCGCCCACAGCTTGTAAATCTCGTGAACTCAGAGAACATCCTTATAGAGGGAGTGACTCTGCTCAACTCGCCGTTCTGGGTGATGCATCCGCTGTTCTCGAAGAACATAACCGTGCGCGGCGTGAAGGTACACAACGACGGTCCTAACGGTGACGGCTGCGACCCTGAGTCATGTGAGGACGTGCTGATTGAGAACTGTCTGTTTGACACCGGCGACGACTGTATCGCCATAAAGAGCGGACGCAACGGCGACGGCAGACGCGACGGACGTGCGAGCAAGAATTTCATTGTGCGTGGCTGCGAGATGAAGGACGGTCACGGCGGTGTGGTTATCGGCAGTGAGATTTCGGCAGGATGCCAGAACGTGTTTGTAGAAAACTGCAGGATGGACTCTCCAAACCTTGACCGCATACTGCGCATCAAGACCAACTCATGCCGCGGCGGCATCACCGAAAACGTGTTTATGCGCAATGTCGTGGTGGGTGTATGCAAGGAGTCTGTGCTCCGCATCAACCTCGACTACTGGCCCAAGGAAGTTGCCGAGCGCGGTCACAATCCTATCGTGCGCAATGTGTGGATGGAGAACGTTACCTGCGAGAAGTCAAAGTACGGCGTACAGCTCAACGGTCTTAACGACGTGAGCAACATCTACGACATTCACATCAGAAACTGCCGCTTCAACGGTGTGCAGGCAGATCCTGTGCTGCGTACAGGCAAGAGTCACGGACTGGACTTTGAGAACCTTATCATCAACGGCAAGCTGGTGATGCTTGAAAAGCCTTATAAGAACTACAGCGAGTGGATGACCTACAGCGAGATGCAGCGCGTGCCGCAGCCATATATGCTCGACTTTGCCAAGAAACCGAAGTGGAGCTACGTGATGGGCATTGAGCTGGAGTCGATGCTTGACACCTATCTTGCCCACGGCGGCGATGCCATCAAGAAGTATTGTCAGGCATACACCGACAAGATGATTGATGCCGAAGGCAACATCGACGGATATAAGATTGAGGATTACAACCTCGACCAGATTCGCACCGGTCACTTCGTGGCACGTATGTATGAGCTTTATCCTGAGGCAAAGAACAAGGCTGCCATCGAAATGCTCATGCTGCAGCTCAAGAAACAGCCGCGCACCAAGGAGGGAGTTTACTGGCACAAGGCGATATACTCTTATCAGGTGTGGCTCGACGGTATCTTCATGGGACTGCCGTTCCACGCTCTTACAGCCAATATGTTCCTCAACGACAAGCAGTCGCAGAAAATCTACAACGATGCAGTAGACCAGATAAAGAAGACCTACGAGCGCACCCTTGACCCCAAGACTGGACTCAACCGCCATGCATGGGACGAGCGTTGCGAGATGTTCTGGTCGGACAAAACCACCGGTTTGTCGCAGCACTGCTGGGGACGCGCACAGGGCTGGTACACAATGGCTCTCATTGAGCTGCTCGACGCACTGCCCGAGAATTACAGCCGTCGCGCTGAGGTGATTGAGCTGGTGAAGAAGGATTTCGACGCCATCATCAAGTGGCAGGACAAGAAGACTGGACTGTGGTATCAGGTGATGGACGCTCCCGGACGTGAGGGCAACTATCTGGAGGCAACTTGTTCGTCTATGTTTGCATACTCGCTGCTCAAGGCTGCCCGCAAGGGATATGTGGGCGACGAATACCGTCAGGCAGGAATCAAGGCATACAAGGGCATCATCAACAACTTCATTGAGGTGAACAACGACAAGACCATTTCGCTCACAAAGTGCTGCGAGGTGGCAGGACTTGGCCCCGGCGTGAGCAAGAAGGTACTGAAGGCTGCTCCGAAGGTGAAGGAGAACAAGCGCCGCGACGGTTCGTTTGAATATTACATCAGTGAGCCTGTGCGTGCCAACGATGCCAAGGGTGTAGGTCCATTCATCTGGGCTTCGCTCGAAATGGAGCAGATGGGTTGGAACACCGACAGCGAATATTAGAATTATAAAAGCAATGCATAAAAGAATAGCTATATTTATTTCAGCCGCCGCACTGTGTGTGGCGGCTGTTGCGCAGACAGCGCAGGCTCCGGCTTTTCCCGGTGCCGAAGGTCATGGGCGATATGTCACGGGAGGACGCGGCGGAAAAGTCATACACGTGACAAATCTTAATGATAGAGGAACGGGATCATTCCGTGAAGCTGTAAAAGGTAGTTCGAGGAAAATAGTTGTATTCGATGTTGCAGGAGTAATTCCTTTGGAAACTGAATTGTCAATCGGTTCAAATACTACTATTATGGGACAGACAGCTCCATACCCTGGAATAACACTACGCTATAAAACACTTCGTTGTTCTGATAATATTATTGTGCGCTATATACGTGTACGCCGTGGACAGGAACACACAACAACGGAAAAAGAATTTGATGGTGGTGATGCTATATGGGACCGTCAAAAAACAGGAATGATTTTTGACCATTGTTCATTTAGCTGGAGTACTGATGAGGTTGCATCTTTTTATGATAATAACAACTTTACAATGCAATGGTGTACAATATCGGAGAGCCTGACAAATGCGGGGCACTCAAAAGGACCACATGGATATGGAGGTATCTGGGGGGGCAAGCTTGCAAGTTTTCATCATAATTTGATAGCACATGTTACAAACCGTGGTCCTCGTTTCAACGGTGCACGATATGGATGGACTGGATATAAATCAAATAAGTTGTATGATACCTATAAATGGGAAAATCCAGCACAGGCTGAGAATGTTGATTTTCGAAATTGTCTGATGTACGATGCACAGGGAACATGTTATGGAGGTCCTGGTGGTGGTCAAATAAATATTGTAAACAATTACTACAAGGCTGGTCCAAGCGAAAGTTTAAGTAGTAAAACAATAAATGGAATAAAAACAGATATAAGTTCTGGCAAGGAACGTGGAAATCAAGAACGTATAACAACAATATCTGTTTCTACCAGTGGTAACTCTGACAAAAATCATCCTGAATACTATGGCATGACAAGCCGTTATTATATTTCAGGCAACACAACAGAGACAACGTCTGGGAAAAAGACACTGAATCGAGATTGGAGTGGTGTTAGTTATGATAACGGTGTATTTACAATAAATGGTGAGAAATATTCAAAAGATGTGAACAATATGTATGGTGACGCTGTGGAGCATATAGCCAATACAAATGGAGAGCAATGTGTGAGGATAAAAATGGATGAGCCATGTCCTATAGGTGAAATCACCACACATAGTCCAGATAACACATATCTTAACATACTGAAGTTTTGTGGAGCGTCACTTTTTCGTGACGAGGTGGATGCACGCTATATTGAAGAGACAAAAACTGGTACCGCACAATACAAAGGTTCTGTGACAAACAGTCCGGGACTGATTGATTTTGTTTCTGATGTTAATGGTTATACTGAAGAAACTTTTGAAAAGGGCTCACGCCCCGCAGGATTTGACACCGACGGTGACGGTATTCCCGATGAATGGGAAACGATCAACGGTCTTAATCCCAACGACGCAAGCGACGGAATTAAATATATTCTTGACTCTAAAGGTTATTACACCAACATTGAGGTGTATGCAAACTCGCTTGTTGAGCATATTGTAAAGGCGCAGAATGCCGATGCCATTACTGCTGTAGATGAATATTATCCTACATTCAAGGCACCGACTGGGATAGGGGAGATTGATACTCCTACTTCCGCAATCCAGAAAGTGGAATATTTCTCGCTTGACGGAAGGAAGCTGTCCGAGCCGGTTAAGGGAATAAATATCCGCAAGATAACATACTCAAACGGAAAGGTAAGTACAGACAAAGTGATAAAATAAACCAAGAGAATAAAATAAAATCCCTGTGTTTCATCAACAATTAGAAACGCAGGGATTTTTATTATTTAAATAACCCCCGATAAGGCTTTTGCAGATTAACGATATTGATTCACCGTGTGGAACTGGTGAACAAAGTCTCTCAGTTTCTTAAACCGCTCAGCCCTTTCCGGCGTCATTTTGTCTTTTGCAAACATCTTGTGGTTGTACTTCATCCAGTTGAGCATGGCATGCTCTTCAATGTGGTGACGTGACGGAAACCTGCGGTTCTTGTTTACAAACTCCCACACTTTCTCATAATTCTCATTCCATCTGTTGTCTATTAAGCCCATCGTTTTTATGTTTTAAATTTGTTTATAATGTTACTCCATTTTTGAAGATTGAGATTTCACGGTAGCCGTTCTTTTCGTTCTGCGCCAGTTCCTCGCCGCTTGCCACAGCCAAAATCTTGTCGATGAACATCGGAACAACCTCCTGCATGGTCTTGCCCTCGATGAGCTGTCCGGCGTTGAAGTCCACCCAATTAGCCTTGCGTTGTGCGAGCGTGGGGTTGGTGGCTATCTTCATGGTAGGAACGAAAGTGCCAAATGGCGTTCCGCGTCCTGTCGTGAACAGCACAATCTGACAGCCTGCGGCAGCAAGAGCCGTACTTGCCACGAGGTCGTTGCCCGGAGCTGACAGCAGGTTGAGTCCGTTGGTGTTCAGACGGTCACCATATTCCAGTACGCCGCTAACAGGAGCACGTCCGCACTTCTGCGTGCAGCCCAGAGCCTTGTCCTCAAGGGTGGAGATACCGCCAGCCTTGTTGCCCGGAGAAGGATTCTCACCCACAGGCTCGCCGTGGCTGAGGAAGTATTCCTTGAAATTATTAACCATTGATACGGTCTGCTCAAACAGCTCTGGAGTCTTGCAGCGGTTCATCAGGATTGTCTCAGCGCCAAACATCTCCGGAACCTCGGTGAGGATTGATGTGCCGCCCTGAGCCACGAGCCAGTCGGAGAACTCACCCACAAGCGGATTGGCAGTGATGCCTGAGAATCCGTCGCTGCCGCCACACTTCAAGCCAACACGCAGATGGTTTACGCTTACTTCCTCGCGCTTGTCCTGAGAGGCAATGCCATAAAGCTCACGGAGAATCTTCATGCCTTCCTCAATCTCATCGTCCACCTTCTGGGTTATAAGGAAACGCACACGGTTCTTGTCGTAGTCGCCAAGGAGTTTCTCAAACTCATCGGGCTGGTTGTTCTCGCATCCGAGCGAGAGCACAAGCACAGCACCTGCATTTGGATGCAGCACTATGTCGCGCAACACTTTGCGGGTATTCTCATGGTCGCCACTGAGCTGTGAGCAGCCGTAGTTATGGTGCCATGTGTGGATGGCGTCGATGTCCTTACAGCCTGTTTCCTGCTGGAGCATTCCGGCAAGACGCTCGGCGATGCCGTTGACACAGCCCACGGTGGGTACAATCCACAGCTCATTGCGGGTGCCCACTTCGCCGTTGGCACGTACATATCCTTTGAAAGTACGCTTCTCGTCCTTGATGCTGAGAGTTTCGTCAACAGGGGTGTAAGTATATTCGAGAGTTCCTGCGAGGTTAGTCTTCAGGTTGTTCTCGTTCACCCAGTCGCCAGCCTTCAAGTCCTGCATGGCATGACCGATGGGGTAGCCATACTTGATTATGTCAGTACCTTCAGACACGTCATTAATCAGTACTTTGTGCCCTGCCGGCGTGTCCTGATTCAGTGTCACTGTTTTGCCGTCAACGCTGATAGTCTCGCCTTTCGGCATAGCCTGGAGGCAAACCACCACCGAGTCGGCGGGATTGATTTTAATAAATGTTTGTTCCATAGTTTGTTTTTTGTTATTTAGTATTTATTACTATTACTTATTTTATTAATATGGTTCACCGTTATCTTTGTTTACGTCTGTAGAACTCAAGGTTCTCTTTTGTAAGAATCTCTATCGGCATGTAATTCACCGGATTAACCTCTTTGTTCAGCACTTTTGCCTCAAACAGTGAGTTTACGCAATAGTAGCCTTGCATATATGCGTGTTGGGCTATGAGAAAGGATATTGAGCCCTGGCGCACGCATTCTGCGTTTTTAGGCACCATGTCGTAACCCATAATCTGCACGTTGCGGCGATTTGTGCGCTGCAGGAACTCGCCCACGATGTGTGCCTTTGAGTTGAAGGTTATGCAATGGTGTACTTTGGGATGAGTGGTGAAGAATTTCTCAAGCATCTGGGCATATTTCTCGCGTTCTTCGTCAAGCGGCAGGTTCACCTCCAGAATCTCCACTTCAGGGAAATGGTCACGCATGTAGTGACGGAATCCAGTCTCGCGGTTTTCCTGCTGCTTGCTTGCCACATTGCCGTTGAGCATCTGCTTCATGAGCATTATCTCGGTCTCCTGCGATGCTACGAGCATCAGCATACGTGCTGCAAAATATCCGCTGCAAAATGAATCCTGACCGTAGAATGCCAGCGGCTTGAGGTCGGGCATGTACGAGTCTAATAATATAAAAGGTGTATCCAGCTCGTGCAGTTTGTCGGTAAATTTGCGCGTCAGGTCAAGCTTTGAGGGAACAATTACCACTCCGTCGGGATTTTCGCTGAGGCATTTCTCTGTAGCGTCAACAAATGTTTTCTCGTTGAAACGGTGATAGTAGAGCATCTTCACATTCACCTGAAAGTCGGCATGGCGCTTTTGGCATGCCAGTGCTCCCTCCTCAATCTCTTCCCAGTATGCCTCGCTTTTGTGGCGCGGTATAATAAAATAAAAGGTGAACGACTTGTTGTATGCCAAGGCACTGGCATATACGTTTGGCGTATAGTCCATCTCCTTCAGTGCTGCCTCCACTTTCTTACGCGCTTCCTCCGACACGCTCGGACGATTGTGCAACACTCTGTCCACCGTACCGGTAGATACCCCTGCATGCTTTGCAATATCTTTTATTCTTATCCTTGTCTTATCCATATTTTTTATTTTCTGTGCAAAAATAGCAATATTTTTTTAAATAAGCATCGCTCTGATAGAATTATTTGCAGAAAAAACAAAAAAAGTATGCCTGTCTCTTATACACATCTCCGAGCCCACGAGACTACGCTGCATCTC
>ENA-OYXU01000497-OYXU01000497.1-human-gut-metagenome-genome-assembly--contig:-NODE-497-length-15324-cov-5.227323_pt1 | contig 15324 bp, 18 predicted proteins | sample MGYA00243243_ERZ653435 | MGnify/ENA primary metagenome ERZ653435 (study PRJEB26926, sample SAMN06165113) | human gut metagenome | biome: ENVO:00009003; feature: ENVO:2100002; material: ENVO:00002003... | reverse complement strand
GAGATCTACACGAGCCTTATCGTCGGCAGCGTCAGATGTGTATAAGAGACAGAGTCGATACATCAAAACTCCTGTGGGAACGAGTTCATATAGGAACATGGAGCAACAGAGACTGACCGCACCGTTGCGCACAGTTATCATAGGCTCCGGAAACGTAGCGTCAACGATAGCTCCGGCCCTTGAAAAGGCCGGAGCTATAGATGTCGTAGCGGTCTATAGCCCCACTCCGGACCATGCTTCGGCTCTCGCAGGCGAACTTCGCCATGCAGTAGCCGTTAGCGACCCGGCCAATGTGCCGGCAAACGCGGAATTCTACCTCATAGCCGTAAAGGACGATGCCGTGCAGTCGGTCGCCTCAACTCTTCCGCCCAATCCCGATGCCATCTGGGCCCATACCTCGGGAGGGGTTGATGCCTCCGCGCTGTCGCCGCTCTCAGGGCGATACGGGGTCTTCTATCCGCTCCAGACTTTCACAAAAGGGGTCACGACCGATATGGCGGAAGTCCCGGTTTTCATCGAAGCCAATTCAAAGTCTGACACGGAGCTGTTGAAAGCGATAGCCTCGAAGATGACACCTAAGGTATATGAGGCCGACAGCGATACGCGCTGCCGCATGCATGCCGCAGCGGTTTTCGCCTGCAATTTCACAAATCACCTGTGGGCGATAGCCGATGATATTCTGAGACGCGAGACCGGCACGGATCTGTCTGTGCTCCATCCGCTGCTCAAGGAAACACTCCGCAAGGCTCTTTCATGCCGTCCTGCCGAAGTCCAGACCGGTCCTGCGGCCAGAGGGGACCGTGGAATCATAGAGAAACACGCTTCCCTGCTCCCTCAGGAAGAAGCAGACCTCTACCGACTGCTTTCAGAAAAAATTCTTACCTATCATTCAAGATGAGTTCCATAGCCTACGACCTAAGAAAAATACGCGGCATAGCCTTCGATGTCGATGGAGTCCTGTCGCCCTCAACAATCCCTACGTCGGCTGAAGGCGAACCGTTGCGTATGGTCAATATCAAAGATGGCTACGCGCTGCAGCTGGCCGTCAAACTCGGCATCAGAATCGCCATAATCACCGGAGGCCGCGGCCACGGGACCTCTGTCCGTTACCGTGGACTGGGAATCAAGGATGTGTTCATGGGCGTCGCCGACAAGATCGAAGTGTTCGAAGAATGGATGAGGACCAACGGACTTGAGCCGGAAGAGACTGCTTTTGTAGGCGACGACATCCCTGATTACCGCTGCATGAGACTCGCAGGACTTTCTGTGGCTCCTGCCGATGCCTGTCATGACATAAAAGAGATTGCCACATATATCTCTCCTGTAGCGGGGGGCTACGGTGTGGCGCGCGATCTGCTCGAGCAGTTGCTCCGGGCCAAAGGGATGTGGATGTCTGACGAGAAAGCATTCGGCTGGTGAGCGATGGAGCTTTTTGACAACATAAGGGAGTATCGCGTGATACTCGGCAGCGGTTCACCCAGGCGAAAAGAACTGCTCGCCATGCTTGACATCGACTTCGAGGTCCGATCGGCGGGAGATGTCGATGAAAGTTATCCCGCAGATCTTCCGGCTGAGGAAGTTCCGCTTTATCTCGCCCGCAAGAAATCAAGCGCATTTCTTTCAGGGCTCAGGGAGAATGAACTTGTCATAACGGCCGACACGGTCGTTATCTGCGACAACAATGTACTCGGCAAACCGGCCGACTCCGACGAGGCATTCCGGATGCTGAAAATGCTGTCGGGACGAAAACACGCTGTTGTGACAGGAATAACAGTGGCGACGCGTGAAATCCAGATTTCTGATACAGCAATCACTGAGGTTGAATTCGCTCCGCTTTCAGATGACACCATCAGAGAATATATCGGCCGCTACCGGCCGCTGGACAAGGCAGGTGCCTACGGGATCCAGGAATGGATCGGCGCAGTTGCCGTCAAAGGCATAAACGGCAGCTTCTATAATGTTATGGGCCTCCCCCTCCATCTGCTGACAACCTTGCTTCTCCGGATTCCCGCCCGGAAACATCAGTAGTATTTTTGTTCCAGATTAGTCCATTTCACTGACAGAAAAAGTTTCTGAATTTTATTATGATTATTTTTGCAAAACAATCATTTTGCATAGCGAATGGATTCCGAAACAGAAAAAGAGACTGAGATTCAGAAGGGCCTGAATCTTCTGCACGCCGAAGTGGAAAAAGCCATCGGCCATGCCGTCAAGACTCCCGCCGACTTTGATTTCCTGTCAGACACCATGATCAAAGCCGGGTGTGGTTACGTCAGCGCCACTACACTCAAACGTGTATGGGGCTACATCCATGATGCGGGTCCCGGCTACAGGCCCGGAAATTTCACATTGCGTGCCCTCTGCTGCTTCATAGGCTTCAGCGATTTCAACAGTTTCCTATCAGGACATGCCAATCTCGACACTCAATCGGAAACTTATCTCGGAAACTACATAGAGAGCCGAAAACTCCCGCTGGGGTCATACATCTCCCTCACCTGGGCTCCTAACAGACGCTGTACGCTCCACCACATAAAGGAAACCCTTTTCGAGGTGACCGAAGCTCTCCATTCCAAGATCAAGGAGGGCGATATGGTTGAGTGCGGATGCTTTACGCAGAACGCTCCGGCCTACTTCAGCCGCGTGTTTCGCGACGGTTCGGCGCCTATGACATACGTTGCCGGCTCCCGCTCCGGCATCCGCTTCCAGATACTTACTGAAATTTAATTTTAATCCTTATGAATATCTATTTTAACCTCAAATCAATCCATACGATCTTATGTATATTTGTTGGATTGTCAGCATTCGGGCAAATCAATAATCCTGATGGATCAATCAATCAGACAGATAGTATAAAAATAATAGGGAGGATGCCTCATGATGAGAATTATATCATAGTCTCAAAAAGCAAAAAATTAGGACTCCTTCGAGAAGACAGTTATGGCAAATGTGATACGATTTTAAAATGTAAATATGATAGGATTCAACCTTTTGAAAACAACTTCCATAACAATTGGTATTATGTTACAAAAAATGGACTAACAGGATATTATAAAGGCGATAAAGAAATTTTACCTATAAAATATAAAACCATCGAATATGTCCCTGACGGTCCAAGTTATGATTTCAAAGCCATACTTCCGAATGGTGCAGTAAAGTATTTTGATTATAATGGCATTGACAAAACTATCTTCGGTAAAAATGGATACACAATTGTTTACGCCGATGATTGGGATAGGACTTCAAAAACAATCCTTAAAGAGCCAATAGCATACGTAGTGAAGAAGAATAATAAATTAGGTGTTATAAATAAAAGAGGGCGCATTATAATTCCCATCTCATACAATGATTTTACCTACTATAACAACCACTATGTTTTTTCAAAAAGGAACACAAATAATTCCGGAGAGACACTTTACATTTACACGCTAAACGGACGTCTTAAAGCCAGTAAATATTTCAGCGACGGATCAAGTGAATATAGTATCGAATATTGGGTTAATAAACACACTTGATCCACAAGCATAACACTTTCTCAACATCAAATACAGTCTGTATTATTCATACATAGTTGCACTGTGTGAATAACACTATATTTTGTTTTCCTTGTGGTCAATACATCGCAAGATTTGAGAAATATTCTGTTTCTAAATTCTGGAAGATAAAGTTGGACCAAAATGGACTTGGCGGGATCGGGATAGTTGTCGTATTTTTGCTCCGTAAACCTATTAAACCTATCACATAATGAAATTCAAAACAATGACAATTCTGGCTTGCGGTCTGCTCTTTGTTTCCTGCGGCAGCAAATCAGAAGAGAAAACAACCGATCAAGAAACAACCGTCGAGGAAACAACGACAGTACCGGACACAGCAGCTATCGCCGAACCGGTAAGCGAGGAAACGACCGAGCCCGTGGCAGAGAAGAAAGTCTCAACGGAAAAATGGGATGCCCTGCTGGACGAATATGAGGAGTATCTCGACAAGACCATCGCCTTCTCCAAGAAAGCAAAAGCCGGTGACATGTCAGCGATGACTGAGTATGCCTCACTTATCGAATCAGCCCAAAGCTTGCAGAAAAAGCTCGAGGATGCCATGAACGAAATGACACCCGCACAAACAGCCCGCTTTGCAAAAATAGCTTCAAAATTCGCGTCTGCCGCAGCAGCTCTCTGATCATTTCAAAGAAGCGTGACGGGTTTATATCTGTCACGCTTTTTTTAGAGCTTGTTTCAGGTAGAGATTATCAGAAGCCCTCTTCAGTCATTTTATTCATGATTTCGGTTATGCGAAACCAGTAGGCCGATTTCATTTGGGCGCAAACGCCGTCGTCGGCTCCGGCAGCCTTCAACTTCGCCTCCATTTCATCGGCCACCCGATAGTTGGCTTTATAGCCTATCTCCTTCAAGGAATCAACATCAGCGATTCGGCGGTTCTTCTTTTTTATTTCTTCCCATGATTTCCGTCTGCTCTCAATCGCCTCGACCAATATACTGTTATATTTTTCTTCCATAACAACGTTGGAATGTTCGGTTGATTTTGGGGAGAATCCCGAAGAAACACTATTGTTATTAATATCTTCCTGAGAGGCTGAAGGCACATAAACCGTGTCATGGCGAACAATATGGCGCTCGACTGTATCATGCACAGTCAAAGGTTGTGACTGCGAGCCTCGGTCGGTCATGAAAAGATAGATCATGGAGGCTATGACTGCCAGAGCGACAACACCGACAGCAACAAAAGGCAACCGGCGATATAAACGTGCAACACCCCTGATCCGCGCAGCGACCTGCTTCATTGAAGGGCGCCGAGACGGCTCCGTTGCCAGACAGCGTTTTATAACAGGCCTGTAGAGAAAGGGCAATTTCATTTCCGACATTATTCGCCCAAAAGAATAGACATCGGAATTTGAATCGCCTGTCGCGCCATCGAGCTGTTCGGGGGCGCCATAGGAAGGAGTGGCGGCGGATGACTTGAACATGACGGAATCTTCGGAATCCCCCAAGCCAAAATCAATCAACCTGATGTCGTGGCGCATCTTCCCGACGAGAATGTTGTCAGGTTTCAGATCGCGGTGTGCCACACCGAGAGAATGAATATAATCAAGCGCAACAGCGATATCCAAGGCAACGCGCACGCGTTCACGTCGCAGAGGCGTGTCTTTCAGATAAGAGTCAAGCCGGTCGCCGGCAAAATATTCCATCACAATGACCGGTCCGAGGCGAGGATTGTCCTCATAACCATAGCACCTGATGACAGACGGATGGTCAATTTTCATGCCGAGTTCAAACTCCTTGACCATCATTGCCCTCAATTCCGCACGCTCACGCAACTTTTCCGGCAATCCTTTAAGCAGAAAGCGACGTCCGTGGCGAGTCACAATCCAGAGACAGGAGTAATGGCGTTCTGCAATCAGGGTATAGCGTTCTTCCGCAATCTCCGGCGAGAGATAGCCTACGAAAGAGTTGCTGGCGGATGGTAGGTTCATAACGGAGCGACGACGATTACGGGATGAGCAAGCGGTTTATTACGTTCGGGAGGGGCGGATGATAAGGAGATCACGTCGGAAGAAATCATTTCACCAGGAAGAGCGACACGGAGTATGGCATTTTCCCAAGGCAGACGGCCGTTTTCCGCTGCAAGCAATGCGGCTACGCCCATTGTCATGCGAAGATTGACTTCTATACAGGGATGTATGGCATTATGGTTTTCCTCATCGCGATAAACCATCATATCAACGCCGAGCCATCCTGAGTAATTTCCGGCCACGACAGCGTTCAACGCACTCTCAGTGGCAGGAATCAGGGGCAAAGGATCAATTCCAAGACGTTCAAGAAGTATTTCCTGAGAAGCGATTAGATTGCCGGAATAGTTTCCGGAATCATCTGTAGCAAACACTGAAATCCCCCGGAAGGAAACGCCTTTAGGTTCGGCACGGAAAAGCATCGCGAAATCACGTATGCGGTCAAAACGGCGCTCGACCATCACGCTTCCCTGACGGGCTATGCCGCCGCGGATGACAGATTCAAGCTGAGGACGCTTCATTGCGGCTGCATAGAACACGCCGCGTCCGCTGCATGACCAAGGAAACTTCACCACAGCGTCCCCGCCGAAAAAATCTAAAGCAAGGAACGCGTCTTTGACAGTTGTCGCCTCGACCGGAAGATTCTCCCGAGCGATACCAAGTTCTCTCAAGACCGCCAGAGAAGTGCGGCGATGGCTGAGCAAACGCATCCGCAGCAATGAATCATCGGAAGGGAGGAGGTCGGCGCTACAGCCGGCCCTCAGAAAGCGGTCACGCGTATAAACACTCCAACCCCACGGCTCGGGGATGAGCGCGGGATTGGAAACGATTGATTCTGAATCAGGCCCGAGAATCAGATCGGAACCGTCGGACCAAAGAGAAGGGAGCAGTGCACCGCCCCGGCGCAGTTCGACGGCCACCCGAGGAGGGGTGTAACGGCCATGGCCGGCTGCAAGAGCCAGATCGTTCTCGGGATTGAACCAGTGGAGTTTATTCACCTTTGAATTCGGCCGCTATGCGGGCAGCGATCGAACGCATCTCTTCTCCGTCGAGAGAAAGTTTGTGACGGAAATTAAGGTCAGCTTCGGTGTTGATAGGCACCAGATGGATATGGGCATGAGGAACCTCGAGACCGATGACAGCTTCGGCCACGCGCTTACACGGCATGGCGGCATCTATTGCGAGCGCCACGCGCTTTGCAAAAAGCTCAAGCGCTACATATTCCTCGTCAGAAAGATCGAAAAGATAGCTGACCTCGCGCTTTGGAATCACGAGAGTGTGACCGGCGGCAACGGGATTGATATCGAGAAAAGCGAGATGACGGTCATCCTCGGCCACCTTGTAGCAGGGGATCTCGCCATCGACAATGAGACTGAAAACAGAAGCCATGGCGAAATCAGAATTCTATTTTGACGATTTCAAATTTCATAAGACCGGCAGGCACTTTGATCTCGACTGTCTCGCCGAGTTTATGTCCGAGAAGACCCTGAGCTATAGGAGTGCTTGATCCGATTTTCTTTTCCTTGAGGTTAGCCTCGGAATCGGCGACTATGGTATAGGTCATCTGCATTCCGTTCTGCATATTCTTTATGGTGACGGAGTTCAGGATCTGCACTTCTTCGTTATTAAGGTTGCTTTCGTCGATTATACGGCAGTTTGCCACGAGATCCTTCAGCTGCGAGATTTTCATCTCGAGCATTCCCTGCGCCTCTTTGGCGGCATCGTATTCGGAATTCTCGGAGAGGTCACCTTTGTCGCGGGCTTCGGCGATGGCGCGTGATATTTCAGGGCGTTTCACAGATTCAAGATAGGCTATCTCTTCCATTTTTTTCTTATAGCCTGACTTAGTCATGTAGGTAATAGGCATAGTATTTTTATTTTTTGGATTTTTAATTACAGAGAAAAAATTTAGGAATCCCAAAGTCACCTCGTGACTGAGATTCCATAGCGTCGCGGCCTTCCGAAGGTCCGCCTGCTGCCTGAGACTGCTTATATTTTCATCGGCAAAGTTACAAATTTTATTTGAATCCACAAAAAAGATTCGCAGAGCGACAAAAGCCGTCTGCGAATCTAACTATGTGGTTACGGGATGTTTCTTTACATCATTCCGCCCATGCCACCCATTCCGGGAGCGGGCATTGCGGGAGCGGGATTTTCCTCTTTCTTTTCAGCAATCACGCATTCGGTTGTCAGGAACATGCCGGCGATAGAAGCGGCGTTCTCAAGAGCGACACGGGTTACCTTGGCGGGATCGATTACGCCTGCAGCCATGAGGTTCTCATAGCGGTCGGTGCGTGCATTGTAGCCGAAGTCACCTTTGCCTTCTCTGACTTTCTGGACAACGACAGCACCTTCGACACCGGCGTTGGCCACGATCTGACGGAGGGGTTCCTCGATAGCGCGACGCACGATCAGGATACCGGTCGTCTCGTCATCGTTGTCGCCGCGGAGACCTTCGAGTTTCTCCACGCAACGGATATAGGCTACACCACCACCGGGGACAATACCCTCGGCAATTGCAGCGCGGGTTGCGGAAAGGGCGTCATCGACGCGGTCTTTCTTCTCCTTCATCTCGACCTCGGAAGGAGCACCGATATGAAGCACTGCAACACCGCCGGCGAGCTTGGCGAGACGTTCCTGAAGCTTTTCGCAATCGTAGTCGCTGGTGGTCTGCTCGATCTGGGCACGTATCTGGGCTACACGGGCAGCGATGGCGTCCTTGGAGCCGAGACCGTTGATGATAGTGGTGTTCTCCTTGTTGACCTCGATTTTTTCAGCACGGCCAAGCATATCGACAGTAGCGCTTTCGAGCTTCATGCCCTTTTCTTCAGAGATTACGACACCTCCTGTCAGGATAGCGATATCCTCAAGCATTTCCTTGCGGCGGTCACCGAATCCGGGAGCCTTAACAGCGCAAATCTTCAAAGAACCGCGCAGACGGTTGACAACGAGAGTAGCGAGAGCTTCCTGATCGACGTCTTCGGCAATGATCAGCAAAGGACGTCCGCTCTGTGCGGAGGCTTCGAGAATAGGAAGAAGATCCTTGAGGTTGGAAATCTTCTTGTCATAGAGAAGCACGTAGGGTGAATCCATCTCACATTCCATCTTCTCGGTGTTGGTGACGAAGTAGGGAGAGATATATCCCCGGTCAAACTGCATACCTTCAACAATGTCAACGGTAGTTTCAGTACCCTTTGCCTCATCTACGGTTATCACGCCTTCTTTCTTGACTTTTTTCATGGCCTCGGCAATCAGATGGCCGATAGCCTCGTCATTGTTGGCCGATACACGGGCAACATCCTCGATTTTCTTGAAATCGTCGCCGACTTCCTCAGACATCTCCCTGATGTTCTCTACAACGAGAGCGACAGCCTTGTCGATACCGCGCTTGATATCCATCGGATTGGCACCGGCTGCGACATTCTTGAGACCTACATTGATAATGGACTGAGCGAGCACGGTTGCGGTGGTTGTACCGTCACCGGCATCGTCGCCGGTCTTGGATGCTACTTCCTTCACGAGCTGAGCGCCCATGTTCTGGAACGGATCCTCGAGTTCAACCTCACGGGCAACGCTTACACCGTCCTTGGTGATGTGGGGAGCGCCGAATTTCTTCTCGATTATCACATTGCGGCCTTTGGGGCCAAGTGTTACCTTAACGGCGTCGGCAAGAGCGTCAACACCTTTCTTGAGCTCTTCGCGAGCCTTGATTTCAAATTTTATTTCTTTTGCCATGATCTTTTACATTTATTATTTGACAACAACAGCGAGGACATCGCTCTGACGCATGATGAGATATTTCTCGCCTTCAAATTCGATTTCGGTGCCGGCATATTTGCCAAACACTACTTCATCGCCTTCTTTGAGAATCATTTCTTCGTCCTTGGTGCCTTTTCCGGCAGCCACAACTTTGCCTTTGAGAGGTTTTTCCTTTGCGGAATCAGGAATGATTATACCTGCGACCGTCACTTCCTCGGCGGGAGAGGGGAGCACAATCACTCTGTCAGCTAATGGTTGAAGATTCATAATTGATATAATATAATTAGTTGTTAAGTTAAGATTTCGTTTTCTATCGGAATAATGTTACATAAACTGTGCCAAACAGCCATTGTGTCAGTCACGGGTGACAATTTGTCGCTGGCTTAATCATGGCGTTTTGCTGAAAGTGAAAACAAATTTCAATAGATATCGGTTCGTAATATGCCGATTTTTGAGTATTTTTGCAGTCCAAACCAATCAGCGAACCAAACAACAGAAATATGGAACTCAGCAGCCTTACCGCCATCTCTCCCATTGACGGCCGCTATCGTGGCAAATGTGAATCACTTGACAACTATTTTTCGGAATTCGCCCTGATCCGTTACCGTGTAAGGGTCGAGGTGGAATATTTCATAGCTTTGTGTGAACTCCCGCTGCCCCAGCTCAAGGACGTTGACCACTCGGTTTTCGACCGACTCCGCGACATCTGCAGCAATTTTTCTCTCGAGGACGCCAAACGCATCAAGGAGATCGAGACCGTCACCAACCATGACGTCAAAGCGGTGGAATATTTCCTCAAGGAATGTTTCGACCGCCTCGATCTGGCATCCTACAAGGAATTCATACATTTCGGACTGACCTCACAAGACATCAACAACACCTCCATCCCCATGTCGGTCAACGAAGCTCTCGCCCACCTCTACCTGCCTTATCTCGAGGAAATGATCGCAAAGCTCCGCGCCATGGCAGAAGACTGGAAAGACATTCCGATGCTCGCCCGCACCCACGGGCAGCCGGCCTCCCCTACCCGTCTAGGCAAAGAGATTATGGTGTTCGTCTATCGGTTGGAAGAGCAGCTGGCCAGCCTGAAATCTACTAAGATCAGCGGCAAGTTCGGCGGCGCCACCGGTAATTTCAACGCCCACACAGTCGCATATCCTGAATTCGACTGGCAGGCTTTCGCAGCGGAATTCCTTTCGCGCAAGCTCGGCATAGAGCGCGAAGCCTATACCACCCAGATTTCAAACTACGACAACCTGGGCGCCGTGTTCGACGCAATGCGCCGCATCAACACAATCATGATAGATCTTGACCGCGATATATGGATGTATATATCGGAAGATTATTTCAAGCAGCGCATTAAAGCCGGCGAAGTCGGCTCTTCGGCAATGCCCCACAAGGTAAACCCCATCGACTTCGAGAATTCGGAAGGCAATCTCGGCATGGCGAACGCAATTCTGGTACATCTCGCCCAGAAACTGCCGATCTCGCGTCTGCAACGCGACCTGACAGACTCGACTGTTCTCCGCAACGTAGGTGTCCCCATGGGCCACATGATGATCGCGATCGCAAGCACAATGAAAGGTCTGAACAAGCTTATCCTCAACGAAGAAGCGCTTTCAGCCGATCTGGACCGGATGTGGATGGTCGTGGCAGAAGGCATTCAGACCATTCTGCGCCGCGAAGGCTATCCCCACCCCTACGAAACCCTCAAACAGCTGACGCGCACAAATGCGAAGGTTACCGAACAGAGCATCTCGGAATTCATCGATTCGCTTGAAGTGTCGCCCGAAGTCAAAGCGGAACTCCATAAGATCACACCTCATAATTATACCGGCCGCTGATAGCAAGGCAGGTATTGAGAGAAAAAACGAAGCGCGGACCTCACGGCTCGCGCTTTGTGTATCTTCAAGCCCGAAGGCTTGTTCCAAAAAAATCCATCTATGGGTAAAGTTCATTCGTAAAAATTATCCGATGCAAAGTTACGATGATCTTTCAGCGTCTGAAATACCCAAAACATGGTATATTTATTCCATCAGTTTGCGGTAGCGGCGCCGCGGCGGCTCCTTGCCGCCGTTCTGGGCGCGTTTGTAATCCTCATAATCGGAATAGGATCCCTCATAAAAGACCACATTACCGTCACCTTCAAAAGAAAGAATGTGAGTACAGATACGGTCAAGGAACCAACGGTCGTGACTGACCACAACAGCACATCCCGCAAAATCCTCAAGACCTTCCTCAAGGGCGCGGAGCGTGTTGACGTCTATGTCATTCGTGGGTTCGTCAAGCAGCAGCACGTTTCCTTCTTCCTTTAAAGCCATTGCAAGATGGAGACGGTTGCGTTCTCCTCCGGAGAGAACACCTATTTTCTTTTCCTGATCGGCGCCGGTGAAGTTGAAGCGCGAAAGATAAGCACGTGCGTTTACATCGCGGCCACCCATGCGGAACGACTCTACGCCCTGCGAGATCACCTCATAGACCGATTTCTCAGGGAGAAGATCGTGGTGTGACTGGTCAACGTATGCTATCTTGACTGTCTCGCCCACTTCAAACGATCCTGCATCGGGTTTTTCCTGCCCCATTATAAGACGGAAAAGAGTGGTTTTTCCGGTTCCGTTCGGACCGATAACGCCGACAATCCCGTTAGGAGGGAGCATAAAGTCAAGGCCGTCGAAAAGTTTCTTGTGAGGGAAAGATTTGGCGAGACCCTTGGCTTCGATCACCTTATTGCCGAGGCGAGGCCCGTTGGGTATGAAAATCTCGAGTTTTTCCTCGCGCTGCTTCTGGTCTTCATTGAGAAGTTTATCATAGCTGTTGAGTCGGGCTTTTCCTTTGGCCTGACGGGCCTTCGGAGCCATGCGGACCCATTCGAGTTCCCGTTCGAGGGTCTTCCGGCGCTTGCTCGCCTGCTTCTCTTCCTGTGCCATCCGTTTTGTTTTCTGATCAAGCCATGAGGAATAGTTTCCTTTCCAGGGAATACCCTCGCCACGGTCAAGTTCGAGAATCCATCCGGCGACATGATCGAGGAAATATCGGTCATGTGTGATGGCGATGACCGTGCCGGGATACTGGCGCAGGTGCTGTTCAAGCCAGTCTATAGACTCTGCGTCAAGGTGGTTGGTGGGCTCGTCAAGCAAGAGGACGTCAGGCTGCTGGAGCAACAGACGGCAAAGAGCGACACGACGGCGCTCGCCACCGGAAAGTGTGGAGACTTTCTGATCATCGGGCGGACACTGAAGCGCGTCCATGGCACGCTCGAGACGAGAGTCTATGTTCCACGCATCGGCGGCGTCAAGTTTGTCCTGTAACTCAGCCTGCCGGGCGATGAGTGCGTCCATCTTATCCGGATCGTCAAGCACGTCGGGATCGCCGAATGCCTCGTTGACCCTGTCGAACTCGGCGAGAAGGTCCATCACCGGCTGCACGCCCTCGCGGACAATCTCAATCACAGTCTTTTCTGGGTCAAGCTTCGGTTCCTGTTCAAGATACCCCACGCTATAGTCCTGGGAAAAGACCACTTCGCCCTGATAATCCTTGTCGATACCGGCGATAATTTTAAGAAGCGAGGATTTTCCCGATCCATTGAGACCAATGATTCCTATTTTCGCTCCATAAAAAAACGAAAGATATATGTTTTTAAGAACTTGTTTCTGCGGCGGATAGGTTTTGGAAACTCCCACCATTGAGAAAATGATTTTTTTGTCGTCGGCCATGTTGGAATGTATTAGGTTATTTTTTAGGAGCGTAGCGCACGGGATAATCCACACGGGTCTTGCCGGTCATTATGTTGCGCAGTTTTGCCTTGTTGAGCTGGCGGCGAATAGGAGAGACATGATCGATATACAGTTTCCCTTCAAGATGGTCGCATTCATGCTGGACTATTCTGGCAAGAAAACCGCTTATCTCCTCCTCATGGGCTTCGAAATTTTCATCAAGCCATTTCAGGCGTATATGTTCGACACGCTGGACATTTTCGGAAAGGCCCGGAAGACTGAGACAACCCTCGGCACGCGACACTTTTTCGCCGTCAAGCACCTCCACTACGGGGTTGACAAGAGTCAGTTTACGGCCCGCGCATTCAGGAAATGATTCTCTGACGGGATCGGCATCGATAACCACTATACGGTGATTGAGCCCGATCTGAGGCGCGGCAAGTCCGACACCCTCGCTTTCATACATGGTGTCATACATTTTCCCGACGAGAGTCTTGAGGTCGGGATAATCCGGGGAAATTTCTTCGGAGACCTTCCGCAGAACGGGATGGCCATAAAGATATATCGGTAAACTCATTTTTATTGAATTATTGTTTGATCAGCATACTGTCTGCTCTGCAGAAAATCGTTGAGAATGATGGCGGCGGCCATTGTATCGACGGCAGCCTTGTCTCGGCGCTGCATTTTTTTCATGCCGGATTCTATCATTGAGCGATGCGCTATGACAGAGGTGAACCGCTCGTCGAAGAAAATGACCCTCAGCTCAGGAAGAGCGGCTGACAGCCGCCCTATCCCGGGCCGGATATAACGCATCGAGTCCGACTCCCGGCCGTGAACATCACGCGGGAGCCCTACGATGACAGCATCGACAGGCTCCCCGCTGATATAGTTTCTGATAAAATCTATTAGTCCGGACGTAGGAACGGTTGTCAGACCTTTTGCTATGATGCGCATAGGGTCCGTAACAGCAATTCCGCAACGGCGACGACCGTAGTCTATGGCTAACAGGCGTCCCAAGACTTACTCCATTGTCATTTCGTCAAATCCCTCGACATCGAATTCGTCGGGACTGTAATCTGTAGAGCCATAGAAATCCTCGTCGATATCGGCAGCGGAAATATCGGTTGCCTTCGCTGACTTTTCCTCGTATTCGTCAATGGCCATAACCTGAGCCGGAGCTTTTCCACGGGCCACTGTGCACAAGGGATCAAGAAGCGATTTGCCGGGTTCCGTCTCTTTCAGTTCCATGAAGAAGCAACGGTCTGTCATGTAATCAAACACGTAAAGAAGCCTCTGGCCTTCATCCTCTACAAAATCGGAGATAATCGAGTCTTCCATGAGATATACATCCTCGGATGAATCCGAGCCCATATCCTCAAGAGTGATCTCGACATCTTTTTCCCAACCGTCGTCACAGATGAAGAAAGAACTCATCTGATTCTTGTCATATCCCACTGAATCGCAAATGGCGTTACGGAGAGCGAGAAACGTAGAATCGGCGTCAATTTCTATTTCACGGCGGAAATTGTCAACTTCGTCTGATACAATTCGAAATTTATATACCATATTATATTAGCGATTTAGTTTTTTCAAAGTTTTTTATTTTCAGGCCGGCGATGCGGACTGCTTTTATGATGCGAAATTAGTAATTTGCCATCAATTGCAAAAGATTCTATGAAACTTTTTTTAAACCGTAAATCCAACTCGTTGACTATAACAGATAATCACGCCGAGAGAGGAATTCAGAAATCCGTAAAAGCCAGAGGAAGGGTCGATTTCACCGACGGCAGGGCAACCACCTTGTCGGCAGCCGCAAGGTAGATCCTGACGTCATGTCCCGCAAGCATTTCATACTCGAGAAGCGCCTGTCGGCATGCTCCGCAGGGTGCTGTAGGCTCCGAAGTGAATTTGCCGTCAGTGCCGCGGGCAGCGATAGCCACGGCTTCGAATCGAGCTTCCGGGAATCGGGAATGAGCATAGAAACAAGCGGTACGTTCGGCACACAGTCCCGACGGATAAGCGACATTCTCCTGATTGGAACCCGTCACTATCTCGCCGTTGTCGAGAGCGATGGCCGCACCTACGCTGAACCGGCTATATGGGGCATAGGCGCGTTCAGTGGCTTTCTTCGCCATATCGACAAGAAGTCTCACGGGTTCGGAAAGCTCGTCGTAGGTATATGTCTCGGTCCGACATATTATATCCGTTGTTTTCATGGTCTGTTCGTGTTTTGGGATTTAACTGTCTTTCTGGGGTACGTCGATGACTTTCAGACGTTCTCCGCCATCAGAATCATTAACAATCGAGCGGTAATAACGCTGTCTCTTATACACA
>ENA-OYXU01000494-OYXU01000494.1-human-gut-metagenome-genome-assembly--contig:-NODE-494-length-15352-cov-4.933712_pt1 | contig 15352 bp, 14 predicted proteins | sample MGYA00243243_ERZ653435 | MGnify/ENA primary metagenome ERZ653435 (study PRJEB26926, sample SAMN06165113) | human gut metagenome | biome: ENVO:00009003; feature: ENVO:2100002; material: ENVO:00002003... | reverse complement strand
CGGCCAGGCGTATCATCTTGTCCATCATGTCGCCGCTGCCGGCCATCACGAAGCGGACGTTCTTGGTCTTCTGCAGGACCTTGGCGGCTGCCTCGACATAGTACTCCGGTCCCTTCTGCATGGTGATGCGTCCCAGGAAAGTGATGACCTTGTCCTTCTTCTCGCGGCGCGGGATGTTCAGCAGTTCATCGCTCAACGGAATCACGGCGTTGTGTACCGTGGTGACCTTGTCGGGACTGATGCCGTACTTGTCGATCACCGTGCGACGCGTCAGCTCGGACACCGTGATGATGTGGTCGGCGTTGTTCATGCCGTCCTTCTCGATGCCGAACACCGTTGGATTGACGTTTCCGCGGCTGCGGTCAAAGTCCGTGGCGTGTACATGGATCACCAGTGGCTTGCCCGTGACGTTCTTGGCATGGATTCCTGCCGGATACGTCAGCCAGTCGTGCGAATGGATGATGTCGCAGGGAACGGTGCGCGCTATCACGCCCGCCACGACGGAGTAGTTGTTGATCTCCTCCAGAAGGTTGTCGGGATAGCGACCGGAGAATTCGATACACCCCAGGTCGTTGAGGCGCATATAGTTGAAGTCCGCGTAGATATGGTCGCGCAGGTTGAAGTATAGTTCCGGGTCCATGACCTTGCCTATACGGTTTGCCACATAGTCGCGGTCAACGTCACGCCATGCCACCGGCGTGCAGTTCGCTCCGATGATGTTGGCGAAGCCCTTCTCCTCGTCGCCGTACGGCTTGGGTATCACGAACGTGATGTCCATATTGCCGCAATTGTGCATACCTTTGGTCAAGCCATAGCTCGCCGTACCCAGACCTCCGAGAATGTGGGGAGGGAACTCCCAACCGAACATTAAAGCTCTCATTCTTCTAAGTATTTGGGATTGTTATTGTTGGAGTTTGTTCATTTGGTTCACGGTACGGATCACCTGAAGGATGCCGCCGACGTTCTTGGCTGTCGACACGGCTCCGCGGCCCGTGTAGGGAGGGTTGGCGTCGTACATCTCGCTCAGCGAGCCGATGCAGCCCGTCGACATCTCGTCCTCGTAGCCTATGAGCATACGCTCGATGAACGAGAGACCGGACAGTCCGAACACCTTGAAGTAAGCGTCGGCGTAGAATCCGAACAGCCAGGGACGCGCGGGGCCCTGATGCACGGCGTACTCACGCTCGGTGGGATTGCCGACGTAGGTGGGATGGTAGTTCTGGCTCTTCGGGCTGAGCGAACGCAGCCCCTTGGGCGTCAGCAACTCACGTGTGCAGAAGTCCAGCACAGTCTTGCGCTGGCGTCTGGACAGCGGGCTGTATTCCAGTCCGATGGCTATAGCCATGTTGGGGCGTACCTCCAGATCGGTGTAACTGCCGCTCACATAGTCATACAGATAGCCGTAGCCGTTCAGGAAAGTCGAGATGAAGCTCTCGCCCGCCAGTTTGGCAAGGTCATCGAGTTCCTTGACGTACTCCTCCATGCCTCTCTCTTCCTCATAGAGCGACTGTAGGAAACGCAGCGCGTTGTACCACAGCGCGTTGAACTCCAGGATATAGCCTGTGCGCGGTATGATGGGACGGCCGTTGATGGATGCCGAAAGCCAGGTGACCGGAGTGTCGCGACCCTCGCTGGACACCAAGCCGTTGTCGTTGAGGCGCAGGTTCGGAACGCGGCCGTTGCGGATGTCCTCCACAAGACGACGTACTTCCTCACCGTATTTCTCGCGGCAACTGGCCGTATCGGTGGCCTTGCGGTAGGCCTGGATGGCCCATATGGTCCACAACGGAATGTCGGGCAGGTCGATCTCATGGATCACGCGGTCCTTCTCCCCCGTCTTCAGGTAATGGTTCTGCGCTTGGATGAAGGTGTCCATGATCTTGTGGAAGTCCTCCACATTGTTCACGGCCAGCGTGCAGCCCGGCAGAGCGATCAGTTCGTCACGGCCACGGACATTGTACCACGGATAGCCTGCCATTATGTAGTCGCCGTACTCGTTCTTCAGATAGAACTGCTGGGCGGCGTTCTTAAGGCAGTTGTAGAAACTGGTACGGCATGTACGGCCCTTGGTCTCGTTCTCATAGACCTCCTCGAACCTGGCCGGATCGGTCTCGGCGGTCGAGGCCGAGAAGATGATGCTCTCACCTTTCTTGATGGGCAGCTCGAAGTAACCTGGAACCCACAGGTCTTCCTTGTACGGGATGCCGCGGTCACGGTCCTTGTAGTATTCCACGCCCTTGTACCAATGGCCGTCGTCGACCCACTTCGCCTCCTTGTTGAACTGCATGTACAGTTCCGGATAGCCGGCGTACAGGCAGGTAGAGATGCCGTCGGGCACATGGTTGATGGTCTTGTTGATGGCCTGGTTCTCCATCACCAGCGCGTTGGCGTTGCGGAACGCCAGGAAGGGACGGAACTTCAACGTCGTGTCAGAGTGAGCGTCAATCAGGGTGTAACGGATCAGAATACGGTTCTGATGAGATATGAACACTTTCTCCTTGGAAAGTATGACACCGCCGACACGGTACAGGATGCTGGGCACCACCTCGCAGCTGAACTCGCGGATGTACTTGTGGCCGTTCGGGCTGAACGTGTTGTCGCCGTACTGGTGCAGCCCCAGGTTGAACTCTGCCCCGTGCTGGATCACCGTCTCGTCGAGCGATGACAGCAGTACATGCGCCTGGTCGTCCATCTCCGGAATCGGTATAACCAGAAGTCCATGCTGCTTGCGTGTGTTGCATCCTACAATCGTCGTACAATGATAGGCTCCCGAACGATTGGTCCTAAGCATCTCCTTCGGCAGGCTTTGCTCCAGGTTAATCATCAGGTTCTTGTCAAATTTCAGATAACTCATGCGGAATTGAATATAGATAAGTTTCTTGGTATTTCAGGTTTATAAATGTCACCTAAGGTTTCTAAGTAGTTGGTGAATTGATTATCATTTCAACAGCTGCTCGTCTTTGGGTTATTGAAGGTTCGAGATTCTCTTATCTCTCTGTTCGCCTTACAAATTTACATAATTTTTATGAATTATACCAACAAATATGTTGCAAAACAATTTTTTACACCGTCTGTTATACATTTTGCAACATTATTCATTGTCTTTAACCTTTATTAATACGAAAACGGGGCGGATTTTACTCCGTCCCGTTTTTGGATTCTGTTTATCAGGTTCCGGATCAGAGAGCCGGAATCAGCGCTGAGTCGTAGCAGAACTGGTAGATGCAGGGCACCAGACCGAACAGGATGATGCCGGCCACGCAGATCCACAGGGCGGCCTTCTCGCCTGCGTTGCTCTTGAACGCCTCGATCTTGGCCTCGCCGGGCTTGATCCAGATGGCCTTCACAACCAGCAGGTAGTAGTACAGCGAGATAATCGTGTTGATCAACGCGATCAGCACCAGCATATACAGCGCCATGGAGCCTGTGGAGGTAAGCGAAGTGAAGATCAGGAACTTCGAGAAGAATCCTGCGAACGGCGGGATACCTGCCAGCGAGAACATGGCCAGTGTCATGGCGAACGACAGCCATGGGTTGGTCTTGTGCAGTCCGTCGTAGTCGTCCATGCCGACCTTGCCTGTCTTGTTCTCGATCGCCGTGATGACAGCGAAAGCGCCAAGGTTGCTGACGATGTACACAAAGATATAGTACATCATCGACGCCAGTCCGAGGCTTGACTCCGACATTACCCCAAGCATGATGTAACCGGCCTGCGAGATGGAGGAGAAAGCCATGAACCGCTTCAGGTTCTTCTGACGGATGGCGAACAGGTTGCCGACGGTGATCGTTGCGATGATCACCGCGTACATCATCCACACCCATGCGTCGGCGTAGACCTGGCCGAACACCTGGACGAAAATCACGAAGAACGCGAACGCCGCCGAGCCCTTTGAGATGACCGACAGATAGGAGGTTATGGCCGTGGGGGCTCCCTGGTAAACGTCGGCGGTCCACAGGTGGAAGGGAACAAGACTCAACTTAAAGCCGATACCTGCGATCATGAACGCCAGCGCCACTACAAGCAGTCCCGACATTTCGCCGGCCACGATGTTGTGGTAGATGTCGTTGTAGTAGAGCGAACCGCCCGAGAAGGCGTAGACGAAACTGAGGCCCATCAGCAGGATAGCCGACGAGAACACAGCCGTCAGGATATACTTGGCGGCAGCCTCGTGGCTCTCATGATGCTTCTTGTTGAACGCCACCAGCGCGGCCAGAGGCAGCGATGCTGCTTCAAGTCCGATGATGAACAGCAGGAAGTGACGCGCCGAAACCATCAGGTACATGCCGAACAGCGTGACCAGAAGCAGTTCGTAGAACTCGCCCTTGCGGACAACCACCTCATCGCTCTCGGCCCAGCTGGCAGACTGCAGCAGAACTATGAACACACCTACGTTCAGAATCGCCTTGATGGCGTTGGTTGACACATCGTTGATATACATCCCTCCGAAGACGGACTCGCCGCACGCCGGCACCAGCCAGATGGCTATGGTGCCCAGTCCGAACAACACAGTCGTCAAGGGGGTAAGCCATTTCTTGCTCGATCCGTCGCGTGTGAACACGTCGGCGACGAACACCACAAGGAATATGCCCAGTATTATTAACTCGGGGATCATAGCCCCAAATTGTGAATAGCCCATTGTTTGATTACTTACTTAATGTTGTTCATTATTAAATGGCCATTGCCAACGCGTCGACAATAGGTTTGAAACTGCTTGAGATCGTCTCGGCCAGCCAGTTCGGGAAGAAACCGATACCTGCCAGACAGGCGATCAGCACTACCGTGGCCAGACGCTCCCACCACTCTGCGTCCGTCAGCTTCAGGTGATGCTCGTCCTGTACAGGACCCAACACCAGTTTGCCGACCACACGCAGGATGTAGACCGCGGTAATCACGATGGATGTCGTGGCTGCGATCACGAAGATGCGGTGGAACATATCTGTGTGCTCGAACGATCCGAAGAAGATTGTCATCTCCGCAACGAAGCCCGACATGCCGGGAAGACCCAGCGAGGCGAAACCGGCGATCATGTAGCATACGCCGAGGTAAGGCATGATCTTCATCAGACCGCCCATCTGACGGATGTCGCGGGTATGCGTACGGCCGTAGATCATACCGATCAGGGCGAAGAACAGGGCCGTCATCAGACCGTGGCTAAGCATCTGCAGGATCGCACCTGTCATTGCCGTGCAGTTCAGCATCAGCAGCGCGAACAGCACCATACCGCAATGCGACACGGAAGAGTAGGCGTTGATATACTTCAAGTCCGTCTGGACGCAAGCGGAGAACGCTCCGTAGACAATGCTGATACCGGTCAGGATGATGAATATCCATGCCAGTTCGTTGGCGGCCTGAGGCAGCAGGAAGATGGCGATGCGGAAGCATCCGTAACCTCCCAGCTTCATCAGCACGCCGGCGTGAAGCATCGAGACAGCCGTCGGGGCACATGCGTGACCGTCGGGACTCCATGTGTGGAACGGGAACATGGCTCCCAGCACACCGAAACCGACGAACGTAAAGCAGAACAACAGGTTCTGCCAGCCGTGGTCGATGCAGTTGTAACGCGCTATCTCAAGGATGTTCCACGTGGGGGCCACTCCCTCGGGAGTGCCATGCCAGTAGATACCCATCAGACCCAGCATAAGGAAGGCCGAGCCACCCATCAGCATCAGGGTCAGCTTCATCGCCGAGTATTCCTTGCGGCCCGTGCCCCATACGCCGATCAGCAGGTACATCGGGATCAGAGCCACCTCGTAGAACATGAACATGGTGAACATGTCGATGGAGATGAAGAAACCATACACACCTGTCGACAGGAGCGAGAACCAAAGGAAAAAGTTCTTGGGAAGAGGATTGATCTTCCACGATGCGAACGTTCCGCAGAACACGATGACCGAGGTCAGCAGCAGCATCAGTACGGATATGCCGTCCACACCTACGGCCAGGTGGATGTTGAGCGGTTCATACCACATCCAGCTGTCCATCCACAGCATCTCGGCGTCGTTGCCGGCGGCGCGCTGGCCGATGAAGTCCACGACCAGCCAGATGGACATGGCGAGCAGTACGCTGGAGCATGTCACCATAACCCCACGGATAGCCTTCATGTTGTTCTGTCCACAGCATGCAAGCCCGGCCATCATGATGATGGGCACGACTACAAACCAGATTAAGAAATTTCCGAAAAGCATAATCTATTATTGTTGTTATTGGGGGTTATAGTAAGCAAATCCAAGTGATTGCGGCCAGGACGACGGCTCCGAGGAAATACCACAGGACATATGCCTGGATGTATCCCGACTGCATACCCTTGATCTTCACGCTGAAGAAGTTCGTCATCGCTGCCAGGGCGTTCATGAAACCGTCGATCACGTGACGGTCGAACCATGCTATGCTGCGGCAGATGATGTTGAAGATGATCTTATGCGTGACAAACTGATAGATCTCGTCCCAATAGAAACGGTGGTGGGCAGCCTTCCACAAGCCGGGCATCGCGTTCTTGAATTTGGTGGGCAGAGAGTTCTTCTTACGGTACATCACAGTCGCAAGACCGATGGCCAGCACCGCGATTACGAATGAGGTAACCGCTACCGGAATCTTGAGATGAATGTCATAGGACACACCGTCGTAGGTAACGAAATGACCGAAAGGAATGAAACCAGCCACACAGCTTACGGCTGCCAGGAAAAGCAACGGAACCGACATCTGCCAGGGAGCATCGTGAGGCTTGTGGCCTTCCTTCTTATATTCGGGATTCTCCTCCCACCAGAAGATCAGGTAGTAGAGACGGAACATATAGAAGGCAGTCAGACCAGCCACCATCGACATCCATGCGCCCCACAGCCAGTTGTTGTCGTACATGGCAGTGAGCATCTCGTCCTTGGAGAAGAATCCGGAGAACGGAGGAATACCCGCTATGGCCAGACAGCCGATCAGGAACGTCCAATGCGTGATGGGCATATACTTGCGCAGACCACCCATCTTGGTGTAGTCGTTGCTGTGGACCGCGTGGATCAGGGCACCGGCTCCAAGGAACAGAAGGGCCTTGAACATGGCATGCGTGAACAGGTGGAACATGGAGGCCATGTAGCCGAGGCCTTCATGGAACTCGGGGCGTGCGACGCCGAGCGATACCATCATGAAGGCTATCTGCGAGATGGTGGAGAAAGCGAGGACGCGCTTGATGTCGATCTGCGCGCAGGCCACGACGGCGGCGTAGAGGGCCGTCAGGGCGCCCACCCATACGACGATTTCGAGCGCCGTCGTCTCCATGAGGTACAGCGGGAAGAGGCGTGCCACCAGGTAGACACCGGCCACGACCATGGTGGCGGCGTGGATGAGGGCCGAAACGGGTGTGGGGCCTTCCATGGCGTCAGGCAGCCAGATGTGCAGCGGAAGCATGGCCGATTTGCCCATGCCGCCCATGAATATGAGCACCAGGGCCCACGTCATGACAGAGCCGCCGAGGAATACGGGAGTGGCGCTGCTCTGGAAGATACTGCGCACGCCCTCGGCTGTGGTCTCGCTCACCTGGAACACTCCGGCCATGCCTTCGACGGGTGCCGAGGTCAGCTCGGTGAAGTTGAAGGTACCGGTGTAGTAGCTCAGGATGAGGATGCCGACGAGGAAGCCCAGGTCGGCGAAGCGGGTGACGATGAATGCCTTCTTGGAGGCCGACACTGCCGTGGGCTTGGTGTAGTAGAAGCCGATGAGCAGGTAGGAGGAGGCGCCCACGAGCTCCCAGAAGATGTACATCTGGAAGATGTTGGTTGCCACTACCAGGCCGAGCATCGAGAAGCTGAAGAGCGACAGGAATGCGTAGAAGCGCTGGAATCCGTGCTCGTAGACGCCGTGGTGGTCGCGCATGTAGCCCATGCTGTAGAGGTGAACCATGAAGGAGATTGTGGTTATCACCACGAGCATCATGGCCGAGATGGGGTCGAGCAGGAATCCGAGGCGGATTACGAGATTGTCGGTGAATGCGAGCCACGTCTGGTTGAAGACGAGTGCCTGGAGGCGGTTGCCGGCGGCGTCGATGAAGTCGGGGCTGCCGCTGAAGAAGTAGACGTAGGCCGTATAGTAGGCGAGCACGAGTGTCGTGCCCATGCCGAGGCAACCGAGTATGCCGGCGAGCTTATGGCTCATCTTGCAACCGGCGATGCCGAGCAGGAGGAACATCCCCAGCGGGATGGTCAGGATGAGTATGGGAAGTGTAGCGTCCATCGGCTTAATATTTCATTTTGTTAAGGTCGCGCACGTCGATGTTCTTGGCCATGCGGTAGAGATTGATGATGATGGCTATTGCGAGTGCAGTCTCTGCGGCGGCGATAGCGATGGCAAAAAGGGTGAAGAACATGCCTTCCATGGCCTGGGGCCAGAGATAGCGGTTGAACACTGCGAAGTTGATGTCGACGGCGTTCAGCATGAGTTCCAGCGAGATGAGGATGGCGATCATGTTGCGGCGGGTGATGAAACCGTAGACGCCGCAGCAGAACATAATCATCGCCGGAATCAGGAGCATAATGGCTTTGATGTCCATGACGGGTGTGGTTTTAACGTTTGCGGGCGATTACGACGCCACCGATTATACATGCGAGCAGCAGCACGCTTATCGCCTCGAAGGGCAGCAGATAGCCGCCGTCGCCGGTGCTCATCATGGCACTGCCCACCTGCTGCATGGTGGGAGTGTCGGCCACGGGCTTGGCCGCATACAGCGAGCAGCGGCTCACCAGCGAGTAGCCGGCCACGGCGAGCATGGCGAGCGATGCCACGGCGCCGAGGAGCTTCGACTTGGAGCTGAGCAGCTCCGAGTTGTGGCCGGGACGGCTCGTGAGCAGGATGCTGAAGACGAACAGCACGACGATGCCGCCAGCATACACCGCAATCTGCACGGCACCCAAAAACTCATAGTCGAGCATGAAGTAGACGCATGCTGCGGCAAAGAGGGTGAAGAGCAGATATGTGGCTGCACGCAGAATCTTGCGTGAGGTGACGGCCAGTACGGAGAACACCACCATCGCAAGGGCGACGATGACGTAGAGAATGATACTTCCTACTGATTCCATATTGCAGAGTTATTGTTTTTCGGGTGTTGGTGCATCGCCGGCGGCCTTTGCGGCTGCCTCGCGGGCGGCTTTGGCTGCTGCTGCCTTTGCTTTGGCGGCCTCTATCTTGGCCTGGCGCTCGGCCTCGGCTGCGGCTATCTGTTCGGGGGTGGGGGCCGGTTCCTCCTTCTCGGGGAGATAGTTGAGCTTCATAATGAGCTTGTCGCGCGTGTAGACGGCGGTCTCGAAGTCGTTGTTGAAGCGCAGTGCGCCGGTGGGGCAGGTGGTGGCGCAGAGCTGGCAGAAGGTGCAGCTGCCCAGGTCGTAGATGTAGCGGTCGAGTTTCTTCTTTTTGCCTGTGAGGGTGTCGACCATCTTGGACTCGATCTTGATGGTGCCGTTGGGGCAGTTGCGCTCGCAGGTGCCGCAGGCTATGCACTTGTGGTTGCCTTCGGCGTCGTAGATCAGTTCGAGCTGTGCGCGGAAGCGCGGTGCTGCCGGTCCGGGGTTGTCGGCTGTCTTGCGGTTGTCGGGATACTCCTCGGTGATTTTCGGGGTAATAAATTCCTTACCCGTGACCTGTAGGCCTTTCACGAGGCTTGCTATGCCCGTTCCTAAGGATGAAAAGTAATCTTTTACGCTACCCATTGAGTATGCTGTTGATTGGTTTTTATTTGTATGGTGTGGCTGCGGGAGGTGTCATTGTTCGCGCACCTGGCCGCCGACGATGTCGAGCAGCTCGGTGGTGATGCCTTGCTGGCGCAGCTTGTTGTATTCGAGTTGGAGTTGTTCGAGGAGCTTGCGTGCGTTGTCGCTCGCGGCCTGCATGGCCATGACGCGCGCGGCCTGCTCGGATGCCCTGTTTTCGGCGAAGGCGTCGTGCAGCGATGCCAGCAGGTGCATGGGCAGGAGAGTGCGGAAGATGGTCTGCGGGTCGGGCTCGTAGATGTAGGGGCGCCCTGCGCGGTGTGCCTCGGGGGTGTCGGTGCCTCCGGTGAGGGTGACGGGGTCGACGGGCAGGAGCTGTTCGGCCACGGGACGCTGACGTCCGGCGCTGTGGTAGTGCATGTAGGCCATGTCGACGCGGTCGAGCTCGCCTGCGCAGAAGCGGGCGGAGATGCTGTCGAGGAGCTTGCGGACGGCGTCGCCGTCGCTCTTGCTGTCGACACCCTCGGCCTGCGTGACGGCGGCACGGCCGTCGGCGAAGATGCGGGCCACGGCCTTGTGCATCTTCGAGCCTACGGCGAGAATCTCCACCTCAAGGCCTTCGCCGGCGTCGGCGCGCAGCGCGTCGGCGTGCGCCTGGACGAACTTGGAGAGGTTGGCGTTGTAGGCTCCGCAGAGGCCGTCGTCGCTGCCGAAGGCTATGATGCAGATGCGCCGCGGCTCACGGGTCTCGGTCAGCGGCGAGGTGAACTCGGCGTCGGAACTGAGCAGGTCGGCGATGATACCCCGGATGCCGCTGCGGAATGGCACGAGCCTGCGCAGAGCCTGCTCGGCCTTGCGCATCTTGGCGGAGGAGATCATCTTCATGGCTCCGGTGATTTTCTCTGTGGAGGCCACGGAGCCGATTCGTCCTTTGAGTTCTCTTAGTGTTGCCATTTTGTAGGGTTAAAGCCTGGGGTATTAAAGCTTATGAATTAGAATTGTCCTGCCACCTGTTCTGCGGCCTCGGTGAGTGCTGCCGTAGCCTCGTCGGAGAGCTTGCCGGCACGGATGTCGTCGAGGGCGGAGGAGTATTTGGCGTGCATGAGCTGGAGGAACTGTTTCTCAAACTCTGCCACCTTCTCCAGGGGCACTTTCTCAAGCAGGCCGTTGACGCCGCAGTAGATTACGGCTACCTCGTCCTCGACGTTCATGGGGTGATACTGGGGCTGTATGAGCAGGCGCTCGTTCTTGCGGCCCTTGTCGATGACGCGTGCGGTCACGGGGTCGATGTCGCCGCCGAACTTGGTGAACGATTCGAGCTCGCGGAACTGTGCCTGGTCGATTTTCAGCGTACCGGCCACCTTTTTCATCGACTTAATCTGGGCGTTACCGCCGACACGCGATACGGAGATACCTACGTTGATGGCCGGACGGATGCCTCGGTTAAACAGGGCTGTCTCGAGGAATATCTGTCCGTCGGTGATTGAGATTACGTTTGTCGGGATGTAGGCCGATACGTCGCCAGCCTGCGTCTCGATGATGGGGAGGGCGGTCAACGAGCCGCCGCCTTTGACTTTGTCGCGGAGCACCTCGGGAAGGTCGTTCATCTGTGAGGCCACAGCCTGGTTGTCGATGATTTTGGCGGCGCGCTCCAGCAGACGTGAGTGGAGATAGAAGATATCGCCCGGATAGGCTTCGCGGCCCGAGGGACGCTTAAGGATAAGCGAAATTTCGCGATAGGCGACGGCCTGTTTTGACAGGTCATCATAGATAATCAGTGCGTCGCGGCCCGTGTCGCGGATATATTCGCCGATGGCGACGCCTGCAAACGGTGCGTAATAGCGCATCGAAGCCGAGTCAGAGGCTGTGGCAGCCACGACGACGGTGTAGTCGAGGGCACCGTTCTGGCGCAGTGTCTCAACGAGGGCTGCCACTGATGATGCTTTCTGGCCGATGGCCACATAGATACAATAGACAGGTTTGCCTTCCTCGAAGTTCTTGCGCTGGTTGATTATCGTGTCGATGGCGATGGCGGTCTTGCCGATCTGACGGTCGCCGATGATAAGTTCGCGCTGACCGCGGCCGATGGGCACCATCGAGTCGACGGCCTTGATGCCTGTCTGCAGAGGCTGGTTCACGGGCTGACGGAAGATTACGCCCGGAGCCTTGCGTTCGAGAGGCATGCGCAGGAGCTCGCCCTCAATCGGTCCGCGGCCGTCGATGGGCTGCCCGAGGACGTTGATGACGCGTCCCATCAGACCTTCGCCCACGGGTATCGAGGCAATCTGACCGGTGCATTTGACTTTCATGCCCTCGGTGACCTTGTCGATATGGTCAAAGAGGATGACGCCCACATTGCTCTCTTCGAGGTTTAGGGCGACGCCCGTGACGCCGTTTTCAAATTCGACGAGCTCGTTGGCGCGCACATTGTCCAGACCATAGACGTGGGCTACGCCGTCGCCGACTTCAAGCACTGTGCCTGTTTCTTCAAACGACACTTTTGAGTTGACGTTGTCGAGCTGTTGTTTCAGTATTTCAGAAATCTCGCTTGGATTAATCATTGTGATATAGTCCTCGGTTGAGGGGTGAGTTGTGGGGTTTAACGGGTGATGAGGGAGAGTTGGAGTTGCTTGAGCTCGTTTGCGACGGACGCGTCAAGCCGCTGGTTGTCTATGGCTATGGTGAAGCCGCCGATGAGCGAGGGGTCGGTTAGCGCGTGATATTCCATTGAACCTCCTGCGGGCAGGTGTTTTTCTATAAGCGCTTTCAGTCTCTGCTCGACGGTCGGGACCAAGGGAGCCGCCGAGGTGACGGTCACTCTCGAGATTTTGTTTTCCCGGCGGTAGATGTCGCGATAGGCGATGGCAATGTCGCGAATCATGTCAAGCCGACGGTTTTTTATCAGCAGGCTGAGGAAGTCGCTGAAGAGGCTGTTGCTCTTCGGGTCGGCTTCAGCGGCGGTGTAGAGTAGCCGTGTCTTGTCGGTGGCGTCTATAAACGGGTTTGCCATTACTTCGTTGAGTCTCGGTTCGTTTACGAAGCTTTCGGCGAGTCTGCCCGTCAGCTGATACATCTGTTTCTCCTGCGAGCGTTCTCGCGCGGCTTTGAAGAGCGCGCGGGCATATCGTCTCGGAATTAGTCCTTGGTCCATCTTCTCTTAGGGTGGGAGTTATTGGTTTTATTTGTCCTTGTCCATCTGGTCGATCAGATTGTCAACCAGGCGTGTCTGAGCTTTGTCGTCTGCGAGTTGCTGCTTTACGACTTTCGACGCAATCTGAAGGGCGAAGGCCGACACCTCGTTGCGCAGCTGCTGCTCGGCCTGCTGACGTTCCTGCCTGATTGAAACCTGGGCGGCGTCCATGACCTTGCGGGCTTCGACTTTGGCGGCGTCGCGGGCCTCCTCGATGATCTGAGTCTTCATCTTGTCGGCCTCACGAAGCGAGTCGGCCTGCTGGCGGCGCGCCTCGTCGAGGATTTTTGCGGCCTCGACGCGGGCGCCGTCAAGCTGCTCTTTTGCGCTCTGGGCATACTCCACACCTTTGTCGATCAGGTCGGCACGGTTGCTGACTCCTTTCATGATCGCCGGCCAGCCCCACTTCCATAGGATTATGAAAAGTATGGCAAAGGAGACGAACATCCAGAAGACCAGGCCGAAGTCGGGCGTGAATAGATCCATCTTTCAGGTGTGATTGGGTTGATTAAGGATGTGTTGGTTGGTGTTGTGGCGTCTCAGGCGCTTAGAGGAAGAGGGCCAGAATAGCAACGATGACTGCGAAGAGACATACACCCTCGACGAGGGCCGCAATCACAATCATGTTTGAACGGATGTCGCCTGCCGATTCGGGCTGACGGGCGATGGCCTCCATGGCCGATGATCCGATTTTGCCGATGCCGATGCCGGCGCCGATTGCTGCGATGCCTGCGCCTACGGCGGCGCCGATTCCGGTGAGAGTGCCTTCGATGGCGGCTAAGATCATAGCTAACATAGTTTCTGGTGGTTTAAGTTATTATTGGTTTGATTTGATGTTTTCGGGTTATTTTGTTGCGGCCGTTGCTGAGGCTGTGGCCTTCAGAGCTTTTTCATGCTCTTCATGTTTCTTTTCCTCATGCTCTTCTTCTTCCTGGGCGAGGCCGATGAAGACGGTTGACAGCATGGTGAATACGTAGGCCTGGATGAAGCTGACGAGGACGTCAATCAGCAGCATGAAGACTGAGAACAATACGGACACAATCATCGTCGCTCCGCCGAGGGCGGCTCCGCCCATCGCTGCGAAGATAAAGATGAGCAGTGTCAGCACAATCACAATCATGTGTCCGCCCATCATGTTGGCAAACAACCTGACTGTCAGAGCCGCCGGCTTGGTGAAGATGCCGAAGAACTCGATAATCTGCATGATGGGGATGGGGAATTTCAGCATCAGGGGCACGTCGGGCCAGAAGATTTCTTTCCAGTAGTGTTTGGTGGCGAAGAGGTTGGTGCAGACAAACGTGATGAGTGCAAGCACGAGCGTCACAGCGATGTTGCCCGTCACGTTGGCGCCTCCGGGGAAGACCACAATCAGGCCCATCAGGTTTGATATCAGGATAAAGAGGAAGACTGTCAGAAGATACGGAGCGAATTTAGGCGCACTCTTCTTGAGGGTCGGTTTGATCATGCCGTCATAGAGGAAGACGATGAGTGACTCCATGGCTCCGCGCATGCCGCGGGGTGCTTTGAAACCGTTCTTTTTGTAGTATGACGACACGCTCAATACGAGCCATATGACAATCAGCGAGGCGATGAAGATGGCGCACACGTTTTTGGTGATGGAGAAGTCAAAACCGGGCTTCTGCCACTTGCCGTCTTTCATCTCCACGATTTTGCCGTGGTTGGGTTCTTCCTTTCCCGCAATTTTGAACTGCACGCCGTCTGAGGCCGTGTAGACCTGACCCGAAGTTACGCGGGCCGACGAGAACATATGAAGTCCCCCTTCGCCCCAGATAATCACCGGAAGCGGTATGCGCTTGTCATGACTGAAGGGCACTTCCCAGCCGTAACCGTCGCCAAGGTGCTCGAAAATAATCTCCTTGGGGTCTATTTTCTTGCCTTCGGCGTGTGCGACCGAGTCGGCTGCGGCGCTTTCGGGCGCAGATTTCTCAGAGGCCATGGCCACTGAGGGTGTCATGACCGCCAGCAACAGCCCTATCAGAAGTGTCAGGAGCAGTGGTTTCTTCATTTTTGCGTTATAGGGGATGGGGTTCTTAATAGATGCAGACAGACACGACATTATTGTCTACGTCAGCGATGCCGCCGCTGATTTCCACAGAGTGGAGCTCATTGTCGTCAGTGCTGCGATAGGTGACATTTCCGGCGGTGAGCGTCGAAACGAGTGCGGCATGATTGCGCAGCACGGTGAATTCGCCCATAGCGCCCGGGAGGTGCACTTCGGAGACTTCGCCCTCAAAGAGGATGTCATGGGCCGAGATGATTTTCAGTGTCATTGTCTTGTCTTATAAGAAGTGTGACTCGGTTTTATTTGACCTCGGCCAGCAGTTTCTTGCCCTTGGCGATGGCGTCGTCGATTGTGCCGACGTTCAGGAAGGCCTGCTCGGGATATTCGTCCATTTCGCCGGAGAGAATCATCTTGAAGCCGCGGATGGTCTCGTTGAGGGGCACCATCACTGT
>ENA-OYXU01000489-OYXU01000489.1-human-gut-metagenome-genome-assembly--contig:-NODE-489-length-15444-cov-5.451621_pt1 | contig 15444 bp, 16 predicted proteins | sample MGYA00243243_ERZ653435 | MGnify/ENA primary metagenome ERZ653435 (study PRJEB26926, sample SAMN06165113) | human gut metagenome | biome: ENVO:00009003; feature: ENVO:2100002; material: ENVO:00002003... | reverse complement strand
GAGCCTTATCGTCGGCAGCGTCAGATGTGTATAAGAGACAGTTATATGGCAGTGCGAGTTAAAGCCAAAAGTTAAAGACCAAACGTTGGAACAACTGATAACGAAATTTCAAAATGAGTAAGGACAGATTGACTTTTACGCTAATCGATATGGGCTACAAGAAAAGTGGTCCTGTTCAGATATACGATGAGCGCACCTGCTATGATGGTGTGGTGAATGAGAACGGAGACCCGCTTGTTATTCCATTTCCCGCTCAGCTCGCTATCGTCACTCATGCCCTAATGCTTAAAGATAAATCCCATGGAGCTATTTATCAATCCAAAGCAGATGAACTTATTGACGCTTGGACTAATTCAACGCTCCCCGGCAAACTGCATTTTGATTGCTCCATTGCCTCCGAGCCTTTAAGCCCGTTTCAACGCTCATTATTTGAGGACGTGATGGACGTTCCTTTTCCCGGTCCTAAAAATCCCAAATTCTCATTCATCGACCTTTTTGCCGGTATCGGCGGTTTTCGTATGGCCTTCCAAAATCTCGGAGGTCAATGCGTTTTTTCCTCCGAGTGGGATGCGCAGGCGCAAAAAACATATTTCGCCAATTACGGCGAAGTGCCGTTTGGCGATATTACTTCGGAGCAAACTAAGCAATTCATTCCCGACAACTTCGATATACTCTGCGCCGGATTTCCTTGTCAGGCCTTTTCTTTGGCCGGCAAACGCCTCGGCTTCGAGGAAACACGTGGCACTCTTTTCTTCGACGTTGCAGAAATACTTCGTCGTAAACAACCCAAAGCATTTTTCCTTGAAAATGTTAAAGGCCTCGCCATTCACGATAAAGGTAAAACGCTTAAAACCATTCTCAACACCCTTGACGAAATTGGTTATACCGTAGTTCCACCTCAGATAGTAAATGCCATGTATTTCGGAGTTCCACAACACCGTGAACGCATTTACATTGTAGGATTCCGTAAAGACCTTGGCATAAATCCCGAAGACTTTACATATCCGGAACAGAAAGAGGTTACTAAGCACTTCATTGACATTCGCGAAAAAGACCCCGTGCCAGCCAAATACTATCTATCAACCTCATACGTTGATACTCTTATACGTCATAAGGCCCGTCACGAAAGTAAGGGAAATGGTTTCGGCTATGCTATTGTTGGCGACAATGAAGTTGCCAATGCTATCGTGGTCGGAGGCATGGGGCGAGAACGAAATATCGTTATCGATACTCGTCAAACAGACCTCACTCCGACTACTCGCATTAAGGGCGAGTATAATAAAGACGGATGGCGCCGAATGACACCTCGTGAATGGGGAGCCCTACAGGGTTATCCCGTCTATGATAAAGGCGACGGTTCTCCTGTTTTCCAAATCCCTGTTGCTGATGCTTCTGCTTACAAACAGTTCGGCAACTCAGTTGCGGTACCTGCTATACAGGCTACCGCTCAACAACTTCTCAATGTCCTTAAGGACAGACAAATTCTTGATTTATAAGCCATGTCAGACAGTAAAGAAATAAAGGGTAATATCGGTGAGTGGAGTGAAATCTATACTCTGCTCAAACTCTTAGGTGAAGGAAAGGTCTACGCCGGCGACGAGAATCTTGATAAAATCAAAGACCTCGTCTATCCAATTATTATGATAATCCGGAACGAAGAAGAAGGAGTGCTGGATTATAAGGTTCAACAAGCCGATATTGTTATTCAAACTTCCGAGGGTGAAGAACTTCTGCGTCTGCCTGCAACTACATTTTTGAGAGAAGCAGAACATCTTCTTTCCGCTATGGAGAACAAGCCGGCAGGTGAACGATCTTTCCCGGTCGCAAAGACGCAAGCCTTCATGGATAAGATACATTGCACCAAACTAAAAGCTTCTTCATCAGATAAGACAGACATTCATATAGTGCTGCATGATTCCAGAACACGGATTAACCGTGATATGGGCTTCAGTATAAAATCACAACTTGGCGGGGATTCGACTCTACTCAATGCGAGTGGGGCAACCAACTTCACGTATCACATCGAGGGTTATGATTTCTCCGATACCGAAATTGAGAAAATCAACTCTATCGATACACGTACTAAGATAATTGACCGAGTTGAAGCTATTTGGCGAAAAGGTGCACGATTCGTATTCGACAAAGCAGATAATGCAACCTTCCGCACTACACTTCAAATGATGGATGGCGACTTGGCCAAGGTTATTGCGCATCTACTTCTGGAACAATTCAAAACTGGAAACCGAATGCTTTCAGACCTGACTGCCGACCTTGCAAATGACAACCCTCTCGGCTATGAAGCAGATGATCTGCAATCAATTTATGCGTATAAATTGAAGCATCTTCTTACTTCTGCCGCACTCGGCATGATGCCCTCCAAAACTTGGACCGGACATTACGATGCTAATGGTGGCTATCTGGTAGTAAAGAAAGACGGAGAAATTCTCTGCTATCATTTCTATGATCATAACCGTTTTGAGGACTTCATTTTCCGCAATGCCTATCTGGAACGCGCGAAGACTCGACGCCACGGCTATGGTTCTCTATACCGTGGTGAGGATGGAAATGTGTACTTCAAACTCAATCTTCAAATCAGATTAAAATAAAGGATATGAGAGGTTCTATATGGCGTAAATGGGATTTACACGTTCACACGCCTGCGTCTGGAATGGCAAATGAATTCCCTCAAGATTGGGATTCTTATGTAAAGACATTATTCAAGCGAGCCATTGAAGAAGATATTGCAGTAATTGGGATTACGGACTATTTTACAATAGAAGGATATAAGATATTAATAAATGACTATCTGCATAATCATGAAAAATTATCTTCGTTATTTACTCCTTCAGAAATATCTCAAATCAAGGAAATTAAGATATTTCCCAATATTGAATTCCGTCTTGAGCAAATAGTAAACAAAAATCGTATAAATTATCATGTAATATTTTCAGATGATGTCTCAATTGAGGACATAGAGGAGAATTTTTTACATGAAATCGAATTTATTAGGGAGGGCGAGCCATTTGAATCTTCCAACACACGTAAATTAAAGATAAGAAACATCGAGGAACTTGGCTCAAAGATAAAATCAGAACAGCCATCTTTTACAGAATCAAGTTTTACCGTTGGTTGTACAACGGTAGCTGTATCCGCGCATCAAATTGAGAATATATTAAATTCCCATGATGATATTTTCGGCGGAAAATATGTCGTTGCTATTCCTGTAGATGAAGATTTATCTAAAATCTCCTGGAATAGTCAGGGCCACAACGTAAAAAAATATTTTTATCAAGTTGCAAATATTTTCTTCGCGACAAATTCAAATACTATAGAATTCGGCCTGGGGAAAAAACACAAAACCATTGGCGACTTCATTGCGGAATTTAAAAGCTTGAAACCTTGCATAGCTGGGTCGGATGCTCATCGACTTGATTCGCTTTTCATTTTCCCAAACGACAAAAATTGTTGGATTAAAGCAGAACCAACATTTGAAGGCTTGAAGCAAATTCTATATGAGCCTGAGGAACGTGTTAGACTTCAATCTTCTAAACCTGATGAAAAAAACCTCTATCAAGTAATAGAGTCCATTGTTCTTAACGAACCAGGATTCTGGTCTGGAACTGTATATTTAAATCCAAACTTAAACACAATCATAGGTGGAAGATCAACAGGTAAGTCCTCCTTATTAAAAGCAATAGCCGCTAAACATGAAGCAAAAGTCGATGAGGACGATTATATTCTTCCCCATTTAAGCGGTGTATCAATTCGATGGGCAGATGGCGGATGTGAAACCGGGCACAAAATTGATTATTATAGCCAAGGCTATATGCACACTATTGCAAGCTCCCGTCAACTCACTAATGAATTAGTAGAGACAATACTGCAGTCTAAAGATGCTTCTGGCCTTATAAATTCATATTCTGAATCTAAGTTGCGTTTGGAAAGAGAGATATCATCTGACATTTTTAACCTTTTTAGATTAAGAAAAGAGTATCTTGAATATCGAAGGATTTTAAAGGAAAAAGGAAATAAAGCCGGAGTAGAGCAGCAAATCAAATTATTGCAGGGTAAAGCTACCGAATTGCAGCGGGGTAGTAATCTGACACCTCAAGATTTGGCCTCATATAATGGTTTGCAAGCCCGTATTTCTACTATTGAAAAGGAAGTTTCTGCTGGTAGTGATGATATTAAACGGTTACAGCAGCTCAGAACATTATCTCCAATTATTAGCAATTTTGAGAATGTCAATTCTATTGGTTCTCTTTCTTTCAGACAAAACTCCTCTGAGATTATTCGTCTATTCCAAGGACTAAGAAGTCGCACAGAAATTGAATGGCAAAGCATTGTTGACCGATTTATAAGTGATACTGCTTCTGCACAAAACGAACTGATAAAGGAACAGCAACTTATTTTAGAATCCGATTCGTATAAACGCGGGTATCAGTTTTATAAAGACAATAAGGAGTTACAATCCGTCTTGGAAAGAATAAAGGAAGAAGAAAAAATTCTCGGCGAAATAGTTACTCTTGAAACAAAATCGTCGAAAATTAAAGAGCAATGTTTACAGTTAATCTCCAGCGTTTTAGAACACCACTTACAGTATAAAAAAGAAATAGAGCATCTTATCAACGACTTAAAAATCGATTACAAAGGATTATCAATTTACGTCGTGAATGATTTCGATGCTGATGATATGAAAGCCTTCTTAGAGGCTCGTTGTAATTTAAGGAGTTCTGGCAGAAATCAGTATATCGCGGAATTAGTGGATAACTATCCAAATGACACCGAAAAATATGCGGATATGTTCTTGAGAGATTTGATAAACGATAAAATCGAACTGAAGAATTCATATACTCCTCAAAGTGTTGCAGCTGAATTTTTCACAAAAGAATGGTTCGGATTTTCATATCAATTAAAATATCAAGGTGATTTATTTAGTATGATGTCTGAAGGCAAACAAGCATTTGTTATATTAAAATTGCTTTTGGACTTCAGCGACAAAAAATGTCCCATTTTAATAGATCAACCTGAGGACAGCCTTGACAATAGAGCGATATACCAAGAATTAGTTGAATATATTAAATCGAAAAAGAAAGAACGTCAAATAATTTTGGTAACCCACAATTCTAATGTTGTTGTCAGTGCTGATTCTGAAAACGTTATTGTCGCAAACCAAAACGGCATCAATTGTAAAAATGATGCAGAATGTAAATTCCAATATATCAACGGTGCTTTGGAAACAACCAGAGCGAAAGATGAATCAGAAGAAGTGATACTCAAATCGCAAGGAATTCGAGAACATGTTTGCGAAATCTTAGAAGGAGGAAGGGCCGCATTTGAGAAAAGAGAACGCAAATATGGTTTCAAATAATTGATTCATAATGAATCATCTTTGACTCATAACGTCAACGATGTAAATTTAGCGGGCTTCGGCACCACTTTGTGGATCCGAGGCTCGCTTTTTTATGCGGCATTGTTCCGGCAATCGCTTTCATTTCCAGATATAGGCCGTTACCGTTCTCGTGGCCCTTTGAGGGAGATTTTACCAACCGAAACTTTGAACCATTTGTTGCATCGACTCGTACTGAGGCGATTTGCCTCATTCGATAATTGATTTTTAGAGGTATTCGGCGATTGCGTTGCAATTCTTTTCCTTGTGCTTCCTCGGCACGGGCTTCACTGTGTCTATGCTTCGCTTTGCCATCGGGTGATTACTTCACGGTGTAGATGTGTGTTTGAGCGGAGCGGTCGGCGTTCACTGCCAAATATGCCTTGTAGGTTACGTGGATCAGGATTTTGCCGGGACGTTCCGCGAGGAACTTTACTTGTAAACACGCACGGAGGCACATTGTATTTACATCGCGAAGTTAGCGTCTTTATCTACGCTCGTCAAGGGCAGGTAAATTCGCTCAAAAAATCTTCCTTTTTTATTGCTTAAAAAAGAGTATTCTTCGGGGCAAGCCCTTTTGGACGAACCCTTGTCGGCTAACGTGCCTGCGGCACTGATGGGTCAGCCGCATATTCTGCAATGTAAATCAAACGCGCCCCGGCGCACAGTAAAAACCCTCTAAAACTTCAAAATCATGACCCACGTAATGAACATATTCGACAGCTCTCTCAACTCCAACCGCAAGCTCAAATACTATTCGGTAGAAGTAATCACTTTCGATGGCGACAGCTACACTGAAGAAGTCGAAGCCCGCACCGCCGAGGAAGCACAGGAAATCGCAGCATCCCAGTACGACAACGTCGATTACACGATGGTTCAGGGCTGCTTCGCAGGTTGGTAAAATCATCCTCCCTCAAAGGGCAGGCTGTCCGCCGGGGCAGCCTTTTCCTTTTGTTCATCCGTCGCCGTTGTATCCGCTATCATTTGTCTACCGGCTCTCCGCCACCGCTCTGAGCCGGGGATTGGGCGGTCAGACCCTACGCAATCGCTGTGCTTCGGGCAGGTACCTGTCGGCCATCCGAGCTGACCGCTCCGCATCAAGGTTGCCGCTCTTTTTCGGTTTGTTTGAGCGATTACCATTGCTTCGGGAGAGTGAAACGTGATTGCCGTTGTCGGTAAGGCGCGAGCGCATTCCGCATTTCGTAACTCGACTTTTATCCTCGCCATAACCGCGCCGTCAATAAAACCGGGCACATCGCATCAGCCGTCGGCAAGTCCCATTTGCCGTTTTGTGTCGGCAGGTGTGCATCGTTGTTCGGGAGGTCTGACCTCCGGGAGCGACGGACACCGCCGCCGCTTGCCTCGAATCCGGGGTGTTCGGAGTTCCGGGGTCTACTCCGTATCGGGCGCAAGCACATATAGCGCCGCTTCCGGCCTCAACCGCACCCTGACGGTCCTTGCCACACCCTCGGTATCCGCACTGTTTCACTTGCAGCCGCGACGAGTGCGGAGTCATTGCCGGGGCTCTCCGGCGGGGCGGTTTGAGCTATCTTTCTGCGGTAAGTTTTCTGTTTGCCTTTTCCGTATTCGGGGACGTGAACCGAGGTCTATTTTTCCATTAGCAAAGGTAGGACTGACCGTTCAACGCAAAACAAGCCTGCGGATTTACTGCATAAATTTTTATCAATCTCCACCTTACAGGTAGTATTGACCGGCCACACCCTTAAAATTTTACTTGAAATTTTTGCTTCGCTCACTTCCTCAGTTCTCCCAATTATTGCAATGTAAAAATTAAGAGCCTCGGCTCACATCATTAACCCCAAATACTTCAAGATCATGGCAAAGAAAACTAAAAAATCCGCAGAAAAGAAAGTCGCCCAAACCGCCGCTCCCGCCGTCGAGAACACTCCGGCCATCGCTCCCAAGCTCATCGTGGCTCAGCGCAAGTTCAACCGCTGGTACGTCTACTTCAAAGGCGTAGCCCCCAAAGACAATGTCGGATGCGGATGCAAGACGGCCAAAAGCGCGATGCGTTACATGCACCTGCTCAAAGCCCGATACGGAGCGACTATCTCGCAGAACATCTACGAACGCCTCCAGTTCGAGGCTCAGCGGGAGGGCTAAAACCCTCTCGCTTCTCTCTCCCGATTGTCAAACCTCCAATTCTCACAACGATGTACGAATATATCTGTTTCACAAAACAAGGCAAATGGAAATTCTATGCCGACAACGATATTGACGCGATGCGCACGGCCCTTTACTACTGCTGGCGCGACGGCGAGGACTTTATAAAAGTCGAGTTCCGAAAAGGTTGCGAGAATTACACACTCTCCATCTTCCATATCGACAACAACAATCACGAATGTTTCACCCTATAATATCCGAAACAATGGAAATCGACTACAACAAGTTTACCGAAAAGGAGCTGCAAGTAATCCTCGATGCAGCGCGAACAATAAATTACGGATTCGGCTTGCAGTATCCGAGCCATAGCGAGCAGATGGCTCTGCTGATTGACGACCTGCATTTCCGCGTCATCAATCAGATAGTCATTCAGGCGCACAACGCCCTCCGCTCGAAGTACATCGCGCGAGGCATCGACCCCGACGCGCCGGACTTCCGTCCCGACCATCTGGAGAAATGACTTCTCCAAACCGTCCGTGCAGCGGTTGACCCTCCGGGGTTGACCGCTTTCTCGCTGTCTTTTATCGGCCACGACTGCAAAGTTAACTTTGCGGCATGGCACACCGGATTACATACAAGCCCCAGGGCATCATACTTTCTTCGGCTGTCGGTGAAATCACCGTAGCCGTCGAGGGAGAATATGTCGATGTTACGCTGACCGCCACCGGCGGCATCGTCATCCTCTCGGAACGTTACTACGCCCACGGCGGTTATGTAACGCTCTATGATCTCGGCTCGCTTATCGAGTCCGAGATGAATAAGTCCGGCCAGTCATGCGCCGACTTTACCTTGCGGGTATTTACCGACTCCGTCAACAACAAGGCGGATTCTTGTGTGCTTCATATCCTATACTGCGACCGCTTCACGGTCTGCACGGATATTCCGGCGTTTCTCCGCGAGAGTTTCCTGACAACACTCTCCATGCGCCGTGTCGCTCCCGGCTCCACGCTCTCCCTTTTCCTCTACGCGGAATCCGGGGAGAGTCTGGAGTATTCGGTACAACACACCTTTCAGACGAATAAATCGGAAGCCCGATTTATTCACTCATATTTCATGGACTCCGGCAAGACCGCCGCCACCTCCGGGGTCGTGCAGATCAACGTGCCGTTGTCCTCGGTAATTGCCGATGCCGCAGGGTTCGCCGCCGCTCGCCCTGACAATATTACGTTGCTGTCGTTTACCGTCCGTTGCGGTCAGCGGTCAATCTCATGCTTCGTTGACAACTCGCTCACAGACCTTGACTCGTTCTACTTCCGCAACTGCTTCAATGTCTGGGACTCGGCCACTTTGCCGGTGGAAACCACCGCAAAGACTGACGTTGAACGCTCGCTTGCCATCATCAACGGCAGCTCGCGGTTCTACAACCGGTCTACGACTAAGACCTACGAGGTGGAGGCCGGGCCGCTCACTTCTGACGAAGCCGATTGGATAGACCAACTCTTTTCGTCGCACGATGTGTTCCGAATCGAGCCGGACCCTACAAACAGTTATGACCCGCTCGTTCTCGCCCCGATACTCATTACCGATGCAACCTGCGAAATACAGGACGGCGACGAGAAACTTAACAAGGTCAAGTTCACATGGCGATATACAGACAACCGCCCGATTGTGCGCTTGTCTGCCTCGCCCGGCATATTCACAGAACCTTACAATCTCGTTTACTCGTAAACTCGCTATGGCACATTCCATCCATATCTCAACGGCAAGAACAATGCTTAACTCCGGCGACCCTGTCGATATTTCCGTTTGGAAATCCGACGGTTCTATCCTGGAACTCCGAAATTGTATCTCCCTGCGATACAATTTTTACGGCGGCTGGAGGAACGTAAAGATACTTTCCTCCGGCGAGTGCCGCAAGATACGCGACTGCTGTATCTTCCGCGTATCTTCCGCGTTATCTTCCGCGTCAACGACCTCGAAGTATTTTTGTAGCCAAAATTTAGTCTTATTCCATGAAAAATACTTAACTTTGCGAAAATAAACGAAAAAAGAATATGAAATATCTTTTTACACTTATCACACCATTGCTTCTGATAAGTTGTCAAGGGAATAGCACAAATGGTAAAAGTTCACCTATTGATTCCACTGCGATTGAAGCACCCGCAGATAAAAAACCTTTGAGTGTTGGGGAAATATCAATATACCAAAGCACATACAATCTTTCAGAAGACCCTAATGCAGAAAATGAAGTTCTTAAAGGCTTAAATTTTGGGATTCCTGAAAGCCAATATAATAGAAATGAGAAGAAATATCTTTCTCAATATGAAGATGACGAAGTATATGGTTATCATATTGGAGATTTTGGCTTTTATAATTTAACTCCGTACTTCAATAATAACGAATTGTATAGAGTTGATATTAATGGTTTTAACAAGCTCGATTATAATGAACTCCTAAACGAAATTAATGTCGTTAAGAGTATCTTCTCAAGTAAATATGGCTCACCTATTTACGAATCAAATCCACCCAAAGACAGAGAATTACCTTCTAATGAAGGTATCTGTATTGCAGAATGGAAAGCTGGTAAAAAAGTAATACAATTATGTTTTTTTGATTTTACAAAAGCAGCCCATAGTAATCTTTTAAAAGTTGTAATTTTTAGGAGTGACAAATTACAGGCGCTACAAGATCAAGAAAAACAAAAGAAAGAAGCATATAGTAATGCCAATACGGAAATGATATAATTCCGCGTCTTTTCGCACATCTCATACGGTCCATATCTTTGCTGAAAAATCAGCATTGATATGGACTTTTCTATTTCCGACCTCAATTTTAACTCCGTAGAAACGCTTCCGGGCTTCGAGGCCCGCGCAGCGTTCACCGTCAATTCCTCGTCCGTGTTCAAGGAGGACGTGGATATTGTGCCGACTATCGTAGACAATAGCCTTAGCTATATTCCGTGGGGCGGCGACAATCAGATGCCATTCGACTTGCTCGCGCTCGTAGAGAAAGACGAAACGTTGGTAACCTGCCAGTGTTTCAACGCCGAGTTCTGCTATGGTTCGGGGCTGCAATACTGCGCCCCCGAAGCCTCCGCATCGGTCAAGTCGGCTGTCGATGACTTCCTCCTTGACAATGACCTCGCCGCATACTTCCTCGGCATCTGTCAGGACTTCAAGCACTTCGGCTTCGCCGTATCAGTGCTTATTCTCAACGAGGACGGCTCGTGCATCGTCCGTCTGTTGAGAAAGGAAGCCTGTTATTGTCGCTTCACCCCGGCTGACAAGCACGGTCGTATTTCTAAAATCCCTTACGCTAATTGGCGCAAACCAATATCCTCTCGCACCGATATTGAGGAAATCGACCTGCTCGACCCGACTTCTCCGTAGCGAGATCTGCAAGACAAACTCGCCAAGAAGTCTAAGGTTCGCAAATTCGCTATTGTCAGCCGTATTCCGACAGTCGATAGCACTTCCTATCCCATTCCTTATTATGGCGCCCTGTTCCGGGGTAAGTGGTACAACATCAAGCAGCTAATCGGCATCGCAAAGGAAGCGAAGCTGAAAAACTCCGCTCCCATAAAGTACCACATCGAGATCGGCGCAAAATACTGGGAGAGCATTTTCCGTGCCGAGGGCATTACCGACCGCCGGAAGCAACAGGCGCGTATAGTCGCCGAGAAACAGCAGATTCTCGACTTCCTCACCGGCGCCGAGAACAGCGGCAAAGCCTGGTTCTCGACTTTCTATGTTACACCCGACGGCAAGGAACAGCACGACGTTGTAATCAACAAGATTGACGACAGCAAGGAGGGCGGCGACTGGGAGACCGACATTCAGGAAGCTATCAATATGATATGCTTCACTATGCGGGTGCATAGCAATCTTGTCGGCTCCGTTCCGGGCAAGGCGCAGTCTAACAACAGCGGCTCGGACAAGCGAGAACTTTACACCATAGCCCAAGCCTTACAAAAGCCTTATCACGACCTGCTCTTTACCGTGCATCGCATCATTATCCGATTCAACGGCTGGCAGGGCGTACACCCCGAAATACCTTTTATCCAACTTACCACGCTCGACGAGCATACCGACGCAAAGCAAGTGAAACTCCCCAATTCAAACGACAATGAAGCTGATAACGACTGACGAGCAGTTGCGCTCTCATCTTCCCAACATCATCGCCACGGTCAAGGGCGAAACGCCCTTTATCGAAAGGCTCTCGCTCTTTCTCGACCTCGCCGAAGACTGGGTCAGAACGACTTTCACTTCCGAAACCACCTTTAACACCATCTGCGGCTACACCGACTCGAACCCGCTTAAAGTCCTTACTTCGCGGCTCGTTGTCGCCGACGCTCTGCGACGGGCTATTCCTTCGCTCGACATCGTGCTTTCGCCGAATGGCTTTGCGGTGGTGAACTCCTCAAACCTCGCTCCGGCATCGAAACCGCGTGTCGACAGACTCATAGGCTCGATGCTGAGCCACCGCGACGATTGCATCGCCGCTCTCTTGCCCGGACTCGTCGGGGCATCGAAGTGGCTCACATCCTCACAGGCCGACTTCTTCGGCGCAACCCTCTTTCCCGACCTATCCCTGACCGACCAAATCCCAATTCCCAACGCCCAACTCCCACGCTCCCGGTGGGAGCGGTATCTGGAGCTTCGCTCCCAAATCCTCAACCTCGAAGCATCGCTGGCCGAGGAATGGTTCTCGCCCGAACTTATGGACGTGTTGCGCCGCCGCAACCTCGCCCATACACTTGCCGACACTGACCGCCGAGCCGTAACCGACATACAGGCGCACATCCTCGGCTACCTCCGCACAGGCACATTCAACACACGCCGACTTGCCGACACCCTCACATACATTCGTCGCCTCCCCGAACATTTCCCCGAATGGCACAACTCCGCCACCGCACAGCTTTTCTCACCCCCGATTTTCCAAAATAAAAAGAAATCACCGGGCTACTTCTTCTAAATCAGATTTTTTTCGTAACTTTGCATACTCATTAACAAAGCATTAGCCAATGATAAGATTTATATCCTCATTTTTAATTACACTATGGATATTGATTATTCCTTCAATCGCCTTCGGTACTTCACCTGATACACTGATTATTCGGGGTAAAGTTTCTGATTATGGCGGCAACCCTATTCCAAATTGTTCTGTCGCGTTTAACAACTCTCGTTTTGAGTCAAACTATGAAACTGTTACAGACAGTTTAGGCAAGTATTATTTGGAAGTACCGCGAGGTAGATATATGAGTATTGGGGCTTGCCGATTGGACGAGTATCAACATACAGCCTCTGCTTCGCTACCTGACAGCTTAAAGCGTTTGGAGTGGTGGGGGTGGAATATCTGCGCTGAAAAAGACAGCATCATCGATATTCGCTATAATAGAATGGAAGCCTACGGAATATCCGTATTTACGATACCGGGGGCATCGCCCGCTTTCCAAATCTTTGTTCGACCTATGAGTTTAACTCGTTATCAAAAATGGGCTATCGGTCAAGAGAATATTCAGCACGGAATGGATTTATCCAATGTAAGAGGTAAAGCATTGTTAGAAAATGCGAATGCAACATTACTGGCACCACCACCTGATTTGCTGAACGTAAAGGTCTTTATAGATGGCGAAGAAGTACCCGTGCTATTAAAACAAGAGATAAAGGAATATCAAGATGCTATGACTTATGGCAATGCCTATCTTTTAACTGTTGGTTTGCCTAAATGGGAGAATGGTCTTACCACTGATACCATCCGTTTTAGAATTGAGTTGGAAGATCTTGAAAACGGAGATAAGGGTGAGGCAATATACGATTACACTTTCCCTGCCTATAAATAATATTTGTCTTTTACCGCACAATCGGGTGTTTGTAGCTTTGCGCTGTAAACACCCGATATTTTTATGCAGACTTTCAACATCAATTTCAACGTGCCGCAGGGCTGGCACGAGCTTTCCGATAGACAGCTACGCTATGTTTATCAGCTTCTCGCAAACGAGTTCGCGACCGACGAGGTAAAAACCCTTTGCTTGCTCCAATGGAGCGGCACAAAGGTTATTGGCCGTCAGGAATCGGGAGCGTATCTGCTCAAAAAAGGAAAATTCCTTTTTGAGGTTACGCCGCTGACCCTCGCCGAGTTGCTGCCGCATCTCGATTGGCTCGGCTCTATCCCGACCGTGCCTGTGCGCATATCCAAAATCAATCGCCAACACGCTCTCCCGGCTGACTTCTCCGAAGTGCCGTTCGAGACGTTCATCATCTGCGACAACCTCTATCAAGGTTATCTCTCCACGCAGGACGATGCGCTTCTCGACCAACTCGGCGCATCGCTCTATGGCAAGTCCATGACTTTCAAGCCATACGAGCGCATCAACATCTTCTACTGGTTCGCCGCGCTCAAAGATACCTTCTCACGCAAATTCTCGGATTTCTTTCAGCCAATCAGCGCCGCCACCGACGGCAACCTGCTCGGCTCTGCCGCGCCCTCGGTCGAGGACGCGATGAACGCCCAGATCCGTGCCCTCACAAAGGGCGACATCACCAAAGAGAAAGAAGTCCTCGCACTCGATACACACCGCGCCCTCACGGAGCTTAACGCACAGGCGCGTGAGTATAAGGAACTGAACGCCAAAACGCAATCCAAATGACACCGCAGCTCAACGGAAGATGGGACGCGGCGGCTTTCTTTGAAAACCTTACCGCAACCAACCGCCTCGCTCAGTCAGAATGTTTTACCTTCTGCCGCGTCAGCGGTCTTGACGGCTTCGAGGAAGCTGTCAACGAGGCGCAGACCCAAACCGCCTTCGTCTGCGTCAGCGATATTGCCGACGGCTATACCGAGTTGAACAACACGCCGCGCACCCGTCGCGTCAAAACGGTGTTTTTCGCTATGCGCCACGCCGCCGAGGATATGGTGGCCCGCGCCGAGTGCATGGAGATAATGCGCGAACTGTTCCGGCAGTTCATGTCGAGGCTCCTCCCTGAAAAGGTCAGGCTGGAGCAGAACTGCATCTACCTCGACCCCCGAATATCGTTCAACGAGATTGACCGCTATTTTTTCAGCGGAGCAGCCGGTGCTTATTTCCAGATAGCCGTTGATGTTTTCACGGATTTAAGATACAACCCCCAAGAGTGGAATAACGAATGAGTGGAACGGACAACCAGCAGTTGGAGGCTCGCCGTAAGTACGTCCGGGCCTTCAACGCCACGATGATAAAGATTTGGCGCGAGCAAATCGCCCTTCTCGGTGTCATCGACACAGGGGCGCTTTACCGCTCGACGGTCGGCATATCAATGACTGCCGACGGCAAGTTCATAGACATTACTCTCGAACAGGCATTTAACACATACGGTCTGTTCGTCGATTATGGCACGGGGCGCAATACTCCGCGAGGAAACCCCGGCGACATCGGCAAAGCCAATGGCCGCCACCGCAAGCGGTGGTTCTCTCGCAAGTATTTCGCTTCCGTGATGAACATTCAGGAATTTTACGCAGACTCTCTCGGCCAGGAGTTCTGCCGCGCCATATCCAACGCCCTCAACCCCGACATTATGCGCCGCGCTGTAACAATGTAGCTCAACATATTGTTATATTTACAGACATTACTCTTGTCGGCTCTGGAAATACCTATGACGAAATCAAGGTGACTGCTCGCTCCATTCGGGGCGAGCTTTTTGTGTCTTTTCAGAGCCTTTCTTATAGCCATAACTTTGCCGTATAAACAGCATCAGTTATGGCTATTGATACAAAATCGCTCACTCAAATTATAACCGAGTTCCGCAAGTTACAGGCCAAAGACTCCATAACGCCGGAGTCGCTGGGCTACATCCTGCAACGCATCGCAGACCTTCTCGCCACCGCAGGGACCTCGGAGACTCAGGCCATCCTCGGCAACTGGTACAACACGCTCTCGAAAACCGACCACACAG
>ENA-OYXU01000486-OYXU01000486.1-human-gut-metagenome-genome-assembly--contig:-NODE-486-length-15521-cov-5.400556_pt1 | contig 15521 bp, 14 predicted proteins | sample MGYA00243243_ERZ653435 | MGnify/ENA primary metagenome ERZ653435 (study PRJEB26926, sample SAMN06165113) | human gut metagenome | biome: ENVO:00009003; feature: ENVO:2100002; material: ENVO:00002003... | reverse complement strand
GGAGTATGGCATCGAGTTTGACTATACTTTCAGAGACTTTCATGACAGAGCCATAACGACCGATGACGGGTGGCGCATCGTCCCCGGAAGAGGTCTGGACATATACGAAAAGTATAGTCCTTATAGTGTGGCATCTTCCCGTCAGGCTCGTCGTAAGTGCAAAGAATTCTCTGTCGATTACGTAAGAGTTGACGGTGCTTCAAGAGGGATAGACCTTCGCAAAGCGACTGATGTAGAAAATATTGTGAGAGAATAAGAACCATCATCGGTTACTGACAATTATTAGGAATTATGGCAAAATTCTCATGTGGCGATACTGTTCTAAACATAGTGACACAACAAAAAGGTGTCGTATGTGAAGTATGTCCACCAGCACGTGGACGTCAGTTGTATCGTGTAAGATATAATGAATCGCTCGAAACTTGTCTTGAACAGAATCTTGACGGATTCTTTGAAATTGAAAACCCCTTCGAGCGCGTACGCAAGGGAATCTTCGGCAACCGAGACCAGTTTGTGCTTGTCAACACAACGTACAAAATCAATAATTCCAATAACAATACAATCTCATCGCTAAAAGCATCAAAGACTTTATTTAAGGCATATCAGTTCAAGCCTCTGCTTAAATTCCTCAATTCTCATACCCGCCGCATCCTCATTGCAGATGAGGTCGGTCTTGGTAAGACTATTGAAGCCGGACATATACTTCTTGAACTGAAAGCGAGAGAGGAATTTAAGACAGCCTTGATTGTTTGTCCTAATTCTCTTAAAATCAAGTGGCAGACCGAGCTACAAGAAAAGTTCGGGCTTTCATTCAAGATATACGAATCCCTGAATGATGCGGTTGAAGACCTGAAAGCACATCCTCAAAATGCCAGAGGAATTTTGAATTATGAGAAAATCAGGGCGAAAAGAAAGGATGATAGCAAAAGTAACGATGATACCGGGCCTACAAATGCCCTGATAGAGTTTTTGCAATCAGGTCAACGCAAATATTCTGTTGTCTTGTGCGATGAGGCTCATAAGATGCGTAATAACGAGACGCAGACATACCGGGGAATGACGCGCATACTTGACTATGCGGATTCCGTGGTGTTTCTTACCGCCACTCCTATTATGCTTGGTGAGAACGATTTGTATAACCTTTTGCACCTTCTTGAACCTTACGATTTTGACAATCAAGAGGTGTTCCGTAACCTTATAAGTGCCAACAGACCATTTGTAAAAGCAATATCAATGCTTAATGCGAATGAGCCATTGCCTGCCATTAAGGAATTGTTGACTAACAGCGAAATCAAAGAAACCCATGAGATTGGTGAGTTAATCTACTCCACTGATTCAACAGTAAAAGAGTTGTACTCCGGCATCCCGTTGTATGAAAAAATCTTAGAGATGCTTGACAAGGAAGACTCTCTTGCTTTAAGGGCTCAGTTGCAGAGCGATATATCCGCAATGAGTTCAATAAACAACGTGTTTTCAAGGACTCGTAAGCGAGAGGTATCGACTGACGAAAGACAGCAGACGGAACGTAAAGCCCACAAGATAAATATTTGTCTTTCGGAAAGAGAACGAGAGATTTACGATGAAGTAATTGACAACTATCTTGAAAGTAAAGGCGGTGTTGAATACGACATCTATGGCGAAGAAATAATGCCTAAAGGTGCGATACTTGGTCTTATTCAGAAAAAGCGTATGGTGGCGAGCAGTGTCAATGGCTATCGGTTGTTTACCGATAATGATTGCGATGTCGAAGCCTTCTGCAACGATGTGTCATCTCAGAATAATCTCCCTGATTCCAAGATAGATAATCTTGTCGAAATCTTCAATGGAGTCAAGGCTGCCGGTGCATCTAAGGTTATAGTTTTCTCTATCTTTAAGTTCACTGTAAGATACCTTGCAATCCGACTCCAGAAAATGGGCTACAAGGTCTTTGCCATTCATGGCGACATAAAAGAGCGAGAGAAGATAATTCAGGAGTTCAAGGCTTGTCGTGATTTTTGCGTACTTCTTTCCACGGAAGTGGGTTCGGAGGGTCTTGATATGCAGTTCTGTTCTCATCTGGTAAACTATGACCTTCCGTGGAACCCAATGGTTGTGGAACAGCGTATCGGTCGTATCGACCGTTTCGGTCAAAAGGCTGCGCAGGTGCATATCTATAATCTTGTGGTTAGGGATTCAATACAGGAGTTGATATACGACCGTCTTCTTGAACGTATCGGTGTATTCCAAGGAGTTATCGGTGATCTGGAGATGATTCTTGAAGAAATGACCGAGTCTTTTCTTAAACTTGAGAATGACCTTTATGGCATGAACCTGTCAAAAGCGGCTCAGGAGAAGAAGATTAGAGACATCGAAAAAGCCATTGAAAATCAAAAGATACAATTAGATCAAGTTGAGGAAGGCATGACTAATGCGCTTTCCAATGACATCTATTTCCAGAATGAGATCAGCAAAATCCGAGACCAAAAACTATATGTCACGGAAGAGGAACTGAAAAACTATGTCAGGATGCTCGTCGCCGAAAAACTTAAAACCTGTGTGTTTGAGCGAGTCAATACCCATGAATATTCTTTCGGCGTTCCGAAAAGCACCCCGACTGTCCTGACTAACTTTATAACAGCCAATCAACCGCTTGGCTCGGATTTTGAAGATTTGTTCAGAGCATATAGGCAGGATATTCTGGAGGATTTCCGAGAAACAGGGAAGAGAGTTCTTACCTTTGAACAGGAATATGCTTTTGACAATAAGAATGCCGACTATGTAAACATATACAATCCGATAATAATAGCGGCATCGGTTCATTTCAAAGAAGCAATAACAGATATTGGAAAAACCTTTCAGTTAGGCTATCATATCCCGAAGGAGATAGAAATACCAAAAGGCGTTTATTATCTTGCTGTGTATTCTGTATCAACTAAAAGGAGGATTATGGGCAAGGAGGTATCATCAGACATTCTTGTGCCTGTCTTATACAATGTTGACAAAGATATGACAATAACTGATGAGGTTGTCAATATGAAAATATTTGGAGATATTCAGGATAATGCCAAGTTTCTGGATACGAGTGATATTTCCGACAACTTGTCTGCGGAAGCCTGTGCCAATATGGAAAGTGATTTCACCGCCTTTATCTCCGATTATGTAATCAGAAGAAAGGCTGAGATTGCCATTAAGGATGACTCTCAAAGAGAACTGCGCCTCCGTCAGCTTAAAGAATATTATGCCGCACGTATAAAGAAAGAGGAACGAAACATACGAGATGAGGAACAGAACATCGAATGGCTAAGCGATGAAAAGGAGGTTTCCAGAGCCAAAAACAGACTTCAACTGGCCAATAACCGTCTTAAAATGCTGCACACTTCCAAAGATGCGGCATTTGAGAAGATAAACTCATCACAACCCCCGATAATAACACACACTCTTGTGTCGTTATCTAAAGTAGTAATGAATTGATAATATGGCGATAACAGTAGGACTTGATTTTGGAACACATCAAACCAAAATCTGTATCGAGAACTCGGATATCCCATTACATAAAACCTATGAATTTTATGAATGGGAAGAGGGTGTTTACGCCTTGCCTTCAATCATTCAGATCAATAAAGACCATACTTTACGATATGGCAGTATTGATTTGGACTCCTGCCTTATTGCTCGTAAAAAGAAGATTGTTGCAGATCCGGGTGAATTAACTCTCCCGACTCAACCGGTAGAGCCTGATATTCCTATTGTAGATGAACCCAAAATGCCACCTCAGCCGGTTTATACATTCGTCACTGATGGTGGTATATCCATGACTATCCCTTATAAGGACTTATACGGAATCGGGCGTCCGTTGCCACAAAAGAAGGGTAAATCAGATCCGATGAAAATATGGCATAAGAAATGCCAGAAATTAAAATTGGATTACGAGAAAAGAAAGAGAAAATGGGTTCACATGGGTGGTAAGAGATTAGGATTGCCTATGCCTGTAGAGCCTGTTTACCCTCCCAAACCAGAAGAAACAGATTTGGTTTCTGTTGTCCCTGAATCCATAAATTCCCAACTGATTGCATCAAAAGAGCAAAAAGAAGAATATCAGAGCTGGCTAAATCAGTGTGCCTTATTGAAGAAACAGTATAATAAAGCTATTGAACGCCGTGATTGGCATATCTCGCAATATAAAAAAGAAATAAGAACTTGGGAGTCTGAATGTGAGCGAATTAAAAGGAATTACGCTTACAGAAAGAAACAGTATGAGGAATCGCTTGTAGAGTATCCGATGGTTTACAGATACTTCAAACAGGCAACTTTCTCGGCATATTTGTGGGACTATGAGATAAAGCCTCAGGATTTAACCGTATTGTATCTTGCATATATTATTTTTAGACTGGAGGAGAGATTCGGAATGGATTTTTCTATCCAGATGGGGATCCCTGCAAGCAAGGCTACATTTAATCGGTTGAAGCCATTGGCTTCCGGCTATCTGATTCAGGTAATCAGATTGGTAGAAGATATTTTTCAGAACGATTTTGAGAAATTCTTGGCGACACCATACGAAGAGTTACTTTCCATGATTCCGAAATATGAATACTCGGAAGATTTGAAAATGCAATATGGTTTGATTATACTTCCGGAAGCGTATGCGGCATTACGTTCACTGACTGCAAACTCCCGTATCCCAAGAGGCATGAGCATCATGCTTGACATGGGAGGCGGTACTACTGATATTTCCTTCTTTGTTATCGAGGATAACGGAGAGCCACACATATATCATTTTGAGTCTATTGCCAAAGGTCTTAACTTCTTTCTTGAATATGAAGACAGGCATAGTTTTAGAACCATAGATTTCAGTAAAAAGAAAGAGTTAGAGGATGTCCCAAGGGATGTGTTCAATAATGCCTTTAAGGAATTCAAGGGTAATATTGATACTGTTATAAAGAATCTGACTGATTTCCTTCATCAGGATACAATATCAAGAGGTTTTATGAAGTCGGCATTCAGAGATGCAGTTCAAAACCGTCCTGCCATATATACGGGAGGCGGTTGTTACGATAACCGTATGAGAAAGCCAATCTTCGACTTTTCCGACGTAAAATATATCGACAAGAAGATATTGGGTATTCCTAATGTAGTAGAAGAGAACCGCATTACGATTCCATATTCCCTTATGGCTACAGCCTTTGGTCTGTCCATTCAGAGACTTGATGATGAAATTGAGGTTTCAAAAAAAGAGGACTTGTTTGCGAAATATACAAACGTGAATGAACAGTATTCTCGATGGGATGCCCATAGAGAACATGGTATGTATGAAGACTGATTGGTTATGAGAGTATCAATAATAATCGCATTACTAAGTATAATCTACGTCCAGACAGCATCGGCGCAAAAGGTATATTCTACTGACAGACAATATCAGGCTGATGTCAAGGTCTTTGTGGTTGATCATGAGTATCAGGCAGACTTGATTGTCTATAAGACTGATAAGGATTATCGTGCAAAGAAGAGTGAGAACAAGGGTATTTGGTTCTTCACAACTAAAGAGTATCAAGCAGATAAAAAAGTTTTCTTCGTTGACCATGAGTATCAGGCAGACCTAAAGGTCTATTTCACGGACAAGGAGTATCGTGCAGGTTGGAAGAAGAACGACAAGAAACCGTTGATATATTGATTATGAGAATCACAATTCCAGAGTGTAAGGAGGTCTTTGGAGATGACGGAGATAACAATAGGACATTCCTATATGTGCAAATACAACTGATGATAATGGTCAGAGGCCTGCACGAACAATATCATCATTTAGGTATTGGCGAACCAGACTATGCAGAGACTGCAATAATAGATGATGCAGTCCGGGCTTTGTCTTCCTTTTACACATTGGCTGATTTGAGACAAGACTATAATTCTTGCGCGGTTATTCTTCGCTCTTTAGTTGATAAAATAGCAGTTCTAAAACTCATATATGCTAATCCAAATGATTGTGAACGAACATTCAGACACTTGGTTTATTGCTTAGATGGAATAGAAGAACGTAATAATATGCTTGACAAGAGGATAGTGAAAAATGAGCATATTACAGATAAGGAGTTTCAAGAATTAGATGCCCAAATGGAAGGTGCTCGTATAAATACAAGGGACTCTATATCCTTTATTACTTCTGAAATTCAAAATCATCAATACTTCAATGAAAATCCTGATTGGGTTCGCACCGTGATTGGAAAGAAAAAAATATGGCAATATCGTGAGAAATTCCGATACGATAGTAGTGGAAAAAAGTTCCATCATACTCATGGAAAGAAATGTATAAGCTGATTGACAATAGAGAAGGAATAGCTTCATTTTATTCAGCATATTTGTCCCAGTTTGTTCATGGGCTTTCGTTGTCATCTCTATTATTCCATGAGGATGAAGACAATTTTGAATCTCTATTGTCTGCTGGAATTTGTTTGCAAGGATGTATTATAGAAGAAGTTAGATGTCGTTACAATGGGATGGAACGGCTTAAATCAAATGTTACTATGTCAGACTTCAATGTGCTGTTTTCAATTTTAGGAAAAGAACGACAAGATAAAATAATTGATGGCCTAAAAAATATTTTGGAAATAAAGGCGCAAGATACAGATTGACTGGCTATTGTATTTTTCCACAAACTGCAAACATAATGAAAAAATATGCAAGATTGTATGTATAAAGTGAATACCTTATTATATAAGCTCAAGAGCTTCAATGGGAAAAACATGAATGTGGAGACTGTTGTTTTCATCAAACCAACAACATTCTTCTTTTGATGGTTTTGAGGCTTTCTTATCGTCGTCCTCTGAAAACGGATATTTTGTAATAGTCATGTCAGGTCCTCCTGATTTAAGATAAACCTGAACACCGACTGCAAATTTCTTATCCATTACTTATTTTGCAACTTCCTCCTTGAAGGATTTGGCGGGTTTGAATGCCGGGATATTGTGAGCCGGGATTATGATTGTTGTGTTCTTGCTGATGTTGCGGGCGGTCTTCTCGGCACGAGTCTTGACGATGAATGAGCCGAATCCACGGAGATATACGTTCTCTCCGTGGGCGAGGCTGTCCTTAACCACGGTCATAAACTGTTCGATTGCAGTGACAACGGCAGGTTTGTCAATGCCTGTTGCCTTTGCGATTTCATTCGCTATCTCTGCTTTAGTCATATTTTATGTACTGCTTTGAATTTGATAAGTTTTTAGATTGCAAAATTAGCGAAAATAACTGAATTTCGGAACGAATACTGCGCACATCGCCGCCTGTGGCGGCCGAAATTTTTGGCAAAAATGAGCGGGCGACTTCATCACGAGGTCGTCCGCTCTGACTATGAAACATCTTATGCTGTTATTCTTTCTTTGATGAGGTGGGTGTTGGCGTTGATGAGTCTGATTATCCGGTCGTGGTATTCTGTGTTCTGATTGCAGACTCCTCTTGACTGAACCACCTTTAGGTTTTTGAGGTCAACCTCGATGGTCTCGATTATCCTGCCGTCTATTCTCGCCGAGAGGATAAGGCTGTTTTCACGCTGGTCGTAGGCTGCGCTGAACAGACAGAGATGCTGACTTTCGGCTACCTGCCGGTATTCCTCGACGCTTTCCAATACCTTGACCTCAATTTCTCCATCATTGATACGGATGCCAAAGAATTTCTCTTTCTGCTCTTTGAAACTCGCTTCCCTCTCTTGGGCTTTGCGGATGTCTTCGGCTTTCTTCTCCTTTTCTTGGATGGTTTGGAGTTTTCTCACATATCGGTCGTGTTCATCTTGGAGATTGGCGGGGCAGATATATTTGGGGGATTGTATGTCTCTGCTACAACGCTCCAACATCTTGATGTAGTCTATCCACATCTGCGAATTATTGACCTTATAGCCATTGCGGTTGGCTATCTTGATAGAGTTCCAATAGTCCTCGATGTCAGCCTTGTTGGTAGGTCTATAACATAAGTATCGGAGCAATTCTATCTCGTTGGCTTTCATCAGTGTCTCCGCCTTAGGGTTGGTCAGCAACTCTTGGAAGAGTGTCACGGGATGGATATGGTGGCAACTGCCTTTGAACCCATTGCGCTTGATTGTGTCAGTTACCTTGATGCGGGGATAAACCCATTCGTCGGATATACGTTGGAAGGCTTCGTTGTCACGCCTTATCTCCAATGGAGAACCAAAAGCGAAACTATCTATATAGTGTCCGAGAGTTCTCTGCAATCCCACTACGGTGGTATTACCTTCGCAGTCTATCCAATAACTGCCGATTTCAAGAAAGGCTGGCTTTGCCTTCATTCCCTTGCGCATTTCAACCATCATCAGGAACATTCTGACTACCTGATAACCCTCCATAGTGGTGATTACGTTGAAATAGGACTTGTCTCGGATAACTCTTTCTTTGGTGTCCTTGATTTCGATTTGTGTGCCACATTCGGGACATAGGCACATTCCGTTTCTTGTTTCCAACCACTCGTGACCGCATTTCATACAGGTACACATTCCGTTCTTCAACCGATAGCCATAGTGATTGATGGTTGAGTTGAGTGCCCACTTCATTTGGGGAGTGGTGAGCGGGCGAAGTCGCCCGTTCAGTTCCACTATATGTTTCTCTCTTAAAGTTCTTGGTCTCATAGTCTTGGGTGTTTAGAGTTCATCAAATAGGTTGGGGATTGAGTCAATCTCTGCTCCGACTTTTGGAGCGGTGGCGGTCGTCTTGGGTTGAGCCTTCGGCTGGGATTGTCTACGGAGTTCTCGTAGTTGTTCCTGCTTGAACTGCTCCATAGCCTGCTCTTTGAGCGTGGCTTTGTCCTCCTCAGTGAGTTGGTCTTTGGAGATTACCACCTTGCAGTTGATAGGCTTGCCGATTTCCTCTGCGGTGCAGTCGCCATCCCAATAGTGCATGGCAAGCGAATACACCTCATCGTTGGTCATTATGCTGACACCTTGACGCTTGACTTCGTTCAGGATGAACTGACAGCACTCTGAAAGGGACTTGGATGGGTCTGCATAGCGGATAGCAAACAGATTGTCGCTCTCTGCACGGCTATCGAGATAGTTGCGGATAGCCTCGATAAAATTCTCAGATGATTTCATAGTCGTATGTTTTATAAAGTTAATACCCAATAGATTATCGCTATTACTGTCAGTATGGAGATTAGCCACCCCACACCTCGGAGTATCGGTCGGACTACCACCCACATCACCACTGCCACAACTAAGCCGATGATGACACCTGCCACATTCGCCACCACTTTGATTATGCGGTATTGATGGGAGGTTTGGTGAGTCTTGCCTCGACCTGAATTTCTAATATGTTGATTTGTAGCTGTCATATCGGTGGGTGCTTTTTTTTAACCATGCGTCCAATGACGGTGTGGCTGTATGAGTTGCTCGACGCCTAAATATCGTGTGGCGACAAAAAGGACGGTTCAGGCAGGACGGAACAAATACTACCTCCGCAGGAGTGTGGAGATTTTTCCGAGACTGAATGAACCGGCTTTAGCCACACGTTACATCCGGCGAGCGACTTATACTTGCTCATCCGTTACTTGATGCCTTGATTGAATGGCACCCCCGGTATGACGGCACAAAGCGGCATATCTGTCGGCAATCCTTCTATTGCCGATGGACTATGAAATCACTGAAAAACAAAAAGGAAAACGATCAGCCCCAATAAGGCGAAGTCTATGCCAATCCCGCGAGGAACGAGCAAATTGGCATAGTCTTCGACCTGTGGCTGCAAACAAGCGATGAGTGGCGGAACGGTTGGAAAAATCCTTGCGAGGCAATGCGACCTGGAACACGGACAACCGCCAATCAGTCTTATGGTATAGGCAGCGTCTCCGATGCCACCAGAAGGCGTTGGCGGTTATCGGTGTTCAGCATTGCCCATAGGCGTGATGCGGTCAAAAGGTGTCAGTGCCTGCACCGTCACCTTTTGACGGCATATCGCCGACAACACTGAAGACCGCTCCGCCTCTCATCGCTTTCAAGTGAGTCTTTAATATGGAGGTAAACTATCGGATGTTGCAAAATCCTTGAAATGGAATCGTCTCAAAAAACGATCAACATCTTCTTGTGTGTACCAATATTTGTCGCCTTCGCGAGAATATCCAAGAAAGCCATTATCTCTGAGTTTCTTTAGATACCTGTCCTTTATTTTTAGCAATTCTTTTATTTCTGCATTGCTATATACTCGAAATCTGGACTGTGGAGGACCGGAGGAACTACTTTCCAACAAAGTGAGTATTTTGCGTAGAACCTCACCGTCGCTGAGTGTCTTTTGTAACATATCTGGGTGGTTTTAGTGGGTTATGCCACTCACATACATTCTTGGACATTATATATTCCGGACTTTATAACATCAAATATGAATAGAATGAAGTGGACTTAAATTTGAGGCTGTTTTAATTGGATCTCCGCCTCTGAATTTGAACGTGTAACAAAAAACATCATCAGATTGATTGCTGTAAATCAGTCACTTCCCAATATTTCCGAAATTTTTCCCAACATTTCCCAACATTGAAAATTGCCGAAAACAAATAGCCAGGGTTATGTTGTTTCACTATCGAAACCGACACGAAGTCGAGTAGCCGCAACGGAATGGCAAACATATCCAGTCGGCACAAGGGAAATCCCTTTGGAGATTATCCCTGGTTTGGTTCGACCGTACTTCCCTAAAAAAATCAGGAATTTTCATTCCCTTTCTTCAGATATATAATCATCTGAAGCAGCCTAAGTTATGCCTAATTTTTAGGTTCTTGGGAATGTTAAATAACATTAAATCAGCGGGGTAGTTCCCGGGAACGTTCCTAATCGGCTCCAATCGCAATTCCTAAATTCGTGGCGTAAAACACTAAATCCGAATAATAGAATGGAAACAAAAACACACCAACGCCTCACCTCAAAAGAGTTCGCGGTTATCTGCCGGATGATCTCTGAGCTGAAAGAAGAGGTGCTAAATGTAAAGAACGGAGTTCACGCCAAAATCGACCTCGTGACAAAATCTATCAAAGATGCCTTTGAAGGATTCGGCATTCTCGATCCTGATGAAGACACTTGGACAGAGCAGCAGGTCTGCGAACACTATCACGTGACTCGACGCACCATGTATAATTACCGCAAAGCGGGACTTATAACCGGATACAAAACCGGAAGCGGTCGGAATTGCAAAATCAACTATCGCAAAGCCGATGTCATGGAGCTGTTCGCATCCGAAAATGCCTAAGCACACACAACACACATACACAATAATTATCGCGCCGGAAACGGTGCATGTTTCTAACCCCAAAACACTTTTATATTTATGGCACAAGACCAGAAATTAGAAGAAGTCCTTATCGCCCGCAACAACGAGACAGGCGAGGTAGGCGCAGTAACCGGACTCAAAGAGGACGGCACACCCAAGATGACCGATATAAAGTCGGCGAAACTCTCTGACCTCGTGAAATTCCAGAAGGGTCAGAACCCCATCGAGGCATTCCTGTCGAACTTTGTTCGTCAGTGCCAGAACCCCACAACTTTCGGATTTTTCCGAGTTCCCGCTGACCGCTATGACACTGTTGGCACCGTAATCGGCGACCTTGCCAAAGACCCTAAGGCTAATGCCGAAATGCTCAAAAACAACAAGGTTGAGCTTCCGTCGGCAGAGCAGAAAGTCGAGCAGCCCAAGCAGACCACAACTCAAACGGAACCACCCGCACAGACAGCAGCCACCGACAATGCTCAGGCTCCTGACAAGGAGATGAGGCACTCCGCAATCGACGAGAGTAAAATCGACTGGGCGAGCCTCAAAGAGAAATGGGGCATCGACCGCAACGCGCTGGAAAAGAGCGGCGACCTGAAGGAGATGCTCTACAACCGCAAATCGAAGCTCGTCACCGTAACGCCGACTTTCGCCGGGGAGAAGTTCCCCATCGACGCGCGTCTCTCATTCCGCACGGATCCCGAAGGCAATGTGAAAGTGGTCCCCCACTTCATCCATAAGGAGCCGAAGCTCGATCAGGAGTTTGAGGGCTATGAGTTCTCAAAGGAGGACAAGGCCGCGCTCCGCGAGACAGGCAATCTCGGCAAGGTCGTAGAGCTGACCGACAAGAATGGCAACAAGGTTCCCTCATACGTCAGCATTGACCGCCTGACCAACGAGGTGGTATCTGTCCCGGTCAAGGATGTCTTCATCCGCGACACAATAGGACAGACCAAGCTGACCATCGCCGAGGTCATGCAGCTCAAAGAGGGCAAACCTCTTCCACCGAAGGAAATATCCGACAAGAACGGCAGAACCTACAATGTCGTGCTTCAGGTGTCGGCCGACCGCAAAGGGGTCGAGTTTGTCCCCGGCGGCGCCCGACGTATGGAACAGAAGGAGCAGCATCAGCAGTCCAACGGTCAGCAGCAGTCGTCGTGGCTGACAAAAGACGGACAGATAAAGCCTATCTCCAAGTGGGCTGGAGTTCCGATGACTCCCCAGCAGCAGGCGGATTATACCGCAGGCAAAGTGGTAGTAATGACTGACATGGTGGACAAGAAGGGTCAGCCCTGTACGGTCTATCTTCAGTTCAACCCCGAAAAGCAGCGTCCCACCACATCGCTCAATGATCCCCGTGTCAAGGTCGCCAATGAATCACAGACACAGAAGGCGGTTAACAACGATGGTCTGACCAACGAGGCGACAAAGCACGTCGCCGAGCCTCTCCAGAAGTATCAGACCGAGCCTAAGAATAAGGCTCAACAGGAGCAGCAGCGCAAGCCCAAGGGCCCCAGAATGTGACCCGACGCCTGACGTAATCCGGATAAAATAGCAGAGGGAGGTCCGGAACTCCCGATGCTTATTTTTCCAAACCACTTAATCCATCCAAATAACATTAAACAAAAATTAGTATGACAAAAAATAATCTTATCACTGTCGTAACAGACCATCAGTTTGCGGCAGACACAATCGCCAAGGCAATCGGCGCAAATGAAAAGCATGACGGCTACTATCTGGGCAACGGCTATGCCGTAACATGGACCGGTGGCCACGTAATCGAAGCCACTTTCAAGCCCGAAGAAAGCTTTGTGCTTTCAACAGACATGGATTGCCGTCTGGTATTCGCTCACAACTTTGAGTTCACAATGCGAGACTTCGATGAACTCGTGGGCTACAAAAAGTCGGAGCATGATAAGCGTCAGCTCGAAACCATCAAGGCTCTCTGGAAGAAGAGCGATACAATCATCAATGCGATGATTCCTGACATCGAAGGCGATCTCGCGTTCCTCAGCCTGTACTATTTCTTCGCGATTCCTAAGAATGTGCGTCGTGCGTGGCTGCCCATAATGACCAAGGGCGCGATTGTCAACGCAATAATCAAGGGTAAGATAGACACTGAGCGATATGAGAAATGGCTCTCTGACTCAATCTACAACCACCTTGTCAAACTGACAAAGTCCACTAAAGAAAAAGTGGGTGCCTTCATCGTTGACGAAATGTCCGATGATATTGCAGAGAAAGTTGAAAACCAGTATGGTATCGACATGTCTCATGACTCGGATGCCTGTGTGGTGGGTAACCGTCTGGTTATCTTCACTCAGCACAAATCTCTCTACAACTTGACCGGGCTTTTGGTCGATGCTGCAACCGAACTCGACTTCACACATGAAAAGACGGTGCAGACCGCCATGATGCTCTATGTCAAAAAACTGATTTCCTATCCCTTCACCCAGCAGAACACCATACCCTATGATGTATGGAAGCTCATGCTCACCAACAAGCAGGTGCTGGCCTACAATACCAAGTGGGGCAAGAAGGTGAAACGCTATCAAAAGCTGAGCCGTCGCCACAACTTCCGCAGCGATGAGACCATATTCAATGGTCATGGTATTGTTACCACCGGGCTTCACCCGACCGATCTCACCCGCGATGAGGAAAAGCTCTACAATATGATTGTCAAGAGAGTCCTCGATGCTTTCACATCGGTCAAGTCAAAGCGAAAGAAGACAAACCGGAAGGCTAAAACCGCGTGAATCAGCTATAAAAACAGTTAATCCTACCCGATAGTCCAAAAGTTTTTATTAACTTTGCACTAATTCAACGTCATAATGTTTTTGTTTCATTTTTGACGTGGATTTAGTGGTTGGACATCGGGAGGGATACCCGGTGTCCTTTTTTCACACACACTGTCACACATCGAGGATGCCGGCAAACCACTAATCCCGAATCCCCGATGAAACAAAATGTTGAATCAAGGGAGATGGACGGCTACCGCGTCTATCTCCAAGGTCATCTTCGTGACCATTATTTCCCGCAACGCAATAATAAAAAGTTCATAGAGCAGCGTGTAGAAGATGCCTATGACCGGTTCGTAACCCTGCGACTGGAAGGCAGGTCAGTCCCATACGCTGAAGAAATGGCTATGCGGACTCTACTTGACGGTCTTTATGTTTCCCGATATGACATTATATATAATGTGGTAGAAGAAAACTCCTCCATAGGTATGCGTCTGCCCGAAGAATACTGGCCGGACTTCACCGTGCATCTTCTCGGACTGCAACCTGTCCGGGAAATACTCGACCGTTACGAGGTCAATGGTGATTTCCTGAGCCGGGAGACACATCAGCCCATGCTGATTGAATTACTTGGTACAATCTCTGAAATACTTGACGGCTATGAGTTATAGCCGCCTTCAAGTAATGCGCGACAATATAGAGGCTATACGGATGGCGTTTAGCCTCGGTGTCAAGGGGCGCGGGGCGCAGACTGCCGAGGAAATTGCAGTGCTGCGCAAGTATGCCGGGTTTGGCGGGTTGAAGTGTATTCTCAACGATGCCAACGAGCTGGCGGATGCCGCCAAGTGGAGTAAGTCGGATATTGAATTGTTTGCACCGACGGTTGAACTGCGTCGCCTGATTCACGACTATTCGCATGACGACAAGGAGTTTAACCGATATATGGAGTCGCTTAAAGCGTCAACGCTGACCGCCTTCTATACCGACAACCATATTGTTGATGCTATATCTGACGCGCTGAAATTTCAGGGTGTCGAGATAAAGAGTTTTCTTGAACCCTCTGCCGGACAGGGTGCTTTCATAGATTCTTTCCTGCGGAATGACAGGTATCCCGGAGCCGAGGTACTGGCATACGAAAAGGATTTGCTGACAGGCAAAATTCTGTCGGCATTACACCCATCTATACTGACTCGCATAGAGGGGTTCGAGAAAATTGAGCGCGACTTCAACGGATATTTTGATGTCGCTGCATCCAATGTTCCTTTCGGCGATTTTGCGGTTGCAGACCCGGCGTATGCCGTTAGCAAGGAGATTGGTTATCGTCAGGCTTCCAAGTCGTTGCACAATTACTTCTTTCTCAAAGGTCTCGACCAAGTGAGAGAGGGAGGTCTGATTGCCTTTATCACATCGCAGGGCGTGATGAACGCTGCTTCTCCCTTCGTAAGAATGGAGCTTGTGAAAAAAGCAGACCTTGTAGCTGCACTGCGACTTCCAAACAACACTTTCAGCGACAATGCCGGAACTGATGTAGGCTCAGACCTTATCATCTTGCAGAAGCATACCGGAA
>ENA-OYXU01000484-OYXU01000484.1-human-gut-metagenome-genome-assembly--contig:-NODE-484-length-15568-cov-5.604525_pt1 | contig 15568 bp, 12 predicted proteins | sample MGYA00243243_ERZ653435 | MGnify/ENA primary metagenome ERZ653435 (study PRJEB26926, sample SAMN06165113) | human gut metagenome | biome: ENVO:00009003; feature: ENVO:2100002; material: ENVO:00002003... | reverse complement strand
GGCTCGGAGATGTGTATAAGAGACAGCGGTACGACGGGCGTGGGCAAAACCGAGCTGGCGAAGGCGCTCGCCGAGTTCCTCTTCAACGACGACTCGATGCTGACGCGCATCGACATGAGCGAATATCAGGAGCGCCACAGCGTGTCGCGGCTCGTGGGGGCGCCTCCGGGATACGTCGGGTACGACGAAGGCGGCCAACTCACCGAAGCCGTACGGCGCAAGCCCTACTCGGTGGTGCTGCTCGACGAGATCGAGAAGGCGCACCCCGATGTCTTCAACATCCTGTTGCAGGTGCTCGACGACGGTCGCCTGACCGACAACAAGGGGCGGACGGTGGATTTCCGCAACACGATCATCATCATGACCTCGAACATGGGCTCGGCTTTAATCCGCGAGAATTTCGCCAAGATGACCGACGATAACAAGGCTGAGACAGTCGAGAAGACCAAGGAGCAGGTACTTGATATGCTCAAGCAGACGATACGCCCCGAGTTTCTCAACCGTATCGACGAGATTATAATGTTCACGCCACTTAACCGTGTCGAGATAGAGGAAATTGTAGGCCTTCAGATCAAGAGCATACAGAAGATGCTCGCCCACAGCTCGGGCATCACGCTCGAAGTCACCCCGAAGGCTTTGTCATTCCTTGCAGACGAGGGCTATGACCCCGAGTTCGGCGCACGTCCGGTCAAGCGAGCCATCCACCGTCTTGTCCTCAATCAGTTGTCAAAGGATATTCTCGCTCAGAAAGTCGACCGTGATCACCCGATTATCATAGACGTCAACGATGATGGCACGGACCTGATATTCAAGAACTGATAACGTACTTTTAAAGTAAAAATGACGTTCCGCTGATTACATTTCGCGGGGCGTCATTTTTTATAATCGGTATTCGAACCATATATGTTTACGCGCGTTATAATAGTATAAATTACAAATAATTAATGTTGTTTGATTATGAAAAAGCTTTATTACTTTTTATTACTTGCCCTGCCAATGCTTATGGCGACAAGTTGTGACGACGATGACAATGATTTACCCGATGTAGACATCTCACTTGAAATATCCGGCGGAGTCAATGTCGACGGCACGATTTATGTAGTGCGCGGCGAAACTCTTGAAATTACCGGCATAACTGTCACAAACCGTGACCCCAACAAGGAGGCTGTCATTACTTCGGCTACCTATTACTGGGATTATCGCGAAATCGGAGTTTCTGTAACCGCACCTTACGGCGGCACAATTGCAACGACAGAAAACACAGCTCTCGGTGACCACCTGCTTCAGATTGAGTGCCCGCTCTTTGCTGTAGACAAATCACCTGCGACAGCTGTCATGGCCTATAATGTTGTGGTCGTAGAGTCGGCTGATGATATTCCTTCAGGCGATACAAACACTTCATTTACCGTACGACCCGGTATTAAACAGGCTTAATGTTTATCTTGCAGTAATAACTGACTCATTTGAGGCGGTCCTGATATTATAGGTGTCAGGGCCGTTTTTATATCTCCGGAGTTTCGTCAGACAGATCATTGACGATGCGACGCGCGAGTCTGACCTTGCGACGGTGCATCATATAGCCTATAAAACCGCCGATTATACCTCCGGCAACTGCACCGATTAGCGCCGAATAATTTCCGTCGTCAAAACAGAAGTAAAAAAGCGGGGCGACAATAAACAGCGCGAAGAAAACGCCCGCTATCATACGTCTGTGCTGAGACTTTACGACGCGTCGGGCATGGGCGATGGCTTTGACGGTAGGAATATCACAATAATTGCAGTTTCGGATGAATGATGAGAATCGTATGTTGGATATGCCGAGCACGATGCCTCCGACCGCATAAAAGATGCCGTACCACATCGGAGTCAGCCCGACATGCCACACAATCATGCCGAGCACTGGGAGAAGTATGACGGATGTGATGCCTATAGTGTGGTAATATGAAGCAAGTTTATCCTGACGGCCTGTTGCTCGTTCGTTGCTTAATCGGGCTATCAGCGCACGGTTACGGTCTTCGAGCCTGTCGATTCTGACCTCCAGATTGTTCCAGCAACGACGCATCTGTTCGAGAGAGTCTTGTTGAGAAATATCGTTCATAACTCGGTGTTTTTGATTAAATACTGTTTTATGCGATGAAGACGGGTCGCAACATTTGCACGTGACAGGCCGGTGATTTCGGCTATATCATCGTAAGAGTTTTCGTCTAACCATAGGGTGACGATGGCTTTGTCCAAAGGTTGCAGCGAGGCAATCATTTCATAAAGTTGCCGTCTCTGCTCGGCCTCTTCGGAGTTGTCGTCCTCCGCAACAAGACCGGCGAATTCGAGCGGCACGCTGTCGTTGACATGACGGCGTGCGTTGCGGCGATGCCACGTGATGCAGGTATTGATAGCCGCGCGGTAAATCCATGTCGACACACGGCTGTCGCCACGAAATGTGTCATAGCCTTGCCAGAGATTGACAAGTACCTCCTGATATAAGTCGTCAAAGTCCGCGCCCGGACCGGAGTAAATATAGCAGACTTTGGCTACAAGAGTATTGTAGGTGTCAATCAGGTTTGTGAAACGTTGCTCTTTGTCGCTGTCCGTTTTTTTCATAACATCTATATGACGCGCATTTTCCGGAAAAATTACACGGAATAGTGAACAAAAAAGTAAATAACAGACATGCAAAGATATAAAAATTAACTTTTTTCGTTAAATTTGCAGACGGTGATATGAAGCATCCTCGGATGACATATAAGATATTTACATTCGTGACAGCCTTGATAGTGGCTGTCGCATCGGTTGTCAATTTTCATCATCACCATGAATATGGCCCGGCTGTCTGTATGTGTGACGGCTCTCATGGCAGAGCTGTCTGCAATGAATGTGCCCACAGTCATGATTGTGGTAGCCATGAGAGTCATGATGACGGAACATGTGCGATGAAACTGGCTGAGTATGAGGCTGCCAAAAGCGACTATTCGTATTCAACCGATGGCAGTGTCTCCGACTCTGACTTTACGGCGCTATATGCGTGTGCGATTGTCTCGCGGATGTATGCTGACGAGAGGCGGACTGTGGTTTTCGTGCCCGACGATTACGGATTGCCGAAACAGACCGGTGCCACCCATCAAACACGTCGCGGACCACCGGCGGTTATAATAATGTAGGATAGATTTAATTGCCGGTAGCACTGCGGATTGCCCGGCAGAATTTGTTTCATTATTATAACAGTCAATATAAAATGAGAAAATACAATTATGCTCTATTGTGCGGAGCATTAATGCTGTCTCTGGGAGCATGCCGCTCCAATGCGGGAGACGAACTGTCACATCATCATCACAACGGACCGGAGGCTCATCATAATCACGGAGATGCCCATGAAGCGGAAGGCCATGAGGCACATAACGGAGGAAAAGGTGAAGGTCATAGTGACGAAATTTTCCTTGTGCCTGAGGCTGCCGAGCGTTTCGGGGTAGAAACCGAAAAAGTGAGTCGTGGCGAATTTGCTGATGTGATAAAGGTGTCAGGACTTGTCATAGAGTCACCTACAGACATGGGAGTTGTCTCAGCTCCGGCATCAGGAGTGATAACATTTGTACGTGGAATCAGTTTAGGCTCTAAGATTGGCCGTGGTACAACAATCGCGACCATAAAGACATCGTCTGTCAGTGGCGGTGATGCAAATGCAGCTGCCAAAGCAAATTATGATGCCGCCTGTCGCGAACTTGACCGGCTGACACCTTTGTATAAAGAACGTCTTGTTACGGCATCGGAATATAACGCCGCCGTCAGAGCCGTCGATGAGGCTAAGGCCCTTTACAGTGCAGGGGCGCAGTCGGGGCGCGCCACATCGCCACTCAGCGGAGTCATAACTTCGCTCGATGTCAACGAAGGCCAGTTTGTAGCAGCCGGTGAGCCTATCGCCACAGTTTCAGCCAACAGTTGTCTGACACTGCGCGCCGATGTGCCGGAACGCTATTATGGCCGTCTCGGCGCTGTCTCTGATGCTACGGTAAAACTGCCTTATGATGAGCAGACTGTCAGATTGTCAGAGATTGGCGGACACCGAGTCAGCAATGGCGAAGGTGTGAGAGCTGCCACACCGGGATATGTGCCTGTATATTTCAGCTTTAACAACGACGGCAGAGTGTTGCCCGGCAGCAATGTTGAGATTTACTTGGAAGCCGGACGCCGCGACGGTGTGATTGCCGTGCCTTTGGAGGCTCTGAGTGAGCAGCAGGGTCGTTTCTTTGTCTTTGTGAAACTTGACGAGGAGGGATATCGTAAAATACCCGTTACTACCGGTGCGTCAGACGGACGCCGTGTCGAAATTGTCTCGGGGCTCAACGACGGCGACGAAGTAGTGACAAAGGGCGCGACCACTGTCCGCATAGCAGAGTCGAGTGGCACTGTTCCCGAGGGACACTCCCACAATCATTGATATATAATTGAGCTATAAACGTATAAATTCTGACGTATTATGCTTAATCGTATAATCAAGTTTTCGTTAAACAGCCGACTTACAGTTTTAATACTTACGGCTGTCATCCTCGTTGCCGGTACGATAACACTACTGCGCACCGAGGTGGATATTTTCCCTGACCTTAATGCCCCGACGGTCGTTGTCATGACCGAGGCTCCGGGGCTTGCTCCCGATGACGTGGAGACACTTGTCACCTACCCCGTCGAGACTGCGGTAAACGGCTCGACAGGTGTCAGGCGCGTTCGTTCGGCGTCATCAACCGGTCTGTCTACTGTCTGGGTGGAGTTTGACTGGGGCACGGACATATATCGTGCCCGTCAGATTGTCACCGAGCGTCTCGGACAGCTCGGCGATGTTTTGCCGCCTAATGTCAAGACTCCTGTCCTCGGCCCGCAGTCGTCGATACTCGGTGAGGTCATGATTATCGGCATGACTGCCGACTCAACGTCGATGCTCGAACTGCGCACCATCGCCGAGCGTGTGATTCGTCCCAAGCTGCTTGCAATGGGCGGTGTGTCGCAGGTTTCGGTAATTGGCGGCGACATAAAGGAATATCAGATAAGATTGCATCCCGAACGCATGAAACACTTTGATGTGACCCTAAGCGAACTGTTGGATGCCGTCGAGAACATCAATGACAATGCTTCGGGCGGAGTCCTTTATGAGTACGGAAATGAGTATCTCATCAAAGGGGCTGTCAACACCAACGACCCGGCGCAACTCGCATCGGCTGTAATCAGAAGTGACAACAACGGTATTGTGACAGTCGGCGATGTCGCCACTGTCGAGATTGGTGCAGCCCAGCCGCGTATCGGTTTGGCATCTGTCGAGGCTGAGCCGGCGGTAATAATCACTGTGACAAAACAGCCTGCCGAGGGAACTCTCAATCTGACCGAGCGGATTGACAGCGAACTTGCGTCGCTGTCGCGCACACTTCCGGCTGATGTAAAGATTTCGACAGATATATTCCGTCAGGCCGATTTCATCGACAATTCCATCAACAATCTCCAGCGCTCGCTCCTTGAGGGCGCGATATTCGTCATCATCGTGCTCTTCTTCTTCCTGATGAATCTGCGCACGACGATTATATCGGTAATCGCACTTCCGCTATCGATTATCGTGGCCGTGCTCGTGCTCAACTTTATGGGCTACACCATCAACACCATGAGTCTCGGCGGTATAGCCATCGCCATCGGCTCGCTGGTCGATGACGCTATTGTAGATGTGGAAAATGTCTATAAGCGTCTGCGGGAGAATGTAGCAAGGCCTGAGTCTGAGCGTAAATCGACAATCAGCGTCGTCTATCATGCTTCGGCCGAGGTACGTATGCCGATCTTTAACTCATCGCTGATTATCATAGCGAGCTTTATGCCTCTTTTCTTCCTTTCGGGCATAGAGGGGCGTATGCTTATTCCTCTCGGCGTGTCGTTTATCGTCGCTCTGATTGCTTCGACGATTGTGGCTCTGACGGTTACGCCTGTTCTGTGCAGTTTCCTGCTTGGCGGCCGTGCGACCAATGCCGCATTAAGCCGGGAGCCAAGGGTAAGCCGTTGGCTCAAAGATGTATATGGTCGCGCTTTGACAGCCGTATTGCGACGTCCATCGGTTATATTAAGTGTGACAGGAGTGCTGCTCGTTGTGGCAGCCGGGATATTTGTCACACTCGGCCGTGGTTTCCTGCCCGGATTCAATGAGGGCTCTCTGACAATCAATGTCTCGACACTGCCGGGCGTCTCGCTCGAAGAGAGCGACAAGATAGGACGTGAGGCCGAGCGCATCATTATGTCTGTGCCCGAGGTGCAGACCGTCGCGCGCAAGACCGGCCGCGCCGAGTTAGACGAGCACTCGCTCGGTGTCAATACATCCGAGATTGAAGCGCCCTACAAGCTTGACGGGCGCACACGCGGCGAGTTTGTCAAGGAGGTGCGAGAGAAACTCTCGATACTTCCCGGTGTCAACGTTGAGATAGGCCAGCCCATCTCACACCGCATCGATGCGATGCTGTCGGGCACGGAAGCTCAGATTGCCATCAAGATTTTCGGTGACGACCTCAATCGTCTCTTCTCTATCGGCAAGCAGATTAAAGACATCGCCTCGTCTGTCGACGGTGTTGTCGATGTCAACATAGAGCAGCAGGTCGAGCGTCCCGAGCTTATCATCTCGCCGCGACGTGAGCTGATGGCGGCTTACGGAGTTAAAATGTCTGATTTTAACCGCATCGTCAATTCGGCAATCGGCGGTGAGGCCGTCTCGCAGGTTTATGAAGACGGTCAGGCTTATGACATAACAGTCATTCTCGACGCTGCCAACCGCAACACCATCGAAGCATTGAGAGAGATAAGTATTGACTCGTCGCGCGGCAAAATACCGTTCTCTACCATTGCCGAGATTAAGTCAGAGACAGGCCCGAATACAATCAATCGCGAAAATGTCAAACGGCGCATCGTCGTTTCGGCTAATGTCGACGGTCGTGATTTGCGCAGTACCGTAAATGAGATTCAGCGCAATGTTGAAGACCGGATAACACTTCCGCAGAATTACTATGTGAACTATGGCGGCCAGTTTGAGAGTGAGGCAGCAGCCTCGTCGACATTGTTATGGACGTCGCTGTGTGCGTTAGCCGTAATATTGATGTTGCTCTACCATGAGTTCAAGAATTTCGGTCAGTCATTAGTCATACTTGTAAATATGCCTCTTGCCATGATAGGCGGAGTCATCTTGCTTAAATTCACATCCGACGAGTTAAACATCCCCGCTATTATCGGATTTATATCGCTGTTAGGTATCACGACGCGCAACGGTATGCTGCTGATGTCGCGCTACAACGGTTTGCGAGACCGAGGTATGTCTCTTGTTGAGCGCATAAAGATTGGCTCGACCGACCGTCTGTTACCTATCGTTATGACCGCTCTGACATCGGCGCTCGCGCTGATTCCTTTAGCAATCAACGGAGACCAGCCCGGCAACGAGATACAGTCGCCTATGGCCATAGTGATACTCGGCGGCCTTGTTACATCGACGGTGCTTAATATGTTTGTCGTTCCGTCAATCTACTATCTAATAAACCGCAAGAAATGAAACGTTTTGCAATTTACGGTATAATATTAGGCTGTGCGGCGACATCTGCCTATGCCGCCGATTTTGAGACTGTCGTAAATACGATTGTCAGCAATAATGCGGCTCTCGCAGCTCAGCGCGAGTCATATAAGGCACAAGGTCTGACACTGCGTGCCGACAACACGCTTTCAGACCCGGAGATAGGGTTTGAACATCAGTGGGGCCCTGCCGAAGTAGGTAACAAATGGAATATTTCCGTGAGCCAGAGCTTTGACTGGCCCGGCGTATACGCCAAGCGTTCGGCCGCTAACCGCGAGGCTATAAATGCATTTGAGTTCCTCTATCTGGCCGACGAGGCTGATTTGCGTCTTAAAGCATGGCAGACTCTGTGTGACTATGTCGACGCTGTCAGTCGTCATCGACTTCTGACCGAGGTCGCCGCCAATCTTGACACGCTCTATCGCCGTCAGTCATTTGCCTATGACCATGGAGAGCTTACAATACTCGACATGAAGAAACTCAGGTTAGAGCGTGCTTCTCTGCAAGTACGTCTTGCCACGGCCGAGACATCCACTGACCGTCTGCGCCATGACCTTATCGCTCTAAACGGAGGCAAGACTCTTGACCTCGGCGGCCTGACTGACTACGAGCAGACACCCCTGCTGCCTGAGGAGGAGTATCTCGCGGCCTTCTATGACTCTGACCCTGCTGTTGCCGCCCGTCAGGGCCTCGCACGCAGCGCACAACTCAATGCGCAGGCTGCTTCACGGGCCCGTATGCCCGGGTTTAGTGTCGGTTATATTCACAACGTGGAGGGCGGTGCGCATTTCAACGGTTTCAGTGTCGGAGTAAGTCTTCCGGTCTATTCGTCATCAAAGCGCCGGGCTGCAGCTTTGGCCGAGAGTCTGAGTCTGGAACAGAGCAATGCCGATTATCTGCTTGCGACCCACAGTGCGATAGTCAGCGATTATTCTGCCGCGCGCAGCCTCGGTGAGCGTCTGAAAGTGTACGATGACTTTTTTGTATCTGACTCCGGCGACAATTATCTGACACTGCTCGGCAAATCGTTTGACGGGGAACAGATAAATATGATAACTTATCTGCTCGAGCTAAATTATTACCTTGAGGCGCGCATCGACTATCAGACAGCACTGCATGATTATCAGCTGCTGCTCGCTCGACTCAGCCGATATAAGTAATATATCGGCGAATAGCCTTAATATACTCTTACGGGTGTGACCTGATGGTTGCGCCCGTAAATTTTTATGATTAATCGAATCAGGACATGATAATATAAATATTCAAGAAAAAATTGCACGATATGATTGCATTTGAGCGATTATTTTATTAACTTTGAATTGGTTTTGCCATTTGCGTATGAATTATAGATACTTACGCATACATTTTATACGATTATAAATCTAACAAAGACATATAACTATGAATCCAAACAATGATTTCCGCAATTTTGCCGTCAAACATCTCGGCATGAACGGACTTGCACTCGATCAATACAACTCAAAACTCAGCTCGGCTGTCAATGCCAGCTATATAAACCCTACCATTATTGAGGAGCGTCAGCTAAATGTCGCACAGATGGACGTGTTCTCGCGTCTTATGATGGACCGCGTCATCTTCCTCGGCACGGATGTCAATGACTATACCGCCAATGTCATTCAGGCGCAGTTGCTTTATCTTGACGCGTCAGACCCCGGCAAAGATGTCTCTATTTACATCAACTCGCCCGGCGGCTCGGTCTATGCCGGTCTCGGCATCTATGACACGATGCAGTATATCTCGAGCGACGTATCGACAATATGTACCGGTATGGCTGCGTCAATGGCTGCCGTGCTTCTCGTTGCCGGCGAGAAAGGCAAGCGTTTCGCGCTCAAACATTCGCGTGTTATGATTCATCAGCCGATGGGCGGCGCTCAGGGTCAGGCCAGCGATATAGAGATTACCGCACGCGAGATAAAGAAACTTAAGCACGAACTTTATACTATCATTGCCGAACATTCGGGACAGCCATTCGAGCGCGTGGAGAAAGACTCTGACCGCGACTACTGGATGACTTCGGAGGAGGCTGCTGCCTACGGCATGATTGACAAGGTACTTGAGAAAGTAAAGCGCTGATTTAAATATGGCTAAAAAAAATATCGAAAAGTGTAGTTTCTGCGGACGTCCGTCTGATATGGCCGACGTAATGGTGCCGACGCAAGATCAAAAGAATTTTATTTGCGGCGACTGTGTCAAATTGTTAAACGACATGATTGAAGACTTTAAGAAGGGTGAGTCGCAGAAAAAACATAAGAACGATATCAGCGAGATTTCGAAAGTGCCGAAACCGGCCGAGATCAAGGCCTTTCTCGATCAGTATGTCATCGGTCAGGACGCCGCAAAGAAATATCTCTCGGTGGCTGTCTATAACCACTACAAACGACTGATGCAGTCTGAAGATGATGATGTCGACATCGAGAAGAGCAACATCATTCTTGTCGGTCCGACAGGCACAGGCAAGACGCTTCTCGCGAAGACTATCGCCAAACTTCTGGATGTGCCGTTCTCCATCGTTGACGCGACCGTGCTCACACAGGCCGGTTATGTCGGCGAAGATATCGAGAGCCTCCTGACACGACTTCTGCAGGCCGCCGATTATGACGTGGACCGTGCACAACGCGGTATCGTTTTCATCGACGAGATTGACAAAATCGCCCGCAAAGGTGACAATCCGTCAATCACCCGTGATGTGTCGGGCGAAGGTGTGCAGCAGGGCCTGCTCAAGCTCCTTGAGGGCTCGATTGTCAATGTGCCCCCGCAGGGAGGCCGCAAGCATCCGGAGCAGCGCATGATACCGGTCGATACAAAGAATATCCTCTTTATATGCGGAGGTGCGTTTGACGGCATCGAGCAGAAAATTGCCCACCGCATGAACACACGCGTCGTCGGTTTCTCGCCTGACGGTAAGCGCCATAACATCAAGAGCGATGACTTCATGCGCTATGTCGCTCCTCAGGATCTGAAGTCATTCGGCCTCATACCCGAGATTATCGGCCGACTCCCCATTCTGACCCATCTCGAGCCTCTCGACCGCGACGCCTTGCGCCGTGTGCTCACCGAGCCTAAAAATGCCATCACTCGTCAGTATGTCAAATTGTTTAAGATGGACGGTGTTGATCTCAAATTTGATGACGACGCACTCGACTTCATCGTAGACAAAGCCATCGAGTATAAACTTGGCGCACGCGGCTTGCGTTCGATTGTCGAGTCGATTATGATTGACGCGATGTTTGACATACCGTCGACCAAAGATAAAAAATTTACCGTCACACGCGATTATGCAGCCGAGAAACTCGATGTGTCGCATTTCGAGACTCTTGCCGCTTCATCTACGAGTGATTGATCACCTAAGAATCTTAATATAGAAAGTACCAGACCAAGCATTCATCATAAAAACACAAGGCCATGATTAGCAGACAAACGCTTTACGACGCCCTGAAACGTTTTTTCGGTTTCGATAATTTCAAGGGCAATCAGGAAGCCATTATGACCAACCTTCTGGCAGGAAATGACACTTTTGTATTAATGCCCACCGGAGGCGGCAAGTCCCTCTGCTATCAGCTGCCTGCACTTTTGATGGATGGCACGGCTATCATCGTGTCTCCGTTGATTGCGCTTATGAAAAATCAGGTCGACGCGATGCGTAATTTCAGCGAAAATGACAGCATCGCACACTTTCTCAATTCCTCGCTTAATCGTGCGGCAATCGATCAAGTCAAAGACGACATCGCATCAGGTCACACCAAACTTCTATATGTTGCACCAGAGTCTTTGACGAAGGAGGAGAACATCGAATTCCTCAAAACTGTCAAAATATCATTTTACGCCATTGATGAGGCTCACTGTATCTCTGAGTGGGGCCATGATTTCAGACCTGAATATCGCCGCATACGACCTATCATTAATGAGATTGGCTCGCGACCGGTAATAGCGCTTACGGCGACAGCCACGCCAAAAGTGCAGCATGATATTCAGAAAAATCTCGGCATGAGTGATGTCGCCGTGTTCAAGTCGTCGTTTAACCGTCAGAATCTTTTTTATGAGGTCAGACCTAAAACCAAGAACATCGACCGCGATATCATAAAATTTATCAAACAGCACGAGGGTAAGTCGGGAATTATATATTGCCTCGCACGTAAAAAGGTCGAGGAACTGGCCGAGCTACTTGTCGTAAACAATATTCGCGCCCTGCCCTATCATGCAGGTCTCGACGGTGCTACCCGCTCTGCCAATCAGGATGCCTTTCTGTTAGAGAAAGTCGATGTCATTGTTGCGACAATTGCATTTGGCATGGGTATAGACAAACCGGATGTCAGATATGTCATTCATTATGACATGCCCAAATCGCTCGAGGGCTATTATCAGGAGACCGGCCGAGCCGGACGTGACGGAGGCGAAGGTCACTGTCTCGCTTTCTACTCTTACAAAGACCTGCAGAAGATGGAAAAATTCATGCAGGGCAAACCTGTCAGCGAGCAGGAAATTGGCAAGCAGCTTCTCGTCGAGACCGCATCTTACGCCGAGTCGTCTGTGTGTCGTCGCAAAACCCTTCTTCACTACTTCGGTGAGGACTTCGAGAGCGAAAATTGCGGAAACTGTGACAATTGCCTTGTGACACGCAAGACGGTCGATGCAACTGATGATTTGCTTGACGCGCTTGAAACCGTATCAGCCCTTAACGAACGATTTAAGGCAGACCACGTCATTAATGTCATGCTCGGCAAGAACACTAATGAAATCAAGGCTTATAAACATGACCAAGTTGAGACTTACGGATGTAGCCGTGATAAAGACCATCGTTATCTCAACGCTTTAATTCGTCAGGCTACTTTAGCCGGATATTTTGAACGTGACCTCGAGAATTACGGACACCTTCATATTTCGGCTGAAGGCCGCAAGTTTATGAAGAAACCGTCGAGTTTCAGTATCGTTGAAGATATTGAGTACAATGACGACGATGATAATATAATCATGAAAAGCGGGGCCAATTGCTCGGCAGACCCCGAACTTTATGCAATACTTGACTCGCTGCGTCGCAAGATGGCTCATAAACTCAATCTGCCGCCTTATGTAATCTTTCAGGAGCCGTCGCTTGAGGCGATGGCTATCAGCTACCCGATTACTATCGAGGAGTTACAGAATATTTCGGGGGTCGGTGCCGGCAAAGCCAAGCGCTATGGCGACGAGTTTGTAAAGGTGATAAAGGCATATGTCGATGAGAAAGAAATCATTCGGCCCGAAGATATGCGTGTGCGCAGTGTTGCCAACAAATCAAAATTGAAAATATCAATTATACAGGCGATTGACCGCAAGATTGACCTTAATGAACTTGCGCCCTCTCTTAACCTCGAGTTCAGCCAGCTTATCGATGAGATTGAGGCAATTGTCAATGCCGGTACAAAAATCAATATTAATTATTATCTGAACGAAATCATCGACCCTGAAGACCAAGAAGAAATATTTGATTTTTTCCGTGAGTGTGAATCTGACAATCTCGCTGAGGCATACAATGAGCTTTGTCCGGCATACTCTGAGGATGAAGTGCGTCTTGTGCGCATAAAGTTCCTGTCGGAAATGGGTAATTAAGACATAATATAAAATGAATCAGACAGCGCTCGAGAAATTATATAAATCATATACGGGCAATGAACCCGACCGTGTTGATGAACTGCCCTCATCAGGGTCAAACCGCCGTTACTTTCGGTTGTATGGCGATAAGACGTTAATCGGTGTTATTGGTGAGTCTCTCAAGGAAAACGAAGCGTTCATATATATGGCCGAGCACTTCAAGCGTAACGGGCTGCCTGTGCCGGAGGTGCTTGCTGTAAGCGATGACAAGATGTATTATCTTCAGGAGGATCTTGGAGACACATTATTGTTTCAGGCTATTGAAAAAGGACGCCTGACTCGGTCTTTCTCAGCCGAAGAACGTGATATTTTAGTTAAGACAATCAGACTTTTGCCCGATTTGCAGTTTGGAGGAGCTGTCGGCCTTGATTTTAAGTACTGCTATCCGTCGCCTCAGTTTGATGTGCGCTCGATTATGTGGGATCTCAATTATTTTAAATATTGTTTTCTCAAAGCGACCGGCATTGACTTTTTGGAAGACAAACTCGAGGATGATTTTCAGGCTCTTGCGGATGTGCTGATGCGTTCTCAGTCAGGTACATTTATGTACCGTGATTTTCAGTCGCGCAATGTGATGATTAAGGACGGTGAGCCTTGGTTTATCGATTTTCAGGGCGGACGCAAAGGTCCCTTCTACTATGACGTGGCGTCTTTCTTGTGGCAGGCTAAGGCAAACTATCCAGACAGTCTTCGCAAGGATTTGATTAAGGAATATATTGACTCGCTGCGTAAGTATCAGTATATCGACGAGGGCTATTTCATGGAGCAGCTTCGTCATTTTGTTCTATTCCGTATTCTTCAGGTACTCGGTGCCTACGGTTTCCGCGGCTATTTCGAGAAGAAACCTCATTTTATGGCAAGTGTGCCGTTTGCCATTGCCAACCTGCGCGAGCTGCTTGACCGTCCTTATGCCGAATATCCATATCTTGACAGTCTGTTGCGCCGCCTTGTCAATCTCAAGCAGTTTACTGACGGACTCGCAAAGAACCAGCTCACGGTCAAGGTTATGAGTTTCTCATACAAGAAGGGCATCCCCAACGACGCATCAGGCAACGGCGGAGGATATGTCTTTGACTGTCGAGCAATAAACAATCCCGGTAAGTATGAGCGCTATAAGCCTTTTAACGGCCTTGACACGCAGGTGATAAAGTTTCTTGAGGATGACGGTGAGATAATCGATTATCTTGAGCATTGTTATGCGCTTGTAGATTCATCTGTCGCAAGATATAAAGAGCGTGGTTTTACAAATTTAATGGTTTGCTTCGGCTGCACGGGCGGTCAGCACCGCTCGGTCTACTGTGCGCAGCACATGGCCGAACATATCAACAAGAAATTTAATGTAAAGGTCGAGCTTATACACCGCGAGCAGGATATCGAACAGAATTTCACTGTCAAAAACTGACGCTGAAAATTATGAAGGCGATGATTTTTGCGGCAGGTATGGGTACTCGCCTCAAACCTTTCACTGACAGTCATCCTAAGGCACTTGCACCGATTTGCGGCCATGCTATGCTCGGTCTTGTCATAGAGAAACTCAAGTCAGCCTGTGTAGATGAATTTGTAGTAAACATCCATCACTTCGGTGAACAGATTCTTGACTATCTCGCATCACACGACAATTTCGGCGTGACGATTCATATCAGTGACGAGCGCGAGCGACTTTTAGACACAGGCGGCGGCATACTCGCCGCCCGGCAGTGGCTTGAGGGCAGTGAGCCTTTCATAGTTCATAACGCTGACATCCTCACCGATTTTGATATCCGTGAAATGGTTAGGCAGCACGTTGAGGCCGATGCCGTGGCCACCCTGCTCTGCAAACATCGCGAGACAAGCCGCTATCTGCTCTTTAATCCTGGTAACGGACGTATGCGCGGCTGGACTAATATCAAGACCGGAGAACTTAAACCGCAAACACTCTTGAGTGCTGACGGCTTGGATGCTATGGCATTCGGCGGCGTGCATGTCGTGAGCCCCTATATTTTCACAAATCTTGAAAAGTATGCCGCATCTCTCGGCGGCGATGAGCTGATACCCAAATTTTCAATAACAGATTTTTATATCGCAGACTGTACTCTTGAGCCGATTTACGGTTACGGACCTTCGCGCCCATACCGGTGGCATGACATCGGCCGCATGGAGTCTTTGGCGGAAGCAGAGCATGATTTTTGCGAAAGTGACGGTTGATTTGCTTGTGTAAGTCAAAAATAATCACTACCTTTGCACGTCAAATCAATACAAAACTCATTTTTAATTAATTTTTAATGGCAACAAAAATCAGATTACAGCGTCATGGTCGTAAAAACTATGCGTTTTATCCTATTGTAATCGCCGATAGCAGGGCACCACGAGATGGTA
>ENA-OYXU01000480-OYXU01000480.1-human-gut-metagenome-genome-assembly--contig:-NODE-480-length-15734-cov-4.463805_pt1 | contig 15734 bp, 9 predicted proteins | sample MGYA00243243_ERZ653435 | MGnify/ENA primary metagenome ERZ653435 (study PRJEB26926, sample SAMN06165113) | human gut metagenome | biome: ENVO:00009003; feature: ENVO:2100002; material: ENVO:00002003... | reverse complement strand
GTAGTCTCGTGGGCTCGGAGATGTGTATAAGAGACAGAGTTACTTGTCCTTTTTCAAAATAAAATCATCTTTCTATCCTGTTCTTGCCTTATGTCTATTTTCGATGTTGCTAAAGGAGACGCATTGCTGACGTCTCTTTTATTGCTTTCTGAATCTTTGACTCATGCACTTTTTCAGGGTTTAAAAGACAATTCTCAATTTAACATTTCTTAATACAGAAGTGTGTTACTTTGGACAAAAGTGCCGAATAGACCGACAGAAGTGTTGACTTTTGCAAATATATGTCTATATTTGCCCTACGATTGTGCTTTCTGAAAACATAAACAATTATATCGATATTTTTGCAATGAACCAAAATCAAACTGCCGCTATGTCCGGCTCGTCACTAAGAGACAAGACATGGATGCGCTGGACAGCTCTCGTGCTGTTGGCAGCCGCAATGTTTTTCGGCTACATTTTCATGGATGTACTTTCGCCTCTGCAGGCTAATCTTCAGGAGCTCCAGGGCTGGGATCCCGCAGCTTACGGCCGTTTTGCAGGTTCGGAGACATTCCTTAACGTGTTTGTATTCTTCCTCATCTTCGCCGGTATTATCCTTGACAAGATGGGTGTCCGCTTTACGGCTGTGCTTAGCGGCTCAGTCATGGTAGTCGGCGGTTTCATCAACTATTTTGCCCTGACCGATATGTTCCAGGGCAGCGCCTTTGAGAACGCCATGAACCACTTCATGAATCTGCCCGACGCATGGTGGAATGTCACCCCGTTCTATGCCGGCATGCCCGCTTCGGCCAAACTTTCGGCTCTGGGCTTCATGATTTTCGGCTGCGGTGTCGAGATGGCCGGTATCACCGTTTCGCGTGGTATCGTCAAATGGTTCCAGGGCAAGGAAATGGCTCTGGCCATGGGCACTGAGATGGCCCTCGCCCGCGTCGGTGTCGCCGTGGTGATGGTCGGCTCGCCCATGGTGGCAGCTTTCGGAGACAGTATTTCGGTTTCACGTCCTGTCGGCCTCGCAGTGCTGCTGATGATTATCGGTCTTATCTGCTTCATCGTCTATGGCTTCATGGACAAGAAGCTTGACAAAGAAGGTGTTCAGGAAGAAAAGGATGACCCCTTCAAGGTGAGCGATCTCGGCAAGATTTTCTCGAGTGGTGTCTTCTGGATTGTCGCCATGCTCTGCGTGCTCTATTACTCGGCCATCTTCCCCTTCCAGAAGTATGCCATCAACATGCTTCAGTGTAATCTCGGCATATCGGCCGAAGACGCCGGCCTCGTGTTCTTCGTCTTCCCGCTTGGAGCCGCTGCCATCACCCCGTTGCTGGGCAACTTCCTCGACCGTAAGGGTAAGGGCGCCACGATGCTGATGTTGGGCGCCATCCTGATGATTGCCTGTCATCTGACATTCGCTTTCGTCGTGCCCGCTACCGGTTCGAAACTCATAACCTATACGGCCATCATTGTGCTGGGTATCTCGTTCTCGCTTGTGCCTGCGTCGCTTTGGCCCAGCGTCCCCAAACTCGTCGACGCCAAACTGCTCGGTTCGGCCTATGCCGTTATTTTCTGGATTCAGAACATCGGCCTCTACGCCTTCCCGATGATTATCGGCGCCGTGCTGCTAAAGTGCAATCCCGGCGTGACGGATCCCTTGCAGTATGACTATACCGTGCCGATGTGTATTTTCGCTTCGCTCGGTGTTCTGGCCCTCATCTTCGGTATTGTACTCAAAGCCATTGATGCCAAAAAGCACTATGGTCTCGAAGATCCCAACGTTCCCGCTAAGGACGCCGACGTCGAATTTGACGGTCTTGAATAAGCCGTATGTCATCATTTGTCATTGAAGGAGGCCACCGCCTCCATGGAGAAATAACACCTCAGGGCGCCAAAAACGAGGCGCTCGAGGTGTTGTGTGCTACACTTCTGACCGACGAGGATGTGCGCCTGGCCAATGTGCCCGAGATTCTCGACGTCCAGAACCTGCTGAAACTTCTGGCCGACATGGGCGTCCGGGTCACGCGCAATGTCGCGGGCGACTATACGCTGAACGCTTCGGAAATCGACGAGAGTTTCCTGGCTTCAGAGGAATACATACGCCGCTCCAGCTCGCTGCGCGGCTCTGTGATGCTGATTGGCCCGATGCTCGCGCGTCTCGGTCGCGCCTATATGGCTAAACCGGGCGGCGACCGCATAGGACGCAGACGCCTCGACACCCATTTCCTAGGGCTCAGTCGTCTGGGAGCCGAGCTTGACTTCGGCGAATCAGGCACGGGTTGTGCCCTGACCTGTCCGCGTCTGCGAGGTGCCTATATGCTTCTCGACGAGGCTTCGGTGACCGGCACGGCCAACATCATCATGGCCGCGGTGCTCGCCGAGGGACAGACCACAATCTATAATGCCGCCTGCGAGCCTTATGTGCAGCAGCTCTGTCGTATGCTCAACGCCATGGGTGCCGATATTCAGGGCATAGGCTCGAACCTTCTGACCATCAATGGAGTGGAGCGTCTTCACGGCACCAATCACCGTCTGCTTCCCGACATGATTGAGGTGGGCAGCTTTATCGGTATGGCCGCCATGACGCGCTCAGAGCTGACAATCAGAGGCGTGTCATATGAGAACCTCGGCATCATCCCGGAGCAGTTCAGACGCATGGGCATAGCTGTTGTCCAGCGCGGCGACGACATCATTGTCCCCGCTCAGGAACACTATGAGATAGAGTCGTTTATGGACGGTTCGATTCTGACCATCGCCGATGCCCCATGGCCGGGCCTGACACCTGACTTGCTCAGCGTAATGCTCGTGGTGGCCACGCAGGCCAAGGGCAGTGTGCTGATTCATCAGAAGATGTTTGAGAGCCGTCTGTTTTTTGTCGACAAGCTGATAGAGATGGGCGCCCAGATTATACTCTGTGACCCTCACCGCGCCGTTGTCATCGGCCATGACCACCAGAAGACCCTCATGGCAGGCCACATGACCTCGCCCGACATACGTGCCGGCATCGCGCTGCTGATTGCCGCTCTGTCGGCACAGGGTACAAGCGTTATCTCAAATATCGAGCAGATTGACCGCGGCTATCAGGATATCGAGGAACGCCTCCGCGCCCTCGGTGCCCGCATAACCCGTGTAGACTGACACTGAGGAAATGAAAATTGACGAAAATGCTTCGCTCAAGCCCTTTAACACTTTCGGGCTTGACGTCCGGGCACGTGTGCTCGCGCAGTATGACTCTGCCGACGAACTGCGTGCACTAATTGAGGGCGGACTTCTTGGAGGCTCGCGTGTGATTCATGTCGGACGCGGGTCAAACCTGTTGTTTGTCAATGACTTTTTTGACGGAGTAGTCCTCCATTCGCGTATCGGAGGCTTTGAAATTGGTTCTGACGCAACGGTCACAGCCGGCGCCGGAATGACATTCGATGATCTGGTAGAAGCCACGGTTAACGCGGGGCTGTCGGGCCTTGAGAACCTGTCGCTGATTCCCGGCGAGGTTGGCGCGGCGGCTGTCCAGAATATCGGTGCCTATGGAGTCGAAGCAGCCGACCGTATTGTCTGTGTCAACACTGTCGACATGACCGACGGGTCTGCGCGGCGGTTTGAGGTGTCGGAGTGCGGCTACGGCTATCGCGACTCAATCTTCAAGCATCCCGATTTCAAGCACTATGCGGTCACTTCGGTGACATTTAGGCTCGACCGCAAATTCTCACCCGTTCTGACATACCGAGGACTCGCAGAGGCTATGGAGGGACGAGAACTGACTCCGCGCGCTGTGCGCGACGCTGTCATCGGTCTGCGTCGCTCCAAGTTACCTGACCCCGACGAGATCGGCAACGGCGGTTCATTTTTCAAAAATCCCGTTGTGCCTTTAGCCAAAGCCCATGAGCTTCAGGAACTGCATCCCACAATGTCGTCGTGGCCTGTCGGCGATGATGGCGTCAAGCTGTCGGCCGGATGGCTCATCGAGCAGTGCGGATGGAAAGGACGCTCGCTGGGACGCGCCGGTGTCTATGGACGTCAGGCGCTCGTGCTTGTCAATCTCGGCGGTGCCACAGGCCGCGAGATTGCGGCTCTGGCCCGAGCTGTCACTTCGGACGTCTATGAGCGCTTTGGCGTGAAACTTTCGCCCGAGGTCAACTTCCTCTGACATGTATCATAAGAGGGAAAAATAATGCGGGACCCGGAAGTCAGTCACGACTTCCGGGTCCCTTTCCTACCTATATAATTTAACTTGTCCTGTTCAGCGGATAATTACTTTTGAAACTTCCTGACCGGCCACACGGATGTAGAGACCTGCGGCGGGAGCGTCGACACGCTGGCCCTGGAGGTTGTAGTAGACGGGTGTTGCTTCGTCTGAAACCTCAATGGTCGAGAGGCCTGTGTCGACCGATTTGGCGATTGACATCGTCATATCCTTAACGTTCATCGTGATGTCATAGTTGCCGTCTTCGGCAATCTGCCACTGATGGTCACCTTCGGAGTCGGTCGACACTTTGGTGGCATCGTCGGCTGCGGCATAGAGCCAGCGTCCCGGGTCGTCAAAACCACCCTTGAGAGCACGTGTGATTTTGAATGAGCCGGCTTTCATAGCCTGTTTGGTGACGGTGTAGACATAGGGAGTGGCCTGGTCCTGGAAGAGGGGAGTGCCGAGCTTTACTTCCCATCCGTTGGGGGTGGCGTCTCCAACCATGAAATAGGAGGGAGAAACAAGCTGCGGGTCCTGACATTCGGCCTTGACGATTGTGGCTACTTTGTTGGTCAGGTCGACGGTTATGGCATAGTTGGCGTCTACGGCAACCTGAAGCTTGCCGTAGCCGGTGTCATCCTTGCCCATGGCGAGGTCAACGCGGCCGTCGGTCAGTGTTGCGTCGGGGGCGGCCCCCCATTCTTCGTTTCCGAAGTCAAAGGTTGTCAGGAATTTGAAATCCTTTCCGCCCTGGAGATATACTATGCCGTTATAGACTTCGGGAGCAGCCTCTGATGCGAGAATGCAGACAGCGTCGTCAAGCGACCACCCGTAGGCCATGGCGTCTCCGGCAAGCCAGAGTTTGTTGATATCGGCTGAGGCAGAGTCGGTGCAGAGCAGAGCGGCACCGACTAACGAAACGAGAGTAGATTTTTTCATAAAAGTTGAGATTAGGTGATTAGATAATTATGATGGATTTATCTGGAGTGTCATTCGATTACAATCATGTCCCAGTATTCGAGCGCCGGAAGCGTGAAGTTGACTCGAGCGCCGCCGTCGGTGACTGAGAACTGAAGGTCTTCGGGTACACCGCCGTTGCGGTCGGGCGATGCGGTCCAGACGCGTGTGACGGGGCCGTCGATGGCTACGCTGACAGGAATGTTGCGCATTTTAAGGGGCGCGGGCCACGTGCCTTCAAGGTCGCGCCAGCTGACGTCTGGCGCATTGAGAAAGTTGAGAAGCGAGATGACATGCCGGTCACCGCTCTTGCGGCCATAGGTTGTCAGAGAGCCTTTGCGCGGAGGCCACGCGGCGATTTGGAGTGCGGGATGGCTCGTGGTCATGTTTACGGTGATTTCGTCGGATGTGTCCGAGCCACGCAGGAGGTTCTGATAAGCAGTCATGAAGTCATAATAGCGCACCATGGCATCTTTGAGCGTATCTGTCATGGCAAGCGGGGCCGCTGCGAAGTATTCGCGTGAGAGCATATGGTCGCCCAGTTCGAGATGGCTGCCTCCGAGGGCCATCATGACGGCGTCGGTCATGATCACGCCGGGCGTGTTCATCAGTCCGGTCTGTCGGCCTGCTTTGTCATAGTTCATATATGACGCAAAGACGGTCTTTACCTGACCGCGGCCGTGGCGATCATTGGCCGCGATTATGTCGCGCAGGTCGCTGAACTGCGACTCACCGGCCCATGTCTCGTTATAGCAGAAGTCGATGTCGCCAGAACCGGCGATGTCTTCATGTCCGAAACTGGCCACGGCGTTCATGATGAGTCTTTTTGAGGGATGACGTCGCTTCATGGCGTTGATGAAGCGACGGTAGGCTGTGGCGAGGTCCACGATTTCGCCGTCATAGTTGTAGACAACACCGCGCTGGCCAACCTGATCAATCTGATAGCCGTCAAATGGCAGTGTGCGGTAGACCTCATCGTTGCGGTTGCCGATATATTCGAGCCAACCCGGGTTGGCGGGATCTACGAAAAATATGTCGCTTTTCCAGCCGTCAGGCAGGTCGAAAACGTCCTTGTTCTTATGTTCGGGGTCGGTGAAAAGATACCACTCTTCTTTCACGCCGTCGGCCGCCGCATCGTCCAATGCGCCAAGGCAGAGATTATAGAAGATGGTCTTCATGCCGTGGCGGTGAGATGCGTCGATATAGCGGCGTATCACCTCCGTGTTGTTTGTACGCAAGGCTATATCCTTGTATTCGGCGAGAGGGTTCTCGGGTGTGCCTCCGAGAGGACGGTGGTGTTTCCAGTGCCAGTCCTGAAACTGCACGCCGTTGATGTGACAGCGGTTGAGATAGTCTATCTCGCTGTCGATTAGGCCCGGATGGAGCTTCGAGGCGTCGAATGTGGCTACAAAGCCATATCGGGGAAACATTTTCCAGTCGCTCGAGACATCGACGGCTATGGTCGCCAGCTGGCGTTTGTCGGGACCTGTGACTTCGGCGAGATAGCCCTGATAATCGGCTGTCGGGGGAAGCCATTTCCATGAACTGCCGCTGACCGGAACGGTGGCCACTATGTCGGCGCCGTGGCGATAGGTCACGCTCGACCCGCGTTTGAGCGGCTCGGAGGCGCTGAATCTGACAGTGTCGCCGGGAGCATAGAGCGCCTTGTCGGTTGACAGGCTCAGAGGTGTGGCGGCCAAAGCGGGAAATGCTCCGGCGGCGATTAATGCGGCAGTGATGAGATGGCTTTTCATGACTGAGAGTATGGTTGAAAGTGATAGTGAGGTGGCATGTCCGCGGCCACCGCGCGTTATGGGGTGGAGAGAGGAGAGCGTGACAGACGGTTGTGGCGGTGTCGCGGCGACCGCCTGTCATGCCGTTTGATGTTGATGGATTTTATTCGATGACAATCATTGTCCAGTAGTTGAGCGAGGGCACGGTGAAAGTCACAGTGTCACCGTTCTGTCTGAAGGCGAGTTCCTGCACGGCGCCGGCATGCTGGTCGGGTGAGGCTACCCAGATTTTTTTGACTGTTTTGGCGACTTTCAGGCTCAGAGGCAACTTGACGGCTATGGAGGGAGCACGCCGGGTACCCTCGAGGTCGCGCCAGCTGAGGTCTTCGACGTTGCGGAAGTTGAGCAGGCTGATGACCTGACGGGTGCCGACGTTGCGGCCATAGGCTGTCACGCCGCCCTTTTTGGGAGGCCAGGCGTTGAGGCTTATTTTCTTGGCGCCGTCGGTGCAGCTGATTTCAGGCTCGAACTCGTCTGATGTTGACGATCCGCGCAGGAGATTCTGATAGGCGGTCATGAAGTCATAGTAGCGTATCATGGCAGTCTTCAGTTCGGCATTCATTGCCAGAGGCGAGGCGGGGAAATATTCGCGCGAGAGCATATGGTCGCCAAGCTCGAGGTGGCTGCCACCGAGGGCCATCATTACGGCGTCGGTCAGTATGACGCCCGGGTTGTTCATCTCGCCGGTGGTACGGTCGGCCTTGTCATAGTTCATGTATGCGGCGAAGACGGTTTTGAGTTTGCCGCCGCTGTAGACGTCGTTGGCCTTGATAATGCGCTGGAGGTGAGAGAACTCAGACTCGTCGCCCCAGACTTCATTGTAGCAGAAGTCGACATTGCCGGTTCCGGCGATGTTCTGTGCTCCATAGCTCGAGACGGCGTTCATGATTAGACGTTTTGACGGGTGACGCTGTTTCATGGCGTTGATGAAGGTGGCATAGGCCTGGGGAAGGTTCACCTTCGTGCCGTCATAGCGGTAGCGGTCGCCGCGGTTGCCCAGCTGGTCAATCTGATATCCGTCAAAGTCGAAGTTGGCATAGACGTCGTCGTTGCGCTGTCCGATGTAGGCGAGCCACTCGCTGTTGGCCGGGTCGAGCAGATAGATGTTGCTTTTCCAGTTTGAGGGAAGGCCATGATAGTCCTTGTCGCCGTGGTGCGTATCCTTGAAGATATACCACTGCTCTTTCACGCCGTCGGACAAGGCGTCGTCGAGCGCGCCGAAACAGAGGTTGTAGAAGATTGACTTCATGCCGTAGGAGTGCTGCACGTCGATGTAGCGGCGTACCACGGAGGCGTTGATGTCGCGGTTGGCTATGTCCTTGTATTTCTCGGCGGGATTATCACGTGTGCCGCCCAGAGGCCAGTGGTGTTTGTTGTGCCAGTCCTGAAACTGCACGCCGTTGATGTGGCAGCGGTTGAGATATTCCATCTCGGCCTCGATGACGCCCGGTGTGAGCTTTGAGTCGTCAAAGGTAGCCACGAAGCCATAGCGCGGGAACATCGTCCAGTCGCTCGAAACGTCGACGGCTATTGTGGCATAAACGGTTTCGGTCTTGTCGTCGGTCAGACGGTAGATGTCGGCCATATAGCCGGTGAAGTCCTGCGAAGGGGGTGTCCAAGTCCAGCTGGTCGATGTCATGGGCTCTTCGGCAATGACATCAGCGCCCTGGCGGTAGCGCACTTTGGCGTCAGCCACGAGCTCGGAGGCCGTGAATCTCACGGTCTGGCCGGGGGCATAGACAGCTTTGTCGGTCGAGAGGTCGACCACAAGGTTTGATTTTACGGTGCGCACGTCCTCGACTCCTCCTTCACCGGGTTTGTCACCGCCATCGGGCGAGGGTGCGGGTGCGTCGGGGCCTGAATCGCCACATGCCAGCATAACTGCACTCATGGCGGCGATGAGAAGACTGTTCATCTTTTTGTCCATATAGAAATTGTCTGTGTTATATAAAGGTCAGAATCTGTGGGGAGAGTTGGAGAGGGGCCGCCGGCCTCTGTCGGTGCCGGCGGCCCCTCTCAGAGTTATCAAATCGTCAGTTTTTGGTGATGGTCACCTGGTCAAGCAGCTGATTGAGCGTGATGGTGTAGTTGCCGGCTTCGGTGATTTTCCACTTGCGGTCAACGTCACCGACAGCGACGGTCGTGTACATGTCCTTGAACCAGCTGTCGCTCTTGTCGATGTAGATGGCCGTCTGGGGCTGTCCGGTTGCCGGTGCGTTCTCCTCGGGAGCGAGGAACCATGCGCCGTTCCAGTCAGACTGTTTGTCGCAGGTGAACTTCAGCTCGCCGGCGTTGAGTTTACCGGTCCACGTGAAGATGTTTGCGTCAGAGGGGTCTACGGTCATCGGGGTGGCGTCGTCGATTGACCATCCGTTGGGAGTGGCGTCGCCCACGAGATACATCTCGGTGTAGGGAGTGAAGGGACGCATCATCATGCGCTCGGCGCCCGTGCGGATGTCAACGGCTATGCGGTAGACCTGGTTGGCTTCGTTGTCCTGGAGATACCACTTGTTATCGGGGTCAAAGCCCTTGATGAACTCCATCGACTGGTCGGTATAGGGGGCGTTGGCCTGAGTGGCCTTGTACATATTCTCCCATGAGCCGTTGGCCGTGCCGAACTTGAATTCGCCGCCCTGTCCGAAGAAGTAGGCAATCTTGAAGATGAACGGATCAAGCGGGTCGGGTGTCATGGCCACAAATCCCCAGTCTGTCATGCTGCCAACTAAGAAGAGCTCGCTGAAGGCGGGTTTGACGCCTTCCGACTGGCTGATAGATACGGTCATTGTGAGGATATTGGCGGTGATTGTGTAAATGTGGTTTTCGGGAATGTTGAACATCACGTCGGGCTGGCTGTCCGACTCACGATAAACGAGACCGCCTTCGCCGTTATTATTGTATGACGGCAGGTTTTCACCAAGATTAACAATAAACTTCAGGTCACCGGCGTTCAGGTTGCCGGTCCAGCTGAAGACGCCGTTGTCGGTGCGTTCCATTTCGATGGCATGTGAGGCGTCGGAGCCGTCGGGATTGGCTGAGCCGACGATATAGAGAGTCTGGGTCACAGGCTTGTAGGTCGTCACCGGAATGGTCATTGTGGCTGTCTGAGTGTAGTCGGGATAGTCGGCTACCATAGCAGTCACGCGTACCTCGAGGTCGAAGACTTCGCCGGGCGTGGCGCCGAGGTTGTCAATCAGGATTGAGTTGAGGGTCTCGACCGAAGGTTTCCACGTGTAGGTCTGCGTTACATTCTCCAGGGCGGTGTATGATGAGTTGAAGCCTGTGCCGGCCTGTGCCAGTTCGAGGGTGTATGAGATACGGTTGCCTGTGCCGTGGTTTGTGCCCGAGGTCCACTCGAAGGTCACGGCGTCAGAAGCGTGATAAGTCTCCTCGAGCGTCAGCTGCTCTGTCGAGGCGGTCAGAGCCAGCGGGGTATTGCCCAGGTCGAGCTCAGTGAAGTCGTTGTCGGTGCAGGCGCTGAGCATGAGTGCTGCGGCCACCGGAGCAAAATATCTGAGTTTCATGATTGAAATTTTCTGTTTTTGAGGGTTAATAGCCGGGATTCTGTGTCATCAGCGGGTTGGCGTCCATCTCGGTCTGAGGTATCGGGAAGAGCAGACGGTCGCGGGTGACGTTGGTCTTGCCGATTGAGCGGAGGAAGTCAATGGCATACTGGCCGTGGTTGATGCGTATCATGTCAAACCAACGGTGTGCCTCAAAGGCGAGTTCCATGCGGCGCTCGTGGATGATGGCTTCGCGCATGGCGTCTTTGGAGTTGAAGACGTCGGCTTTGATTGAGGGCAGACCGGCGCGTGAGCGCACCTCGTTGAGCGGTCCGGCGGCGTCCATGCCTCGTCCGAGTTCGTTGAGGGCTTCGGCCTCCATCAGCAGTACGTCGGCATAGCGGTAGACCACGAAGTTGGCCGGCGATGTGTTATACTCAGGCGAGACGGTCTTTGACACAAGGAATTTGCGCACGTTATAGCCGGTATTTGACCACGACGGTTTGTAGGGCGTGCCCTCATAGTCGGGACATCCCTCATAGAAGATGGTGATGGGTTTACGCAGGTCGCCTTCCTCATACTGGTCGACAAACTCCTGTGTGGGCTGGTTCCAGCCATAGGCGCCGGCCACGAGGTCAGAGTTGCGCGGGCCCATGAATGTCGACAGCCACGATGCCTGGGGAGTGTTGCCCCAGAAACTCTCGTCTGTGTCGCCGCTATACTGCACCTCGAAGATTGATTCGGGGCCGTTGTTGATGGTGGCGTCGAAGTTGTCGGCATAGGAGCAAGCCGAGAGGTTATAACCGTAGGAGGTGACTTCGTCGCAGAGATCAACCACATTCTGATAGAGCGATGGGTTGTCCTGGGCGAGCACAAGGTAAACCTTGGCGAGCATGGTCAGTGCGGCTTCCTTGCAGGCGCGGCCTACGTTTGACGAGTCATATTCCGACTTTGTGGGGAGAAGTTCGGCGGCTTCAGAGCAGTCTTTGATTATCAGGTCATAGGTCTCCTGAAGCGAAGCGCGGGCGATGGCCGTTGACGTGCCGGGGACATAGGGCTCTGTGCGCAGGGGCACACCGCCGTAGAGCTGTGCAAGGATGAAGTAGTAGTGGGCGCGCAGGAAGAGGGCCTCTCCACGGCGTGTGTCGAGCAGTTCCTGGCTTACGCCGTCAGCGTTGGCGATGGCCTGGAGGGCGTCGTTGCAGTGGCCGATGCCTACCCACGGCGAGCGCCACATATAGAGAGCCATGCCGTTGTCGCTCTGTGTGGTGAAGTTTGAGGCCTGGATGGTCTCGATGCCGTCGTCGCCGCCGCCTGCGCCTACCAGCGAGTTGCCGGCCACGATGTCGAGGGTCCACATACGCTGGTTATAGAGGTTTGACGACTGGAGGGTTATATAGCATGCGTTGGTCAGGGCGGTTACAGTTTCGGCCGTCACGTTGACATTGGTGTCGACGCGGTCAAACGGTGTTTTCTCGAGGAAGTCGCTGCACGACGTGAGCGTGAGCGCTGCCAGGGCGCCGGCTGCCAGAGTGTTTATTATCTTTTTCATGACTGTTTTTCAGGATTGATTAGAAGTTGAAAGAGAGACCGAAGTTGAAGGTGCGCGATGTGGGGAACGATGACCAGTCGATGCCGTCGATGCCCACCTCGGGGTCAAATCCTTTGTAGCCGGTGATGGTTGCCACGTTCTCACATGAGAACTGCACGCGTGCCTGCTCGATCGTCAGCTTGCGCAGCAGTGACTTCGGAAGGTTGTAAGCCAGAGTGATGTTTTTGAGGCGCAGATAAGATCCGTTTTCTACAAAGCGGTCGCTCAGGCGTGTGTTGTTGTTGGGGTCGCCGTAGACGGCGCGTGGCATTGTGTTTGATGTGCCTTCGCCGGTCCAGCGGTCAGCGGTTGTGGCCAGCTGGTTGTAGGCTGCGCCCATGCCTTCGAGAGAGATACGGGTTGCGTTGAAGATTTTGTTTCCGGCTACGCCCTGGAGATAGAACGACAGCTCGAAGCCTTTGTAGGTGAAGCGGTTGTTCATCGAGAAGAGCCATGAGGGATTGGGGTTGCCGATGACCGTGCGGTCTTCTTCGTTGATGACGCCGTCGTTGTTGAGGTCGCGGAAGCGGATGTCACCCGGCTCGGCGCCCACTTGGATGGCGTGGTTGGCCACCTCTTCGTTGTTCTGGAAGATACCGTCGGTAACATAGCCGTAGAAGACGTTGATGGGGTAGTCTTTGGCGCGCATCGAGACATTGGCGCCGGAGACGATTTCATTGACATACTGCGGCATGTCGCTGTTGAGGCTGACGATTTTGTTCTTATTGTAGGTGACCACGAGGTTGGTCTCCCATGTCAGTTCTCCGTCGAGGTTGATTGAGTTTGCGGTCAGTTCCCAACCGATGTTGCGGACCTTACCGGCGTTTGACATTGTTGTCGAGGTGTCTTCAAAGCCCGAGGTGATGGGCACGGAGGCTTTGACAAGCATGTCGTTGGTGTTCTTGATATAACCGTCGAGGCTGATGTTCAGGCGTGAGCGGAAGAGCGAGATGTCAACACCGGCGTTGAACTGCTCGATGTTCTCCCATCGGATGTCGGGGTTGGCGAGGGTCTGGGCCACCAGAGCCGACTGGTTGACTGATGTGAATCCGAAAGGATAAAGTTTAGTCTCGAGGGTGGGGAGGTAGCCGTAGTTGCTGACCGAAGCCTGCGAACCGGTTTTACCGTAACCCAGACGGAGTTTCAGGTCGTTGACGGCGCGGTCTTTGGGGAAGAATTCCTCGTTAGAGATACGCCACGCTGCGCTGACTGAGGGGAATGTACCCCAGCGGTGGTTTTTGCCGAAGCGGCTTGAGCCGTCGTGGCGAACGGTGGCTGTCAGCATGTAGCGGTTGTCATATGAGTAGTTGGCGCGGGCCATGATTGACATCAGTGCCCACTGGCTCTTGGTGCCGTGGATGCCATACATCTCCTCGCCGTTGTCCATCTGGTGGACATTGTCAAACAGGAATCCGTTCATCTGGGCGTTGAGATACTGATAGGTGTTCCATTGTGCTGACGTACCGGCCATCACGTTGACCATGTGTTTGCCGGCAAATGTCTTGTCAAACGTGAAATAGTTATCCCACAGATAAGTGAACGAGCGGTCTGAGCTCTCATAGTTAGAGCTGACGTCGACGGGGCTCGGTTTCCAGTTATATTTGGGTGAGAATGACTCGCCGAACCACCATTTAGCGTCGTAGCCGAAGGTCGAACGGAACTGAAGCCAGTCACAGAAGATAATATCTGCCGAGATGTTTGCCAGCAGATTGTAGCCTTCGGTCGACGAGCGATAGACGTCGTTGTTGCCCACCGGGTTGCGTATTGAACCATACCATTCGGCGTTGCCCGAGGGGCCGCTCCATGAGCCGTCTTCGTCATAGACGGGGAAGACAGGCAGGGCACGCATGGCGTCGAGCATGTTATAAGAACCCTGTTTCTTACGGTCGGTTGAGAAGAGGAGGTTGTTGGAGACTTTCAGCCATTTGGTCAGCTGAGCATCGTTGTTTGACTGGAAAGTGAAGCGGCGGTAGCCAACATGGTCGACGATGCCGCTCTGGTCGAGGAAGCCGGCCGAGAAGTAGTAGTGTGCTTTGTCTGAGCCGCCCGAGTAGCTGACGTTATAGTTCTGCATGACGCCTGTCTGAAGCATCTCGTCAACCCAGTTTGTCCCAGCACCGAGTTCCGACGGGTCAATCCATTCGGGGTTGACGCCGTGTCCGGCGTTGGTCATCATGTCGTTGTTGAGTGAGGCATATCCGGCTGCGTCGAGCAATTTCATCTTTTTGGCGGCGCTCTGTACGGCCACGTTGGCCGAGAACGAGAGTTTTGATGCGCCCTCTGCGCCGCGGCGTGTGGTAATCATGATCACACCGTTGGCGCCGCGCGAACCGTAGATGGCAGTGGCAGAGGCGTCTTTCAGCACATCGACGCGGTCGATGTCCTGCGGGTTGATTGAGTTGATGCCGAGGTCGGTGGGCACACCGTCAATTACGATAAGAGGGTCGCAGTTGTTAATTGAGCCGAGACCGCGCACTTTGATGTTCACGTTGTCGCCCGGTTTGGCGGCGTCGATAATCTGGACACCGGAAACCTTGCCCTGCATTGCCTGGCCGACAGATGCCACCGGAGCGTCCTTGATGTCCTTCGCACCGATTGAGCCGACGGCGCCGGTCAGGTCGGTCTTTTTCATCTGGCCGTAGCCGACAACCACAACTTCGTCGAGAAGTGCCGTGGCAGGCAGCATGACCACATTGATTGTCGAGCGGCCGTCAACCTGGACGGTTTTGGCCTCATAGCCGACATAAGAGAACTGGAGAATGCCCTGGGGATTGACACTCAGTGTGTAGTTGCCGTCAATGTCTGTGGCGGTACCTGCGCCCGTGCCTGGGGCGATGACGCTTGCACCGATCAGAGGTTCTCCCTCCGTGTCAGTGACACATCCGGTGACTGTGATGTTCTGGGCCGACAGCGTGACGGACGTCGTCATGACTGCCATGAAGGCCAGCAGAAATCGGATGAAGATAGAATGTCTGGATTTCTTCATGATGTGATTTATGGTGTAAATAAATAGTGATGTTGGTCGTTGAACGGTGTCTGACGTGTGAATCAGGTTTAAGGTAGGATGATGCAAATTTAGACATTAGCCCGAATTCCGCTCACTGTGGTTAGTCAAAAAGTAGTCTCAGTTAGGCGTGTGAGTCTAACCGATGCTGATAATCAATGTATTGTCAGACGGAGTGTGAGTTTGATTTGTAGCTGACTGATGGCTTCGCAGCCTCGTCAGAACCCTATTTTCATCACCTCGGTTTCGAGCATATCGCGGTCGCCGAGGGCCTTGTTGCGCACCTTTGTGCGGTAGTTGTAGATGGTCGTGACTGAATATCCCAGAAACTTTGCAATCTTGACGCTGTCCGTTATGTCGAGGCGTATCAGGGCAAAGATTCTCAGCTCAGTCGTGAGCGACCCTTCGGTCTTGGGGATTATGCGCCCTTCGGGCACAAGCAGTTTGTTGAAGTCGTCGATGAAGGTTGGGAAGAGGCGTAGGAAAGTCTCGTCAAAGTTGCGGTAGAATTCGTTGAGCTCTTTGCTGATGGCCTCATCATTTTGCAGCATTTCGGTGACTTCGGCGGTTTTGCCGGCGCTGAGGAGTCGACGGAGGCGTTTACGGTAGGAGTCGAAACGTCCTATCAGGTCGAGACTCTGGTCCATGTAGCGGCCTACATACTCGGTTTTGAGCGACGAGTTTTCGGCGATGGTCCGATTGGCCTGTTTCAGTT
>ENA-OYXU01000477-OYXU01000477.1-human-gut-metagenome-genome-assembly--contig:-NODE-477-length-15869-cov-5.395156_pt1 | contig 15869 bp, 6 predicted proteins | sample MGYA00243243_ERZ653435 | MGnify/ENA primary metagenome ERZ653435 (study PRJEB26926, sample SAMN06165113) | human gut metagenome | biome: ENVO:00009003; feature: ENVO:2100002; material: ENVO:00002003... | reverse complement strand
CCGATGAGACGGAGGTAGTAGTCGCTGCCGAGGCCTTTGTCGACGGGGATGAAACGTGTGCCGGCGCTGTCGACGGGAACATTCTCGCTGCATTTAAACACGGCTGTGCCCTCGTCAATCTCGTCAAACATGGCCACGTATATCATGTCGATGCCATGGTCAATGGCGTTGCGGAGCTGCTCCCAGAAGAAACGGCCGTTTTCGCGCGGAATGAATGTCGAGTAGGGTCCGTGCATGTTTGCCCACGAGAAACCGGGGAAAACGAGCGGAGCATAGTCGACGCCGTTGTCGCGGCACCAGCGGTCGTCTTTGGCGACATGGCCGCGGAAGCGTTTGTTGAAGCTGCGCAGGTTGTAGCGTCCGACAAACCACGGCATGACGACGTCACACTTTTTGATGAGGGCGTGGAGGCCGGGGTCGGAGTTGGTGTCCATGCGTAGCTCTCGCCAGAAGGCGGGTACGCCGAGGAGGACGGAGTAGCCTTTGGCCTTGAGTCCGTCGACGATGGCGTTTGCCTCGGTGAGTCCGTAACTGCGTCCGTCGTTGAAGCCTACGCCCCAGACGGCGACGAGTGGGTGACCGTTGTGCCACAGGTAGTTGGGGCATGCGGCACGGTCTTTGAGGTGATGGCGCGCCTCGACGGAGTCGATGTCGCTGAGTATTCGGTCCTGACCGCCGGCGCGCATGCCGCTGAGGTCGTACATGATGGCGATGGCGCGGTCATATTTCTCGGCGCAGGCGATGGCGTTGTCGAGGACGTGGTTGAAGTGGGTCAGGCCCGAGGGGTTGCTGATTTCGCCGACAAAGCGCTGCATGAAGACGCCGTCGAGGCCGTACTCCTGCATCCAGCGGAAGTGGGTGTCGGTGGTCGATGCGTCGTGTGAGCTGAACACATGAGCGGCGCTGCCGTCGGCCATGCGGAACTCGGTCGGGTAAGTCTGCGGGTACTCGGTGACGTCAGGCCAGAAGTCGACAGTCGCCGAGCCGGGGCGGAATCCGTCGCGACCGTTGTAATGATACCAGCCGCGTCCGGCGCCGTCATCGGGGGTGTCAAACCATCCCTGATAGCCGGCCATGACGAGACCGTGATAAGAGTCGTATTTGCCGGCTGCACCGGTGTCGCCGGCAGCCGCAGCCGTCAGCGACGAGAGTGTCATCGCTGAGGCTGTGAGTGTCGTAAGTATAAATCTGCTGATTTGTGAGGTCTGCATTTCGCTGATACGTGCAATCTTGATGTGTACTGGGTAATGGAAGAAGTTCGTGGATATTATAAGGCCGGGAGGGGGTATATCAGCGTTGTCAGATTTTTGCGGCCGACGGCGGAACGGCATCTTCGGCTACGCCCCAGTTTTTGTTGGCGCGGGGACCCATCTCGAGCTCGAGGACTCCGCCTTCGGCGATGTCTTTGTGGTCAAACCACGGCTGATTGAGTTCGCGGCCGTTGAGGCGTGCTGACTGGATGTATTTGTTTTCGGCGGATGCGTTGTGAGCTTTGATTTCAAATTTTTTGCCGTTGCCCAAGGTGACAGTGGCGTGCTCGAACATGGGCGAGCCGATGTTGTAGGTCGGGCTGCCGGGGGTGACGGGGTAGAAACCGAGCATGGAGAAGACCACGAACGATGACATGCCGCCGCCGTCTTCGTCGCCGGGGATGCCCATCAGGTCGTTGCGGAACCACTGGTTGAGGAGCATGCGCACGCGTTTCTGAGTCATCCACGGGCGTCCGGCGTAGTTATAGAGGTAGGGGATGTGGAGGCTGGGCTCGTTGGCCATCGAGAACTGGCCGACGTTGCCCGTGTGGTCGGGAAGTTTGGCGAAGAAAGCGTATTTGCTGCGGCCGAGGGGCTCGTTGAACATGCGGTCGAGCTCGTCGGCAAACTGTTTGCGGCCGCCCATGAGGCTGACGAGGTCAGCGACGTTGTGGGGCACGTCCCAGCGGTAGACCCAACCGTTGTTTTCGCCGTAGAACTCGCGTGAGCCCATGCCGCCGGGGAAGCTGTAGTCAAACGGCTCGATGAATTTGCCGTCTTTGTCCTTGGGATGGAAGAAGCGGGTCTCGGGATTGAATACGTTGCGGTAGTTGTATGATTTGCGCAGGTATTTGTCGGCGTCGTCTTTTTTGCCGAGGTAAGAGGCAATCTGTGACAGACACCAGTCGTCGTAGCTCGTGCCGAGTGTGACGGCGATGGGCTGGCGTTTCTCGAAGTGGTGCACTTCGTCGAGGGTTTCCTCCTCGTCCATGCCGATGGCGGGGATGTAGCCGTGTTCGTCCCAGAATTTGTTGAGATAGGCAGCGGGAACGTGTGACCACGGGGCGAGGGTCTTCTCTTCGATGCCTTTGCGGCAGGCGTCGTAGGCGAGCTCGACGTCGAAGTCGGTGAGGCCTTTGGCGCAGGCGTCGGCGATGGTGGCGACGCCGTGGTTAGAGTTCATGCGGCGCGAGTCGCCGTTGATTTCGGGGAATGTGGGCATCCAGAGGCTGTCCATCTGACAGGCCATGCGCAGGTATGAGCGTATGATGTTTGTCTCGGTCGACGGGTCGATGAGCAGACGCATGGGGTGTGCGGCGCGGTAGGTGTCCCAGATCCAGTCGTCGGTGTAGAAGGGGCTGCCCTCGTCGTCGTGAATCTGACCGTCGAAGGCGCTGAAGTATTTGCCGTCTTCGCTCAGGCAGATGGGGCGCTCGAAGACGCGGTAGAGCGAGGTGTAGAAGACTGTTTTCTCGTCGTCGCCTGCGCCGCCTTCGACAGCCATCGTGCCGAGAGCCTTGTTCCAGACGTCACGGCCTGTCGCGGCGACGGCCTGCAGGTCGTAGTCCTTGATTTCACGGCGCAGATTGGCCTGTGCCTGCTCGGGAGAGATGAGCGAGACGCCGTAGCGCACGTCGAGCTCGGGGGCGTTGTCGCCGTAATAGAGCACGACGCATGCGTCGCGTCCCTCGGCGTGGCAGCGTGTGGTGTCGGTTACGCCGTCAGCGAGGACCATTGTCTCAATCGGCTGCCGGGCGGTCTCGAGGTAGAGATAGATGCGTGTGCGGTCGTCGATTTTCTGATATCCTTTGACAGTGTTGCCGTCGACGGTCATCTCGCCGTCTTTGGAGTTGAGGATGAGGTAGCCGGGAGCATCGCCGTTCATCTTGAGCTTGTAAATGCCGCTCTGGTGTGAGGGGGCATACTCGACGTCGATGCCGGGCTCGTCGAGGGTTACGGAGTAGTAGTATGGTTTGATGACTTCTTGGTCGTAGCTGTAGCTGTGGACCGGAGCGAGGGCCTCGCGCGCTCCCTGATAGGGGGTGAGGTTGAAGGCTGATTTCTCGCGGTGGTTTGTGACCACGACGGGGAGGCCTTTGATGCGGTCGGCCGTATAGTCGGCGCGCTCGGGATATACGCGCAGCATGCTGTTGGGGAGATGTACGGTGGGGAATGTCGGGACGAGCAGGTGGCTGATGTTGCCCATGTAGGGGTTGACATAGTCGACCGGTGTCTTGGCGCTGTCGCCTGACATTGTGGCGCAGGCTGCACAGATGACGGCGGCGATGCCGGCTCCGAGGATGTGTCTGATGTGCTTCATGTGTCGGTGATTGGCAGATGTGTTGGTGATTTGGCGGTTATGAGGCAGGTGCGTTCTGTATGTTTTATTCGGCCGAGTCGATGCTTGTGAGTGCATAGACGTATGCGCCTATTGAGATGGCTTTTGAGGCGCCGAGCTTGGAGATGGCGATGCCTGTGCGTTTCATCGGGTCGTATGTGACGGTGTCCTCGCTGCCGAAGATTTTAATCTGGCGTGAGTCGCCGACGACAAATTTGGCGAACTCCATCTCGTCGTCGAGGTTGAAGATGCGCATCTGTACGCGCTGCACCTCGTCGCCCGAGAGTGTGCGGAGCGTCGAGCGCATCTCGGCCACGAGTGAGGGGAGGATGTATTTGGCAGCGCCTGTCAGACCGCCGCCGATGACGATGAGCGAGTCGGTTAGGGTGACGGCTGTGGCGAAGGCGTCGCCGGCGACTTGGCCGAAGAGGGCGAAGGCCTCGCGGGCGGCTTCGGGGTCGCCTTCTTTGACGCCTTCGGCCACGAGGAAGATGTCATAGGGTGTAAGGCCGTGGTCTGGATTGCCGGTTATGCGGCCGTACTCGCGGACGATAGAGCGTATGGCTGCGCCGTCTTCGGCGATGATGCCGGGCATGAGTTTGTTGGGCAGGCAGAATGTCTCGACGCAAGAGTTGTTGCCGAGGTTGAGGCGGCCGTTGATTACGGAGCCGATGCCGAGGCCTGTGCCGAAGGTGTAGCCGAGGAGGTTGGTGTAGGTGCGTGAGCCGCCGAGCTCGCGTATCTTGCGGTTGACCTCGGGGAGCATGCCGCCGGTGGCCTCGCCGAAGGCGAAGAGGTCGCCGTCGTTATTGATGTAGACGGGCAGACCGAATCTGCGGCTGAGGAACGGGCCGAGGGCGACGCCGTCGCGGAACGAAGGGAAGTTGGGCAGGTAACCGCCGATGATGCCGGCGCGATAGTCGGCCGGGCCGGGGAAGGCGAATGAGATGGCTACGGGTTTCTCGTCTAACTGAGCGATTACTTCCTCAAAGCCTTTGACCATGGTGTCCAAGCAGAGTTTGAGGTCGTGAGAGTTCGACGGGTATGTGATGGGGTCGACAATGAAGTCATATCCGCGCATGGCGCTGAACACGAAGTTTGTGCCGCCGGCGTCGAGTGTGATTACTATACGTCTGTCGTTTTTATACATGGCAGTGTGGGGGGCTTTAAATCGTTTAGGTATATTTTTGTATTGTTTTGTATCGTTTGTATAGTGTTGCATACAAATGTATAGTCTTGTATGCACTTGTATGCATTTGTATCAGTCACGCACTTTGACCTTGAGGGTGCGGCCGTCGTAGGTGACGGTTTTTGTGGCCGATTTGTTGTCCAAGCCGCAGGCGGTCGAGGGGTCGACGAGGGCGATGTCGAAACTGCGGGAGGCGGGCATGCCGTCAAAGGCGCCTTTGCGTGGGCCGATGGTGAGTGTGCCTTTTTTGTCGTCCCATTTGAGGTCGATGATGGTGAAGGCGCCCTGCTCGTAGTCATAGCCGTCACCGCTGTCTTCGTAGAGCGTGAACTGACCGTCGGCGCCGGGATAGACGCGTATCTGCAGGCGGTCCCACGGACGCTCCTGAGCGTACTGCACGTCGGGTCCGACGGGCACGATTGAGCCGGCGCGAACGTAGACGGGGATTATGTCGATGGGCGCGGTGGCTGTGATGTCTCGGCCGCCGGCGAGGGTCTTGCCTGACCAGAAGTCGACCCAGTCGGCGCCTGCGGGCAGGTAGACTTTGCGCGAGTCGGCGCGCTCTACAATCGGGGCGACGAGCATCGAGCGGCCGAAGATAAACTGGTCGTCGATGTCAAAGGTCTTTTTGTCGGTGTCGAAGTCGGCGAAGAGGGGGCGCATGAGGCTCTCGTCGCGCGAGGTGACGCCCCATGCTGCGCTGTAGATGTAGGGGAGCAGACGGTAGCGCAGGTTGATAGCCTTGGCCTGAGCGTCGTAAATCGGCTCGCCGGCGCGGCCGAACTGGAAGATTTCGCGCGGGCAGTTTGTGCCGTGCGAGCGCATCATGCCCGTGAAGGCGGCAAACTGCATCCAGCGTGTGTAGAGCTCGTGGTACTCTTTGTTAGCGAGGTTGCCGGGGAAGTTGTTGTTGACATAGAACGCGCCGATGTCGGAGTTCCAGTAGGGGATGCCCGAGAGGGTGAAGTTGAGGGCAGCGGGTATCTGGGCGCGGAAGACGTCCCATCCGGCGACGATGTCGCCTGACCAGCTGTGGGCGCCGTAGCGCTGCTGTCCGGCAAAGGCCGAGCGGGTGAGTATCATCACGCGTTTTGACGAGCACTCGGCGCGCTGGGCGTCATAGACGCCTCCGACAGTCACGAGCGGATAGGCGTTGCGGACTTGGCGGAATGTGCCACATGCGGTCATGTGGTCATAGTCAGAGGGGGAGACGGGTCCGTGCTCGGGCTCTGTGGCGTCTAACCACCAGCTGTCCATGCCGATGTCAAACATGTTCTTTTTGATATGTTTCCAGTATATCTCGCGCGCGAGGGGGCTGAACGGGTCGTAGGCGCGCACGCCTTTGTTCTGTGGGAATGTCTCGGAGGGCAGGAGCAGGCCGTTGGCGGCGAGTTCTTTGTGGGGGGCTGTCCACGGGCCGAACGAGGGCCATATCGACACCATCACGTGTGCGTTGAGGGCGTGGACTTCGTCAATCATGCGGCGCGGGTCGGGGAACTCGGGGTTGCGCCATTCGACGGCGTTCCAGTTTTCGAAGTCGGTGCCCCAGTACTGCCAGTCCTGCACGATGCCGTCGAGAGGTATGCCGAGCTCGCGGTAGCGTCGCACGACATCGACGAGCTGCTGCTGTGAGACATAGCGTTCGCGCGACTGGTTGAAACCGAATGTCCAGAGGGGATTCATCGGCGCGCGTCCGCTGAGTCCGCGCCAGAGGGCTATGCTGCGGTCGACGCCGCGGCCGTAAATGAGGTAATAGTCTATGAGGTCGCCGGCGTCGGAGGCGAGGGTCATGCCGTCGGCGTTGTCTTTGAAATTAGTCGCCGAGGTGTTGTCCCAGTAGAGCATATAGCCTTTTGACGAGTAGATGACGGGGATGGCAATCTCCATGTTGGCCTGCTCGAGATGCTGCTCCGAGCCGCGCTGGTTGAACAGGCCGTGGCGGTGCTGTCCGAGTCCGTAGATGTGCTCGCCGTCGGCGGGGAGGAAGGTCTGAGAGACGGCGTAAGTGGGGTTTCCGCCGTTGGGTATCGGGGTCATGGTGGCCGACGACTGACGCTCGGCGAGGATGGTGTTGTCTTTTTTGTCTGCGAAGGTTACTGTGGCTGTGGCCGGGTCAACTGTGATTTTTAATGCTTTTGTGGTGAGCGTGACTTTGCCGTCAGACTCTCTGACGCCGTATTTGACAGCCTGCGGCTCGGCGATGATGACGAATGACTCTTTGTCGAGGCGCGCGTCGGCCGAGGGGTATTTGATGACGCGGACGACCTCGGGGGCGTACAGCTCAAGTTCGACCGTTTTGTCTCCGGCGGGGATTGTGACGCCCGTCGGTGTCTTGGTCAGTGCGGCCGCCGGTGCTGCGCACAGGGTGAGTGATAATAATACGGCTGAAAGATATTTCATGGATCGGCTGATTTTAAGGGGCGTATAAGGAGCTAAAACAATCTTTTTAAAAATGATCTCCGGCATTTTCCATCTGAGCCCGCTCGGGTGTCAGATGGAAAATTTGCCTGAGATGCTCAAAACCTAACTTTATTTACCTAACTAAACCTTATATTTTCATTGTACCTTTCGGTGATATCTTAAGTTTTATGGAATAATCAGTGTTTTTTGACTTTGATTGTCTCGTTTTTATGCTGTTTTACGGGCTGTATCGTTCCATCCTCGTTGTAGTAGAGGGGGTCGATGCAGATAGAGCGGAGGTTGCCACGACCCGAGAGGTCCTGATTGTGATAGAGGGCATACCACTGACCTTTGAACTTGACAATCGAGCCGTGGCTTGTGTCGCAGCCTGTAGGCTCAAGGTAGACGCCTTTGTATTCCCACGGACCCATGGGGGTGGGAGCCATGGCGTAGTGGAGGCGGTTAGCGCCGCGTCCGTTCTCGACATGGTTGTCGGCGTATGAGAGATAGTACATGCCGTTGTGTTTGTGCACCCACGCAGCCTCGTGGAAGTCGGGCAGGCCGCCTTGGTCAACCAGAGGCATTGCGAGCTCTGTCATGTTGTCGGCGAGTGGAGCGGCCTGACATTTGCCTCCGCCACCGTAGTAGAGGAAGGCCTGACCGTCGTCATCGACGAAAACGCAGGGGTCAATCATGGCGAAACCGCCTACGCCGGCGATGGGCTCGTCAAGCACCTTGAAGTCTGATGCGGGCTTGTCTGAGACGGCGACGCCGACTTTCCAAGTCTGATTCCAGTCGCTGCCGCTCGGGTGGGGGAAATAGAAGTAGTATTTGCCGTTTTTGTAGGCGCAGTCGGGTGCCCACATGAATCCGCCCTCGGGACGTCCCCACTTGACCTGCTCTGAGCTGAGAATCTCGCCGTGGTCAGTCCATGTCTTGAGGTCGGCGGTGGAGAATACGTGATATTTGTCCATCAGGTCACAGCCGCGGGGCGGGTCGACATCGTGAGATGCATATATATAAAGACGTCCGTCGTCCCAGACATGGCCTGAGGGGTCGGCGGTGTATATATGGGTTACGAACGGATTCGGGCCGAGCTCTGTGGTTCTGCAACCGGCGAGAGCCAGACCGGCGAGCGCAAGAGCTGATATTATTAATGAACTTTTCATCGTGGTATTTGTTTAAGATGCTTGATTTTTCGAGTGCAAAATAACCGTGAGACGCTTAACCGCATCAAAAATTTGCGCTTAATAATCAATTAATCGGATGCAATTAACATTTTTCAACAAATAATATGTCTTTATATAAATTTAGTAGATGAGTTTTTTCATAATTTTGTAGTGATATAAAATCGCTTTGCCGGTATCTTTCGAGACCTAATGAAAAAATTATTTGCACTTATACTGCTCATCATAACCTTAAATTCCTCGGCCGCTGACGGACGCATGGATTACGGACTGCATTTTAACAGCCACAGTGTTGTCGCCACTGAGCGTACGCGGCTGAAAATCAGTCCTGAAAAGCCTATTAATTTTGACGACAGCCTCTTGCTGACTTTTGACCTCGCCGTGCGAGAGGAGCCGCAGTTCGGAGCGGTCATGATGCTGACCACCGACGCCGGCGCGCGTCTGCATTTTGTCTTTTCGTCGCCTGACAACGCCACTTATTATCCCGCTCTTTTGGTCAACAACAAGATTTCGGTGCTGTCGACCCCCATCCCCCACACCTATACGCCGGCCTCGGTCAGTGTGTCGCTTGATCAGGACAAGGAGCTCGTCAGATTGGTATATGCCGGTGACACGGTGTCGACACCGCTCAAGCTTAAGGACGCCAAGGGCATCGATATACTTTTCGGTCAGTTTGAGGACTTTGATGTGGCTCCGATAGATATCCGTAATATTTCCATCAGTCAGCGCGGACGCGAGACACACCGCTGGGAGCTTAAGAATCATAACGATTCGGTCTGCTATGACATGATTTCGTATGTGCCTGCGGTGGCAGATAATCCTCACTGGATACTCGACGACCACGTCGACTGGCAGGAGGTCTATTCGCTCAAGACCGACGAGCAGATACAGACAGCCTACAATCCGACAGACAATCTGTTCTACATCGTTTCGGACTCGAAGGTCGAGATAGTCAACCCGGTCGACGGCCGCACGACAACGGTCGATGTCAACGGAGGCTATCGTGCGATGAAATACAGCAATCACCTCTATTATGACCCTATAGGCAAAAAACTTATTTCTTATAATATAAAGCGGCGTGCCGTTTCGGTCTTTGATTTCGAGAGCGGCAGGTGGTCGCAGCCTCAGCCCGACAACACGGAGTCAACGTTTGCCAATCATGCTTTTGCGGTCAATGACTCTGTCGCCTATATGTTCGGCGGCTACGGTTACTATCATTACTCCAACAATCTTTTCCGTCTGAATCTCAATAACGGCAAATTTGACGAACTTACTCTCAAACCGCTGCCAGACCCCCGTTCGTCGGCGGCTGCGGCTTATGTCGACGGCAAGTTCTACATATTCGGCGGCAAAGGCAATGACTCGGGCCGTCAGGAGATGCCGGCGCGCTATTATTTTGACCTCTATGAGTATGACGCCAAGACGATGCAGGGCACTAAGCTCTGGGAGATAAGTCAGGACACGTTGGCTTATATGTTTATCCTCTCGCCTACAATGTATTACAATGACGCCGAGCGCTGTTTCTACGTGGCGTCGACCATGCACGACGGCTCTGTGCTGCGTGTGTCGTTGGACGAGCCGTTGGTCGAGCGCGTCTCGCTGCCGGTGCAGACCGATATGTCATATAAGGATTTTGTGTTTGATTTTTATCACAACACAAAGTTTGACCGTTTCTATCTGCTGATTGACAAGCGTCTGACCAACCTCTCGCATGATTTGACCATTTACTCGATTGACGGTCCGTTCATGCCTGACTATATCACGGGGCAGACACTGCCCGAGCGCAGTAGCCGGGCTTGGATATGGGTTGTGGCGGCGTTGGTTGTCATTGCGTTGGCCGGAGCTGCGGTTTATATGATTATACGCCGCAGACGCCGCGTGGTCTCAGCTGCCGGAGGTGCCGAGCATGCGGAGGCTGCTGCCGGTGACGGCAGTCCGTCACCGACATCGCCCGACGGCGGAGCTGATGAGGCTCAGGAGGGCGCGGATGACCTGTTTGCATCAGCCGAAGCCGCGTCGAAGACCAAATATTATGACCGCGGTCACGGAGCGATTTCGTTCCTCGGCGGCTTTAATGTCCGCGACAAGGAGGGCAATGATATAACCACGAGCTTCACCGCGCGCTCAAAGAATCTGCTTATCCTGCTGCTGCTTTACAGCGAGAAATATCGCAACGGTGTGCTTATCAGCCGTCTCGACGAGATTATCTGGGCTGACAAGGACGAGGAGTCGGCGCGCAACAACCGCAATGTCTATATGCGCAAGCTGCGTGTGCTTCTCGAAAAAATCGGCAACATCACCATCACTTTTGACAGCGGTTATTTCCGCATCAATCTCAACGATGTGTTCTTTGACTATCATGATGCCGTGCAGATGATAGAGCATATCAATTCGGGCACGAAGGTCGACGACGAGGTGCTCGACCGCACGCTCGAGCTGCAGCTCTTCGGGCCCCTGCTGCCTCACACGCAGTATGAATGGCTCGACCAGTTCAAGAGCGACTACTCGCGTCTGTCGATTTCGCTACTCAACAATCTGCTCAACCGCAAGATGGAGGATAACGAGGAGACGACGGCGTTCCGCATAGCCGAGACCATCATGCTGCATGATCCGATGAGCGAGGAGGCGCTGCGTGCTAAATGCGTCATACTCTGCCGCCGCAAGATGATGGGTATCGCCAAGGACGTCTATGATAATTTCTGCCGTGAGTATCAGAAGAATCTCGGCGAGGAATATCCTGTGAGCTTTGCCGATATCTGCAAGCCCGCTAATTAATCAGAAATCAGAGCGATATTAGACTAATAAGTGAGATAATAAAAATGCCGCGCATCCGTTGAAGGTGCGCGGCATTTTTATGAATGGTGGCGTGTGTGGCTTAGCGTTTGAAGACGAGGGCGGCGCCTTGGCCGGCTACCTCGACTGCATAGACGCCGCGGCCGAGGGCCGATGCGTCGACTGTGGCTGTTGCGTCAGCACTGACTGTGGTGGTGAGCACGAGCTGTCCGGCTGTCGTGAAGACGCGCACGTCGGCTTTGTCAGCGGCATTGGGGAGGGCGATGACGAAGTTGTCGCCGTCGACACGGATGTCTAATTTGCGTCCGCCGACGATGGCGTCATAGATGCCTGATTGATTTGAGAATACCTCGACTGCGCCCATGACGTTGTTTTTACGCTCGTTGCCGAGACGGTCGGTGGAGATGTCAAGGTCGCGTTTGAGTTTTTTGTCGTTGCCTTTGAGTTTGACGGCCTCTTCTTTAGATTTGAAGGGGAGGTATTTGTTGTCGACGAGGGCGTCTAAGCCTGCATAGTTGGCTTCGCCGTCGGCTTTCTTGGCGGGAGAGACATTGATGTATGAGTTGCGGTCAGCTCCGCCGAACTCGGTGAGTGTGCAAGAGTTCTGAGCGATGAATTTGCCGAGGATTGAGTAGTACATGCGGGTGTAGGCGACTTTGTCCGAGGCATATCCCTTGATGTGGAGGTCAGAGTACTCGTAGTTGTTGCCGCCGGTGTTGCCCTCGAGGATGGTGTTGACAAATGTGAGGCGCAGGTTGGGGCTGAATGTGTGGATGCCGCCGCAGTGCCATACACCGCTCTCAGAGTGGTTGCCGACGATTGTGCAGTTGTAGAACTTCATGTTCTGTGTCGTATTGAGGCCTTCGAGAAACCAGAGTACGCCGCCGACATTGTGTGCGACGTTGCCGTAGATGGTGGTGTTGACGAATGTGTAGGTGAAGTTGGGGTCGACGGTGTTCCATGACATGAGCACGCCGCTGTGCTCGCCTGCGCGGTTAAAGAGGATGTCGCAGTCTTTGACAGTGAATGATTTACCGTTCTGATGGCAGTATTTGACGTAGAAAGCGCCGCCTGAGTTAGACGAGTAGTTGTTGACGACTGTGCAGTTGTCGAGGGTGGTGACGGCGTTGCTGACATAGAGCACACCGCCGCGGGCGTCGCCTTTCTGGCTCTCGGTGGCGGCTGCCTCTGCCCGGTTGCCGTCGAAGAGGGTGTTTTTGATGTTGGTCGTGCCCTGTATGTGCTTGATGGCGCCGCCTGAGTAGGCGTAGTTGCCGGTGAACTCGCAGTCGGTGATGTTCATGTCGCCGTTGTTGACGAAGAGGGCGCCGTCAGCCTCGAAGAAGCATGATGTGCGGTTGTTTTTGAAGACGCAGTCGGTGACGTTGAGGTCGCCTTGGGTGAGTTTGATGACCGAGCCGCCCATGTAGGCGAAGCAGTTCTGGATGGTGAGGTTTTCCAAGGTGACATCTATGATTTTGCCTTCGCCGAGGCGGGCTTTGTTCTGACCGTCGATGACTGCGTTGTTCTCGCCTTTGATGGTCAGGTTATAGAATCCGTCGAGGTTGAGGTCTTCGTCGAGTCGGGTTGTGCCGTTGACGATGATTGTTGCGCCGTCCCATTTGATGGCTTTGATGGCGGCGTTGAGAGTGGCGAAAGCCTTGTCGGCGCTTGTGCCGTCGTTGGTGTCAGCGCCGGTGTCGCCGTTGACATAGGCTGTCATCAGTGTGCCTTCGACGGGCTCGTTGGGGTCGGGGACGGCGTTGCCGTTCTCGTCGAGGATGACGAGTTCGTCGACGCCTTCGCGGAGCTGATAGTAGAAGCTGACGGCGAAGTTATAGAGGGGATATTTTTTGCCGTAGATGACGTTGCCGTCTTCGTCCATGGGCTCGAAGTCGGGACGGAGTGTGTGGCCCTCTTTGTGCATGTAGACATAGTTGCCGCCGGCGTCTTTCTTGTCGAGGTCGATGTATTCGAGCACGCCTTCATAGGGGTCGCTGTCGCGGAGGTTGCCGTGGCCCTTGAGGTCGTTTTTGCCCGAGACGGGGGTATCGATGTAGGCTGTGGGGTCGCCGTAGGTGACGAAGACTTTGCCGGTGAGGGCGTTGTCAAAAGTCATGACTACGTCGTCGCCGTCGATGGTGATGGTCTTGATGTTCTGTTTGCCGGCGTTGCCGTAGCCGTTATGGTAGACGTTGAAGCCGTAGTTTTTGACCTTGGGGAGAGTCTTTGTGTCGAAGACGAGGGCACCCTCGGGGACGGTGAATTTGACGCGGATGGTCTTGCCGCCGTCCTCGCGTGTAATCTTCATGGGCTGGAGGCCGAGGAATTTCTCGCCGAGCACCTGAGTCTTGTAGTAGACTTTGGCGAGCATTTCGCCGAACCAGCGGTAGCCGTTGGCGTCGAGGTGTCCGCCGCGGTCGGTCATCGGGTAGACGGGACCTGCCATGATGATGTCGTCGTGGGTATTGGCGGCCTCAAGCTGTGCCATGCCGATGCCGAGCTCGTCGCGGACATACTGTGCGCCGGTCTGATATGTGATCCAGACGGGGGCTTTTGTCTGTCCGTAGGCTTCCATGATGTCATGCTGCATGTTTTCTTTGAGCTTGACCATGAGGTTGCGGTAGGTGCGTTTGTCGGTGGTGTTGTATTCGCCGGGTTTCAGACCGCAAGGCTCGCCTTTGACCGAGTAGTTGAACTCGCCCTGCATCCAGAAGATTGCGGGGCAGTTGAGCTGATAGTCGGTGCCGGCGACGGCTGTCTTGGCGTTAGTGAGTGTGCGCTGGAAGTCTTTGTAGTATGTGCGTGTCTCGCACTCTTTCGAGAGTTCCTCGACGGCGGCGCCGCTGACGCCGACAGATGATGCGAGGATTTTATGTGTGCCGTATTTGAGCTGCAGGTGGTTGACAGCGCCGAGCAGGGGGCACTCGGCTATTGCGCCGCCGTCTTTGGTGCCGTTGCCGCCGTCGTTCTGAAACTGTTTGGCGACGGTGCCGATGAGCGGATGCATGGCGGCTTCCCAGTCGTGGCCGTAGTTGTTCCAGATCTGGTTGCCGAGCATGAAGTTGCCGGGCACGTTTTCAGTCGACACGACGGGCCAAGACTGATGGCCCGTCGAGAGGCTTTGGCCATTGATGATGAAATGGTCGAGCTGCTCGGCCGAGGCTGTCAGCGAGAGGCCAGCGATGACTGCTCCGGCGAGGAATTTCGGGAAAAGTTTTTTCATACTTGATATGATTAGTTTTTAGTTATTGATGAATTGTCGGTATCAGGTCGGAGAAAGAAAAATTCTATACAAATGTATGCACTTGCATAGTTTTGTATAAATAGCATACAAATGTATACTCTTCCGCTTAAAAAGCGATTAACGGCCCGATTAACTTTGAGGCACAATCGTAAAAACGGTCAATTTTTTTGATTTTTGAGTGAGCCGGGGGCTATTTTGGGAATGTTTTGACTAACTTTACGTGTCAGCCGGATGAATCGGTCCGGCACATCTTTTTTCATCACTACCTTAATTTATAAGTAAATCATGTTTCTAAACCGTATTGTTTTCTGTCTGATGTGTGCGGCGGGGCTCACGGCGTTTGCCGCGACGTCTCTGCCGGGCAAGCGCAGCGAGTGGGACGGCTGCGAGCGCCGAGACTTTATCTTTGACAACCGTCAGGCGACTGTTGTCGTGCCGGACTCGGCGGCCGAGGGGCGTCCGTGGATATGGCGTCCGGCTTTTTTTGACGCCTTCGCCGAGATAGACCGCGAGATGCTGCGCGAGGGCTTCGCCATAGCCTATCTCAACTTTCAGGACGAGTATGCGTCGCCCGCGGCCCTCGCTGCAGGTGATCATTTCTATAAATATATGACCGACACCATCGGTCTGAGCCCCAAGGTCATAATGGAGGGTCTCAGCCGCGGCGGCTACTACAGCCTGCGCTTCGCCGAGGAGCATCCCGAGCGCGTGGCCTGCCTGATTTTAGACAATCCGCTGGTTGATGTCTATCAGATTAACCGCATGGGCAAGTCTGCCGTCTATAACAGCAACGAGGGGTGGAACAATTTCCTCAAAAACCATGGTCTTGAGGCGCCGGGCCCGGAGCGCGGCGACTTTAAGGACAATGCGGCTTTCCGGCTCGGCCGCATCGCTGACGCGGGTGTGCCTGTATTGGCCATGAGCGGCGGAGCCGACTCCATCGTGCCGTTTGAGAAGAATGTGGCCGTCGTGCGCGAAGTCTATCGCCGTCGCGGACGCGCGGTGCCTTTCCGCTCGATTGTGCGCCCCGGCGGCGCTCATCATCCTCACGGGCTGCCCAAGCCCGAGGCTGCGGTGGCTTATCTTAAGGCCTGTGCCGACGGATCGGTCAACGACAAGCGCCTCATCCGCGTGGCATGCATCGGCAACTCGGTGACCGAGGGCGTCGGGACGACCGACCCCGCCACACGCGCCTATCCGGCCGTGCTGCAGCGCATGCTCGGCGCGGGCTATGATGTGCGCAATTTCGGTCTGAGCTGCTCGACCGTGCTCAAAAAGGGCACTGACGCGGGTCGTCCGTTTGCGTATATCAATTCTGACAACTGCCGCCGCGCCAAGGAGTTTATGCCCGACGTGGTCATTATCAAACTGGGCGGCAATGACGGCAAACCCTGCAACTGGCAGTATGGCGACGAGTTTGAGGCAGATTATCAGGCGCTTATCGACGAGTTCAAGTATCTGCCGA
>ENA-OYXU01000475-OYXU01000475.1-human-gut-metagenome-genome-assembly--contig:-NODE-475-length-15966-cov-5.305072_pt1 | contig 15966 bp, 11 predicted proteins | sample MGYA00243243_ERZ653435 | MGnify/ENA primary metagenome ERZ653435 (study PRJEB26926, sample SAMN06165113) | human gut metagenome | biome: ENVO:00009003; feature: ENVO:2100002; material: ENVO:00002003... | reverse complement strand
CAGCGTAGTCTCGTGGGCTCGGAGATGTGTATAAGAGACAGCCTCTGAAAGCCGCCTCGACAACCTCATCGGGAGCGCCGACAAAAGTGACGACAGTGCGGTTTGTGGCTTCGCCCGGGTCAACGTCCAGCAGACTTATGCCTTCGACACTGCAGATGGCGTCTGTAATAGCCTTTATAACATTTTTATCACGTCCCTCGCTAAAATTGGGAACACATTCGATGATTGCTCTTTCCATATGCTGATGAAATTATTTTCCAGAGTTTAAGATTAACCGGACGACATTACCGACGCCGCTCTGCTGACAAAGTTACACAAAAATACACGTCATATCGGGAAAAAATGTTTATTTTTGCGTTACATATGTATTATTAGAATAATATGTATAACCAAAGCCCTGACATCATATGACACGTCACGACACGCTTATACCTTATATCGCCGATGCGATACGCGACAACTGGGACGGTCTCGCACTGACTGATTTCGACGGAAGTTCGTTTCAATACCGCGACGTAGGCCGCAAAATCGAAAAACTGCATATACTCTTCAAAGAGGCCGGACTCAAGCCCGGCGACAAAATAGCTATCTGCGGCAAAAACTGCGCCCAATGGGCCATCGCGCTCCTCGCGTCGCTGACTTACGGCACCGTAACAGTGCCTATCCTGCATGACTTCAAATCAGACACCATCCATCATCTTGTATGCCACAGCGAGGCAAAACTCTTCTTTACAGACTCATCGACATGGGAAAACCTTGACCCCGAATCAATGCCCGAATTGCGCGGCGTCATACTCATCAACGACTATTCATTGCTGCTGAGCCGCAGTAAACGTCTCAGCTCGGCGCGCGAACGACTCAACCGTCTTTTCGGCGAGAAATATCCCGAACGTTTCACAGCAAACGACATCAGATACCGTGAGCCTGACGCCGGCGACCTCGCCCTTATAAATTACACATCAGGGTCTACGGGCTACTCAAAGGGAGTCATGCTCACCTATGACAACCTGTGGTCAAACATACAGTATTCGATCGACGGTCTCGACTTCCTCAAGCCGGGTGACGGCATGATAAGCATGCTTCCGCTCGCCCACATGTTCGGTCTGACCGTCGAGTTGCTGCATCCGTTCGTCAAAGGATGTCAGATTTCATTCCTGACGCGCACACCTTCTCCGCGCATCATTCTCGACGCTTTCGCCAAGGTGCATCCCAAACTTGTGGTCACAGTGCCGTTAGTCATCGAGAAAATCATTCGCACCCGCGTCTTCCCACTGCTTGACAAGCCGTTGATGAAAGTGCTGCTGCATCTGCCCTTCGTCGACGACCACTTGCTCAACAAAATCAAGGAAAAACTCACCGAAACGTTCGGCGGCAACCTGCAGGAAATCATCATAGGCGGCGCAGGTCTCAACAAAGACGTCGAAACATTCCTCAGACGTATCAAGTTCCCCTACACAGTCGGCTACGGCATGACCGAGTGCGGACCGTTAGTGGCATATGCGCCGTGGGATGTGCAGCGCCCCGGCTCGTGTGGACGCATCGTTGACCGCATGGAAGCACGCATTGACTCGCCCGACCAGCTGACACAGCCCGGCATTCTCTGGGTCAGAGGCCGCAACGTAATGAAAGGCTATTTCAAAAACGCCGATGCCACAAATGCAGCCTTTAAAGACGGATGGATGAACACCGGCGATATATGCCAGACAGACGCCGACGGATTTATCTATATTCGCGGACGTGACAAAAACATGATACTCGGCCCGTCGGGTCAGAACATCTATCCCGAGGAAATCGAGCAGAAACTTAATACGCTGCCTTATGTCGCCGAGTCGATTGTCGTTGACCGCGACAACAAATTAGTGGCGCTCATACATCCCGACCTCGAGAATGTAAGGCGTCAGAACATCGACGACGCACAGTTAGACGAAATAATGCGCCAAAACCTCACGACGCTCAATGCCGAGTTGCCTGCCTACAGCCGGGTGGCAGATTTCAAAATCTTCCAAGAAGAATTTGAAAAGACCCCAAAACGCTCAATCAAACGATTTCTATATCAGCATTGAGTGTAACAACTCATCCGACCATTATCACACAAATGACAGAAAACAAAGAATTTATCATACGATTACGCGACAAAGTGCTCGCCGGCGATCAGGTCGACACAGACGAGGCTTACCGCCTCGCCTCGCTGCTGCCCGAGCACTCGGCGCTTATACGCAAGGCAGCTGCCGAAATCACTGCCAAATTATGCGAGCCGGTCTTCGACTCGTGTTCGATAGTCAACGCACGCTCCGGCCTCTGCGGCGAGGACTGCAAATGGTGCGCCCAGTCGGCACACCACACGACCTCATGCGAGACTTACGACATGATTGACCGCGACGAGTGTATGGCCACGGCACATCACAATGATGCCTGCGGCATACACCGTTTCTCGATGGTCGCCAGCGGCCGCTCGGTCAAGGGACGTGCGCTCGACAGCATCTGCGAGATGCTCACCCGCGTACGCAAAGAGACCCGCATGGAGACTTGCGCCTCACTCGGATTAATAGGTGACGAGGAGATGGCACGTCTCAAAGAAGCCGGCGTCAGCCGCTATCACTGCAACTTAGAGACAGCGCCCTCACACTTCGTCAAGCTCTGCACCACTCACACCATCGACGACAAAATGGCCACAATCGCCGCCGCACACCGCGCGGGAATGGAAGTATGCTCCGGCGGCATCATCGGCATGGGCGAGACGATGGAGCAGCGCGCCGAGTTCGCACTCAAACTGCGCGAGGCACAGCCCGTATCGATACCCGTCAACATACTATCGCCCATCCCCGGCACTCCGCTCGAGCACGAGGCGCCCATAACAGAGGACGAAATTGTCGACACGGTCGCGCTGTTCCGTTTCATTCATCCGACAGTGCAGTTGCGCTTTGCCGGCGGACGCCGCCGCATGTCGCGCAATTCTCAGCTTGACGCAATGCGTATCGGCATCAACGGCGGCATCGTCGGAGACCTGCTGACGACAATAGGCTCGACCGTGGCCGACGACCGACGTCTCGCCGAAGAGGCCGGATACAAATTTTGAACCTACACAGGCATGGAAACAGTCACAAACGCCCTGCGCAAACTCGTCTCACAGTTAGATGACGTCAAACACCGCCGCCGCACAGGCCTGTTTATGGCCGAGGGCGACAAATGTGTCGCCGACACGGCCGGCAACTTCGTGTGCCGCTACCTGATAGCCCGCAAAGACTGGTTTAACTCATCGGCAGCAGTCACGGCCAAAGTTTCGGCCGAAATGTGTGTCGAAGCCACGGCGGCCGACATGGAGCGCATGAGCCGTCTGACGACACCGCCCCGAGTCATTGCCGTCTACGAAATCCCGGAGCGTCAGCCCGATTTTGCGGCAATGGCACAGTGTCTTATCGTGGCCTTGGACGCAGTGCGCGACCCGGGCAATCTCGGCACCATCATCCGTCTCTGCGACTGGATGGGAGTCGAAGACATACTTGCGTCGTCAGACTGCGCCGACCTGTGGTCGCCCAAGGTCATACAAGCCACTATGGGCGCCGTGTCGCGTGTCAGGGTGCATTACTGCGACCTCGCGGCGACGCTGTGCGACTGGCCGACGCCGGTCCGGGGCACATTTCTTGACGGCGAGAATATCTACAGCGCACCATTGGGAGCAGCCGGCGTCGTAGTCTTCGGCAACGAAGGACGCGGCATATCCGATGCCGTCGGCGCGACTGTCAGCCAACGTCTGCTGATACCGTCATTTCCACCCGGCCGCAAGACCTCCGAATCACTCAATGTGGCCACGGCGGCCGCAATAACACTCGCGGAATTCCGCAGCCGACAGCTGCGTTCACGCAATTGACCGACTCGAAACGACTATGGCAAAAAAACAGATAAAAAGCATGTGGTTTTGCTCGGAGTGCGGCGCCGACTCACCCAAGTGGGAGGGACGCTGTCCGGCCTGCGGAGCATGGAACTCGATGGTCGAGGAGAAAGTTACTCCGTCCTCAGGTCCGTCACGCTCGCCGTCGCCCGTCGCCCGTCAGCGTCGCCAACCGGCTCAGTCTGTCAACGACATACAGCCGCTCGACACGCCGCGCATACTGATGCCGTCGGCCGAGCTCAACCGAGTGCTCGGAGGCGGTCTCGTGGCCGGCTCACTCGTGCTGCTTGGCGGCGAGCCGGGCATAGGCAAATCTACGCTTGTCTTGCAAAACCTGCTGTCAATCAAATCAAAAACAATTTTATATGCCTCGGGCGAGGAAAGCGCCACCCAGCTCAAACTACGCGCCGACCGCATAGGCCGCGGCAGCGACAACTGCTTTATCGTCTGCGAGACATCGCTCGAAAACATCTTCGCACACATCGAGGAAATCAATCCGGGCATCGTCGTCGTCGACTCTATACAGACCATCGCGTCAGACGCCTTGGAGTCAGCTGCCGGCAGCGTCAGTCAGGTGCGCGAATGTGCAGCACGACTGTTAGCTTATGCCAAAGAAACAGGCGTGCCGGTGCTGCTTATCGGCCACATCACCAAAGACGGCTCGCTGGCCGGACCGAAGGTGTTAGAGCACATCGTCGACGCCGTGCTGCAGTTTGAGGGCGACAGTCAGTATCTCTACCGCATACTGCGTGCGGTCAAAAATCGTTTCGGCAGCACGTCTGAGCTCGGCATCTACGAGATGGGACGCCGCGGACTGCGCGAGGTCGCCAACCCGTCGGAAATGCTCATGTCACACAGCGGAGAGGAGCTGTCAGGCGTATCGGCCGGAGTCACAATCGAGGGTCTGAGACCATTTATCATCGAGGTGCAGGCGCTTGTCAGCACTGCCGCTTACGGCACTCCGCAGCGCTCGGTGACCGGCTTTGACGGCCGCAGACTCAATATGCTTTTAGCCGTCTTGGAGAAGCGCGTAGGCTTCAAACTTGCACAGAAAGACGTATTCCTGAATATCGCCGGCGGACTCAAGGTCAATGACCCGGCGCTCGACCTCGCCGTCATCTGCGCCATCCTCTCGAGCAACGTCGACATGGCCATCGGGCGCGGCCGGTGTATGGCCGGCGAAGTAGGTCTAACGGGCGAGATTCGCCCTGTCACACATATCAGCCGACGCATATCGGAGGCCGCACGACTCGGCATGACCGACATACTCGTGCCCCGAGGAAGCCTCAAGGGCGCCGAGCCGGTGCCCGACGGCATCAACGTGCATGAAGTCGGCAAAGTAGAGGAAGCATTCCGCACATTATTCGCATAATCGGTTAACCTTATAGATATACTCCAATCATGATACATTACATCAGCACAGACCATCTCTCGATAGACCGCGTCGAGGAAATAATCACAAAGGGTTACAAACTCGCTCTGAGCGACGAGGCGGTAAGACTCATCGAGCGTTGCCGCAATTTCCTTGACGAGAAGATGAAAACCTGCAAATCGCCGATTTACGGCATCACCACCGGCTTCGGCTCGCTCTGCAACATCTCTATCGGAGCCGACGACCTGTCACAGTTGCAAAAGAATCTCGTGATGTCACACGCATGCGGCTGCGGCGACGAAGTCTCACCTGAAATCGTCAAAATCATGCTACTGACCAAGGTGATGTCGCTGTCGTTCGGCAACTCGGGCGTGCAGCTTCAGACCGTCAGACGTCTTATCGACTTCTTTAACAATGACATACTGCCCGTCGTCTACCGGCAGGGCTCACTCGGTGCCTCGGGAGACCTCGCGCCGTTGGCAAATCTCTGCCTGCCGCTGCTCGGATTGGGCGAAGTGAACTACAAGGGCCGTCGCCGCCCGTCGGCCGAAGTACTCGAGGAAATGGGCTGGGAGCCAATCATTCTGCAGTCAAAAGAAGGCCTCGCGCTACTCAACGGCACACAGTTCATGTCGTCGCACGCCGTGGCCGCCATCATCAAATCACGCCGTCTGAGCCGATTAGCCGACAAAATCGGCGCTATGTCGCTTGACGCCTATGACGGTCGCATCGAGCCCTTCGGCGACGAAGTCAACGCCGTCCGTCCCCATCCCGGGCAGCTGGCCACGGCACGCGCCATACGCGGCTGGCTACAGGGTAGCGAACTGATAGCTCGACCCAAAATGCATGTGCAGGACCCCTACTCTTTCCGCTGCATGCCTCAGGTCCACGGCGCTGTCAAAGACGCCCTCGCCTATGTCGGCTCTGTCATTGAGACCGAAATCAACTCGCCGACCGACAACCCGACGATTTTCCCCGACGAGGACATCATCGTCTCAGCCGGAAACTTCCACGGCGAGCCTATCGCCATACCCATGGATTATTTGGCCGTGGCCATGGCCGAACTGGCTTCGATATCAGAACGTCGCATCTACAAGCTCATCTCGGGCACCCGCGGCCTGCCGTCGTTCCTCGTGGCCAAACCGGGCCTCAACAGCGGCTTCATGATTCCGCAGTACGCCGCCGCCTCTATAGTCAACGACTCCAAGGCCATATGCTGGCCGACGAGCTGCGACACCATTCCCTCGTCGCAGGGTCAGGAAGACCATGTGTCTATGGGCGCCAACTCGGCCACAAAACTTTGCCGCATAGTCGACAACACCGAGCGCGTCCTCGCCATCGAGCTTATCAACGCCGCTCAGGCTTTAGACATGCGGCGTCCGCTCAAATCGTCGCCGGCGCTTGAGCAGTGGCATGACGACTTCCGCTGTCATGTGCCGTTTGTCGACAAAGACACCGTAATGTCACCGCTCATCAAGGCTTCGGTCGAATTTCTCCAAAAACAGCAGTAATACATGTTAATCAAAAACATATCCACACTCGTCGGCATCGACCCGCAGGGACGCGAACGTCTGCGCGGCGCCGAAATATCGCAAATAGGCGCTATTGACAACGCATGGCTCCGCGTCATCGACGGACGCTTTGACTCGTGGGGCCGGATGGACGCTATGCCCGAGCCTACGCCCGGCGAGGAGACAGTTGACGCCTGCGGAGGCCTTGTCATGCCGACCTACTGCGACTCCCACACCCACATTGTCTATGCAGGCAGCCGCGAGCAGGAGTTCATCGACAAAATCCGCGGTCTCAGCTACGAGGAGATAGCCCGTCGCGGCGGAGGAATTCTCAACTCGGCCGACTTGCTTCACCTTACGCCCGAGGATGAGCTCTACGCCGCCTCAAAACGCCGCGCCGACGAAATAATGGCCAAAGGCACCGGCTGTGTCGAAATCAAGAGCGGCTACGGTCTGACGACCGCCGACGAACTCAAGATGCTGCGCGTGATAGCACGCATAGCCGAGTCGTCGCCGATGACCGTCAGAGCCACGTTTTTGGGCGCTCACGCCGTCGGACGCGCCTACACGGGACGTCAGGGCGACTATGTCGACCTTATCTGCCGCGAGATGCTGCCGGCTGTCGCGTCCGAGGGTCTGGCCGATTTTGTCGACGTGTTCTGCGACGCGGGATTCTTCACGGTCGAGGAGACCGACCGCATACTGACTGCCGCCGCACGCTACGGCATGCGCCCCAAGATTCACGCAAACGAGCTCGCAGCGTCAGGCGGCGTACAGATTGGGGTGCGTCACGGCGCTCTGTCGGTCGACCACCTCGAGCGTGCCGGTGAGGAGGAGATTGCTCTGCTCGCAACGTCAGATACTGTTGCGACGATGCTGCCCGGCGCATCGTTCTTCCTCAATATGCCTTACGGGCAGGCTCGCCGCGCCATAGAGTCAGGAGCAACACTGACCCTCGCCTCGGACTATAACCCCGGCTCGTCGCCATCGGGCGATATGCGCATGGTCGTCGCGCTCGGCTGCATCAAGATGCGCCTGACACCGGCCGAGGCCTTCAACGCTGCGACCATCAACGGCGCCGCCGCCATGGATCTCGGCAAGGAGCACGGCTCCATAGCTCCCGGCAAGAAGGCTGACTTTATCATCACGCGCCCCGGCGTGTCGCTTGACTTCATCCCCTATGCCTATACAACACCCTACATCGACTCGGTCTATATCAGCGGCAAGCGTGTCGCCGGGGAATGAGTCGCTCGAACGAATTTTGAATTTATACGTTATAAATATTAATATGAAAAAGCATTTTAAACTTACAGCTTTAACTCTCGCGCTGCTTGCGGCGTCGACTGTCGCCGCATCGGCCGCAGACCCTTACAAAGTGCGCGTTCCGCTCTCTGAGGATGAGAACGGCGCAATGATATATATCCTCAATTTTGACTCAGGCGAGAAAATAGACTCGACTATCGTGGCTGACAAAGTGGCCCTATTCAAAGGCGAGATTGACGAGCCGGTTGTCGGACGTCTGATACTCGACGGTCAGCGTGCCGGCGACTTTATCCTCGAACCGGGGTCGATAGTCGTCGACCCGCGCAAGGGCATAACTTTCGGTAGCATGCTCAACGACCGTCTGCGCGAACTCAATGACTCCGCACAGGCTATCTCCAAACGTTTCGCCGCTGCCACAACAGACCAAGAGAAAGAAAAAATATATAATGAATACATGGCGTACAGCAATGCCGTCATGAATGAGAACTTGGATAACCCTATCGGTTATTATCTCTTTGTTAATCAGGCTTCGTCGATGTCACCCGAAGAATTCAACAGATTCATCGCCGAACATCCGTCACTTGCCTCTTACAAACGCATCGCCAAAATCAAGGAATCGCACAGCCGCAAACTCGCCACGGCGCCCGGCAATAAATTCACTGACTTCGAAATCACATACAACGGCGAGACAAAACGCCTGAGTGACTATGTCGGCAAGGGCAAGTATGTGCTCGTAGACTATTGGGCAAGCTGGTGCGGCCCCTGCATCCGTCAGGTGCCGGTGCTCAAGGAGTTGCTCCACGAATATGGCGACAAAGGTCTCGAGGTGCTCGGTGTAGCCGTCTGGGACGAGCCGGCAAACACCTACAAGGCCATTGAGAGCCATCAGATACCGTGGCCATGTATCGTCAACGCACAGACCATCCCGACCGACCTTTACGGCATCAACGGCATACCCTGCATCATCCTCTACGGACCTGACGGCACAATCCTCAGCCGCGACAAACAGGGCGACGAGCTTAAAGCCGACGTCAAAGCCGCCTTCGAAGGCACCCTCAAATACTAAAATCAGACTCCGTCAACTATCAGGCCGGCCTCTACATCGGAGACCGGCCATTTTTTCATCCTTAACGCAATGACATTCAGCCGATTTTAACAATTTGCTCTTTCGAAAGAAAGATTTTTCCCAAAAATTGCTCTTTAGAAAGAAAGATTTTACCATGAAATTGTTCTTTCTAAAGAAAGATTTTTGTAACTTTGCGAAAACGAGCAAGATATGGAACGAATTTTTGAAATTTCCAACCGTTTAGTCAACAAAGTCGAAACTAAACATTATCGTTATCTATATCATGAAATTGATTGGGATGACAATTTAATCATGCTTAAAGGTGCACGCGGTGTCGGAAAAACGACAATGATGTGCCAACGCTGCAAATCAACTGACGGCAAAGGTTTATATGCTTCGCTCGACCAACTATGGTTTAACGACCATACTATAATAGAGCTCGTCGACTATCATTATAAACACGGCGGTACACATTTGTTCTTGGATGAAGTCCACTTATATCCGCGCGACAACTGGCAGCAGGAACTGAAAAATATACATGACAGTTATCCTGATTATAAAGTTGTATTTACCGGCTCATCTTTGCTGCATCTAAACAGCAAAGTTGCCGATTTATCACGCCGCATCGCAATTTACGATTTAAGAGGCCTGTCATTTCGAGAATATCTTTCATTCCGAGAAATTGCAGATTTCATACCTTTGACAATCAATGACGTATTGATGAGCCATACTGCGATAGCTCCCAAAATCGCATCGTCTATTAGAGTTAACGGAGAATTCAACGAGTATCTCAACCGAGGTTACTATCCATTTTTTCTGAACACTTCTGATTTTACATATTCGCAGCGAGTTGAGCGCATCGTCCAATCAGTCATCGACTTAGACATTCCTGCAGTCTCAAATATTGAATACGAAACACAACTTAAGCTCAAGAAACTTTTAGTCATACTTGCAGAACAAGTACCGTTTGTTCCCAATATGACAAAACTTAGTAAAGATGTCGGAGTAACGCGCAATCAGCTCATGAAACTATTTCAACTGCTTTGCGACGGAGCCATTTTAAGAACCTTGCATAATCCTGCATCACAGCCCAAAGCTGCAACCAAACCCGAGAAAATACTTTTCGATAATCCGTCAGTTATGCAGGCTCTCGGAGCATTTCATCATATCGGTACGGTCAGAGAAAGTTTCATCGCCTCGATGCTGAGCAAAATAGGTTATGTATACAGCGCTCCGGAGGGTGACTTTCTGCTTGACAGAAAATATACATTTGAAGTCGGCGGTAAGGGAAAAGGATTCTCCCAAATAGCAAACAAGCCTGACAGCTATGTCATTGCAGACGACATAGAGACAGGCTTCGGAAACAAAATACCTTTGTGGCTTTTCGGATTTCTTTATTAAATCACATTCCTCACTGGTGGCGGCGGGATTTTTTGAGGACGGCGTGGATGGCGGGGGGAGCGGTGAAGGCGGCGATGAGTGCTCCGCCCCAGTCGGCGGCGATGTCGAAGATGTCGCCGGTGCGGCCGAGACCCATTGCCGACTGCAGTATCTCGCTGAGGACGCCGAATGCCATGACCGAGAGCGTGATAATGGCCATAGTTCTAAAAGTAAGGCAGTTGCGCGACATATCTGCTCGCTGCAAGTCAAAGGCAACGGCCGCGACGATGCCTCCCATCATAATGGCGTGGATGAGTTTGTCAAGATGAGGTATAGACATGTCCATGCTGTCGCCGACAGGGTCGGGAAAGAATATAGCATAGCACACCACAGCCATCACGATAATTGTCGGCCACCAGCATTTCAGAAATTTCGCAATATTTAAAACCATATTTTTATAACAAGCAACTTAGTCGACTGTTTCGCCGACGTAGTCGCGCTGACGCGGCGGAGCGGCGGGAGTTTTCGGCTTCTTCTTGCCACGTTTGCGTTTATGTTTTTTGACCGAATCGGCAACGACACTGTCACGCTTGACTGCCAAGGGACGCTCTCCAATGGCTCGCAGCAGGGAATCTGTGGCGAGAACTTCGTTAGCAGCACGGCGTTCTGAACACCCGCGCCACGCCAAAGCCGAGCCGATGAGCGCGACCGAAAATATGAGCATGACGATGGCGAGAATCTCGCGGCGTGTGAGTCGTTTATTATTCATTACGACGCAAAGTTACGTCAAACGCCGCAAATATCAGAGCAATTTCGATATCATTATGGCGGCAATGAGCAGCGGAGCTATCCAGCGCACGATAAAAGTGACGAGGCCTGTGGCCCGAGAACGGAGCGTACCGTCGTTGCTGAGTTGCGATGGCAGGAGAGTGCGCGGCGCAAACCATCCGACATAAATGCAGATGCCCATCGAAATCAGCGGCAGCATCAGATTTGTAGTCGTCGAGTCGAGGAAATCAAATATTGTCTTGCCGGCAATCTTCAGCTCTGACAACGACCCGAACGAGAGCGAGCTGCAGGTGCTGAGCAAGAATAGCGGCAGCATCACGGTCAGACACGCTTTAAGACGCGACATTCGGAAGTGGTCTTGCATATAGGCAATCGAAACCTCGGCAAGCGACACCGTCGATGTGACGGCAGCGAGCAGAAGCAGCAGGAAGAAGAGCGACGACCAAAGCTGCGAGAGCGGTAGCTTGGCGAACACCTCGGGTAAGGTGACAAAGACGAGGGTAGCACCCTCCAAAGGCTTGTCGTCAAGGCCGAAGGTCGTGATAGCCGGGAAAATGATAAAACCCATCATGATGGCCACGACCATGTCGAGCATAGACACTATCATGGCCGTGCGCGGGAGCTTTGTCTCGCGTGGGAAGTAGGCGGCATAGGTTATGAGTATGCCCATGCCTAATGAGAGCGAAAAGAACGCCTGCCCTAAGGCGTTAATGACGGTCGTTGCGTCGATTTTGGAGAAATCGGGCGAGAGGAAAAACTCGAGTCCGCGCGAAGCACCCGGCAAGCTAAGAGTGACGCAGCAAAGCGTAACAAGAAGCACGAAAAAGAGCGGCATCATCACGTTTGAGAGACGCTCGATGCCCTTGCGCACGCCGCCGAGAAGCACGCAGATATTGACCGCTATAATGATGAACGTGGCGACAAGCGGGCGCAGGTCGCTGCAAATATACTCGTCCATGCGCGAAGCGAAGACAGCGTCGGCCTCGGCTAAGGCGCCCGCCTGCTCGATGGCTGCACCCGGGTTATAGAGAGCGCCCGTAATCGAGTACCACAGATACTCGGCCGTCCATCCGGCCACAACCATATAGTAGCTCAGAATCAGATAGGAAGCGAGGATGGCAAAGGCGCCGACAATCCACCATTTGCTCTTGGGCGTCAGGTGCTGAAACGCCGAGACAGAGTCTCCGCGACCGGCGCGTCCGAGCGAAAACTCGGCGAGCATCACCGGTATGCCGAGCAAAAACACACAACCGATATAAATAAGTAGGAAAGCTGCACCTCCGTTAGTCTGCGTTTCGGCGGGAAAACGCCATACGTTGCCCAAGCCGATGGCCGAGCCGACAGTGGCCGCAATCAGGCCTATTTTAGTGCCAAACTGGTTTTTCTTAGACATAAATTATAACCTCAGAATTAAGTACCACGTAAAAACGATGCAAATTTAGCTATTTTAATTACAATATCACAACTATCCAACCAAAATACTTACAAATCGACATATCTTATTTAGCTAAATATTAGTTTTTGACATTATTCTATGTCATATCTGTAAATAAAATGTAACTTTGCAAATAACAAGAATACAAACTAACTAAACCGATATATCACATGAAAAAAGCCTTACTGCCCCTTGTCATCGCGGCATCGACAGCCCTTACGTCGGCAGCCGTCACACCGCTATGGCTCAGAGATGTCAAAATCTCGCCCGACGGCAAAAACATCGCGTTCTCCTATAAAGGCGACATCTGGACTGTCCCCGTTGCCGGCGGACGCGCCACGCGTGTGACAGCCACCGACAGTTACGAGACAAGCCCCGTGTGGAGTCCTGACAGCCGTCAGATAGCCTATGCCGGCGACCGTCACGGCAATTTCGACATCTATATAGTCAATGCCGCCGGCGGTGCACCCCGCCGTCTGACATCAAACTCGTCAAGCGAGATTCCCGAGGCATTCACCCCCGACGGCAAAGATGTGCTTTTTTCGGCAGCCATCAATGACCCGGCGTCGAGCGCAGTTTTCCCGACCTCTCGTATGACCGAGCTTTACGCCGTGCCAGTCGAGGGCGGACGTCTCAGACAGATACTCGCCACACCGGCGCGCTTTGTCAGCTATCTGCCCGGCTCATCAGATACATTTCTATATCAGGACGTCAAGGGCCATGAGGACGAGTGGCGCAAGCACCACACTTCGTCAGTGACACGCGACATATGGATTTATGACGCCAAGACAGGCAGTCACCGCAATCTGACACTGCGCGGCGGCGAAGACACCAACCCCGTTGCTGCCCCTGACGGACGCTTCTACTTCCTGAGCGAGCGCGGCAAAGGTCCGGTGAATGTGTGGACAGCCACAATCGACAATCCGTCGCAGGCTACGGCTGTGACCGACTTCGCCACTCACCCCGTCCGTTTCCTCTCGCGTGCCGACAACGGCACACTCGCTTTCACCTATGACGGCGAGATTTACATATTAGCACAGGGGGCCAAAACTCCGGCTAAAGTCGCCATCGACATAACTGACGACGACACTAACGCGACCGAGCGCCTTGCAGTCAGCTCGGCACGCGGGGCAGTCCCCTCTCCCGACGGTAAATCGGTAGCCTTTGTCTATCGCGGCAACATCTTCGTTACCTCGACCGAATATAAGACTACGAAACAGATTACAGACACACCGGCAGCCGAAAGCTCCATCAGCTGGTCGCCAGACTCAAAGACACTCTACTATCAGTCAGACCGTGACGGCGCCTCAGCCATCTACAGCGCACGCATAACACGCGAGGCCGACGAGCCGAACTTTGCCAACGCCACGCTTATCGACGAGCAAGCGGTCTTCGCCAATGACGGCCATGAGCGCACTGTGCCCCGTGTATCACCCGACGGTAAGAAACTCGCCTTTATCCTCGACCGCAACAAATTGGCTGTCAAAGACCTCGCATCAGGCATAGTGACAGAACTGACCGACGGCTCGACCTATCACCACCGCAACGGCGGTTTTGACTACGTATGGTCGCCCGACTCAAAATGGATTGCTCTCGAAATCATCGACCGCAAACGTGACCCGTACAGCGACATCGCCATAATAAATATGGCAGACGGCAAACTCACCAACCTGACCAACAGCGGCTACTTCGACCAGATGCCGCAGTGGACCGCCGACGGCAACGCCATCGTTTTCGCCTCAGAGCGTTACGGCATGCGCAACCACGCCTCATGGGGCTCTGAGATGGACGTGATGATGATTTTTGTCAACCGCGACGCCTACGACCGTTTCCGTCTCTCGGAGGAAGACTATGCCCTGACAAAAGAGCTCGACAAAAAAGCCGAGAAAAAGAGCGACGCTGCCACCAAAGACAAGAAATCGTCAAAGAAATCTGACGACAAAGCCGACAAGGCCGAGAAAAAAGCCAAGGATATCGTCGTCGAGCTTGACGGTATCGAAGACCGTATCGTCAGACTCACCCCGATGTCGTCAGACTTACAGTCGTTTATCACTACGGCCGACGGCGAGACGCTTTATTACATCTCACAAGGCCCCGACAAAGCACAGTTGTGGAAAATCTCGCCGCGCAAAGACGATATTAAGCTCGTGACCTCGCTCGACGCTCCCGCCGGCTTCGAGAGCAGCGCCGACCGCAAGACACTATTCCTGACCGGACGCACAATCAAGAAACTTGACCCGGCATCAGACAAAATCACTCCTGTGACATTCTCGGCCACGATGGTGCTCGACCCCGCTGCCGAACGCGCTTACATGTTTGACTATGTCGCACGCGAAGAGGCCGAACGCTTCTACACTCCGACAATGCACGGCGTCGACTGGCCGGCCATGACCGAGGCATACCGCAAGTTCCTGCCTCATATCAACAACAAATACGACTTCGCCGAGATGCTCTCCGAATGGCTTGGAGAGCTGAATGTCAGCCATACAGGCGGCCGCTACCGCAAAGGCGGTTCGTCACAGGATGACAACACCGCGTCGCTCGGTGTGATTTATGACATGAACTATGACGGCGAAGGCCTGCGCATAGCCGAGATTATCGACAAAGGCCCGCTTAGCCGAGCCGGCTCCAAAGCCAAATCAGGCGACATCATCGAGCGCATCAATGGCCGCGAGGTCAGCTTCGGCAGCTCGTTAGCCGACATCATGAATAATCTCACCGGCAAAAAGACTCTCGTGTCGCTACGTGACCCGCGCACAGGCGCCGAATGGGACGAAGTCGTGCTGCCGATTTCCAACGGAGCCAACAACCGCCTGCTCTACAACCGTTGGGTCAAGGGCCGTGCGGCTCTCGTCGACAGTCTCTCAGGCGGACGCCTCGGCTATGTTCACATCGAGTCGATGGACGACGAGTCGTTCCGCAAGGTCTACTCTGACGTACTCGGCAAGTACAACGACCGCGAAGGCATAGTCATCGACATACGCTGGAACGGCGGCGGCCGTCTGCACGAAGACGTCGAGATACTCTTCAGCGGCAACAAATATTTCACTCAGGAAGTGCGCGGCACCGAAACCTGCGATATGCCTTCGCGCCGCTGGAACAAACCGTCAATCATGGTAATGAGCGAGGCCTGCTACTCTAACGCACACGGCACCCCGTGGGTCTACAAAAACCGAGGTCTTGGCAAACTCGTCGGCATGCCGGTGCCCGGCACGATGACATCAGTCAACTGGGTGACAATGCAGGACCCCGAACTCATTT
>ENA-OYXU01000473-OYXU01000473.1-human-gut-metagenome-genome-assembly--contig:-NODE-473-length-16007-cov-5.141738_pt1 | contig 16007 bp, 9 predicted proteins | sample MGYA00243243_ERZ653435 | MGnify/ENA primary metagenome ERZ653435 (study PRJEB26926, sample SAMN06165113) | human gut metagenome | biome: ENVO:00009003; feature: ENVO:2100002; material: ENVO:00002003... | reverse complement strand
TCGTCGGCAGCGTCAGATGTGTATAAGAGACAGGCGTTCTTTGTATATTGCAAAGTTGTGAAAGAAAAAGAATATAGCTCGTTTCTAAATCGTTAGCAGTTACATTCTTTGCTTTTCTTAATTCGTTGATATTCAATTAATAAAAGATTCTATTGTGACTTGAAACATGTACAATTCAAGCGAAAGCAACGAAAAGAAGATATGAGAATAATATACTGCAAGTAGTTGGGAATGAGCAATATTTTGCAATTCTACCGAATGGCGACAAAGCAAGACGGAGCAGGAAGAGTTCTTTCAGTTACTAAACTGTTGCGGTCTGTTACCGAAACTGACACAGCTACTGAGGTGAAAAACAAATAGTTTGCCACCTGTGTTTGTTGCACTGTTCTGCACAACTTTCGATAACGGAGAATGCTTGCTGATTGGTTATTTTTGCAAACTAAAAATGTAAGCACATGAAAGTTGAAAAATTCAAGGTGTTGCTCTACCTCAAAAAGAGCGGATTGGACAAGAACGGAAAGGTTTCCATCATGAGACGCATCACCCTCAACCGAACGATGGCGCAGTTTGGTTGCGAGTTGTCATGTACGCCAAAGTTACTCCATATTGCACAATATCCTCATGCTGTCGGCCCGTGTCGCCGTTTTCAGCCTGCTTTTCAATATATGATATAATGTGTCTTCCGTCTGCGAGCGCCGCAGGCCCCCGCCGATACTGTCGATGTCAATCTGCCTTACGGCCATTTCGAACTTAGTCTGGCATTTTCTTTCTCTAATTCTTGAAACTTGGCAATAAGTTCATTTGCATTTCATTAATTATCAACCCACGATTTTCCAATAAGATTACAAGTTCTCGTGGAGTCTTGTACTCTTTTCCGAAATTTCTCTTTGCCATAGTATATAAACAAAAAAGCCCAGCCTATTTAAGCATTGTAAAGAGGCTCGGCTGGAACTAACGCTGCAAAGATACAAATAATCATTGATAATACAAACTTTTGGGAATGAAAATCACGTAAAAGTGGATTCTCCAAGATTGAGCGTTGCCTTAATATTCAGATTATATCTGAGCCTGTAGTGGTCTGAGGCAGGTACCGCCATAGCCAATTTCCGCAAGGTTATCCATAGAATATGTACAAGAACAGTATTTTTATATAAAAGCCATGAGGGTGTGTCAAAATATGTCCCTACAGGTTGGAAGAATTGAATTTTGGCGCAGCTTTGTGATTTTATCCCATGCCCATTAAACTATTTGTGTCCCACAACGTCAAAACACAGAATAATTATCGATGATATTGCATATTTTGCATACAACTAATTTCTAAAACAAGATGAAAAGGATTTTTATTTCAGTATTTGCAGCTACCTTATGTATTGCAGCGTGGAGCCAGCCACGGTACGATATGAGTAAAGTCATGCGCGAGCGGCTCGACCGCGGCGTGGTGGCATTGCGGCAGACAGACGGCAGCGCCGTGGTGACATGGCGCACGCTGACGAGTGATGCGAAGAACGAACCGTTCGACATCTATCGTAACGGCACGAAACTGAATGACCGGCCGTTGGCCACCGGCGGAACATTCTTTATCGACCGTGACGTGCCGGCAGGTGATGTGACATACGAGATACGTGGTGGCGGAAAGAACGGAACGTATACATTAAAAACAGGTGCTCCCGCCGGCTATCTGCCCATAAAACTCGACAAGCCGGAAGGAGGAATAACGCCCGACGGACGTTCGTTCACCTACTCGGCAAATGACGCGAGCGTGGGTGATGTCGACGGCGACGGACAATACGAGATAATACTGAAGTGGGAACCGTCCAATGCCCATGACAATTCGCACGACGGATTCACCGGTCCTGTGCTTTTCGACTGCTACCGTCTCGACGGAGAGCGTTTGTGGCGCATAAATATGGGACCGAACATCCGGGCAGGCGCACATTATACACAGTTTATGGTGTATGATTTTGACGGTGACGGCCGTGCCGAGATAATGGTGAAGACGGCTGACGGCACTGTCGACGGTCTCGGCAAGGTCATCGGTGATGCCAAGGCCGACTGGCGTTACGGCATAGCGGAGGCAATGGCGAATTTTGAAACCAACCGCGCCACTGCCATAAAAGAGGCCGAGGAGCGTAGCCGCCGTATGGAACAACAGAGAAAAGACATGGGCGGACAGCGACGCCAGGCGGACAACCGGCAGGGACAATGGAAACGGCGTCCCGGGCAGCAGCCGAACCGTGGAGGCGGAGAACGCAGGGGCAACCGCTATCAGTGGCCGGGAATCATGTCCAAATCGGGGCGTATACTTGACGGTCCGGAGTATCTCACAGTGTTCAACGGACTGACGGGCGAAGCCATGGCAACAGTAGATTATCTGCCGGAACGGGGCGAGTTGCGGGCATGGGGTGATGACCGTGGCAACCGGTCGGAACGCTATCTCGCCGCCGTTGGCTATCTCGATGGACGGCGTGCGAGCGGCATTTTCTGCCGCGGATATTATACCCGCACCGTCATTGCGGCATGGGACTGGGACGGCAAGGAACTGAAAAACCGATGGATATTCGACACCAACGACGAGCGCTGGCGCAGCTACGCCGGACAGGGCAATCACAACATACGCGTGGCCGATGTAGACGGTGACGGCTGTGATGAGATAACCTACGGTTCGATGGCCGTCGACCACGACGGAACGGGACTCTACAACACGGGTATGGGACACGGCGATGCCATGCACCTAACTGTCTTCGACCCTTCGTCCGACCGTCTGCAACTGTGGGATTGTCATGAAAACCGTCGTGACGGCAGCGACCTGCGCGATGCAGCTACGGGTGAAGTCATTTTCCAGATAAAGAGCGGCATCGATGTGGGGCGTTGCATGGCTGCCGATATAGACCCGACGAATCCGGGTCTTGAGATGTGGAGCTCTGACAGCAAGGGTATAAGAACCATAAAGGGCGATGTGCTGAAACCTCTGTCGCAACGTGGTGGCGGGCGACCTGACGATGGGGCATTGCAGTCGAAGACCTCCAAACGGTCGAAAACCAATAAAAACAATGAAGCCAACAGAGAGTCATCCGACACGGACAATACTGCGCTTTACGTCCGTGGCATGCGTCTGCCCACAAACTTCGGCGTATGGTGGGACGGCGATCTGCTGCGCGAGATGCTTGACCGTGCCACGGTGTCAAAGTACGACTGGACCACGGGAAAGGTTTATCCTATAGCGAAGTTCGATGGTTGCCAGTTCAACAACGGCACAAAGTCGAATCCCTGTGTCAGTGCCGACATACTTGGCGACTGGCGTGAGGAGGTGGTTACACGCACCGAAGACAGCAGCGAGTTGCGCATCTACGTGTCGCCCATATCCACCGACTACCGCATCAACTGCCTTATGGAGGATATTCCATATCGTCTCAGTGTGGCCGCGCAGAATGTGGCATACAACCAGCCGGCATGGACCGGTTTCTATCTCGGTCCCGACAGTACGGCAGTGGAGTTTTTGAAATGAAACAGTAGTGGTGAATTGTTATGCGGGAGGCGGTATCGGCATTTTGATACAGCCTCCCGCATTTTTTGTATTTTACTGCAATTTCATCACTTTTGATTGAGTAACTTGGTTTGTTAATTCGTATATTATATATAATGTGTTTCCGCCGGAGACATATTGATATCACAATTTTGTAATAAAAAAGATTTCAAAATATGAAAAAGAGGACAGTGTTGAGTCTTTGCCTGTGCATGTGCATGCAGTTGGCCGGCCATGCGCAAGACTACGATACGGATAAACTGAAGAAACGGGTGGACGTGTATATGGGCAAGGTGGCCGCGCAGGGTGACTGGCTTACGTCGCGCCTGCAGATGTACTGGCACTCGCATGCCACGGATGTATATGTGAAAGGCGAGACATTCGATCACGCCGGAGGCGGACGCGCGCCGGTTCCAACGGTGAAGTTCAACGGCACACGCAGCAATGGTTCCACATATTCGCGTCCGAGGCTTGAGGACATCGTGCCGTATGACGATGACGAACAGTCGAACGTCACTTACATCAACAAGGCAACGGGGGTGAAGGAGAAGGTAAGCCCGGCCAAGACCGGATGTAACATAGCCGGAGTGAACCGCGAGATTCTCGGCATTGCCCGCGATGCCGCACGCATATATTCCGCCACAGGCGATACAGCCTATGCCGGTTTGGCACTGCCCGTACTTGATACCTATCTCAAGGGCATATATCATCGTAACGTGCCTACCGACCTGATGCACGGTCACATGCAGACGCTCGTGGGCATGACGACGTTCGAAGTAATCCACGAGGACGCAGTGAACGAGGTTGCCGAGACTTACAAGCTGCTTGTGCCGCGTTACGGCCGGTCGGAACTTTATGAGTCCGCCATGAAGAAGTGGGCGGACAATATCGTCGCCAACGGCGTGCCCCACAACAACTGGAACCTGTTTCAGGCTGAATATGTGGCAAGGATAGCCTCGGTGTTGCAGTCGGACAACGCTTACGTCGACGGAAAGGGACGTGAGTATTATCAAGATTTGGTGCTCAACAAGTCGAGCATACGCCAGTGGAGCATGAAGCGCATGGCCGATCGGTGCTTTGACGATAACACCGCCATCTGGTACGAGTCTCCCGGATACAGTACCACGGTGATTAACGATTTCGCGTCTTTCGCCAACCGCATGGATGTAGAGGCCGGCATGGACCTGTTCAAGGAGTTGCCGGTGCTGAAGCGTGCCGTCATGACCTCGCCGCAGTATCTGATGCCCAACCGCATGATATGCGGCTTTGGCGACACCCATCCCAACTATCTTAACACGAGGGCTGCCGACCAAGTGCTGGAGTATGCCCGCCGTCATGGCGATGAAGCCGCCGTGCGCGAGTTCGGCGCATTGAAGGACGCCATTTCCGCCGATGCCCCGAAGGAAAGTGTGGAGCGGTATGTCTCTCCGTCGTTTTATGCCCCCAACGTGTCGTGGCTCATGCAACGCACCGGCATGGACGCGCGTCACGACCTTGCCATATCCCTTAACGGTTCGTTAGGAAACCACATGCACGCCAACGGAATATCGATGGAACTTTACGGCAAGGGCTTTGTGCTCGGCCCCGACGGCGGTATAGGCCGCACGCTCTATAGTGGAGCCGACTATAAGGAATACTATTCGCAGTTTCCCGCCCACAACACGGTGTGCGTGAACGGCAAGTCGGGTTATGCCGTGATGATGTCGAACCATGCCTTTAATGTGGATGCGCGCTATCCCGATACCAATGAGAAGGGGGCGTTTGTGCCGGCCACATTCAGTCAGGTGAGCTTCGTCGAGCCGGAGACGCAGGCACGGCAGATGCGTACCAACGGCATTGTCAAGACAAGCGACACCGGCGGATATTATGTAGACATATTCCGCAGCAGGGCCGACGGCGGCGGGCAACAGTTCCACGATTATTTCTACCATAATCTGGGACAGACGATGACCCTTACCGGCACAGCCGGTGAAGACCTCGGGCTTAAATCGAGCGAAGAGCTTGCCTTTGCCGGCGGCAATCTTTATGCCTATTCCTATCTTTACGACAAGAAGAGCGCGCGTACCGCCAGTGACGTGAAAGCCGTGTTCACTACGGAGTGTCCCGACGGCCGCAAAATAGACATGACGATGTGGATGCAGGGGTATGACGGTCGTGAGGTGTTCAGGGCGTTGTCGCCCGTCAATCTCGAGTATGAGCGTTTGCCCAAGTTCATGCCGTATAACGTTGAAGAGCAACCCGTGCTGACCTATGTTGCGCGGCAGCATGGCGATGCGTGGACAAAGCCTTATGTCGCCGTGTTTGAGCCGAGCGACAGCGGCGAGCCGTCGGAGATACAGACAGTGGAGTTCTTCAAACCTTCGGGTAAGGATGCCGTCGGCATCAAGGTGGTCATGAAGAACGGCCGCACCGACTATATATTCTCCGCCCCGCAAAAGACGAAGATGAAGTACGGCGGCATGAAGGTGGATGCCGTATACGCAATAATATCCAACGGAAAAACAATACTTTGCAAATGAAACGACTGATATTTATACTGGCATGTGTCGCTTCACTGTATGCGAACGGTCAGACGCTTGATGCTGACAGGCAGTTGAAATACTGCTCGTCGCAGGTGGACAGGGCACTGAAGCTGCTCCGGCCCTATGACTTCAAGATGGAGCCGCGTAACATTCTTGCCACCGACAGGCAGGAGGGATGGAACTGCCGCAAGGCTGTTGCAGAGGAATGGTGTTCAGGTTTTTGGCCGGGCATATTGTGGATGGATTATGCCTATACCGGCGACAAGGAAGTGCGTAAGGCAGCCGAAGGCTACACCGGCGCGCTCGCCTATTTGGCCGGACGTCCGGCCTACGACCACGATCTGGGCTTCATAATCATCAACTCCTTCATGAAAGGATATGAACAGACTAAGGATGAGGCATATAAAAAGGTGATACTCGATGCCGCCGACACACTGGCAACGTTGTTCAACCCCAAGGTGGGAACGATGTTGAGCTGGCCCCGCCACGTGGGCGACTACCACGGGCACAACACCATCATGGACAATATGATAAATCTGGAACTTCTTTTCTGGGCAGCGCATAACGGCGGAAACAGGCTTCTGGAGGATTTGGCCGTGAGCCATGCCGTTACGACGATGCGCAACCACTTCCGCCCGGACGGCTCATGTTATCATGTGGCCGTGTACGACACGCTGACGGGAAAGTTTCTCCGCGGACAGACACATCAGGGATTGTCTGACCACTCCATGTGGTCGCGCGGACAGTCGTGGGCCATCTACGGTTATACGATGGTGTACCGTTACACCGGCGACCGTTTGTTCCTCGACTTTGCGCAGAAGGTTACCGACATATATCTGAAGCGTCTGAAGGAGACAAGCGACGACAGTGTGCCTCTGTGGGATATGGACGATTTGCGTCCCGACGCCCCCAAAGACGCTTCCGCCGCCTGTGTGGTGGCTTCCGCTCTGCTCGATTTGGGTGAATATGTCGGCGGTTTCAAGGGCCAGTTCTATCGTGACATGGCTATACGTATGCTGTCCGACCTCAGCACCAACAAGTATCAGAGCGGCAGGCGTAACGTGGCTTTCCTCCGTCATTCCACCGGCCATCATCCGGCAGGAAGCGAGATAGACGCGAGCATCATCTACGCCGACTACTATTACATTGAAGCATTACTTAAACTGAACAAGAAACAATGACACACAGAATATCCTTACTTATGCTTTGGACGATGCTGTCCATGGCCGTTTCTGCGGCCGGTCTGAAAGTGTACCCGGCTCCCGACGGCGCTCCGCTGAACGACGATTTTGCCTTGCTCGTGCGGCAGCAGGGCGGGGCATGGCAGGCGGTTCCCACTTACTTGTGGAAGGTGGACAAGGCCGTTACCGGCAAACACAGTGTAGAGAACACCTCCGTCGCCTCGTTCGATTTCGATTTTTCGGCGGGGCAGGCTCTTGAACTTGCCGTTGTCAGCCGCCGGCGGGTGGACAGTTGCCGCATACGTCCGTTGTCGTACGGCATCGGGCACACGGTTAACGGCGATACCATACGTTTCTCGCTTACGCAGTCGCGTTATGTTTCGGTGGAGGTTAACGGTGACATCTTCCACAATCTGCATATCTTTGCCAACAATCCGGCTCCGGTTGTTACCAAGAAGATGCGCAAGGACAAGAACTTCATATATTACGGTCCGGGGTATTACGACCTGGGAAAGGACTCCATCAGCGTGCCTTCCGGAGCCACCGTATATATCGACGGCGGTGCATATATCAAGGGATGGATGTCGGTGTACAAAGCCCATGACGTGAAGATTATAGGCCACGGCATGGTCAATCCCGAGCGTCAGCACGAAGGCATAATGGTGCGCTACTCGCGGAATGTGGTCATCGACGGACCGTTCACCACGCAGATTCCCGTGGGAGGCAGCAGTGCCGTAACGGTGCGCAACGCCAAGGTCATGTCATGGTACGGTTGGGGCGACGGCATGAACGTGTTTGCGAGCAACCATGTGAGTTACGAGCATGTGTTCTGCCGCACCAGCGACGACTGCTCCACCATATACTGCACCCGCAAGGGATATGCCGGAGGCTGCCGTGACATACGTGTGAGCGATGCCGTGTACTGGGCGGACGTGGCCCATCCCATAATGATAGGCCTGCACGGTGACATAAACAAGAACGAGGTGATAGAGAATGTGGTGTACGAGAACATCGACATACTGGAGAATCCCGAGCGCCAGATAGACTACAAGGGCTGCATAGGCATAAACAACGGCGACAACAATCTTGTGCGTAAGGTCACGTTCCAGAACATAAGGGTGGAGAGTCTCTCGCGCGGTGGCATGCTGTTCAACTTCCGTGTGTGCTACAACAAGAAATACTGTGCGGCCCCCGGACGCGGCATACACGACATATACCTGCGCGACATAACATACAACGGCGTAAACCCCGAGATGTCCATTATCGCGGGATATGACGACAGTCGCATGGTGAGGAACATACACTTCGAGAACTTGACAATCAACGGACGCACCATATACGATGACATGCCGGACAAGTTGAAGTGGTACAAGACATCCGACTACGCCAACATCTTTGTCGGCGAACATGTTGAGAATGTGACGTTCAGCAAATAATCCATATACATTAACAATATGAAGAAAATCTTTTTGATGTTGGCACTGGCCGTGCCGACAGGGGGATTTGCGCAAAAAATCTCCTCCCCCGACGGCAATTATGTCGTTACCTTTACGGGCGACATGCACTATACCGTCGATTATATGGGCAAGACGATAATAGAGAAAAGCAAGTTGGGGGTTGACATAGACAACCGTTTGTTCGAGTCGGCCCTCGGAGTGCCGCGCGGCAACAACGTTGACTGGTGCAGCGACCTTGTGCTGAAAGGCGAGGAGCGCACGAGTGTCGACACCACATGGACGCCGCTCTATGGCGAAAACGCCCGTATACGCGACCATTACAACAATCTTGTGCTGCACTATGAGAAAGGTTCGCAGGAAGGGGCGCACGAGGGGGCATACGACAAGCGCAAGTATTATGCCATGGACATTGTGGTCCGTGCATACAACGAAGGCATTGCCTTCCGTTATCATTTTCCCGAAACGGCCAACAGCCTGTTCCTGCACATCAAGGGCGAGCGTACAACGTTTGCAATGCCGGCCGGCACCCAATGCTGGTATGAGGAATGGGCGCAGGGACCTTACTATAAGGTGGCGCTGAAGAGCGACATGTCGAAGGCGGAGACAACTCCCGCTTATGCCGACAATCCCCATTCCGACACGTGGTTCGAGAGTGAGCGCCCGCTGTTGCTACAGTTGGCTGACGGCACCTATGTGGCTCTGCTTGAGGCTGCAATGCGTGATTACACCCGCGGCAAGTTCCGTCTGCAGGCAGACAACGTGCTGCAGGTGGCCATGTACGGTTGTGCCGACATCATATCCCCCTACAGCACGCCGTGGCGTGTGGTGATGGCGGGCAAGCGGGCCGTCGATTTGATAAACAACAAAGACATTGTTCTCAATCTCAACGAACCGTGTGCCGTTGCCGACACGGAGTTTGTCAAGCCGGGCAAGGCGTTCCGTTCAGGCCGTCTTGACAAGGCAAGCATAATGAAGAGCATCGACTACTGCAAGGCGTTCGGCATCGACTATGTCGAGCTTGATGCGGGTTGGTACGGTCCGGAAGGCAAGGTGAGCAGCGACGCACGTGCGGTGGCATCCACCCGCGACTTCACCATGCAGGAGGTTTGCGACTATGCAAGGAGCCAGGGTATCGGCGTATGGGTTTATGTAAACCAGCGCGCCCTTTACCGTCAGCTTGACGAGTTGCTGCCCTTGTACAGGAAATGGGGCATAAGCGGCATCAAGTTCGGTTTTGTTCAGATTGGCAACCAGCAATGGTCTACGTGGTTGCACGATGCCGTTAGCAAGTGTGCCGAATACAAGTTGATGGTGGACATTCATGACGAGTACCGTCCTACGGGACTTTCCCGCACATATCCCAACCTGCTGACGCAGGAGGGCATCGGCGGCAATGAAGAAATGCCCGATGCCACCCACAACGTGACACTTCCATTCACGCGCTATCTTTGCGGTCCGGCGGATTACACCCTTTGCTATTTCAACAACAGGGTGAAGAACACCAAGGGACATCAGCTGGCCATGGCTGCCGTTTACTATTCCCCCTTGCAGTTTCTGTTCTGGTATGACAACCCGTTTGTTGACAAGGGCGAGGCCGAACTGAAATTCTGGAAAGACTGTCCCACCGTGTTTGACGAGAGCAAGGCCCTTGACGGAGTGCCCGGCGAGTATATCATACAGATGCGCCGCTCGGGCGATGAATATTTCGTTGGCGCCATGACAAACACCGAAGGCCGTACGGTAACCGTCCCGACCGGATTTCTTCCGAAAGGAAAGTATGAGGTGGAGATATATAATGACGACCCGAAACTTGACACCCGCACGAAAGTGGCGGCAACAACGCAGACGATAAAGGCCGGCCGGGAAATCAGGCTTACGCTTGTGCCGAGCGGCGGCGCAGCCCTGCACTTCAAGCCGGTGAAGAAGTAAAACAAGTGACTGATATATAAATGAGTGTTTCTTTAAAAAGAGATTATGATATGAATGTAAAGACAAGACAGCTGTTGGCACTTTGCGCTTTCATGCTTCCTGCCATGACTATGGCGCAGAAGTTTTCTGTAACGTCTCCCGACGGACGTATAAGCATGACTGTTGACAACGGCAAGCGGTTGACATATACGGTTGCCTATGACGGACAAACCATGATAGAACCGTCGGAGATGGGGTTTGAGTTGAAGGGCGAAAAGCCTATGGGGCAGGATTTCCGTCTTTTGGAACAGCCTGAAGTTGAGTTTAAGACAGACAGATGGACACCGGTTGTGGCGCTTAAACACAAACAAGTAAATGCCGAATGGAATGAGGCCACATTGCGTTTAAAGGAAGAGGGACGCGATTTCCGCCGTATGGACGTGCAGGTGAGGGTGTATAATGACGGTGTGGCATTCCGTTACCAACTGTTCGACCGTCATGTCATAGGAAGCCGGAGCATCGTCCGTGAAGCTACCGATTTTGCCTTGCCGCAAGGTTCCAGTGTATGGATGGGACGCCACAAGGGACGTTATAAGGGTTCGCAGGAGGTGGAATTCTACAAGATGCCGCTTGACAGTGTGACCGACAATACCGTGGCATTGCTGCCTTTCCTTGTCGAGGTGAGCGGAAATGCCTATATGGCCATCATGGATGCTTGTGTCGACGACTATCCCGGTTTCTTTATCGGTGCGAGAAAACCGCATGTGCTCACAACCAAACTCGCTCCGTTGCCCGGAGAGGAGGAAAGCGGAATAAAGGCACGTTTTGAGGGAGCCAAATGGACACCGTGGCGTGTGCTCATGATAGCCGATAAGCCCGGCAGGCTTATCGAGTCGGAGATTGTGCGCAACCTTAATCCCGAATGTGCACTTGATGACACGTCATGGATAAAGCCCGGCATGAGTGCATGGGACCATTGGTGGAGTGGTGAGGTGAAGATGGAGATGCCGGTGATAAAGCAATACATTGACTTTGCCGCCGCACAGGGCTGGCCTTACATGCTCATTGACTGGCAGTGGTATGGAAAATACAACAAGACTGCGGCCGATGTCACCACTACGGCAGAACAGATAGACATGCCGGAACTGGTGCGTTATGCAAAGGAGCGCGGCGTGCGCCTCTGGGTCTGGCTGTATTGCACCGACATAACCAACAACAGTAGTTATGACGAGGCGTTTGCACTGTATGAAAAATGGGGGCTGGCCGGTGTCAAGATTGACTTCATGGACCGTATGGACCAGGAAATGGTGCGTTGGTACAGGCTCATTTGCCAGAAGGCGGCCGAACATCATCTTATGGTTGACTTCCACGGAGCTTACCGTCCCGACGGCATCGAGCGTACATACCCTAACTTGCTTACACGCGAGGGAGTGCTTGGAGAGGAATATTATAAGTTCTCCAACCGTATGACACCCGAGCATAACGTCACTCTCGCTTTCACGCGCATGCTTGCCGGTCCGATGGACTATACTCCCGGAGGATTCCTCAACTCCCGTGTTGAAGACCTTACGCCGGAGGAACTGCAACGGCTGAAAGCCGGAAAGGTCATTACACCGGCCAAAGTGTTCAACACCCGTTCGGCCGAGTTGGCCAAGTTTGTGGTATACGAGAGTCCTTATATGGTGGTAAGCGACCATCCCGACAATGTTCTTGGACAGCCGGGTGCCGATTTCTTGAAACAGGTGCCCACCACATGGGATGACACACGTTTCCTCGACGGATATCCGGATGAGTATGTTGCCGTGGCCCGTCAAAAGGATAATGTATGGTATATCGGTGTCATCAACAACAGCAAACGCCGTAACATAAAGCTCGATTTGTCGTTCCTGCCTGCCGGAGACTACACATTGGAGTATTGGCGTGACACGAAGAAGAGCGACACCAAGCCTACAAGCGTAGAGCATAAGACCGTTAGGCTGAACACATCGAAAGCCCTTTCAGTAGGTCTTGCCGCCGCCGGCGGCTATGTTGCCATAATAAGAAAATGAGTGTGAGAAGTTATTAATATTATGTGATGCCGGCGTTGCTGCCTAAAGGCCGTTGCCGCCGGTGGCATTTATAGAATAAATAAAAATGAGAAAATATCTTTCAGTACTTTTTGCCTGTATCTCTGTTACGGGTATGGCTCAGAAGGCAACCATGTATTCCACCACGCATACAGAGCGGTGGGTTAAGTCTACCGTCAGGGTTTCGGCCTCGGCCGAAGCGGATATAAGGGTCTGTTCCGATTCGTTGTTGCAGTCTTTTGACGGTTTCGGAGGCACATTCTCAGAACGTGCATGGGATGCCATGCAGTGTCTTGACGTGCAGCAGCAGGATATGTTGATGCGCCGGCTGTTCACGGCGGACGGTGTCAATTTCGTCTTTGGCCGTACTCCCGTGGCATCCAATGATTTCTCGTTGTCGTATTACAGTTACAATGAGGTGCGCAACGACTGGACCATGCGCAATTTCTCTATAGCCCGTGACCGTTATATCCTGTTGCCGATGATAAAGAAAGCCCTGAGCGTGCGTCCCGACCTGCGGATGTGGGCCTCGCCATGGACACCGCCTATGTGGATGAAACTGTCGGAACACTATTCGTTGAAGAGCGATGGCGTGAACCACACGGAGACCGGCCACAACCGTATGGACCCGAATATGAACGTAAGTGTCAATGTCACGGGCTTTAAGATGATGGACGGCTATCTGAAAGCCTATGCCCTCTATCTGTCAAAATATGTACAGGAATATGCCCGCGAAGGCGTAAATATAGAGATACTCATGCCTCAGAACGAAGTCCAGTGGGAGCCGTGCTGGCAGTCGTGTACATGGCGTGCGGAAGATTATGCCATATTTATCGGTCAGTATCTCGGTCCGCAGTTTGAGAAAGACGGATTGAAAACCCAGATATGGGTGGGTACATACAATCATCCCGACCCCTCGTATATGACAAAGTTCTTTCGTGGCAAGGATATAAAGAAATACGTAAAGGGCATCGGTGTGCAGTGGACGGGTATGAAAGCCTTGCCTGCCATACACAAAGAGTTTCCCGATATGCCCGTGATGCAGACCGAGGCCATGTGCGGAGACGGTGAGAATGACTGGGGAGCTTTGGAGCGTTCGTGGGAAAGAGTGGTGCATTGTCTGCAAAACGGTACGCGTTCGTACATGCAGTTCAACATGATTCTTGATCAGGACAAGAAGAGCCTGTTTGACTGGACGCAGAATTCGCTTGTAAATATCGACCGGAATACGGGGCAAATCACGTACAACGACGAGTATTATCTGATGATGCACCTTTCACGTTTCGTACAGGGTGGCTGTCATTTGCTGAAGACCGGTGACGACAAGAATGTGCTTGCCTTCCTGACTGCCGACGGGCATAAGGTTGTTGTGGTGTACAATCCGCAGGATAAAGACACCGTGAAGAATATCAGCATCGACGGAAAGACACTTTCCCTGCCACTGAAGGCAAAGTCGATAAACACGCTGTATGTATAGCTTTCCTGTATCGGGAATACAACAGATTATTAAGAACATCAAAACAACAAGACGAATCAAGAAATGAAAGCAAAACAATTATCATCCGTTGCAGCCGTGCTGTTCGGGTTCTTCATAATGGGTTTCTGCGACATCGTGGGCATTTCGAGCGACTATGCCCGTGAGGCTTTCGGTTGGAGCAACACCACCGCCGGCTTTGTTCCTTCTATGGTTTTCGTGTGGTTCCTGTTCTTCAGCGTGCCTGTAGGCATAAAGATGAACAGCTGGGGACGCAAGAATACCGTGCTGTTGTCAATGGCCGTAACCATTGCCGGCATGCTCGTTCCGTTGCTGCAGAGCAGTTGGGCCTGCCTTACGGGCTATGCCCTGCTGGGCATAGGCAACGCCATTCTTCAGGTGTCGCTCAATCCGTTGCTGGGCAATGTGGTCACCAACGACAAGCTGCTCACGTCGAGTCTCACTGCCGGTCAGGTGGTAAAGGCCGTGTCTTCGTTCTGCGGTCCGTTCATAATGCTCTTTGCCGTTAACGTCATCGGCGGCGGCGACAAGCAGAACTGGTATCTGGCTTTCCCCGTGCTCGGCGCCATAACGCTTGTTTCGGCCCTGTGGCTGATGTGCTCTCCGATAGCGAGGGAGAGGCAGGAGAAGTCGGATGTTACCGTGGGCGACACTTTCGCACTGTTGAAAAATCCCACGATACTGTTGCTCTTCTTCGGCATCTTCTTTGCCGTGGCCATTGACGTGGGCACCAATTTCGTGTCGTCAAAGGTCATGATGAGCCGTTACGGCTGGTCGGTGGCCGATGCGGGCATAGCCCCGCAGGTGTATTTCGTGTGCCGTACGGCGGGTGCCTTTCTCGGTGTCTTCCTTATGACGAAGATTTCGGAGATGAAGTATTTCCGCATCAACATCGTAGTTTGCATGGTAGTGGTTCTGCTGTTGGCTTTCTGCCGCTTCTCCACTGAGCTGTCGCTGGCACTCATCGGAGCCGTTGGTTTCCTCTGCTCGTGCATCTTCCCCATAGTCTATTCCATGGCGGTGAAGGCAGAACCGGACAGGTCGAACCTCATTTCCGGACTCATGATAACGGCGGTGGCCGGTGGCGGGGCGTCAACGCCTCTGATAGGGTGGGCTACCGACACATTCGGAACCATCACCGCCGGTGTCTGCGTGTTGCTCGCCTGCGCGGCTTATCTGGCTTATTGCGCTTTCGGAGTGAATGTGTCCGGCCGTTAGGGGCGGCATGGCCTTTTTCCCGTTTGTCGGGATAGGGCGGTGCAAGTGGCTTCCATTTCATAAAAGTGTCATTAATGACGTTTTTATAAAGTGGGCGAATAAAAACTTTTACTTTAACATGTGTTAAACGACATCCATGCCGTCGTTTTCGGATACAAGCCCGAAAACGGCGGTTTTTGGCTCAAAAGGGAAGTGCTGACAGTCAGCGCGTTACGATGACGGGGCTTTGTAATGAAAGCGGAGAGGCCGCTTTCGGCTTGCAAAACGGCCACTTTCGCAATGCAAAACGGCGCATATCGGACTGCGAAACAGCCCTAAATGCAGCGTGAAACGGCCCGAAACGCAGTGCGGGAAGGCCGTTTTTGCACGAAAACCATGCGGAAAACGTGTTCTGAAAGGGCAAAAAGGCGTTTCCGCATTTCTGTTTCGGGAAAAACAAAATGCGTTTTTTTTCAGAATAAAGCGTACAAATTCCGGCGCGCGCCTTTGGTCTGTCTGTTCCGCCGGCCGATGATGACGATTAACGAAACATTCGTTTTTTTGGTGTCTTCTTTAGGTATTGCCACGCTCTTCATACGTAATATACTATATCTGTCTCTTATACACATCTCCGAGCCCACGAGACTACGCTGCATCT
>ENA-OYXU01000471-OYXU01000471.1-human-gut-metagenome-genome-assembly--contig:-NODE-471-length-16033-cov-4.539304_pt1 | contig 16033 bp, 15 predicted proteins | sample MGYA00243243_ERZ653435 | MGnify/ENA primary metagenome ERZ653435 (study PRJEB26926, sample SAMN06165113) | human gut metagenome | biome: ENVO:00009003; feature: ENVO:2100002; material: ENVO:00002003... | reverse complement strand
CAGCGTCAGATGTGTATAAGAGACAGAGCTATGCCGGTGTCATCGGTCTGATTCTGGCTTGGAAGGACAAGCAGGAAAAATCTCTTATGAAAAGATGATAGAAATAACTACATGAGAAAGAAAAGACGATTGGCGCGCGCTCTTGCACCAATCGTCGTTCGCATATATTTGAATATAGAAAGTAATCTTTTTTCCTTGTATAAGAGGACTAATATATTATTACGCTAAACCTATTCTGTTTTTTACTTCTGCTGTGTAGGTCTCCACATTCTTGGTCCTGGTCTTCCATTCTTACCCATTCCCTTGCGAAAACCTCTCTGGGCAAAGCGCTTCATCATCTGTCGCTCCAGTTCGTAAACACGCTGAATCTGCTGCTGGCTCAGGAACTGCGAATACTTCTTGTAGTATTTCTGACGGATGTTGAGAATCTTCTCGCTCATCTCAAAACGCTGCTTGATTTCCTGTTCGGTTTGAGCATCCGTTTTCATTTCGCCCTTCTTGTGATGAGGGCGAGGACCTAAAGCCCATACCTCTTTCTGATAATCAGTATAGGTCTCGATAAACTTAGCGTTGGTCTTTTCATCAAGCCCCAAATTTCGAGAGATGTACTGAGCCTGCTTTTCTGCCAACTGTTCACGACTGAGGCGCTGCTTCTGGTTAGGCGCCTGTGCACATACATTTGTAGTAACCGTCATCATGGCGATGACCATCATTAAAATACCAAAAAATCGTTTCATAACTCTATCATTTTAAAATATTATTGAATCGGTTTAATTGTTGAGGAACACATCCTCCTGATATACAGAGAGAAGATAAGCCTGATCGGCAGAAGACAGCTGAGCGAAAGCCTTATCTACCTCCTGTATTCCGTTATTCACCTGTGAAGGCTGGGAAGAAGAGGCTGAGAAATCGATGTTGAGTACCAGAAGTACTGCCACCGATGCAGCCACAGCTATTGCAGCCGTCCAAATCACCTTCCTCAGAGATCGTTTCTTCGGCTGTATCCTGACAGGCTGCGTTTTGTCATTCTTCACCTGCTCCAGGATATTGGCTTCCATCTCCTTGAAGAATCCTTCTGGCGTAGAATAAGGCATCCGCTTACCCACCTTGCCGAAGTCAAACTTCCCGGTTTTGTTGAAATCAAAATTTGTATCCATATTCTTTTCCATTTTGAATAACCATTTAAAAACTCACAGAACTCTCACTTAATCGTTCGAATTCATGTACTTGATAATTTTCTCCTTGGCAACATGATAGCTTGCCTTGATACTGGCTGGCGTGGAATCAGCGACCTTCGCTATTTCGTCGAACCCAAGTTCATCGTAATATCTCATATTGAATGCCAGCTGCTGCTTAGGCGGAAGCGAGAGAATCGCTTTCTGCAGTTTTACTGCCACCTTATCATCGAAGTCGATATAATTATCTGCTGGGATGAGACTGACGCCCGTTGAATCTGATTCTAGAGAAACTTCTTCCTGTTTCCGTTTGCTGATGAGCCGCAGGGCCTCGTTGGTAGCGATGCGGTAAATCCAACTTCTCAGTGAGCAGTCGCCCCGATATTGATTGAACGAGCGATAGATTCTCACAAAAGTTTCCTGCGAAGCATCCTGTGCATCATCATGCGAAACCACCAATCGGCGTATATGCCAGTAAACCGGTTCCTGATACTTCATCATCAGCATTTTGAATCCGTTCTCCGGACACTCCTTCAGCGTATCCACTATGCCTTTGTCATTTACACTCATATTCGTTTATTTTCATGAACGTTACGATTATATGACCTTCCAAAATGGGAAAAGTAAAAAGCGGGATGCATTTTTTTTCGATACCTGCTTAATTTTTCCTTTTCTTTTCTCTTTTAATATCATAGAGAAGAGAAAAAAGGAGCTATTTCTCCGCTTTCTCAAAGAAAAAGTATATATTTGCAAACGGATTGCGGATATCAAAAAGATATATCGATATGAAGAAAGAAAAGAATTTTTCAGAAACTGATTTTCACCGACAACCAGTTTGAGCACGATCTTTACCAGACGATAGAAGACATCGGCAATTTCTATTATGGCAGAGACAGCAAGAACAGCATCATTCTGAAGATGCTCTATATAGAGGGATTCCGGGGCAAGGACGTAGCCGCTCAGTTGGGCATTTCCCATTCAGCCGTCACCCAGCGTTGTCAGAAGATGATGCACGATGTGGTGATTCCTTATTTCAAGAGATACTTCGATGCATCTGAATACGGAAGCTATCTGTCGTTCGGCGACAAAGACGCATGTATCGAAAGTGCTCCGAAGATGTCGATGCCGAGAATGATGTCCGAATGCAAGTGCTGCGAGGAATCGGCAGATAAAGGCAATAACATATTTAATAATAAGAATAATATGGAAGAAATGAAGAAGGGAAGAATCACTCCTCACTGGATTGATTCATTAAAAGAAAACGAGATTTTTGTGTTTGGCAGCAATCTGGCTGGCATGCATGGTGGTGGTGCAGCCCGCATTGCCCGCCTGCATTTCGGTGCCGTCATGGGCAAGGGTGTAGGCTTGCAAGGTCAGAGTTATGCCATCCCTACGATGCAGGGCGGCGTGGAAACCATCCGTCCATACGTGGATAGATTCATCGCCTATGCCAAGCGACATCCCGAGAAGCATTTCCTGGTAACCCCAATAGGTTGCGGCATCGCCGGTTTCGAAGCCGAAGACATCGCCCCATTGTTCGAGAAGGCAAAGGAGATGAAGAACATCAGCCTGCCGGAGAGTTTCTGGGAGGTGATAGAATAAAGTTATAGAGAATTAGTAGCTTATGTTAGGAGCAATAATAGGAGATATTGCTGGCTCAAAATATGAGTTCAACAATACGTTTGATTATGATTTCGAGATGTTCGGCGAGGGATGCGACTTCACCGATGATACCATTTGTACGGTGGCGATAGCCGATGCGATACTGAACGGACGAAGCTATCAGGAAAGCCTGCTGGATTGGTGCCGCCGCTATCCTTCCCCGAAAGGAGCGTATGGCGGAAGATTCGCGGGGTGGATTCGTTCTCTTGATCCGCAGCCATATAATAGTTTTGGCAATGGTTCGGCAATGCGAGTATCGCCGGTGGCTTGGCTATTCGATGACCTGTCGCAGGTTTTGGAAGAGGCAGAGAAAACGGCTCTTCCTACTCATAACCACCCCGAAGGAATCAAGGGAGCCAAAGCCGTGGCTCATGCCATCTGGCATTTCCGCAAGAACAGATTCTCAGAAGAATCTAAGGAGTGTAAAGATAAGAATTCTAAAGAATCTGATGATAAGGCAATGAAAGCCTTCAGGGAAATTGCCCGAAGCTACTACGAAGATTTCGATACCCGAGATTATCCGAAAGGCAAATTCGATGAAACCTGCATGGATGCCGTGCCATTATCTTTCTATCTCCTCTCGCAAGCCTCATCCTTCGAGGATGCCATCCGCCTAGCCATATCTCATGGCGGCGATAGCGATACCATCGGAGCCATCGTTGGCTCCATCGCCGAAGCACGATTCGGTATTCCGCAAGAAATGAAAGAGAAGACAATCTCTTTTCTTCCGGATGATATGAGAGAAATATCGGCTAGAATATAGTGTTACCACTAGGCTCAGCAAAGCTGCGGACTGCAGTCAGCAGACCTGCCGACTAGGCTCGGCAGACCTGCTGAGCCTAGTGGCAACTGCTGAGAAGGTATCTTCTGGAACCCGAGGAGTAATGTCTTTCAACTCACGAAGACGCTTGCATCAACCTATTGAGTTGACTCCTTTATCCCATCGAGCCGACTCCGTCATCCAGTAGAACCAACTCATTCTACTAAATCAATCCTATCTACAACCTTCTCCAGGCAGTTAATCATTATGATACTGCTTATCAGAAATCGTGGTCACAATAGCACTCAGCTTCTGCATTTTCTCCCCATTTATTTCTTGCACATAAAATTTTTTTTCGAAAAAACTTTTTTCGTGTGCGTATAAACTCGACGCTAAATCTAAAAAGAATCTGATATGATACCTTATAGATACCCCAAAAATTACGTCCCGATGTAGACTTTACTACATGGCGACGTAATCTTTCCTACGTCCCGACGCAGAGATTCCTACATCGCCATGTAATTTCAAGGACAACGGGAAAAGAAAGATGTATTGAAACAATTTGCTGGCAAATGCGAAATAAAGCCCAAATAATTTGGTGTTATCGAAGAAAAACTATAACTTTGCCACCAATAGAATTTATCAAACAATATAATTTATGACAAACCATGATTTTTGGATGTCCATCAGTGACATAATCAATGAAGGATTTACATCTGAAGGTCTAGCAAAATTAGATGATTATGCAGAACAATTCAGTACTGGAAAGATCTTATATAAACGATTTTCACCGTCAGAGCAGCTTGGCTGCGTTAAAGGGGGAACAATACATGTTATTGCATCCTTACTCGCGGGAGCAGAAGTTGGCACAGATCAACTCTCTGCGCCAGAACAACAGAATCAAAAAGTAAGCTGAAAAGCAGTATGAAAAACACGCAACATACTGCTTTTCTCTATCCTTAGTTTATTTTAATATTTATCTTTTCGTAAATGTAAGTTCTGTATCACCCTCATCCATTAAGCATACAGTACAAATCATCGTATTACCTTTGATAGAAACAATCTTAAAGCGCTTGCAAGTTTGCCAATCAGTTTCATCCCCTGAAGAATAGGAATCCTTAATAATCAAAATGTTGGCATTCAATTCATATTTAGTAATTCCTGAATAAGATTTCCAAGTCCCTGCATCATAATCATACCAAATGCAACCACCATTAGCATTGAGAGAAAATCTAAATTTATCATCACTTTCAGGACTTTTATCTACAGTGATATGGCTTTCATCCTCATCATCAGCCCAATACCACCCCTTAATATGCGTAAGTTCTCATGTACCAACGATGTTGGTCTTAATATCACCAGTAGCCGGAGTGTCGTCATCATCCGAAGATGAACAAGCGGTGACAGTCTTTTTACTACCTTATCATCGAAAAAATGTATGATTTAACATTCGTTATCATCGAAAAAGTGTATAATTTACTTGTTTTTATCATCGAAAAAGTGTATCTTTGCAACAGAAATATTTAAATTCCAGTTAGTTATGAAAAGAAAGATATACAAGCAACTTCTGAAATGGAAAGAAAGCAAGGACAGAAAGCCCTTGATGTTACTAGGTGCCAGACAAGTGGGTAAGACTTGGATCATGCAGCACTTTGGAAAAAAGGAATACAAAAACGTAGCATATATCAACTGTGACGATGAACCAAGAATGAAACAGCTCTTTGAGCTTGATTACAACATAGACAGAATCCTCATAACCATCCAAGCCATTACTGGCGTAAGGATTACACCTGCTGCTACTCTCATCATCATGGATGAAATACAGGAGATTCCGAGAGGACTCCATAGTTTGAAGTACTTTTGCGAAAAAGCTCCCGAATACCATATTATGGTAGCAGGTTCCCTCCTTGGGGTTACCCTGGGTAAAGGAGAGTCGTTTCCTGTAGGGAAAGTAGATATGCTTACCATGTACCCCATGGATTACGAGGAATATCTTGATGCAACCGGCAATGAAAATTGGATAGAATTACTCCATTCAAAAGACTGGGGACTTATCGACATCATGAAACCCAAGATGACGGAACTGCTCCGGCAATATTACTTTGTGGGCGGCATGCCAGGAGTGGTAAGCAAATTCATCGAAAATACAGACTTGCAGCAGGTTCGCACCCTGCAGCGTGATATTCTGGAAGCCTATCGCAGGGATATTTCCAAACATACTTCAGCTGCGGAATCTACAAGAATCCGGGAGGTGCTGGATTCTCTCCCTTCTCAACTGGCACGTGAAAACAAGAAGTTCATCTATGGAGCTGTGCGCAAAGGTAGCAGAGCCAAGGATTTTGAACAGGCCATACAATGGTTGGTAGATGCCGGCATTGTATATAAGGTGAGCCGCATCAAGGAACCTAAAATGCCGCTTAAATTTTATGAAGATAGGGATGCCTTTAAACTGTTCTTATTAGATTGTGGTCTCCTGGCATGCATGACAGATGCCTCAGCAGGCCAGATGCTGATAGGCGACAATGCATTCACTGAGTTCAAAGGTGCATTTACAGAACAGTATGTGCTACAGCAACTGTTGGCCGTGGGATTAAAGCCCTATTACTGGAGCAATACCAAGACTCCTTCGGAGATTGATTTCATCATTCAAGATAGCCAAAGGGTTATACCAGTAGAAGTGAAGGCAGAGGAAAACGTACGTGCGCGTTCCCTGGCACAATTCATCAAAGACAACCCAGGGTTGAAAGGGTTACGTATCTCCATGAAAGGATATGTAGACCAAGAATGGATGGAAAACATCCCTATCATAGCCATTGGCACATATTTTGAGAAATGATATGTAAAGGATTATACGGTTTTTCTGTCCGAGAGGAACAAACTTAAGATTGTTCTATCAGTTAGCACGGACTGAAAAGCCGTTCGAAAGAATTGCAGAACATACTCAAAGAGAATAGCGGCAAGGCTGATAGTATATACAAGGAAATATCATACAAGTTATTATATATTATACATTATAAATAAGGAGATAAGAAGATGAAAGAAGTATTGATAGTAAGCATCGGCAGCTTCTTCGGAGGCGGCATGAGATATTGGGTATCAAAGATGGTGCAATCCTGCACGGTGATTGCCTTTCCGTTCGGAACGATGGCGGTGAATGTGGCGGGATGCCTCATCATCGGGTTCCTCTCGGGATTGAACTGGCGGGAAGGGGGATGGATGTCGCCATCTGCCAAACTGCTGCTCACCACGGGATTCTGCGGAGGATTCACTACCTTCTCTACCTTTATGAACGAGGGAGCAGGACTGATGAAAGAAGAGAATTACCTCTATATGATGCTCTATCTCTTCGGAAGTCTGGCGCTGGGACTTATCGCCGTTCTCGCCGGACATTATCTGGCGAAAATTATCGCATAAAAGACTTCGGAGAACAGAAAGAAGAAGAGTCCGGATTATCACATAAAATACTGAAGATAGTATTCCATCAAATGAAGAAATGATGAAAATACTATCTTTTTTATTATTTTATATTTCCAAAATGCCTTAATTACGAAATTTATTCGTAAATTTGCAGAAATAATCTGCATTCGACAATTTGAAAGCAAGCTTTCATCATGCTCGTTTGCTTAATTTTTGCACCAATGAATACATTAGATACAAACAATATAAAATGGAGCGAGAATGTAATTATCGCTGATGCCGACTATATCGACCAAGTGGCTTTCGACCTGATAGTCAACTTCGAACGAATGATTAACCGTCGCATCCAACCAGCCGATATGGCACAATGGGCAGTCTGCATTGCCCTTGACGGAGGTCTGAGAGAGGGCGAGCACGAGACACAGGTTGTGCTTATCCACGACAAGCAGTCAATGGCGATGAAGAACTTCCGCCCTGCCAACTATGAGAAGGATCTGAACGCTCAGGCTTTCAAGGATGATAAGCTCGGAGAATTCATCATCTCTTCTTATCCTACAGAGGAGAAGATGGTAGGTAAGGATGACTTCCTCGTAGATGTGGCACGCACCGTATGCAACGCCAAGGAGGTGAAGCGAGTGATGGTAATCCCAAATTCTGAGGATGGAGATGCTTACGACCGACTCCGCGAGATACTCCGTAAGGTAGATGACGACGACAAACGCATCACCCTCTTTGCCATGCAGCCCATGCCAGGCGGCAACTTCAGACAGGAGATTCTCGGTTATTCGCTCATGAATGCCCTGGGAATTTCGGCAGATGAAATAAAATAAACATAAAAATAATAAACATAAAAAAATAAGATTATAAATGAGTAGAGTACTTATGATTGGCGCAGGTGGCGTGGCTACCGTGGCTGCCTTCAAGATCGTCCAGAACCAGGACGTTTTCACCGAGTTTATGATTGCTAGCCGTCGCAAGGAAAAATGCGATAAGCTGGTTAAGGATATCCATGCCAAGGGCTACAAGATGGATATTCAGACAGCTGAGGTGGATGCCGACGACGTTGAGCAGTTGAAGGCTCTCTTCAATAGCTACAAGCCTGAGCTTGTCATCAACCTAGCTTTGCCTTATCAGGATCTCACTATCATGGATGCCTGTCTGGCTTGCGGTTGCAACTACATGGATACCGCTAACTATGAGCCTAAGGACGAGGCTCACTTCGAATATTCATGGCAGTGGGCATACAAGGATAAGTTCGAACAGGCTGGTCTCTGCGCTATCCTCGGCTGCGGTTTCGACCCAGGTGTATCAGGCATCTTCACCGCTTATGCAGCCAAGCATCACTTCGATGAGATTGAGGTGCTCGACATCGTGGATTGCAACGCCGGTAACCATCACAAGGCTTTCGCAACCAACTTCAACCCAGAAATCAATATCCGCGAGATTACCCAGAAGGGACTCTGGTATAAGGATGGCGAATGGATTGAAACCGACCCTCTGTCTATCCACAAGCCTCTCACCTACCCTAACATCGGTCCTCGCGAGAGCTATCTGATGCACCACGAGGAGTTGGAGAGTCTGGTGAAGAACTACCCTACCATCAAGGAGGCACGTTTCTGGATGACCTTCGGCCAGGAATACCTGACCCATCTGCGCGTAATCCAGAACATCGGCATGGCCCGCATCGACGAGGTTGAATATAACGGACAGAAGATTGTGCCCCTCCAGTTCCTGAAGGCCGTGCTCCCCAACCCCCAGGACCTCGGCGAAAACTATACCGGCGAAACATCCATCGGATGTCGCATCTCGGGCCTCGACAAAGAGGGCAAACCGATGACCTATTACATCTACAACAACTGCTCGCACCATGCAGCCTATGAGGAGACCGGAATGCAGGCCGTCAGCTATACCACCGGAGTGCCCGCCATGTGCGGCGCCATGATGTTCCTGACCGGCAAGTGGGTGAAACCGGGTGTGCGCAACGTCGAGGAATTCAACCCCGACCCCTTCCTCGAAGCCATCGCCGCCAACGGACTCCCCTGGCACGAAGTCATCAACGGCGACCTCGAGCTCTGATTCATCCCCAACGCCACACAATACGCGTCCGGCCTCGGCCACGATTTTCCGAGACCGTAAAAAATAGATGACGCATCATGCGGCGAATACGACATCATCTGTCCATATGATTTATAGCGTTAAAAAGATGGCCGACAGCCTGATATTTAACGCTATAAATTATATCTTCCCAACGATATGAATCTGACCCGGACACACACGCGACTCGCTATAATTTCGGTTCTTGCCATGATAGCGTTATCTCTCGTCGGCTGCAATATTCACGAGAAACCCAAACCTGACCTTAACACAAGATCGGCCGCTATCATTTCAGAAAAGGACCTCTCGCTATATTCCACCGCATCGCTCGGAACAGCCGCTGATACTCTTTATCAGAACCTTTCCACACGCGACCGAGCGTGCCTGATATATAAGATTATCGCCGTCCACTATAAGGATAATCCCAAAGATGCCGAAGCTGCGGCGCATGCCAATCTTAAGTTATGGGAAAGATATGCGACAGACTTCCGCGACGTAGCAACAGCAATGGATTTTCTCAATACGGCCGCTGACATCTGCGAAACAAACGGATTGCAGACGGCAGAGGTAGACTATGCATATGCTATCAGTTATCAAGGTATGGGCAATCATACCCGAGAACAAGAGCTATACCGCCATGCTCTTGTTTTTTATGATGACGCTTTCAAGAAAATCAAACAAACAGGGGAGACTCAACTTTATGACCGTATGATACCCAATTATCTTACGCTCCTATATTCGGTCAACGAACCAATGACCCTGAGCAAACCTTATCTTGAATCGTATATCAGTGTTCCTCTAGAAAAAACATCAGCTGAGAAACGACAATATAACATAGAACTCTACAGGGGAATGGCTGATCTTCAGAGTGGTCGATACAGCTCCGCAGCAGGTCATTTTCGACAGATGCGTTGTTTTATCCGACCTGATGAACGCAAACAATTCTATCTGTCATACCTGAACGAAGCGACAGCTCTGCAGCAGGCAGGCCGTGTACGCGAGGCTCTCGCAGTCCTTGATTCTGCCGATTCGATTTCCTCCTCGGCTGACGATAACGAAATGCTTGTGTCTTTATATTTCACCAAAAGCAAGTATTGGGAACTCCTTGGCGACACGGTCAATTCTAACCGATATTTTCTAATGTATTGTCAAGTGCGCGATTCGCTTCTTTCCTATAACCAGATTACGGGATTGCGTAAAGCCGAATTTTCGCAGTCTATGCTCAGGATGGGCAATCGTCTTTCTGAACTTGAGTACAAGGGAAAGGTTCAAACTGTAATTATTATCACATCGACTCTTATAACCATCCTTGTGCTTGTATTCGCTCTGATAATCAGGAATCGGAATCGCGTGTTGCGGCAGTCAAACCGAGCCCTTTACGAACAGAACAAGGAGGTGCTTGCCGCTGAAAGGCGTGAACGCAGCGAGCGACACCGTTTCGCAACGCTTGTAGAAGGATTGAAACGCAACATTCCGGATTCGCCGAAAGAGCCGACAAAGTCAGAAAAATATTCGAGCCGCAAACTGACCGGCGATACAAAGGACGAGATTCATGACGCTATCGTTAATGCTCTCGAAAATCGTCCGGAGCTGTTCAGTTCGGACTTCTCACTTAGTCGGCTTAGTGAAATATGCGGTTCGAGACAGGAATATGTTTCTCAGGTCATCAACGAAACTTTCGGCTGCAATTTCAACGAGCTCATCAATAAATATCGTGTCCGCGAGGCATGTCGCCGAATTGATGACTGGGAGAATTACGGACAATTCACTCTGGCTGCGATAGCCTCGGGTGTTGGTATGGACTCGGCCACAACATTTAACAAATACTTCAAAAAAGTCACGGGACTCACCCCATCACAATATAGAAAGAACTCCGAAGCCGAAAATTCAAGATGATGTTTTTCAGGCGCTTGCCGATTATTCTTTTCCATTATCAAGAACTTGAAAGGACTCATTGACATAAAATTAAAGCAATCTGTATGTTTGGCGTACCTTTAGCCAAGCATATTTTTTTTATTTTTTATGTTTATGAAAAACTTTCTATTAATTGCGACTGCGACAGCAGCGCTTTCAACTGTTCACGCCTATGCCGAAGACATCGTCTGTGACGGCCTGGTCTATACTGTGACAAACGGCACAGAGGTCACGGTAAAGGGCTTCGACGAACCGACAGAAAATCTTGTGATTCCCGCTTCTTTTATTTCCGACGGGACAGAGTACACCGTTGTAGCTATCGCCGACGAAGCCTTCAGACTTGCCGGTCTGAGGACAGTGTCACTGCCCGAATCGCTGAAGTCAATAGGGAATTCCGCATTTGCATTTAATATGTTCATGTCGCAATGCGACCTTCCATCAGGTCTGGAGTATGTGGGCGAAAACGCTTTCCAGCGCTGCTGGTCTGCGATAATGAAGCCCGTCGGCATAAAAGAGATCGGCACCGGTGCTTTCTGGGAATGTTCCAAGATAACCGATGTCATCCTTCCTGCAGACGCTAAGATAGCAGACAAAGCATTCATGTATTGCACAGGCGTGAAGACACTCGTGCTCGAGGGTGCACCGGAGTCGGTCGGAGAGTGTGCTTTTGCATTCAACTCTCTCGAGGAATTAACGGTTAAGAGCGAAGTACCACCCACCTTCATTCCGGAAGAAGTTATCACATATGGTGACTATGAAACCCGCGACTATGAATGGACGCTCGACCTCGCTGATGTTGTCCTGAAAGTGCCGGCAGGAGCGAAGTCAGCCTATACAGGCGACAAAGACTGGAGTGTATTCACCAATGTCGAAGAGCTTAAGAGTGATGTCATTACAGAATTCTCTGTCGCTCCATTCGGATATAAAGTCGTGTCTGACGGCGAAGTCGCTGTTAATTCTTTCGACGGTTCTGTCTTAAAATGCGCAGTTCCTGCGACAGTGGAGTATGCCGGACATAACTTCAAAGTGACCGAGATATCAGGAAACGCTTTCGCCAACTCATCTCTTGAAGAAATAAGTATAGCAGGAAGCGTGAAGTCAATAGGTGAAAATGCTTTTTCAAACAGCAGTTCGCTGGCATCCGTTACATTCGAAGAAGGTACTGAGACAATCGGAAAGAACGCTTTTTCAAACACAGGGCTGACAGAAGTCGTTCTCCCGACAGGAATGAAAGATGTCGGAATGGCAGCATTTATCAACTGCAAGAATCTTTCCTCTCTGTCACTTCCCGAAGGAATAAATATAGACATTCTTGCATTCCTCAACTGCGGGTTGTCTAAAATTGTGCTTAATGGTGCACCCGGAAAAGTCGGAGAATCCAGTATGACCTCACTTGAACTCAGAGACATAATTTTTCACACCACTGTCGTACCCGATATTTCTCCCGCAAACATCTGGCTTACCATCGCAGACCGTTTCAATGACCAGGTTGTTCTGACAGTCGATAATGAAGAAATGGCAAAAAAATTCATGAAGGTTCAGCAATGGTGTGTGTTCAAGGCTATTCTGCCTGCGGGGGAAAGCTACGACACCGAAGCGCCCTATCTGCCTCAGAACGAACTTTCAGACATTAAAGATGTGAACTCATCGACAGGTCTCAAAGCATTCGTTCCGAAAGAGAACAGTATCAGAATTCTCACCCCCTTCTATTATTCATTTATTGTTTGGGATGGAAAGCAAGGAATCAGAATTGATGATTTCACCAATCGCATCTCTCTTTCCACATGGTGGGATTCTTTCAAAAGTGGTGATTATATCAACGGATATATAATTGGAATGATGAACCCGGAGAACGGTATTTTTACCTCGACTTCCCATTCTGTCGAAACATCAGACTGTGCCGACAATATGAAGCCTCTTGAAGTCACCGGCAAACAAATCGCAGAAGACACCAACAATGCCTACAGATATGCATATGTAGCCATAAACGGCAACCTCAATAAAGACAATTTCACTTCTGAAGACGGACAACAATTCAGTCTTAAAAACATTAACGACGAGGACCTTGGTTCATCTGAAACGGCTGAATCGGTCAGAGTTCGCGGTATCTATATGCGCAACAACAGCCAAACCGGCACCGACCACTGTCTGATTATCGTAGATCCGTCTGACTTCTACACCGCCGGCATAATTACTGTTACGACCGAAAAAGAAGCTTCGACTATATATTCGCTGACCTGTGTAAATCTCGGCACCGATGACGGCGCTCTCGCTCCGGGCATTTATATTCGCAACAACTGCAAATTCATAAAACGTTAAACCGAATGAAAAGATTCATAATCGCCTCAACACTCACGCTTTACGGGTTCTGTGTGTTCGGGGCGACTGACACTCCAGACATTATCACAGAAGACCAGCTTCCGCCCGGAGGAGAGAAGGTCGCTTATCTTTCTGATTTTTTGGCAGCCAGCATATCTTCCTATGGTATAGGATGGTTCTCCGATGACAAGATGGCGGTAAACATCTATTGGACAGACTCTGAAGACGCATATATCCAAAATTTGTCGACCTACAGCGACGCATGGGTGAAGGCCAGTGTTGATGGCAACACTTTAACGGTACCTAACGGTCAAACCGTATTGGTATCAGATAAAGGCACTGTCTATAGCCTTGTCACCGCAACCGTCGATATGCAGAGCAACTCAATGGAAGTTCACGAGGGAATAAGCTTCACGGTTAACGCAGACCGCTCCTGGCTAAGAATGGAAGCGAGCCCCGATAACAATCACGTTCTCGGCTTCTACACTATGGATCTCGCCAAAGGGTCAATCATTCAGGCGTTCAGCAAAATAAAGCTTGAATTGTTCAATCTTGAGACAGTCAGCCCGCCCGAGACCGCCAAATATAAGCGTTTTGCATACTCTGCTTTGCTTGGCGGATTTCAGAAATGGGAAAACGGGAGCTGGATGGCTTTCGATGGTTCCGACGTTTACGTTCAGGGACTTGAATGGATTCATCCACAAGGGTGGGTCAAGGGAGCCCTGATGAACGACGGCTCGATACGTATTCCTTCTGGTCAGTATCTCGGAATGAACGGAAATTATCCTGACTTCTATTTTGCGGCAGAATATGAAGGAAACTTCGCCGAAGACAATGCCGTGACAAAAGACCGGAGCGCTTTCTTTCTAAACTTCAACAAAGATGACGGCTCATATATGATGTCGGAAAACGAATGTTTCTTCTGCGGAAAAGACATAGCCACTGCTTTTCCGGTCATTGACGGCACCTTCGTTCCTTTTGATGTCAAGGCAGCCGTTCCTGCTCCCGCCGAGAGTCTGCAATGGGATTCCGACAATGGGCTTTTTACATTCCACATACCGATGACCGACACTGATGGAAATCTGATAGATCGTTATCTGCTGAGCTTCTCGATATATGTTAACGGCGAAAAATATACTTTTGACGAGTCCAATTCACCGTTTTACTCCGGACGGGCTGATATGATACCGGCTTCTGAGTCACTTATGTTCTTTGACATTGATACCGATTATATGTTCGGATGGAACCCGGGTGATATTTATGCGGTATCTGTAGTGTCCGACAATCCCATCGAATCGCTCGGAGTGGAATTGTATTATGACGTCCTCGGCGATCAACGGGAGTCTGAACGGGCTGAAATGAAAATGGCCGGGACCAAGCTGATCAGTGTTGACAAGCCCTGGCCAGTTGCATTCTACAGCATTGACGGCAGATTGCTTCGCAGACCTCAGGGGATATGCATAATAAAATATTCCGACGGCACTTTTGAGAAAAAGATTTTGGTAAAATAGAACAGTTGAGCGAGGCCTTCCGGACAATTTCGGGAGGCCTTACTTTTTGCAACAATACGGAGAACGGAATTTGTTCGGCGAAAACGTCCGGACGCTTTTTTATGCGGAGTAACGCCAAAAAGAGCTACCTTTGCAGCCATCTTTTACACATATGGCAAAACAATTCGGTATTATTTTCGCATGTCTGCTTGCAGGCGAACTCGTGGCAATGATTCCTGGCCTGTCGGTGCCGGGAAGCATCATCGGTATGCTGATACTGACTTTTCTGCTTGACCGCAAGATAGTCAGTCCCAAGACCATCTCGCCGATATGCAGATTTCTCATCAGCAATATGACCTTCTTTTTCGTGCCTCCGGGCGTGGCGCTGATGCTCTATTTCGACATTATCGCCGACGAATGGCTGCCCATCACTGTCGCCACACTCGTCAGCATCTTTCTGGTCATCGCTGTGACCGGACGTCTCCATCAGTTTCTCCATCATCAGATAAAAAAACACCTGAACAGGCTTTCACCCGATGACAACCACAACGACACTACTGCAAATTGCCCGGAGTGAGCTTTTTCTCGTCACTCTCACGTTCCTGCTGTTCTGGCTCTTCAAATGGCTGAACCGCCGCACGGGCGTGGCTCTGCTCAACCCCATGATACTGACCATCGGAGCCCTGATTACCTTCCTGAAGGTTACAGGCATCAGCTACGACGAGTATTCATCGGGAGGACATCTTATTGAATTCTGGCTCAAACCGGCCATCGTGGCGCTCGCCCTGCCGCTCTACAACGAACTGCGCCATATCCGCAGTCAGCTCATGCCGCTGCTTCTGGCCGAACTGACGGGATGCATCACCGGCATTGTGTCGGTTGTCCTGATTGCCTCGTGGCTCGGAGCGAGCGACGAGGTCATACGCTCGCTGGCGCCAAAATCGGTGTCCACGCCTATCGCAATCGAGATTGCGGGCCGCATCGGCGGCATTCCGGCGCTGACTTCGGCCATCGTGGTGGTTGTAGGGATGATTGGAGCCGCCGTCGGCCTGAGGATGATGTCATGGGGAAATGTCACCACACCCGTGGCCAAAAGCCTCAGCATAGGCACGGCGGCCCACGTTGTCGGCACAAGCCGCATCAGCGAATTCGGCGAGCGCTATGGCGCTTACGCCACCGTCGGACTCATCATCAACGGCGTA
>ENA-OYXU01000469-OYXU01000469.1-human-gut-metagenome-genome-assembly--contig:-NODE-469-length-16042-cov-4.633890_pt1 | contig 16042 bp, 18 predicted proteins | sample MGYA00243243_ERZ653435 | MGnify/ENA primary metagenome ERZ653435 (study PRJEB26926, sample SAMN06165113) | human gut metagenome | biome: ENVO:00009003; feature: ENVO:2100002; material: ENVO:00002003... | reverse complement strand
CAGCGTCAGATGTGTATAAGAGACAGCCGTCGATCCGTTCGATCTCGCCGACGGTATACCGCCCGCCCAACACCGTACCTACCGGCAGACTGCCCGCCGGATTGCGCCCCGCGAACACCCCGCCGCAATGCGGGCAAGCCGCCGCGCGCTCGTGCAGCTCCGAAAGGCAGTAAGGGCAGATGATGGACATGGGAAAACCTCCTTTTGTGGTCGTGTTGTGTTTATTATAGCACAGTTCCGGGCATAACAAAAGCCCCGCAGCTCGGTTGGAGCAGCAGGGCTTCGTGATTTTTCAGATTCGGTCTCCGCCGATCATTCCGGCAGGTCTTCCTCGTTCTCCAGAGAGTGCCAGACGTTCTGGACATCATCGTTGTCCTCCAGAGCATCGAGCAGCTTGCCCATGAGCTTGAGCTGATCGGGGTCCGTCAGGCGGGTGGTGGTCATGGGGACCATGGCGAGGTCATCGCTCAGGATCTCGTAGCCCTTCTCCTCCATGGCCTTGACCACAGCAGAATAGTTGTCCGGATCGGTGGTGATCTCCGCTGCCTCTTCACCGGCATCGAAATCCTCCGCACCGGCGTCCAGAGCGTCCATCATGGCCTCGTCGGCATCCTTGTCTTCCAGAGAGATGTCGATGACGCCCTTCTGGCTGAACAGGAAGGAGACGCAGCCCATAGCGCCCAGATTGCCGCCGTTCTTGTCGAAGTAGTGGCGCAGGTCGGCAGCGGTACGGTTGCGGTTGTCGGTCAGGGTCTCGACCATGACGGCAACGCCGCCGGGGCCGTAGCCTTCGTAGGTGATTGCCTCGTACTCGGTCTTATCGCCGCCCTCAGCCTTCTTGATGATGCGCTGAATATTATCGTTGGGCACGCTCATGCGCTTTGCCTTGGCGATCAGGTCAGCCAGCTTGCTGTTGGAAGCCGGGTTCGGGCCGCCGGTACGGACGGCGACGCTGATCTCGCGGCCGATCTTGGTAAAGACCTTTGCCTTGGCGCCATCGGTCTTTTCCTTCTTACGCTTGATGTTGTTCCATTTGCTATGTCCAGACATGGGGAACCTCCTAAAGTTTATCGAAAATCTCCGCCTGCGGGCAGACGGGCTGTGGTCGCCCGCTTGTGGCAGCACACAAAATCTAACTCTATTATTGTAGCACAATCCCCAACGGCGTTCAAGCCTTATCCGGGGGATTCTGCACGAAATCCAGCAAAAAAGCGGGGTTTGACGCCCCTTTTACAGCAGCCGCAGGGCTTTGGGGTAGTGGTTTTTGACCCGCCCCGCGGACACTTTGCCGCCGCCGAGGGGGTAGCCGTCCACCGTAACGCAGCACCAGCCGTCCGCCGCAGTGGAGGCCGCCATCTCCCGGCCCGACAGATAGTCGGTCACCCGCGGGTCGGCAAGGGTCAGCTCCTCCCGGTTCGTGCACCGGGCCCCGAAAGCCGTGAAGAGGTGGTGTTCGGGGATGAAGCGGCCCTTCTGCACACTGCCCACGAAGACGCCCGCCCGCAGGACGTGAAGCCCCGTCTGAGGGAAGGGCACCGGCAGCAGCACACCCCCGCCGTGGATGACGGCGGGGCGGTCGGCCAGCGCCGGGAAATACCGGGCGGCAAACTCGTGCCACGCGTCGAGGCTCTGGGCGGGAGAGGCGCTCTCCCCTGCCCCGCTGTCACCGGCCCGGCGGCCCCGCTTGCCCTGCACTTCCTCCCGGAGGACACGGGCGTTTTCCCGGCGGGAAGCACGGGCATCTCTGGATTCCGCGCGGGCGGGCTTGCCCTTGCCCGGCTTCTGTTTTTTGCTCTGCTCCGCAGCTGCCGCCAGCCAGAGCTGCTCTTCGGGCGTGTACTCCCCCGGCGCGGGCAGGGTGCGCGGCGTGCCCGCTTTGACCAGCCGGGCAATGAAATGGCCCTCGCCGCCCTGACAGGGCCAGATGCGGCGCACCTTGCTCACATCCAGCGGCAGACCGCCGGTGCGGTTGGCTTCGCCCGCGCTGCCGAAGCTATAGTCCACACGACCGAACACATCGGCCAGCGCAAACTCCGGATGCCGTGCGAGGAAGGCCGCCACCTGCCCCTCGTCCTCTTCCGGAGCGAAGGTACAGGTGGAATAGATCATCTCCCCGCCCGGCGCAAGGAGAGCGGCGGCGTTGTCGAGGATCTGTGCGCCCAGTTCGGCGCACTGCTTCACCAGCGCTTCGCAGTGCTGGGTGACGGCCACAGCTTCCTTGCGGAACATCCCCTCGCCGGAACAGGGAGCATCCACAAGGACGCGGTCAAAAAATTCCGGCAGAGCAGCGGCAATGCGGCCCGTATCCTCGTTGAGGACGACCGCATTGGCCACGCCCATCCGTTCCAGATTGCTCTTGAGCACCTCGGCGCGGGCGGCCACGAACTCGTTGCTCACCAGCAGCCCCTGCCCACCCAGCGCGGCGGCAAGCTGGCTGCTTTTGCCGCCGGGAGCCGCGCACAGGTCCAGCACCCGCATCCCCGGCCGGACCCCCAGCAGCGGCGCAGCAGAGGACGCCGACGGCTCCTGCGAGTAGAAGACGCCCGCGTGGTGGTAGGGGTGCCGCCCCGGCTTGAAAGCCGCATCTTTCACCACAAAGCCCGCCCTGCAGAAGGGCGACGGCTCCACCGGGAAGTCCGCCTGTGCGGCAAAGGCCTCCGGCGTGGTGCGCAGGGCCGAGACCGTCACGCCGCGGGCAGCGCTCTCGCTGGGGGCGGCGTACAGCGCATCGTACCGCTCGCCCAGCAGCGCACGTTCCCGGTGCTCAAAATATTCCGTAGACATGAACGTTCCTCCCATGTATAAAGCCGCACGCGGCGGCAAGACTAAGGGGTGTGAGGGGCACGACCTCCCTCGCGAAAGGAGATATTACGATGACCGACCGTACCGAAAACCGTTCCAGCAACCGCACCAACAACTGCAAAAACCAGAGCAAGAATCAGAGCCAGAACCGCACCGAGAATCGGACCGACAACCGCACGGAGAACCGCGCCACCAACGAGCACAAGCACCCCAACCAGTACACCAAGGGTGCCGATGACGAAGACAAGTAACCTCTCTCATTAAGAAAGCCCGCTGCCTTCCCTGCACTGTTTTCCAGTGCGGAAAGCAGCGGGCTTTCGCGTGTTTTATTTCTGATTCGGGTCAAAATCTTCCCAGAGTTTGTCGAATAATTCCTCGACGCGGTCCTTCCGGCCGGTGAGGTACAGCCACCCCAACAGGCACTCGAAGCCGGTGGAGGCGCGGTACTCTTCGGGGGAAGCATGTTTCGACACGCTGGCCTTGCTGGCGTTGCGGCCCCGCTTGAAAACGGCCAGCTCCTCCTCGGTGAAGAGGGGTTCCAGCAGCTGCTCCTCGCGGAACTGTGCCCGCGCAGAGACGTACTTAACCTTTTCGGTGTTCAGCTTCCCGGCCGAGAGCCGATGATGCTGCGCCAGACGGGTGCGGACCAGCAGCTCCAGCACGCTGTCGCCCACAAAAGCCAGCGCCAGCGGGTTGAGCTCGCGGGGGTCGATGGTTTCTTCCTGCATAAAATACCTCCTAGATAAGGTTTTCCTTCCTACAACCTCTCTGTCTCACTCTCGTTCGACATCTCCCCTAGTAGGGGAGACTCTGGCGAAACCAGAAACTTTGCAAGGACTGCCAAGGGCTCCCCTAGTAGGGGAGCTGGCAATGCGAAGCATTGACTGAGAGGTTAAAAGCGTTCCTTTTAGAAGATATAATCGAACTGATAATCGCCGATGAGGATGGTGTCGTTCTCCTGAACGCCCTTGTCCACCAGAGCGGTCAGGATGCCGCTTTCATCCAGCTGGCGCTGGAAGAACTGCAGGCTCTCGTAGTCGTCCACATTGCTGCCCGCGAGGATATACTCCAGCCACGGCGCCTCAACGCTCCAGACGTGGGCTTCCATCCGCTTGATGGTAAAGGCGCGGTCGTTGGCCTTGGGTTCGGGCTTCTTGTACTCCGGAGCGAAGACCGGGATGGCCGGGATATCCTTCAGGCGGTTGTAGACCAGACCCGGCAGCTCCCGCACGCCCTGCATGGTGGCGGCAGAGATGGGCACGAAGGTCAGACCCTTGCCCTCGATATAATTCTTGAAGCTTTCGATCTGCTCCTCGGTGGCAAGGTCACACTTGTTGCCCACCACGATCTGCGGACGCTCAGCCAGCGCGGGGCTGAACTTGGCCAGCTCCTCGTTGATCTTCTCGAAGTCCTCGATGGGGTCGCGGCACTCGCTGCCGGAGACATCCACCACATGCAGCAGCAAGCGGCAGCGCTCCACATGGCGCAGGAAGTCATGGCCAAGGCCGATGCCCTCGCTGGCACCCTCGATCAGGCCGGGGATGTCGGCGCAGACGAAGCTGGCACCTTCGCCCACCGACACGACGCCCAGCGTGGGCACGAGGGTGGTGAAGTGGTAGTTCGCGATCTTGGGCTTGGCCGCGCTGATGGTGGAGATGAGGGTGGACTTGCCCACGTTCGGGAAACCGATCAGGCCCACGTCCGCGATCAGCTTCAGCTCCAGCGTCACCTGAATGTCCTCGCCGGGCATACCGGGCTTGGCGAACTTGGGGATCTGGCGGGTCGGCGTAGCAAAGTGCGCGTTGCCGTAGCCGCCGCGGCCGCCCTTGGCCACGGTAACGGGGGTGTGGTCGGACAGGTCTGCAATGACAAGACCGCTCTCGGCGTCCTTGATGACGGTGCCCAGCGGCACCTTGATGACGAGGTTTTCGGCGTTCTTGCCGTGGCAGAGGCTTGCGCCGCCCTTGCCGCCTTCGTCGGCGGTATACTTGCGCTTGTAGCGGAAGTCCATCAGGGTGGTCAGGTGGTCATCCACCACGAAGATGATGTCGCCGCCGCGGCCGCCGTCGCCACCGTCCGGGCCGCCCGCCGCCACGAATTTCTCGCGGTGAAAGCTCACCGCGCCATCGCCGCCCTTGCCCGCATGGAGCCAGATGGTTGCGATGTCGATAAAGTTGGTTTGTGCTGCCATAGAGCTCCTCCTATGTTTAGCGATTCAACTTCTCCGGCAATGCGAAGCATGGACGGAGAGGTTTATTCCTTTCATCAAAAAGAGCCGGGCCACGAGGGTCCGGCTCTTTGGGTTGCAGTTTTTCAGGCAGAAGTTACTGCTTCACGCTGCACTTCTTGCCGCTCTTGCCCACGCGCTCGAAACGGACAGTGCCGTCAACCAGAGCAAACAGGGTATCATCGCTGCCCTTGCCAACGTTCTCACCCGGCATGATGTGGGTGCCACGCTGACGGACCAGGATGTTGCCGGCCAGAACGAACTGACCATCTGCACGCTTTGCGCCCAGACGCTGAGCCGCGGAATCACGGCCGTTCTTGGTGCTGCCTACGCCCTTTTTATGTGCCATTGTAATTTTCCTCCTTAGCCGTTGATCGCAGTGATCTCAACCTTGGTATAGGGCTGACGATGGCCCATGCGGCGAGCACTGTGCTTCTTTGCGCGATAGGTGATGATGTTCAGCTTCTTGCCCTTGCCATTCTTGATGACCTTAGCAGAAACGGAAGCGCCCTCAACAACAGGAGCGCCAACCTTGACCGAACCCTCCTCGCCAATAGCGAGAACCTGATCAAACTTCACTTCGGAGTCAGCTTCAACGTCCAGCTTTTCGATGTAGACGATGTCGCCCTGCTCCACGCGGTACTGCTTACCGCCGGTAACAATGATTGCGTACATTTGTTTCATTCCTTTTCGTTGTACTCGCTGGTCGTAAAGGCAGACCCCTACAGGGGCCATTTGCGGCGCCCACACCAAGCGGCTAGAATAGTATAGCAGAAAAGCGAGCTGATTTCAAGGGGTTTTTGCGTATTGCGGCAAAGTTTTTTCAAGCTCCGCCGTCAATTGCTCAGATTTTTGAGCACCGCTTCCATATTCCGGGCTCCATAGACGATGCGGAGCACCCAAATCATTTTCTTTTCCTTCTCCACCATATAGTATAGAACATAATTTCCAACGACTTTCTTGCGGATTATCATCCTTGGGAGAAAATCATTCACGACCAATGCCCCACTTGCAGGAAAAGCACAGACCTTTTCCATACATTTGTTGATGTCGCCCAGCAGCGTTTTTGCCGCCTTCTCATTATCAAGCTCATTTCGGATGTAGTTTACCGTTTCTCGCACATCCCGCCGCGCACGTTCAGCCAATTGGAAATGATATTCACAGTCCATATTCCCTCCTGATCTCTTCCAGTGCCGTCGGACCATCCACCACGCGGCCCTCATCAACATCTCTCAATCCTTCCATGATGAGTTTTGCCTCTTCCATCTCCTTCATGGTGCGCTCGTAGTACTCGATGTCCATGACCACAAGGCGGCCGTATCCGTTTTTCGTCACAAAGACCGGGCCATTCTCCTCGGCGCAGCGGCGCTCGATCTCCACCGTATTTTTTAGTTCACGCATCGGAATGATCTGCATACATTCACCCTCCCAGATATCTCGCGGCTCTTTTTGTGGCTTTATTATACACCCAAAAAAGCCACAGGGCAAGAGTTGCCTTCCGACTTCTCCGCCCTGCAGCTTCTGTTTTTTCTGTATCAGCGTTTTATTACTGCTGTTGTGCGCTCAGCTCTTCCTTCAGCTGCTTATTATAGGCTTCGGTCCGCTCCACAAAGAGCTTCCGGGGCGAGGAGGCCACAAGTTCTTCTTCCTCCAGCCGGAACGCGGGGTCGGCATTTTTCGCCTTGGCGGCGAGGGTGCGGCCCTCGCTGTTGAGGGCCAGCTTGACCATGAGCGGCTTATCCTTGTATCGCTTGGTCAGGATGACCTCTGCGATGATGCCGCCGACCACGGCCACCGCCGCCACCACCTGCGACACCCGCAGCCCGATGGAAGGCACCAGAAGCAGACTGTCCGTGCGCAGGGCCTCGATCCAGAACCGGCCCGCGCCATACCAGATGAGGTAGCGCAGGGCGATGTCGCCCGCAAACTTCCGCTTTTTGATATACTTCACCAGCAGGAACAGGCCCACGAAGCACCAGATGCTCTCATATAAGAACGTAGGGTGGACCGGCAGGTTCGGGTCGATGACGGTGCCCTTGGGGGCCGTGACCACGCTGCTGAGCAGGTAGTCGCGGGTCGCTTCGCTGTACATGCCCCACGGCAGGGTCGTGTTGCAGCCGAATGCCTCCTGATTGAAAAAGTTGCCCCAGCGGCCGCAGCCCTGCCCCATGAGGAAGCCCATGGCCGCAAGGTCGAACATGGGCAGCACCGGCACCTTGCGCCATTTACAGGCAAGGCCGCCGAACAAAAAGCCGCCGATGACGCCGCCGTAGATGGCAAGGCCGCCGTCCCGGATGGCCAGCACATCCCACAGGCTGCTGTAATTGTAGGGGGACAAGGCCACATAGTAGAGCCGGGCGCACAGGATGCCCATCACCACGCCGATGAGGATGACATCCACCATCGCGTCGGCGTCCACGCCGAACTCGACGCCATGCCGGAACGCAAACACCAGCGCAAGGCACATACCCACGGCGATGCAGACGCCATACCAATAAATATTGATGCCGCCGATGGAAAAGGCCACGCGGTTCAGCGTGAAACTCAGGCCCAGCGCCGGAAATTGTACCAGATTCGTCATTCTTCGTCCTCCGTCTCTTCGTCATCTGCTTCGGGCAGGTCCGCCGTGCCGTCCGGCTCGATGTACATCATCGCCATCCGGGCGGGCTGTAAGATGTGCTGCAGGGCTGCGTCGGCGTCGTCCGCCGTCAGGGCCGCAAGTGCCTCGATCTGCTGCACCACCGTCTGCCCGGAGAGGGCGAAGTCCGCCATCTGGCTGGCCGAGTCCTCCACGTTTTCGAGGTTTTCGATCAGTTGGCCGTACTTTTCGTTCTTGCAGAGGGTAAAGACCTCCCGGTCGATGCCCTCGCGCCGGACCCGCTGGATCTCGTCCAGCAGCATTTGTTTCACCGTGTCGGGCTCGTCACTCTCGCCGGTGAAGAGGATGCAGCAGCAACCGTCCACCCGCAGCACTTCCCCACCGAAACCGGGGTTGGTCAAGCCGGAGTCGTACAGGCGGCGGTAGAGCGGCGACATCCCGCCGCAGACGCAGCAAAGGATGAGGTCGTACAGCAGCTCGCTGCGCAGATCATCCGGGGCGAGGGGCGTTTCCTTGAAGCCGAGGCCAAAGCAGGGCTTTGACACCGGCATCCGGATCCGTTTTTCCGTTGCTGCCAGCGTCATGGGTTCCTCGGCCCAGAGCCGTTGCACCCGCTCTTCGGGGCGGAGTTCCATGAGGCCATGGCGTTCGCACGCGGCCAAGATCTGCTCCATGGTGGTGTTGCCCGCTGCGGCCAGCACCATATTCCCCGGTGCATAGAACGCCTCGCAGCAGTCATAGAGCATCTTCGGGGTGATCTCAGCAATGCTCTCGCAGGTGCCCGCGATGTCGCTGCGGATGGGGTGACTGTGGTACAGGCACTCACACAGGCCGGTGATCAGCCGCCAGTCGGCGCTGTCGTCGTACATCTTGATCTCCTGCCCGATGATGCCCTGCTCCTTGGCGATGGTCTGCTCGGTGAAATAGGGGTGCCCCACCATCCCCAGCAGCACATCGAGGCTTTCGTCCAGCTGCTGCGTGGCGGTGAAGAGGTAACAGGTGCGGTCAAAGCTGGTAAAGGCGTTGGCGTTGGCCCCCGTCTTCGCGAACTTTGCAAAAGCGTCGCCGTCCTGATCCTCGAACATCTTGTGTTCCAGAAAATGCGCCACACCTGCGGGCAGATGCACCTCCCGCCCATTGAGCCGGAAGTCCCGGTCAATGGAGCCGAAGCGGGTGGCATAGATGACATGGGTGCCGGAATACCCCGGCATGGGCCGCACAAGGACGGTCAGGCCGGAGGGCAGGATCTTCCACTGATCCGCGGCGGCATCGGCAAGCGCTTGGCTGCGCAGTTCAGACATCGGCGATCCCCTCCTCTCTCGTCAACAGATAACTGACCGACAGGCTCAGCTGCCGCAGAATGGCGCGAACGTCCTCTTTGGTCACGGCGCGCAGGGCGGCGCGGGCTTCGTCGGGCGTTTGCAGCCCGCTGCCCCGCAGCACTTCCATATAATACCACGTCTCGATGCCGCCAAGGCTGTCCTCAATGCCCGCCATCCCGCTGAGCAGGGACAGGCGGCAGTCTTCCAGTTCCTCGTCGGTGATGGGCCCGGTGCGCAGGTCGTCCAGCTCCTTTAAGATGGCCGCTTCCGCGCGGGCCGCGTCGGCGTGCTCCACGCCGCTGTTGACAGCCATGCTCCCCGTGAAGCTCTGGAAGCTGGACGCGCAGTAGTAGCACAGGTGATCCCGCTCCCGGACGTTGAGGAAGAGGCGGCTGGTCACGCTGCCGCCGTACAAGGCCATAGCAAGCCGGACCGCCGCCATCTGGTCGGGGCGCATCGGCTCACCGAGGGTGAACAGCATACAGAGCTTGGCCTGTACGGTGTCGAAGCACTCCACCTTCCGGGCTGGTTCCCGCCGGGGCATTGCCATGTTCCCGCACAGGGAGGCCGGGCGGCGTTCCACCGCCGAAAGCTCCCGGAGCAATGCGTCTTTGACCTGCTCCGTCTCCGCTTCTTCGCAGCCAAGGATCAGCAGCTCGATCTGCGCCGTTTCCAGCATCTCCCGGTAGGCGGCGGTCAGGGCCTCCGGCGTCAGGGCGTCCACCTCTTCCAGATAGCCCTCCTGCCGGATGCCGGCGGGGCTGTCGCCGAAGAATTCCCGGTTGGCCTGACGCTGGCAGTAGATGCGCTTTTCGTTCACTTCGTCTTCCAGCGCTTTGCGGAGCATCTGCTTTTCGATGCCGACCGCCTCCGGGTCGAAGACGCCGCCCACAAAGGCGGGGTGAAAGGCCGTGCCCAGCGCCAGCCCAGCGTATTCGCGGGTCAGCGGTTCCCCTTCCAGCGCAAAGCGGTCCTTGATGCCGGTGGCGCTGACGCAAAGGTTGTGGTTCGCGCCGAAGGGCCGGGCGTCCACGGTCAGATCCGCCCCATAGAGGCGGGCCAGCGTTTTGGTCATCTGGGTCATGTCGGGGCAGTCCGCATAGCCTCGCTCCATCACCAACGGCAGCAGCGCGTGGGCGGTAGCTGTCTCCCGCTTGGCCGGGAAGGCGAAGTGGATGCTGATGCGGCAGCGGTTGAATTTAGGCGCCGGGTCCCACAGCAGATGGACGCCGGGCGCGATCTCGGTTCGTTTCAATGGTTTCTCCTTCGATTTTTTGCAAATTTATTGTTTTGCGCGTTCCAGCGCGAGGAATTCTTCCAAGGAAAGGCCGCTTTCGCGGATGGCGCGGGCGTTCTCGGCCCCCACATACCGCCAGTGCCACGGTGCATAAACCATGCCGGTGGCACTCTGGCGCTCCTCCGGCCAGCGGAGGATGAAGCCATAGTCCGCGGCATACGCGGTCAGCCACTCGTAGGCGCGGGTCTCGGCAAAAGCCTCCGAGCGCTCCGTGCAGTCCGGCGAGAGGATATCGGCGCAGTAGCCGGTCCCCTGCTCGCTGGTGTTTGCCGTCGGCTGCAGCGACGCAGTGTGCGCCGCTGCCGTCTCGCCGGTAAGGCGGCTGTTCTCGGTCTGATAGGCCGTCAGCCGGGCTTCATACGCGGCGGTGCGGGTGTCGGCATCCTGCCAGCCCGTGACAAGGTTCAGCTCCACACCGGCGGCCTGTGCGGCCTCGGCCATGCTGCGGTAAGCTGCAGCGGCCTCCGTTTCCAGTTGTTCACCGGTGGCGTCGTCCGCCACGGCCAGCTCCGGGGCCGGTTCGCTTTCCAGCGGGAGGTTGGCGTTCACCACCACCAAGCGGGCATCGTCCGTGTCGCACACATATCCGTCGGCGCTGTAAGCCCGCGCCGCAAAGGGCACCGGCCCCGCGATAAGGGCGTGGGCTTTCGGCAGCAGCCACAGGATGCCGGTGGCCATCAGCGCCACGGCCCCGCCGCACGCGGCCAGAAACAGCACCCAGTTCCGCGCCAGCCGCAGACATTTGCGGATCTTCCACTCCCGGTACGACATCCGTTTGGCCGGGGTTCTTTGTTGGTTCATGTAAGGTTCCTCACTCTTCGCTTTACTCAATCCTGCGGATTTCACTGTGTTTTATTATACACTTCTTTTGAAAAGGTGTAAACGCCGGGAGGTGTAAAAAAACTGTGTCAAACGCAAACGACATCGTTTTCCTTGCAAAAAGCGCGTAGACATGGTATTATAATCTTGAAAGCAGAAAAGGAGAATTGCCGTGGACAACGAACAAATGATCCGCTTTACCATGGGTGGTATGGCATTCGAATACGATGAACAGAAAAATCGGATCAATCTCCAAAAACACGGCATCTCGTTCAAAAGTGCCGCTCGTGTGTTCTTTGATTACGACCGCATTGAATTTTTTGATGATGAACACAGCAACGACGAAAACCGCTATGACACCATCGGAGACACCTCCGCCGGAATGGTCGGCCACGAAATCGGGAACACTTTGATTGGCCAGATCAACGAAATCTTATTTGTCGTCTACACCGAGCGAATCCATACAGATGCTAACGGAAAAGAAACCGATGTCACCCGTTTGATCTCCGCACGGTTAGCAACCAGCTTTGAAAGGGGGCTTTACTATGGTAAATATGAATAATATCCCGCTGGAATTGCAGAACGAATTAGCTTTTACGCAGGAAGAACTCGCCGAGTTGGAACGCGCCAAGAAAATGCCCATCACCTTCGACGCCGACTGCCCCGAAACAACGCCGGAGCGTGCTTTGAAATTCCGCCGCGTCAATCCGCCGCGCAAACGCGCCAACATGGCTTAATTTCCCTGACGGAAAAGAGCGCCAGCTTGATGCTGACGCTCTTTTTGCATGATACCGTTACTCTTCCCGTGCCTTTTGGCCGCGGATATCCTTGCCCACGAACAGGCAGGGCACAAAGGAGGAAAGGCGGCTGGAAATTTTTTCGGTGTAGAGTTTCTCCAGCAGCGCCCCGTCCGTGATGTTCGTCGTGACGATGGTGGGCAGATGCGCACCGAGGCGGTTGTTCAGCAGACTGTACAGGGTGCTGAGGAAGAAACTGGAGTTGAATTCCGTGCCCAGATCATCGAGGATGAGCAGGTCTGCCCCGGCTGCCGTTTGCAGCAGGGTCTCCTCCTCCCCGGAGGGGTCCGAGCCGAAGTGCAGCGCTTCCAGTTTGGCAAAAAAATCAGGGCTGGAAACATAGATCACGTCCATGTCCTTCGCCAGCACGATGCCCGCAATGGCAAGGGCCGCATGGGTCTTGCCAAGGCCCGCATTGCCGAACAGCATCAGACTTTCGCTGCTGCGGTCGAATTCTTCTGCGTAGGCACGCAGTTCTTCCAGAAGTCCCCCCATGTACGTCCGGACCGGCTCCCCCAGCTTCTCGTCCATTGTGTTGGGGTAGTAGCGCAGCTCCATCGTGTCGAAGCTGGAAACGGACAGGCTGGACAGCTTCTCGATCTCCTCTCGGCGGAGTTTCTGCATCAGTTTGTGGATGCACTCGCAGGTGTGCCCCTCAAATGAACCGGTATCCTGACACTTTTTGCAGGTGAAATGCGGCTCCAGCGCATCGGCCGGGCGGCCGCTGGACGCCAAGAGCGCGGCAAGCTCCTGCTTGGCCTTAGTCAGCGCAGCGGCCGCAGCGGTGCGGTCCCCGCCGGAGGCTCCGGCCAGCGCACACCGCACGCCCCGCACCCGCACCTCTTCTTCGGCGTGGCGGAGGTCCGGGATGGCCGCTTCCGCCTCGGCGCGGGCATCCTCGGCGTTGGCGCGGGCGGCCTGCCGCCGCAGCGCCACGGTGCGCATTGCCTCCTGATACAGTTCACGTTTGGTACGCATAGTTTCTCCTTATTGCGATGTCTCGTCCGATTTTTTTCGCAGCGAACGGCGGCGGACGGCGTTTTCGAGGAAATCGTTCCCACTGGGCGTTTCGCGGTCCACCCGGATGTTCCGGCTGGCCCCTGCCCCGGCCACCGGCCCGCGCACATCGTGGACGGTGCGCAGACCTTTGGCGTTCCACGTTTTGAGGATGCTGTTCCAGTACCACAAATCGCGCTTGGGGCCCGCTTGCACGGCCGCCTCCTGCACCATGGCGTCGTCGTAGCCGTACACCTCGTACCAGCGGGCAATGGCTTTCCGCCCGCCGAGGGTCAGCTCGCTCTCTGCAATGCCCAGCAGTCCGCTGACATACTGTTCGCGCTGGGCACGAAGGGCCAGCAGCTGCAGATGCGTGTCCGCCTGTTCACCGGTCTCCACGCCCTCGGCGCGCCAGACTTTCAGCTCGTGGCTGACCGCGCCCATGGTTCGCTTGCCCTTGCTGGCGACATAGGCCACACAGAGCATGACCGTCTCCGGCGCGAACCCGTCGATGATGTACAGGTTGACCAGCTTTTCCATCTCGCTGTGGGTCAGCGGGCGGGCAAACCCCGCCTGTGCGCAGTCGATGAGGCTGGAGATCATCGGGTCGGTGCGGGATGCCGCCGCGATCTCGGCCCACGTCATTGGGGCCGGGGCGCTAGGCTCTTCACCGGGGGCTGCATTCTCCTCATAGCGCTCCAGCAGCCCCGCACCGGCCCAGAAGGCCAGCGCGCTCTCAGCGGTCATCTTGCTGCGCAGTTTGAGGTCCGCGCAGATCTTCTCCGGGTCGGTGACGCCGGTGGCCAGCACATACAGCGCCACCCGCACATTGTATTCCTCCGCGATGCCCAGCTTCGCGAACACGAGCTGCGGCACGGCGATGGCATCGCCCTTCTGCTCTTTTAAGCGGTAGATCATTCGGCTTTGCCCTCCTCCGGCTCTGCGGGCGGGGCCCACGGCTCACAATCGAGGATGGAGGGGAGGTTTTTCCAGCGGTCCGGCTCGGCGTTGTAGGCCTCCTCCAAGCACTGAGCGGCGGCTGCGCGGCCCTCATCGCTCAGTGGGAACTCCTCGTGGCGGCGCAGGGCAGGATCGGTCTTGTCCAGCGCCCACGGATCAGGCCAGATGTCCACTGCAAGGATGGCCTCTTCTTTTTCGGCCCCCTCCCCGCCTTCCGGGTCCGGCACGGCGCGCTTCGTCGGCGTGAGCAGATAGCGCATCCCGGCCTCGTTGCCGCTGTAAAGATTTTTGCACTTGAAATAGTGCAGCAATGGCACAAAGATCATGTTGCGTCCTTTCCAATAATACAGATACTATCATTATAAAGCAAGCGGCGCAAAATGCAAGTTTTTTTGCCCGCCGACAAAACCTTCCACAAAAAACAGTTGACAAATCCGCCCGCCTTTGCTACACTAATAACGCACTTGCAGGGTTAGCTCATCCGGTAGAGCGACTGCTTCCCAAGCAGTAGGCGGCGGGTTCGAGTCCCGTATCCTGCTCCAAGTGAAAAGCCCGTCCAGTGATATGCTGGGCGGGCTTTTTGTCGTTTTTGCGTGCGCTTTCTTCCAACCAAAGTTTCCCGGCAGGAAGATTTTTTCACTCCGTCCTCGTCTTGATCTCCACCGTCCGTCCGCCGAGGTTCTCATAGATGCGGTGGGAGACGGAGAGGACGGTGCGGCCCGCGGAGGCGCGGCGGAGGGCTTCCAGCACGCGGGCCTCGGTCTCGGCGTCGAGGTTGGCAGTGATCTCGTCCAGCAGCAGCACTGCCGGGTCGGCGGCGACGGCGCGGGCGATGGACAAAAGCTGCCACTCGCCCTGCGAGAACATGCCGCCGGTGCACGGGGTGCCGTAGCCCTGTGGCAGGGTCTGGATGGCTCCGTCGATGCCCGCCAGAACGGCGGCACGCTTTGCCATCTCTTCCGTGATCTGCGGGTCGCCGAGGGTGATCTGCTCCAGCACCGTGCCCGGTACACGGGCAAAATGCTGTTCCACACAGCCGATGCAGCTGCGGCGCTCCCGGTCGGTGATGGCTGCCACTGGCACGCCGCCGATGGTCACCGTGCCCTCCTGCGGCGGGTAAAGGCCCAGCAGGAGCTTGAACACCGTGCTCTTGCCCGCGCCTGTCCGGCCGATGAGGGTGATCTGCTCGCCCTGTTTGACCGTCATGGAGAGATCGTGCAGGACTTCTTTTTCGCCGTAGCCGAAGGTCACATGGGAGAGCTCCACATCCCCCCGCCCGGCGCTGGGCTGTGCGGCAGGGGCAGTGCGCTCCGGCTGGCCGAGGAAGGCATCGATCCGCTCAACGCCCGCCATGGCCGACTGGATGGTCTGGATCTCCATGCCGAGGCTCTCGATGGGGGCGAAGATGCGGGAAATGTAGTTGATGACGGCCACCGAGGTGCCCACCGACATGCCGAAGAAGGTCAGGACCGTCGGATCGCCGGAGGCGGACAGGAGCATGACGATGCCCACCACCACGGCGTTCAGCACCAGCACCACCGGCGAATAGAGGGCGTCGTAGAAGTTGGTGCGCTCCATGGCGGCGTAGCCGGCCCCGATGCAGCGGTCATACCGGCGCTCCATGTAGTCCTCCAGCCCCAGCGCCCGGATGGTGCGGATGTTGTGCAGCGTCTCCGGCACCTGACCGGAAACAGCGGCCACGGCCCGGCGGTTGTCCAGCTGGGCGGCCAGCATCCGCTTCTGCACATGGCGGGTGAACACCGCGAACAGCGGCAGCACCAGCAGCAGGATCACCGCAAGGCCGGAGTTCTTCACGGCGATGACCGCGAGGATCGAGAGGATGCGGCACGCATCTGCCACCATGCTGATGATGCCGGAGGTGAACAGCGCTTCCACAGTGTCCACATCGCCCGAAAAGCGGGCCGCCACCTCGCCGGGATTCTGGGCCGCCAGCGTGCTGGCGGGCAGCCGGGTCAGCTTCCGGGACATCTCCGAGCGGAGGGCGTGGGTCATTTTCTGGCCAAAGAGGACCAGCAGACTTTCCTGCGCCGAGGAGAACCCGCCCTCCAGTGCAAGGCTGCCGAAGTAGGCCAGCACGGCCCAGAACGTCAGCGGGAGGCCGGCGGTGAGCTGGTCGATGACGCGGGCCAGCAGCAGCGGCGGCAGCAGCGATGCCGCCACCGACGCCGCCACGCAGAGCAGCGTGCCCGCCGTGAGGAGCGG
>ENA-OYXU01000463-OYXU01000463.1-human-gut-metagenome-genome-assembly--contig:-NODE-463-length-16107-cov-8.694057_pt1 | contig 16107 bp, 10 predicted proteins | sample MGYA00243243_ERZ653435 | MGnify/ENA primary metagenome ERZ653435 (study PRJEB26926, sample SAMN06165113) | human gut metagenome | biome: ENVO:00009003; feature: ENVO:2100002; material: ENVO:00002003... | reverse complement strand
TCGGCAGCGTCAGATGCGTATAAGAGACAGGTTATAATTATTGTAAGTTGTTACGGGATTATCGTTATCCTGCATGTTTTATTTTATATTGTTTTTATTTCCTTTTGCTTTATTTCTTTTCTATTTGTGTCACCTTGTAAGGCGAGGTGCGCATTTCTTTTGAAATAAAATTGTTATAAAAAGAGCTGTTTTTGCATAAAGATAAACAAATTATGCGCTAAAAGATAACAAATCGTTATTTTTTAGCGTGTTATTTAAATTTTTTGCAAAATATTTTGTGATATTAATTATTTTTCACTACTTTTGCATCCGAAATAAATTTTTGATAGTAAAAACGTCACCTCGCCTTACGAGGTATGCATAATAGACATTTCCTATCTAAGATAAAATGGTGAAGTATCTTAAGATAGAGATGACAATTTTGCAGTTTCAAATACAAGAAAACAGCGCATTTTGCAGTTTCAAATATAAAAAATCCCATTTTTTGCAGTTTGAAATGTAAAAAACGGCAAAAAAATTGCAGTTCCAAATATAAACCATTACCTTTGCACCCAAATAATAACTTTTTAAATTTATATTATGAAAAAAATATTGTTTGTAACCCTAACGTTACTGTGCATGGCATGCAGCAGTGATGACAAAGACAATGTAGAAACAATATCCGTCTACGAGATTCCTGCTTCCTGCATACCAGATATCGATAAAGATAAGATTATGATTATATGCAGTGAAACTGAATTCAAAAACATATTTGCCGACAACAGCAAATTGCTTAGACCTGTAAACTTCAGCCATGCCGGGCTGTTGCTGATAAGCGGCGTATCGACATCTGGCATAAGTAAGATTGAAAAGGAGTTGACACAGACTGGTAATGGATATGAACTGACTGTAACTGTAAGTCAGAACCTTTTGGCAGTGCTGGAGCCGTGGTGTGTAGCGTATATTGTTCCAAAAGGTATTGACAAGAACACGGTTAAGTTGACTGTAAACTATCAGAATTAATTGTGGCAGCATATTTGCCAGCAAGATAGTATAGTAAAGAGGGTGTACTTATTTTTGAGTACACCCTCATAATTACTTTCCTCCCGTGACAATCTTCTTTATCTCGTTGAGCTTGTTGAGAGCCTCAACGGGAGTGAGGTTGTTGATGTCGAGACACAGAATCTCGTCGCGAACCTGCGACAGCACGGGGTCGTCGAGCTGGAAGAAGCTCAGCTGCATGCCCTCGCGGCTGTTAGCCACGTCAACGAGGGGCTTGCCTGCCGCACCAACCTGGGCATTGTCAGCCTCAAGCTGTTTCAGAATTACATTGGCACGCTTAACGATGGAGCGTGGCATACCGGCAATTTCTGCCACATGAATACCGAAGGAGTGCTCAGAGCCTCCGCGCTGCAGACGGCGCAGGAATATCACCTTGCCCTCCATTTCCCTGACGCTTACGTTGTAGTTCTTGATGCGGGGGAAATGTTTTTCCATCTCGTTCAGCTCGTGGTAGTGGGTGGCAAAGAGAGTGCGAGCCTTGCCGCGGCTATTCTCGTGAAGATACTCCACAATAGCCCAGGCAATGGAGATGCCGTCGTAGGTGGAGGTGCCGCGGCCAAGCTCATCAAACAGCACCAATGACCGCTCCGATACATTATTTAATATATTAGACGCCTCAGTCATCTCAACCATAAACGTTGACTCGCCCAAGGCGATGTTGTCGCTCGCACCGACACGGGTGAAAATCTTGTCGACCAAGCCAATCCTCGCACTGTCGGCAGGCACAAAGCAGCCTATCTGCGCCAACAGCACAATGAGGGCGGTCTGGCGCAGCAGCGCCGACTTACCAGCCATATTGGGACCCGTGATTATCATTATCTGCTGCTTCTCGTTGTCAAGCATTATGTCGTTGGGCACATACTGCTCGCCCATGGGCAACTGCGTCTCGATGACGGCGTGGCGTCCCTGACGGATGTCGATGGTGAGCGACTGGTCTATGACTGGACGCACATAGCGGTTGTCCTCTGCCGTCTTGGCAAACGACAGGAGGCAGTCAATACGTGCAATGAGGTTGGCATTTATCTGTATCTGCGGTATAAAGTCCTGGATATAAGTCACAAGCTCGTTGAACAGTCGCAGTTCCAGACTCATTATCTTGTCCTCGGCACCGAGAATCTTCTCCTCATACTCCTTCAGCTCCTGGGTGATGTAGCGCTCAGCCTGCGCCAGAGTCTGCTTTCTCACCCACTCTGCCGGCACCTTGTCCTTAAAGGTGTTGCGCACCTCAAGATAATATCCGAACACATTGTTATAGCCTATCTTCAGGCTGTTGATGCCCGTAATCTGCTGCTCGCGCTCCTGTATCTTCAGCAGATATTCCTTGCCGCCGAAGGCAATGTTGCGCAGCTCGTCAAGCTCCGAGTCAACGCCCGACTTTATCACCCTGCCCTTGTTGACCTGCAGCGGCGGGTCGTTCTCCACCTCACGCTCAATGCGGCTGTAGAGTGCCTCACAGTCGTCAAGCCTCTCGCCGATATTGCGTATCGCATCATTCTCTGCCGCCATACAGGCAGCCTTTATCGGACGGATAGCCTTCAGGGCTGTCTTGAGCTGCACCACCTCGCGCGGCGACACCCTGCCTACAGCCACCTTGGAGATTATTCGCTCCAAGTCGCCAATCTTATGCAGCTCATCGTCAACACAGCCGCGGAAATCGGGCTCACGGAAGAAATAGTCCACCACATCGAGACGGCGGTTTATCTGCCGCTCATCCCTGAGCGGAAACACCATCCATCGGTGAAGCATTCTGCCGCCCATGGGCGACACCGTGCGGTCGATGACATTGAGCAGCGACGTGCCGTCGTCCTGCATCGGGCTGACAAGTTCCAACGAGCGTATCGTGAACTTGTCCATCCTCACATAGCGCTCTTCCTCGATTCTTGTGAGCGATGTGATATGTCCTATCTGCGTGTGCTGAGTGGCTTCAAGATATTGCAGAATCGCCCCGCTGGCTATTATGCCGTTTTGAAGATGCTCCACTCCGAAGCCTTTCAGGTTCTTCACGTTGAAGTGGCGCAGCAACTTCTGGCGTGCCGTCTGGTCGGTAAACACCCAGTCGTCGAGCTCAAACACACAGTAGCGCGTGCCGAAACAATGCTCAAACTCCTGCCTCTTGGTACGTTCATAAAGCACCTCCTTGGGCTGGAAGCTGTTGAGCAGCTTTTCCACATAGTCCTTGGTGCCCTCGCCGGTGAGATACTCGCCGGTGGATATATCGAGAAACGCCACACCGCATGCCGACTTGCCGAAATGCACGGCGGCAAGGAAGTTGTTCTCCTTATAGTTGAGCACATTGTCGTTCATTGCCACACCGGGAGTTACAAGCTCGGTGATGCCGCGCTTCACTAATTTCTTTGTCAGCTTGGGGTCTTCCAACTGGTCGCAGATGGCAACACGCTTGCCTGCTCTCACGAGCTTAGGCAGATAAGTATCAAGGGCATGATGCGGAAATCCCGCCATCTCGGTGGTGGTCTTTCCTGCGGCACCGCTGCGGCGCGTCAACGTTATGCCCAGTATCTTCGATGCCGTGACGGCATCCTGGCAATATGTTTCATAAAAGTCTCCGCATCTGAACAGCAGCACAGCATCGGGGTGCTTTGCTTTCAGGTCGAAGAACTGTTTCATCATCGGGGTCAGCTCTTTATCTTTAGCCATCGTATTTTTAATTCTTTATTGTATTCATTTTTATTGCCCTTACAATCTCACCCACTATAAGTATCGGCGAGGTTATGAGCATTATATATATCCAGTCATGGAAGTCGAGCGGACATACATTGAACAGACTGCCGAAACAGCTTACTATCAGCACCTGCCCAAGGAAGATGGCAGCCACGATGCCGAGGAAGGTGGGACTGAAACAGTCGGACATCCTGCACCGCCGGCGCGCCACAGCCACAATGTCGCAAACAAGACTACGGCCCGTGCGGAAATAGCGGGCATTGAAAAGGTTCCAGAACTGCATCATCACAAAGAAGGTAAAGAACAGCGACAGGTCGTACTTGGGCAGCTCGTCGTTGTAACGGGTGATATACACCCAGTAGACAGCTGAACAGAGAAAGAACAGCATGCCCACGCCTATAATCTGCCACGCCATGCCACGGTCGATGATGTGACTCTTGGGATTGCGCGGCGCCTGCCTCATCACCCTCTCGTCGGGCGGCAGTGTAGACAGTGCCATGGCTGCAAATGTGTCCATGATAAGGTTCACCCACAGCATCTGTGTGACCGTGAGCGGTGACTGCTCGCCCACAAATGCCCCGAAGAGCACTATCAGGCAGGCACACACATTGATTGTGACCTGGAAAAGTATGAAACGGCGGATATTGACGTAGAGCGAGCGTCCCCACAATATCGCCTTGCAGATGCTCACAAACGAGTTGTCGATGATGGTGATGTCGCTCGCCTCCTTGGCACGTGCCGTACCGTCGCCCATCGACAGTCCCACCTGTGCCTTGCTCAAAGCCGGAGCATCGTTGGTGCCGTCGCCGGTCACAGCCACCACCTCGCCCATGCGCTGCAACAGCTGCACCAGGCGTGCCTTGTCGTCGGGACGTGCACGTGACACTATGCGCAGTGTCGGCAACACATCTTTAATAAGCTCCTCATCGCTCATGGCAGCAAACTCGGTGCCTGTAACGGTCTTACCCTCAGGCATTCCCAACTGGCGCCCTATCTCGGCAGCCGTTGCCGGCGAGTCGCCTGTGACTATTATCACTCTCACCTTGGCATCGTGAGAGCAACGGCGGATGGCTGCCGCCACGTCACTGCGCAGAGGGTCGCTGATGGCGGCTATGGCACAGAGCACAGGCTGCCCTCCGTTGCGCTGCCAGGCAAAGCCGAGCGTGCGCATGCCTTTATGCTGATAGGCGGCTATCTGCGCCTTTATCTCCTCATCGTCGGTACCAGCCATTGCCATTATCACCTCCGGCGCACCTTTAAGGAAACGTATTGTCTCGCCATCAGCATCACCGCGGACCGTGGTCTCCATATATTTGCGCTCGGTGGAGAAAGGCACCTGCCCCGTCACATCATCAGCATTGCGCCACTGGCGGTAGTCCTCGCCCCTGTCTTTCATCCACAGCAGCAATGCCGCCTCGGTTGGGTTGCCTATCGTCTCGGTGCCGTCGCCGTCGCTGAGCGCGGCAGTACTGTTTTGGGCTATACCTTTATATATAAGGTGCAGTGGGGTGTCGTTCAGAATCTTCATCTCAGCCACCTGCATCTTGTTCTGTGTCAGCGTGCCTGTCTTGTCGGTGCATATCACCGTGGTCGCGCCCATGGTCTCACAGGCATGTAGCTTGCGCACCAGACAGTTTTCCTTGAGCATCTTGCGCATGCTGAGCGCCAGACTGATGTTGATGCTCATGGGCAATCCTTCGGGCACTGCCACCACTATCAGCGTGATGGCAATCATAAGCGACTGGAGGGTGTACTGGGCAATGAGCAGCCAACTGCTTCCCCAATAGTCCCAGTGGAACATATAGCAATATGTCATTCGGGCGATGATAATCAGTGCGCCAACGACAAAGCTTGCAACAGAGATTTGCTTGCCAAGACGGTCGAGCTGGGCATTGAGCGGTGTCTTTACCTCGCTGCCTTCCTGCGCCAGAGCCACGCCGCGGCCCTCCTCGCTATCCTGCCCCACAGCCGTAACCCTCATCCTTGCGGTGCCTTCAATCACCATACTGCCACGCAGCACAAAGTCGCTGGCGTATGTGGCGTTAGGGTCTGCCTGCGCCTTGTCGGCACTCTTCTCCGTATATGGCTCGCCGGTGAATGCCGACTCGTCGACACTCAGCGAGTTGCTCATCAGCAGTGTTCCGTCGGCAGGTATCTCATCACCGTTCTCCAGCAACACGATATCGTCCACCACAACATCCTGCTTGGCTATACTTACCACACGAGGCTCACCGCCGTCAGTGGCACGGCGTAGAACCTTCACCCTGCGCGAGTCCTTCACCTTGTTAAGAAGCTCAAACTCCTTGGCGGCCTTCACCTCCACAATGAATCCCACACCTGTGGCGAGCAACAGTGCTATCAGCACTCCCGCCGGCTCCAGCAGCACATCATATCCCACTGTATGCGTGGAAATCTCATATACCGAAACAGCAACCGAGAGTACAAACGCCGCCAAAAGCACCAGCATCAGCGGGTCCTTGAATTTCAGCAGGAATCCCTTCCACAGCGGCTCACGCTCAGGTGGCGGAATCTTATTGCATCCTTTGCCGTTAATAATCTTCTCAGATTGCTCTGATAAACAAATTCTATTAATTTCCTTTGTAGTCCACATGACTGCAAAAATAATACAATTTTTCTTTCCCGACAAATATTTGGCAATAAAAAATCCAAAAACACCTTAATTAATCTTCTGCCGCCATTTCAACAGAGACTTACAAATTGACAGCGATTTACTATTTAAACAGCAGCTGTGAGAACTCGGTCAAATAGATACGCCAGTTGCGCCAGATGTGACCGCCGTCAGTCTCTACATAAGTATATTTATAGCCTTTCTCGTCAAGGAATCGGCGCAGGTCGGCATTCTGCTGATAGAGAAAATCGGTCTCACCAATAGCTATCCAATACAGTTTGGGCTTGGCGGCAAACAGTGCTGCAAGCTGCTGCTGAACAGTATCGTTTGTCTTCAGTATGTCGTAGAAAGGTTTTGTCTGGTCGCCGCCAATATGCAGTCCGGCAGAGAACAGTCCCACATAGTCAAACTTGTCGGGAAAACGCTTGGAGATGTGAAACGAGTGACCGCCTCCCATAGACAGACCGCATACGGCACGGCTTGCCTTGTCCCTGCGCACTTTGTAGTTACTCTCCACATAGCTGACTATGTCCATAAAACTCTCGTCCATCGTTGCCTTGGGCTTAGTCACAGGATTAATGCTCTCCATGAACGACGGCTGATACATTCCGCGCGACCATTCACCAGGTGCCGCCTGACAGTCTGTATTGCCATTGGGCATCACCACCACCATCGGCACAGCCTTGCCCGCAGCAATGAGATTGTCAAGAATCTGTGCCGTGCGTCCCTGTGTGGGCCATGCGTCCTCGTCGCCGCCTGCACCGTGTAGCAGATACATCACAGGATAGTCCTTACCTTCACTGTAGCCAGGCGGAGTGTAAATGCTCATACGGCGCTTCATGCCCAATGTAGGACTGTCGTACCACACCTTTGCCAAATTTCCGTGCGGCACCTCGTTAACGGAATATAGGTCGCCCTTGCTTCCCTTCTCGCCCTTAACGATAAAGAGACTTGTCAGCGAAGCCACGTCGCGGTTTACATACACATTGGCAGGGTCGAGCATCATCGTTCCGTCAACAATCACGTTGTAGGTGTACATCTCGGACGCCAGCTTATCGGTAGTAAACGACCACACACCCTGTCCGTTCTTCTGCAACTCTGCCACTCCAGGCTGCTCAAACTTCCCATTTGGCGTTTCCACCATTTTTGTGGGCAGGAAAGTGCCTGTCACCTGTACCTTCTGTGCCTGTGGGGCAAACATTGAAATTGTCACTGTGCCGTCAGCGTTCACCACCGGCGATTTCACCTGCGTTCCGCTCCAGAGAGCCTCTTGTGCGGATAAAGTCACAGCAGCCATTGCAGCTGCGACGATTGAAAACATTCTTCTTTTCATATTCAACAATGCTTTATTATAATTCTTCTATTTCCTCTTTAGTCAATGAGGTTACCTGCATAATGGTATGCTCTGCCGAGGTGCAGCTTATCTTATGCAAAGATAATACTATTATCCGTAACCGCCAAATTTTTTGCAAAAAAATGATTTATAATCATGTTCCCTTTAAAATATTTTCTTTTATTCATAATCACCTCTCCCTTATCATAAGTAAGTAAGACTTATTCCTTTCTTTATCAGCGCTGAAGCGTCCTGAGAGCATGAGATGTTTTCAGGCTCATTGTCATCATGGCAGCTTGACATGAATAAAACAGAAAATAATGCTTAATAAATATAATCTTCGTCGCATATTTGTGATTTAAGTGAAGGGTGTGCCAAAATGCGATCTTTCGTGTTTTCTGTGGCTTGCAATATTGATTATTAATGAATTGCAACCATCTAATTTATAAAAATGCGCATTTTGATACACCCTCAGATTTCTAAAGATATGTCTTTATGTGTTTGATTCTTATCTTTAATGGAATTTATATTTTACAGATGCGAAATAAATATTACCATTCAACTTGTTGCTTACGATTCTCAATAGGTGGGACTCCATAAAGTCCTCGTTGGGCATTAATTTGATTCTGTAATTGTAATCTCTCACTTTCCGTGAGTTTTTGTCCATTAGGATAATATGTATCATCCAATTCAACATAATTGTCAGTTCTGGCAATATAAGGTAAATAATAACCGTTCAGAAAAACGATATCGCCTGCTGATAATGTTTTGTTAATTGCTATGGTATAATTGCCTTTTTTAGTTATCGTATTCTGACCATTTTTTGAATAATCTTTAGATGCAGCAAGGGTAATTGAACTCATATCAAATGCGCCTTGCATTGTATAGTTCTGTGTTATCTTTGAAAAAACAGATTTACAATTATCCTTAACATTATTCAAATTTACAATCACATAATCATCCCTGTCTTTACGCTGCTGTTCATTGAACATTCCTGCCGCATTGCAAAAAGCGTGCATAAAGAAGCGTTTAATCTCATCATCGCTTGCCTGCTGAAGAGTCGTTGGTACATTTATATACTGCTCACCGCCTACAAGACCGAAACTTCCACTACCTTCTACCGCTCCGCTATTCATTCTCACTGCAATATTAGGTAATTTTATGTGCCCCGGCTCATAATATTCCTGATCTTCAATAGAATTGTAAAATCTAACATTCGTTTTATTTTCAATTTCGTCTATGGCCAGAATAGCGCCATCTTTTATTTTTAACGGCAATTGAAGAAGCTTTACTCTTAACATAGTCCAATATTGTGCAGGATAAGAGCCATAAATTCCAACGGCACGAGTTTTGGCAATTTCCCTTGGATCATCAAATACACCCCAAATGGTGGGTATTGTGGGACTAATAACATTAGTCCATGCATTCTTCTGTTCATCCGCCTCAAAAGGATACCCAGTGTCATCTAATAGCTTTTGTTGGTCGGTAGTGAATGTTGCCACAAAATCAACACTGTTAACAGAAACATTTGCATCTGATGTTTCAAACTGTTCGCCTTCATTTGAACATGAGGACAATGTGCTACTAATTACTGCCATACCTGTAAGAATTGCAGTAAAACCTGATTTGATTTTTTTGTACATAATTACTTAGTTTTAAAATTACTGTTGTTAAGTTGATTAATATGTTCGATAACTTGATTATACATCAATTTATTAACACCTATTTTTTCCGCATCTTGCTCGGATAAATCCAATACATATTTCCCAGACTGAAAACGTATTAGGTTATTAATCATTACGCTTTTGTCTGTTTGTATTTTGTAAATGTCCATACTGTCTAAAACAGTTTTAGATATATTTGTTAGGTCATTCTCCATTTGTTCATTGACCAAGGTGTCATCTTTGCAAGCTAACAGCATGGATAATCCCAATACCATTAATATGAATACACTTTTTTTCATTTTAGTTACTATAATAAATTTAAATATTGATTATCAATAAAATATTTTCAATTCTGTACAAACTATATCTTGCAAACATCAACGTCACATCGTCCTGTAATTGTATAGTCTCCGATTTCGGACTCATTATTTTTTCTATATAATAGAAAACGCCCTTGATATTTTCCGTTCTTTGAATTGAAACTTTCAAATTCGAGGACTCCTTGTAGAGAGACATAACAATCCTTCCATTCGCCATCCTTATCTTTATCCTTCAGGAAAAAGATTCCCAAAGGTAAGGAATCTGGGGCTTTTTCTCTTTGATCGTATAAATAATTATTGAAGTTATCAGCGGCTCGCCTGTCCGTCTCAAATTCCTGATGATATTCAATCCTGTATTCTTTGTTCAACAATGGGAATGTTTCATTTTTAGAGAATGCTATGCCGCCAAACAAATAACAATAATCATTCGGGTTATCATCATTTGTTAACTTAAACTGCAGATATGCAATCGTATCACGTGTAACAAAACAACGCTGCTTCAATGCAAATGGTAATCCAGAGTAGATTCCTAACGATTCGCGGACCGTCGGGGCATCTTTATGTGTAACTCCGTTTATTGCGGCTTCACAAAAAAGGAGTTTAGACTCCAGAATGTCATGCTTCTGACAGCTTCCCAATAGTATCTGAAGCAACAACATAATACTAAAAGACTTCTTCATAAATAAACTATTTTAATGTGACCGTAAAAGGTAAAAACTGTATAATTTTATTTTCAGGATTTAATAATGCTATTGTATAAATATTAGTTTGTCCTACATCTGAATTATTTATAACATAATTCAATTCTTCTTGTGGTAAAATTGCCTTGACGGGAATTTCCCCACGTGTTACAAGAACATTGTATTGATTAGCAAAAGGGCTAAAAACAACAGCTTTAGTGGAAGTCCAAATATCGCTTTGATAATTTGACGGTAAATTACTATCGCGAGTTAAATAAACTTTACCGTTTTTATAAGAATAAGCCGATCCGTCTTCTTTGTATATATTCTTATTTGCATCCACTTTCAAATGATTGTTTGTCGCCAAAAAGACATCGTGTGCGCTTATTTTTACAGACTGAGCTGTACTTTCGTTTCCATTACTGTCACTTACTTTAAAAAACACAACGGCATCTTTATCTTCCAATGGAACAAATATTGATGAGCTATTTGTTGCTTTCCATTCAATTGGTTTATTGGGGAATTTCACTCCCCATTGAAATTGAACTATTCTATTTACGGTTTGCAAATGAGATTGAAATCCACCATCGATACATGTTGCGTCAATTTTAAAACCGTCGGGGGCATGTTTTGCGGATAATAAATATCGTGGTAGTCCAATAATTATATTTTTACTATAGCTTATTCCATTACAAATGGCTGATATTTGAATTACCCCATTTCCTTTTACTGTCAAAATGCCTTGTTGGTCAATTGTTGCAATAGAAGTATTTGAACTGCTCCATTTAATGGAAGAGGCAGATTTTGTTAACGAATACTTCGCTCCTGTATATCCTGATAATGGACCATTAATAGAAGTTTTTAAATGTGCCTCTATCCAATCTTGCGCTTCAAGTGAAAAAAAGGAATGACCTTGCCTTGTTGGATTACTTTCAAGATAATAATTCTGTCCAAAAGAAGAAGACGTTGCTGTTGGTCTTGTCGTAAATACAGAAGGTGAATTGTTAATCCCGTCTCCACATGCTAATGCACTTGAGGATGGTATAAAAGGTATTATTGGATTAATATCCGTATTATAATCATAATCGAAAATAATAGGGAGACTTTTATTATCGCTTTCTGAAAAATGAGGGATAGCATCATAAATAGATGAAGGATATTTATCAAACAAACAAGAGCCACTATGGTATCCGCTAAAGGAAAACACAGTCCTTGAAATAGGTACAACCCATAAGAAATCTTTTTTGTAACCAAGTTCAATATGAGTTACTCTTTGGCCGACAGAGGTTGCCGGTACACACAGGAATTCACCTTTTATTGAGTCCTTTCCTGGTAAAAAACACAATAGACCAGCAATAACATCTTGAAAACCAATACCAATGACTAATGATATGACAGAAGCAAAAGCGGGATAACAATAATTTCCAAGACTTGTTCCTGCAGAAAAGTTGCAGTTGATGTAGCTGTCAGGAATTTCTATTGAACGGTAATCACTATTTGCAATCCCTAACATTTGGAAATTTTTTCCAGTATCTCCTTGTGGAAATCCTAACTGCTCAAGTTCTTGTTGCCAGCGTATATGTTCTGCGTTGTTAGGATGCCCCGCTGGATCAACATAGTCGACAAGCATTTGTTGGGCTGCGGTAGAATATGCAAATCGTTCTCCTAATGATATAAGTGCTTTAACATTAGTGTGTTTCTCGGCAAGAGCGGAAATAATATCTTTGTCGTTAAAAAATTTTTGTATTCCATAGAATCCATATAATAAGCCCTGAGGAATATTCGCCCCCAGATGTGGTGAATCATAACTGACATAAGTACCTACACCATGAGGTATGTTTTTGTTTTCCATGCTTTTGAGTGCATATCGTGCAATAAGTCCTCCCATGCTGTGACCTACTAAAAGTATGGGCTCGGTACTTTCGTCTGACATTGTTCTTATTTTCTTTAATACTTCGATAAGAGTATTTGCATTTGCCTGGATATATTCACCTGGCGAAACCCAATCTACATATATATAGTCATAGCCATTTCTTTCTATGAAATATTTCCATTTTTCATATACAATATCATCATACATGCTGCCTCTTCCATTAGGATCAAGTTCTCTTGGATCAAATCCTTCCACGAAAATAAAAGGTTTTCTTATTTTACCACTGTTATTGTTTAATGATCTTTTTATTGTAACATCCGCATAAGTAGTCACTCCATTATAAGAACCAGACCATGTATATATATTGCTGCCTGAACGTGTTTGTAGAGAGGGGTTATTAGAAACAGTAATAGAAGTATGTGTCAAATAAACTTTTCTCTTATTATCTGTAACTTTAATTTTGACAATATGGACACCGTTATTTAAATATGCACTAATATCATTATCAATGACACTCTCATAACCTTTTCCATAATCTATTTCAACATTAACAATGCCTATATTGGTTAGTAAAAATAGCTTGGGAAGAGAAAAAACAACAGTATTTGTTGTTTTTTTATTGTCTAAAACACAGCCTGCACACACTTTTCGCAGTTGGAATGCACTTTTTGAATTACAATAAACCTGCCCCTGTTTATATGAAATCAAATTATCAGTTAAAGCATTAGCTTTGATTTGTGCGTATTCATATAGTGCAACGCTTAATCTTACAGTGGAATGTTCAGATGAAATAGATTTGGATTTATCAATTCCCGTTTCAAACACCTTAAATGGATTGCCCAACAAAGAGGCAGATTTTAAAGTATTCAAGATTTTTGCGTATGACGATACATCACAAAGATTATTTGCATTCAATCCCTTGTCTCCATCATATTTATCCAAATTCTCATATTCTATTGCGTAATCTCTCAACAATCCAGTAGGAACTGAACTTTTGTTGATTTTTGCAAACATGTAATTGAGATCTGAACGTAATTCTTTCATTGAAGAATTGGCGCTGTTTTCGGAATAACCTTTAATTGGCACAATTGTGACCAATAAAAACATTAAAATTCTTTTTAGTAAGAATTTTGAAAATCTGGTTATATAAATCATTTCTTTCATAATTGTATGATTAATTTTTTACAACTCTATCTCTGCCCAAAAACAGTAGTCACCGGTAAGAAACTGAATAATACACTCACCGCTGATATAATCTGGCAACTCGTATTGCGCGGCATCAGCAGGGACTACGGATGTGAACACCACTTCACCGTCCTGCACTATATTAATAATGTACTCGGGATGGTGAGGCTGGAAAAATAGGGTGGTGCCATCCAAACCAATTTCAGGCATACGCATGGGAGCCTTGCCTCTATCTGGGTGGATAGACTTTTTGTCCATTCTCTCACATCTAAGACTAAGAAATGGAATATTCTTAGCTGTAACCGGTGTCTGTCCTAATAGAAATAAGACAGAACAAATAATGAATATCTTTCTCATAAAATTAAAATAAAAAATAAAATTCGGGTACAAAGGTATAGCTTTACATCCGAATAACAAAAGGAATTCACCAATAAGAATTAACCAAGAATTAACTAAATTGCTACATGTTGACTATCAGCATTTTATATTGTTTAACCAAAATTTAACTACAGCATACCCATAATTCTTTTATCAAATTCTTTCGCCGTTCCTGTAACGTTAAATAAGAAAAGGAGCATTTCTGAACGTATTTTTGAAATATATGCGGGGGTGACACCAAGCATATAGGATATCACCTTTGGCTTTACAAACATACGCAACAGCATACATGTATAAAATTCTTTTTCATTTAAGCTCTTTGACGAGATAAATTCATAAAATCCGGGATAAACTTCAGCAGCCATAGTCTTTAATTCCTGCCACTGATTGTCATCTGGAGCTTGACCCTTTGATGACAACTCATGTAATGTAGGATAAAAGTTATGCCGTTTCAAATTCTCATTAGCCAAATCAATTTCATGCTTTTCCTGTTTATATTTAACTTGCAAATCCGTCTTTAATTTTGTGATTATGCTTTCTTTCTCAGTTATCATCCGATGCAGTTCTTCTATATTGTGATTCAATATGTCCATGCCGGATTTTGCTTGCTGTAATGCCAAGGCATTGTCCTCTGATGTTTGTGTACTTGCCAAATATTTCGATCTTTCATTAGCAAGCAACTTGTCAAGATCTGATTTTTGGCTTGCCAGCTTTGTAACTTCTGACTGCAAATAGGCAATGTCTGTCACACTTTTATGATATTTACGGGACATTTCCCTGCGCTTCTGTCTTGTATTTCTGACATTGTATATTCCAGCCAGCATCATAATTAAAAGAAAGCATGCCAGCCATCTGACTTTATTACGTTCTGCCACATTCTTTTCTTTTTCCTTTTGCGCTATCTCCTGATTATGTATATAGTTGTATAATCCATGAATATTTGCAACTTCCTTTGTTGCCATACGGGCATATACGGAATCATTCATCTCATAGCTGTACAGCGCATATTTGACAGCAGAGTCAGGACGGTTTGTCTGCTGAAACAATTGCGCAAGTCCATGTGCCCCCATATTCTGATTGTTGAAATCCTTTCCGTCACGCAATTCTTTGCGGAAATAATATTCAGCGGAGTCGCATTTATTGATGAGCATGTAATATTTGCCTTTTGAATAATAGTATACCTCACGTCCACATTCTATATTACCGTTAGTGTCAAAAAATCCAGATTCTGTATCATATATATTAATATACCTTTTTGCTTTTGTTATGTCACCTTTATCTAATAATAAATCTATGGAAGCTCCCAACATTGAAGCTGCAATGTCTGGGTGTCTATATTTCCTAAAAAGCATGGAAAGTTTCTCGCATAGGAATATTGCGGAATCGGGCTTATGCCATTCATCGTAAATATGAATTTTTTCCGCCATATTAAGCAGGGCATTGACTGTATCTCCTGCCATATAGGCATATTTAATGGCTTTTCCCGTACATTCCAAATTGTGATGAAGCAGGTTTTGTTGCCAAAATATATTCCCCATCTGCCCATACACCCTGCTCAGTTGCCAATAATCGCAGTCTGCATCCGTGGTGTCAGCCATTGTCACAGCATCTTGAAAGCATTTCAGCGCCATGGGCGACTCACCCGTGTCATAGTATGCACGTCCGAGCAGATAATGGGCAAGCATCTTTTCATTCGGTGTTCCGTGGTCGTCGAAATAATCGGCAAGCTGCTGTGTCCCGTCAGTAGTACGGAACAGTGTGTCGAGCTTGTTGAGCGCATTGGTGCGGTGAAGGCTGCACTGCATTCGGAAATGTCGCCCGAACTGCTGCTCATGCTCCTTGAGGCTGTCGAGAATGTGCAGTGTCGAGTCGGGAGCGTCATTCATTACTGACACCGCGCGCTGCAGTGCCATGCGGCTCTCACGTGACTCTGAACATGACAGAATCACGCAAATAAATATGATGTATATAAACAGTTTCATAACATTCTTTTTGAATTACGACTGCAAAGTTACGAAAAAAAACGAAGAGTGAAGAATGAAGAATTGAAAAATCGATGAAATCAATGAAGAATTTTGAGTTACGAAACAAAGTTCGACGAAGTTAATCGGCGTGTTGAAAGGAGCAGATAATATTTCCGTGTAAACATAATTCTGAAAAATTCCTGCATAATTTTTTTGCGAAATAGAAGAGCATGAAAGCAATAAACGGCGTCTTTTAACTTAACAAATGTAAAAGCGGACAGACGGTAAAATTGCTTTTTCAGAAACTGTTAACAATTTCTGTTGGAATTGTTAAGCATTTCCGTCGTAACTGTTAAGCATT
>ENA-OYXU01000462-OYXU01000462.1-human-gut-metagenome-genome-assembly--contig:-NODE-462-length-16119-cov-5.624626_pt1 | contig 16119 bp, 15 predicted proteins | sample MGYA00243243_ERZ653435 | MGnify/ENA primary metagenome ERZ653435 (study PRJEB26926, sample SAMN06165113) | human gut metagenome | biome: ENVO:00009003; feature: ENVO:2100002; material: ENVO:00002003... | reverse complement strand
ATTGAATTTCAATAATTTCAAAGTACTCTTATGATTTTTTAGTGGACACTAATGATGCTGTTTTTCTTAATCAATAGTGCGTTCGCCGACAACTCGAGCCTGCGCACAGAGCGCGTCGCAGTTGCCGGCAAAAGTATTGAGGAAGGCTACCGCACACATCGGGTTGGGCGGAATCATACGGCCCGGGGCGAGAAATACACCAACTATTATATCACGCTGCAATTTGCTGACGGACGCACGAAACGGGTGTTGGTCGACGGTAAACGCTATTACCATACACGTAACGGTGACAGCGTGAGCGTCAGACTTGAAGACGGGGCATTGGGCGTCCCCGTCATGCGTGAAATTTTGTACTAAAGTTAGCAGACGGGTGGCTTAGTGCGAACTATTTTGCGGTTACTCGGTTTGTATTTTATATCGCGTCGCCTGCGGGGGACGGTATAAAGTAAAAACTGTTAACTGTCAATTTATTTCAGCACAATTATGAAAGTATTCAGAACCATTGCAGTAGCATTGCTCCTTTGCGTCATTGCTGCAGCCGACGCATTTGCATGCTCGCGTGTTGTATATTTGGGTGATGCACCCCAATCATATGTCTTGGTCGGACGCACACTTGACTGGCGTACGCCGATACCTACAAATCTCTATGTTTATCCGCGCGGCATGGAGCGACAGAGCCTGTCTGACGGACCGATGCTAAGATGGACCTCGCACTATGCATCTGTTCTCGCAGTAGGCTATGACGGCGGCGTGACCGAAGGCATGAACGAGAAAGGGCTTGTCATGAACGGCCTTTTCTGCAAAGAGGCTGTGTATACTGTGGCTGATTCGACCGATCACAAGACACCGGTGATGAGCCTATCGGTTTTAGTGAGCTACTTTCTCGATAATTTTGCCACAGTCGACGAGGCTGAGGCATGGCTCAATGACAATGAGTTTGCTATCGCAGGCAAATCATTTGACGAAGGCACATCTACGTTGCTCCACTGGGCTATGACCGACCGTAGCGGCATGACACTGCTGCTTGAATATGCCGGCGGAAAACTCACGTTGTTCAAAGGTCGAGACCTGCAGGTGCTTACAAATGACCCGTTGTTTACACAGATGCAGGCTATTGACAAATATTGGCAGGGAGTAGGGGGCGCAAATATGTTGCCCGGCACGGTGAAAAGCGCCGACCGTTTTGTTCGGGCCTTGTTCTTTGTTCATCACGTCCCGACAAATTTTGACTATCACAGTGCATGGGGCTCGATTTCGAGCATCATGGGGACGGTGTCTGTCCCTTATGGTTATGAACTGCCGGGTGAGCCCAACGTATCGTCTACGCAATGGCGTAGTATCGCAGACCTCGGCGGACTGAAATACTATTTAAAATTTGCAGATTCGACTTCCGATTTCTGGATTGACCTTGAAAAGCTTCTGCTGAATCCCGGCGATCCGGTCTTAAAGTTGGATACCAAAGAACATTTTGATTACACCGGTTGCGTAAATGACCGTCTGAAAGTATCCGAGCCTTTTACTCCGATGTGGTAATATAAACGTAAAACAAACCGCCACGCTGATTCTTTAATTGAATACAGTGTGGCGGTTTGTCTGTATTGTTTCCTCAGAGAGCGGCGCGCAGGGCATCGGCCATGGCGGCATACTCTTCATCGGTCAGATAGACCTTACCGGGATTCATGACAAATGTGCCTCCATAGTCGGGACCGTCGACATATTTTGGCGCGAGGTGGAAGTGGAGATGCGACAGCTTGTCGCTGTAGGCGCCGTAATTAATCTTCTCGGGCTTGAAGACACGTTGCATAGCGCGGGTCACACGGCAGACATCTGCCATAAATGCATTGCGGTCTTCGTCAGAGAGCTCGTTGAGGTCGTTGACATGGTCTTTGTAGGCCACAAGGCAGCGGCCGCGGTATGTCTGCTCCTTGAATATAAATGCGCGCGACACCGAGAGCTCGGCCAATGGAATCATCAGTTTGTCAAACGTATTTGTGCAGTACAGACAGTCTTTAGGGTCACTTTTCATGGGTTTATCGGATTGAGGTTAAAACTCGCTTTGCATGTGAAACTTGATTTTCGGAAAATCTGTCTTTGCCATCTGAAGCACATAGTTAGAGTCGGCGAGGAAGACATCGCGTCCCTCGCGGTCAACGGCCATGAACTGATGTTTGCGTTTCTTGAAAGCTTCTAAAGCAGCTTCGTCGTCACTTTCAATCCAGCAGGCTTTATAGAGCGAGATTGGTTCCCAGCGGCATTGTGCGCCATACTCGTGCAGGAGTCTGTACTGTATGACTTCAAACTGCAGCTGGCCGACCGTGCCGATAATCTTTCGGCCGTTGAACTGATTGACAAAGAGCTGTGCGACGCCTTCGTCCATGAGTTGCTGTATGCCCTTGTCAAGCTGCTTTGACTTCATGGGGTCGGTGTTCTCGATATATTTGAACATCTCGGGAGAGAAGCTCGGCAGTCCCTTGAAGTGGATAATCTCGCCCTCGGTCAGCGTGTCGCCGATTTTGAAGTTGCCCGTGTCAGGTATGCCGACGATGTCGCCGGGATATGCCTCGTCGACGATACTCTTTTTCTGAGCCATGAAGGCTGTCGGAGCAGAGAATTTGAGGACTTTGTCAAGACGGATGTGGCGATAGGGCGCATTGCGCTCAAACTTGCCGGAACAGACTTTTACAAAGGCGATGCACGAGCGGTGGTTGGGGTCCATGTTGGCATGGATTTTGAAAACGAAGCCTGAGAAAGCATCTTCCGACGGTTTTATCAGTCGCTCCTCGGCCTGCACGGGTTTTGGCGCCGGAGCTATTTTGACGAAGCAGTCTAAAAGCTCCTTGACACCGAAGGTGTTGAGCGCAGAGCCGAAGAATACGGGAGCGGTGTTGCCGGCAAGATAGTCGTCGACATTAAACTCGGGATAGACACTTTCGATAAGCTCGAGGTCGTCGCGCAGTTTTGCAGCATCGGTTTCGCCGACAGCCTCGTCGATGCGAGGGTCGTTGACATCATCGATTTCTACGCGCTCAGAGACTTTCTGCTTATCGGGTTTGAAAAGGTCAAGCGTATTCTCGTAGATGTTATAAACGCCTTTAAACTTGGCACCGATGTTTATGGGCCACGAGAGAGGACGCACCTTGATTTTGAGCTCTGCCTCAAGTTCATCGAGTATCTCGAACGGGTCACGTCCCTCGCGGTCAAGTTTGTTGACAAAGATGATTACAGGAGTGCGGCGCATACGGCAGACTTCCATAAGTTTGCGGGTCTGCTGTTCGACGCCTTTGGCCACGTCTACGACGATAATTACGCTGTCGACCGCCGTCAGTGTGCGGTATGTGTCCTCGGCGAAGTCTTGGTGACCGGGTGTGTCGAGGATGTTGATTTTGTAATCGCCGTAATTGAAGCCCATGACCGAAGTGGCGACAGAGATGCCGCGCTGTTTCTCGATTTCCATCCAGTCGCTGGTGGCTGTCTTCTTTATCTTGTTTGACTTGACGGCTCCGGCTATGTGGATTGCGCCGCCAAAGAGCAGCAGTTTCTCTGTGAGTGTGGTTTTGCCGGCGTCAGGGTGTGATATGATGGCAAATGTGCGCCGGCGGTCTATTTCTTCGTTAAGTGTGGCCACGATTTTTTTACTGGTTTGTTTTCAGTCTGCAAAATTACAAAATTTTGCTTGTAAACGAAATGCCATCCCGTGTGTTATAAATAATAAAGAAGTATAACAACCCGCATATAATCACAATTATGAAAGAAATCGCTTTAATCGGTACTAATTGCCGTGTATTTTCAGACGTGCTGTCAGTGTTGCTTGACCGCGACATCGCAGTCAATGCCATGGTAGATTATCCCGAGCATGTGATGCTCGACGACGTATTGCTGACGGTCAGTCGTATGGATTTTTACAATCGTGAGGCCATGCGCGAAGCTTTCGAGGGCTATCATGACGCAATCCTGACTTATGACGACGATCTTAAGAACGCCGAGCACAATGACTTGACACTTAAAACCTTTGCTGATACGGTTACTGCAGCCCGCGAGGCCGGTGTCGCCCGCGTGATTGTTGTCGGCAGCCCTGATTCAGAGGCGTTTTTCGTCACTTTGCTGCGTCGTCTCGATGACATTGGCTGGGTATTTATTTCGACTGAGAATGACTATCCCGACCGCGCCGTCAACGAACTCATCGAGCCGAGTTTCCATCGCGAGGTTTACGCCGAGTAGGTTTACGAAAATATCAACTTACGGCCTCGGGCAAAATATTTGCCTGAGGCCGTCACTTTTTGCGGCCAAAACGGTAACTTTGCGGCGTTAGACCAATCAAACGAACCATGATTAATTCATTGCAGTCTTTAAGAGGCATTTTCGCGATATTTGTTTTTCTCAGCCATTACTCGATATTCATTTCGCCGGATGAGTCATATCGTGTCTTTTATCCCGGCGGCACGTCGGCAGTCGAATACTTTATCGTGCTCAGCGGTTTTGTCATGTGCGCCGGCTATGAGAAAATAGTCGAGAAACGCGGTATTGGCTACGGTGATTTTATGATGCGCCGCATTGTGCGCATTTATCCTTTGCATTTACTGTGTCTGACATATTGGATTCTGACTCATTTCTTACATCCTGAAGAACTGGCAGGCCAATTCGGACCTATTGTGACAAATCTTTTCTGTGTGCAGTCATGGGTGCCTGACCACACGTATTATTACGGATGTAATACACCGTCATGGTGTGTCGGAGTGTTCTTTTTTCTTTATGCACTGTTTCCGTTTATCATAAGACTTTACGAACGCCGGCCTCGGCGTTTTATCATCGGATTTTTCATCTTCTGGGCAGTCTTTACGCTTTATATCTATTTGCTGCCGAGTCAGAAGTTAGGGACAGACCTTAATCTTTATTTCGCACGCATCCTGCCGCCGGTGCGTATCATAGACTTTGTCCTCGGCATAATGCTCTGGCAGCTATATCGCTATATTAAAGGTCATAATCTTGCCGAGCGTTTTCTGTCGCGCGGCGTAGTGATCAAAACGGCTGCCGAACTTGTCGTCGTGGCCGCTTACTGCGGCGGCGTGTTCCTCGCCAACAGATGGGGCGCCAAATACTGTACGTCGGTTATTTGGTGGATACCGATGATATTTACGGTGATGGTCTTCGCTTTGACAGACGGACGCGGCGGTCTGATGTCACGCCTTCTGTCGTGGCGCCCGATGATATATTTCGGCAACGCAAGTTTCTGCTACTATCTGACCCACATGCTGACATATCGTTCGGCCGAAAGGGTATTCAATCATTTCGGACTGCTCGAAGCTCAATGGCCGCGCTTCTGGGTCATTTTTGCTCTGACCTTGGTCGCAGCTCTGTTGGTTTACCGCTATATCGACGGGCCGTTTGTAGCCTATCTGCGCCGCAGGCTTAAACTATAAGAACTTATTTCTTGCTGTCGGCGTCGGCGTAACGGTCGGGAAATTTCAGAGCTACGGTCGGGCGCATATATGCGCGTATAATAAAGAACAAGCCGAGCAGTACGAAGGGGATGCTGAGCCACTGGCCCATGTTAAGCACCATGTCGGCCTCGAATGCCTCCTGATCGTTTTTGATAAACTCGATGAATAAGCGCGGCAAAAATGTGCCGACAAGGAATGTTCCGAAAATCAGACCCGGGCGTTTCTCGCAGTTCTTACGCCAGTACATCCACATCAGCAGCCCGAAAAGTGCAAGATAGCAGAGCGACTCGTAAATCTGTGTCGGATGGCATGCGACGCCATAATAGTTATTGTGCCACTCGGCCGAGCGCACAAACATGAAGCCCCAAGGCAGTGTAGTGGCGTGGCCGAAAATCTCTGAATTCATCAGGTTGCCGAAGCGTATCAGCGCACCGACAAGAGCGATGGCCGGCACAAGGCGATCGAACGTCCAGAGCGGACTGCGGCGTGTGGTGAATATCGAGAACAGTATCACGGCCGTGATGACGCCTATGGCACCGCCGTGGCTGGCGAGACCGCCCTCCCATGTGGCGAGTATCTTCCACGGATGCTGCGAGTAATAGTCCCATGCATAAAAGAATACATGGCCGAGGCGAGCGCCTACGACCGTGCCGACTGCCGCCCAGATGAGAAGAATACCCATCCAGCGCTCGGGAGCGCCCTCATGGCGAAACATACGTGCTACGATGTTAAAGCCTATCCAGAATCCGATGGCAAACATCAGTCCGTACCAGCGTACGGTAACGAACGAGTCAATCAGGACGGGGTCTGCATTCCAGACGATATATGACAGTGGCATATCAGTTTATTTTGGTTGGTTGGGATTTTTTGTTGAAAAACTCTTTGGTTGCGCGGCGCACACGTGGGCTGAGCGCGAGTATTGCTATCATGGTCGGCAGAGCCATGAGAGCATAAAAAAAGTCGCACAGGCCTACGGCAGCCTCCAACGGTACGACCGCAAATATTACGAGTGTAGCAATGAAAAACCATGCGTAATAACGGCCGCGCTTTGCGCCGAATAGATATGTGGCACAACTCGTGCCGTAAAACGAGTAGCTGAACATCGACGACAGCGCGAAGCATGCCACTATGAACATCAGCATGTATTCGCCGCCGGGTATCGCCGAGCTGAAAGCGCCCATGGCCACCTCGAGTCCCTTGACGCCCTCGACGTTGATGTCGCCGCAGAGCAGTATGGCTATGGCCGTCAGCGTGCACACCAAGCCCGAGTCAATGCTCGGCCCGAGCATGGCGATGAGACCTTCGCGCACGGGTTTGTCGTTCTTTGACGCGCCGTGCATGATTGAGGCTGTGCCTATGCCGGCGTCATTGACCAACGCTGCACGTCGCGCGCCGATGATGGCTATTCCGGCAAATGCGCCGAATCCGGCACGTAAATTGAACGCCTCGGCAAATATGCGGCGGAAGACCTCGGGCACGTCTGTAATGTTGGTGATAATAATATAGAGCACCATCAGGAAGTAAACGCCTACCATAAAGGGCACCATCACCGAGGCGACATTGGCGATGCGGTGGATGCCGCCGAGTATGACAACCGCTACTATGATGGCAATCGCACAGCCGAAGAGCAGCTTATAGGCTTGCGTATTGCTAAGTGACAGTATCGAGCCTGTCGCGCTCAGAAAACTGCTTGACGCTATGCTCTCGGGTGTCGAGAATGTGGTCATGAAGGCCTCGGTCAGCTGATTGGAGTTCATTATACACATTGTGCCGAACATGCCGGCAACGGCAAAAAACACCGCGAGCGGGCGCCATTTATGGCCGAGTCCCTGCTCGATGATGTGCATCGGACCTCCTTGCGGGCGGCCGGCGTCATCCTTGCCTTTATACATGATTGCAAGCACGCCTTCGTGATATTTAGTTGCCATGCCGACGATAGCGCTGACCCACATCCAGAATATTGCTCCGGGGCCTCCCATGACAAGAGCTATGGCCACACCGGCGATATTGCCCAGACCGACAGTGGCGGCGATTACTGACGCAAGCGCCTGAGCCGACGATATCTGTCCGTCACCTTTAGCTCCTTTCTTGCGCAGCTCGGCCAAGGCGTCGGGGAGGCGCCTTAGCGACACCATGCCTGACGATAGGAACAGATAGAGGCCTCCGCCGATAAGCAGAAAAAACAAGGGGTAGCCGCAGACGACTTCGGCCACGTCGGTGATGGTCTGACTGATTGAAGCGAGCATTAGTGATATTGCTTGGGATTACTATGCGGACTCTTGCGTGCCGTCTCGCGGCCGCTCGAGTCATTTGCAAAGTTAACTCTAAAACTTCAAATAGACAAATCGCCTCAAAGCAGATTGAAAACCAATGGGGTGTTCTGCGGCACCACCCATTCCTAACTTTTTCAACCCGGATAACTGTCTTTGTAAATATATAGTAAACCGACAACTAAACCGACCTTTATCTGTCAACCATTTTTAGGAATAGACACGCTTTCACCTGCCGTTCCAAGTGTGTTAAATTTAGCTAATTGCTGGGGGGGGGTAATTTATACCTATTTTTGCATGCGTTTACATAAGAATACGCAATTACTACTTTATCAATACATTTAATTAATTAACCAACACACATTTCCTAATTATGATTAAGAAATTTGTTTACACGCTTGCATGTGCTGCAATGGCTTTCGGCTTTGCCGCATGCTCAAGCGATGAGCCCCTCGAGGGCGCAAGCGGTCCGGAGGGTCGAGTTTCATTCACCGCACAACTTCCCGCCGAGCTCGGCTCACGTGCCGTTGGCGACGGCAAAAATGCAACTACTCTGCAGTATGCAGTCTATGATTCGGCTACGGGTCAGTTGATACTACAGAATTTCAGGTCTCGCGAAACGGATACATATACTAATGATGCCGTAAGTTTCACCAATCTTGTAGCGACTGTAGACTTCCAGCTCGTAACCGGAAATACTTATGACATCGTATTCTTCGCAAGAAGTTCGAAGGCCTATAATTTCTGCTCTTTTGACCCGATAACCAAGTTACTCACAATCAACTATAATGAGATTAGTAATTCATATAGCACGGATTATGAGAATTATGACATTTTCTACAAAAAAGAAACTGTCACGGTGACGGGCGCTCTTAACAAGACTGTCGAACTTAAACGTCCTGTAGCGCAACTCAATTTCGGTACTAACGACTATGCAGCTCCGGCTGTTATAAAAGTTTTTGGCGAAAATCTTAGCAAATTACGCTATCAGTTAGCTTCTGACAGCGAGCTGCCTACGACCCTCAACCTGCTTGACGGCACTCTCGGCGATTATAAGAAGATTGAGACTAAGATGCTCCAGCCGAGATATCTTATTAATAATGATCAGTTCCCCGTCGAGGGCGACTATAAATATATGTCGATGACATATGTGCTTGTCGGAGCCGCCGAGCGCACTGTCGCTGACCTTAAGCTGACGATTAACAACAGCAACAGCAACACGGTGAATGTTTTTGAAATCACCAACGTGCCCCTCCAGGCCAATTATCGCACCAATGTCTATGGCTCGCTTCTGTCAAGCACTGTAACTTACAAAGTAGAGATTGACAATAGTTTCGGCACTCCCGACATCGATAACGGTCTGTGGTTTGGCGAGGTGAGAGAGCCCGTGGCTGACGCCGACGGCAATTATACCATCTCTACCGCCGCCGAACTTGCCGGCATCGCCAAGATTGTCAACAGCGGCAATGACCTCAAGGGCAAGACAGTAAAACTTGCCAAGAGCATCAGCCTCTGCAATCTGCCTTGGACTCCGATTGGCAGCACGACCGATAAACCTTTCCGCGGCACTTTTGACGGCTGTGGCAACACGATCTCTGACCTCAAGGTCACAATCAGCGGTCCGTCTCAACCGGCAGGCTTCATCGGCTGTCTCCACGGCGGCGGTGTCCTCAAAGACCTCACCATCGATGGCGCAGACATCAATGCCCTCGGAGCTACAACCGCTGCGGCAAGGGGTACAGCGGTAGCTGTCGGTCATGCCTTCACGGCTAAAATCATGGAAAATGTCACGGTCAAAAACGCAAAAGTTAAGGCTTATCGTTGGGCAGGCGGCATCGCCGGCTACAATTACGGCACAATCAAAGGCTGCCACGCCGAAAATATCGAAATTGACCTGTCGTATGAGCTCGTAAACGGCGTCTATGACAACTGCGACAAAGGCGGCGCGATTTGCGGTCTGCACAACGAGGGCAATTATATCCTCGAAGGTAATTCGGCTAAGAATGTCGTAGTCCGCGGCTACCGTCATGTCGGCGGTCTCTTCGGCCTCGTGAATCATGACGTTACGGTCAGAAACAACACCATCACCGGCGGTGACGTCTATCAGAAATTTGACTACAATTATTACCCCATCGAAGCCGGCACGCGTATCGGTGAAATATGGGGCGAACTTTCTTCCAACGCTATTGACGGAGGAGGCAATACTGCAACAGATGTAAATGTGCATGCCGCTACAATCGCTGCAACAGTAGAGGCTATCCCCGAAGCTATCGCTAAAGGCGGTTATGTTTATGTCGACGGCGACGCAGAGAGCTACGATATCAGTTCGCAGGGTACAATCGAGATTACAAAACCTACAGTAATAAGCGTTGCCGCAGGCAAGACTCTCACAGTCGCATCCAATCAATTTATCAACAATTCGGAATTGACTCTTGACGGCGAAGGTGCTATCAGCGGAACAGGTTTTGTCATCAATAATAATAAGGGTGCCTCTCTGACAATAAATAATGGTACTTACATTTCTGTAAATACATCTTCTTATGGCTCGCCTGTTTATACAGAAGGGAACTTGACGGTCAACGGCGGTAACTTTATGACTCGCGGCGGTAGCGAGGCCATCAGAGTGAATATGGGGAATGTCTTCGATAAAGGTGCGACTATCGTAATCAATGATGGTACATTCTCAGCTACTAATAATTATGCCGTAAATTTCTATGGCGGTAATACATCTGTAGAAAATAAATTCTATATTAACGGTGGTACTTTTGTCGGTGCATCAGGTTGTGCTCGCGCTGACGGTAATGTAGAGTGCCATATTTCAGGCGGCACATTCATTGCTAAGGGTCAGTATCATGGTTTCTGCGCCGGTGCGGAGAGCTACGGCTCTGATAAATGCAAGGCATATATCACCGGCGGTAAGTTCTGGGCTAATGGCGGCGGCTCGGCCATCAAGGCTAATCAGGCGCAACTGTTCATCTCGGGCGGTGAGTTCAACAAAGCCGTTACCGCTCTTGCTGACGGATTTGAATGTGTTGATCTCGTCCCGGCCACAACTGTTAGCGTTGACGGAACGGATTACACTTTCGGCAAAACCGTTCGTCCTACAGAATAACTTTCTTAATCTAAACCACGGCTCATAGCGCCGTGGATAAGCAAAAACTGCGGTCTCGCTTGATGCAAGACCGCAGTTTTTCATACTCCCTTTTCTCGGAGTATTCAATGCGGCTATCGCCGTTGCGCGACTGCACCTACTCCGTGGTTTGTCGCGTTGCATTTGTTTTTGGCTTTTATCCACCGGCTACGCACTTCGTACTTTGCGGGTGGTTGTAGAGGACTCGCGCCGCAGGCGCTTTTCCCTTGTTATAGGCTCACATGCGGCGCTGCGATGCAGCACTGATGCCCCTGACGGCGCTATCACGCAAGTGTAAAAAAACACCCCGCGCAAATTATTGTGCGGGGTGCGTAACGATATTTTAGTGTGTTTTATTCGGTAATCATTTCGTTGCCCGAAAGAGTGACTTTGTCGGTGCTATTCACGTAAATGAATTCATCTTTCATCGAGCCTCCGGTCATTTGATCGAGAGTCGTTTTGGATTTGTTAGCGGTCACATAGAGTTTCTGCTCGGCATCGCTCGGGCCATTAGCCTCTGTATATTGCTGAGCGCCAACGATACCTGCTACCCAGCCTTTGTCTGCGTGAAGCGAAGGAGCTTTGTTGATACATTTCTCGATAGTGCCCATCTCATACCAGATGCCGACGATGCCGCCTGCGCCCTGACCGGCTGTCGTAACGGAAGCGTAGTTTTCGCACTCGCTTACGGTAACGGCTGATTTAGAGGCATAAGAAGAATTTGAACCGTTATAACGTACCCAGCCGATTACACCGCCTGTGCCATAGCCGGCGCCGGTGTTTGTAACGCTACCGTTGTTGACACATTTTGAGACAGTGCCGCGAGAAGTCTGTTCGCCGATTACGCCGCCGACACTGTAATTGTTGCCCTTGATGGCACCGGTGTTGCTGCATGAGGTTACGTCTGCTGCATTAAGGCCTGAGATACCGCCTACGGCGCAACCTCCGGCTGTAATGTTACCGCTGTTTGAGCAATTAGAGATTGTCATGGTTTTTCCGACGGCTGTGTAATATGCGGCACCGGCTATACCGCCCACATTGTTTTTGGTCGAGGTTACGGTGGCGCCATTAGAGCAGTCTGCGATGGTGCCGTCAATCATCATGCGGCCTACAACGCCGCCGGCTGCGCCTTTAGCTGAAATAGTGCCTGAAAGGACGTGCACATTGGTAACTTTTGCGCCCTCGGTAACAAGTCCGATGAAACCGGCCTGCTCGGCAGCGTCAGCTGTAATGTTGAGATTCTCTATTTTGAGATTCTTTACTTCGGCAGTCGGGCCGACAAGATTGGTTATGAAAGCGGCAATTGCGTCGCCGTCTGCGTCTGTGCTGTTGATAGTTATGTTTTTGAGCGTTTTATTGCCTCCGTCGAGTACGCCTTTGAACGCGTTGCCGGTTGTCGAGCTGCTGTTGCGTTTAGCTCCCGCAGCAATAGTGCTTACGGTTTTGTTGGCGAAATCGATGTCAGAGGTGAGGGTGATGGTGTAGCCTTCGAAATCATTGGCCGGTGTCTCGGCTGTGCCGTTTACGAGTGCTGCGAGGCCCATGAACTCAGAGGGCTCGCTAACAGTCACGGTCTTGTCTGTCTCGTTGATGACGGGAGTTTTGACGGTTGTGCCGTCCCACTGTCCGACGTCGTGTGAGGGTTTGCCGAACTCCGGGTCAATCTCGATGCGGAAGTTGATGGCCGAGGTAATCAGCGAGCCGTAGATGTTGGTGCGGTAGTTGCGTTCGACGGGCACGTTGTTGATGTCGAGAGTGTGTATGTCGTTTGTGCCGTCGTTGACGGTGAAGTCGATGTCGACCACGTCGCGTTTGCCGCCTACGAGCAGGTAGTTCATCGACAGATATTTATATTCGCCGTTGCCGTATGGGAAGGTCTCCGTGTCGTCTGGGCGGCCGGCGAGGGCATAGGTGACCGTCGTCGGGTCTCCTACGGTGCCGTCAAGCAGATTGAGAGTCTTGAACGAAGTTGTCGAGACCGATGTCTTGACGGCGGTGATATAAGGTTTCACGCTCTCGGCGTCGAGGTCGTCGGTGCCGAAGTTGAGCTGGGCGAAGGGACGGTTGAGCACAACCGGCTTTGTCATGGCGCCTTCGACATTAAGATTTGTCACGGAGGCAAAGAAAGCGTCGCGGCTCTCGTCGTTAGATGTCAGACCGTCGTAGTTGATTGTGATTGTCTTGTCGGCTGAACTGAAAGTGTAGGGGTTTGTAGCACCTTCGGCCACGGGTGCGTCCGCCCAGAAGATGATATCATAGCTTTTGCCGTTGACGAGTTGCAACTCGACATTGGCGGTGAGACCCTCGAAGTTGATTTTGTCGGCTGACTCCTCGATGAGCACTTTCGTGTCGCTCTCATAAACCGCATAGGTCAGGGTAGTGGCCGTCGTGCCGTTGCCGAAGTCACGTGAGCCTAATTCAGCCGGGAGCTGGGCTGTGAGGGTTACGAGGCTCGTTTTGCCGTCGGGTGCATTGCCTTGTGGCTCGTCGCTTGAGCATGCTGCGAAGCCGAAGGTCATGGCTGCTGCAGCGAGCGTGTAGACAAACTTTTTAATCATAGCTTTAGAAATGTGTCGATTAAATAAATGGTTAATATGTTATTAATTGAGCATGTCTATGGAAATTGATGCAAAGGTAGATATAAAATTACCCACCCCGAATTGTTTAATTATATTTAACTAAGATTGCGGCAGGATAAAAGTCTTCACACATTATTATATATGCCGCAGGGCTACACCGGAGGTCGGTGCAGCCCTGTTTGGCGTTATCAGAGTAGGGGACGCAGGTCAGCGGGTGAGCTCGATGCGGTTTTCGCGGGCTATGCGGCGCAGGTTGAGTATGGCGTAACGCATGCGTCCGAGAGCTGTATTGATGCTGACGCCCGTTGACTCGGCGATTTCTTTGAAACTCATGTTGCGGTAATAGCGCATCACGAGTACTTGACGCTGGCTCGGAGGGAGGTGGCGTATGAGGCGTCGCACGTCGGCCTTGATCTGTGAGTCAATCAGCAGGTCTTCGACCGTGTCTTCGGCGAGCTCTTTGCGGTTAAGCACATCGAAATCGTCATTGTCTGACGAAACCGATCCCTCCGATTTCTCCTGACGGAAGTAGTCTATTACAAGGTTACGGGCGATGCGATTGATCCACGCGGGGAACTTGCCGCTCTCGGTGTAGCGCCCCTGACGTATGGTCGAAATAGCCTTGACGAATGTCTCCTGAAAGATATCGTCAGAAAGCGTACGGTCTTTGACCATCTGCAGTATGTAGTTATAAACACGGGTCTGGTGGCGTTGCAGCAGCACGTCGAAAGCCTCATTTGTGCCTTTTGCATAAGAAACGACCAACTGGTCGTCGGTCATCTTATCGAATGATTGCATTGTCTATTTTCCTCAATGATTAGTTTGAGTAGAGGTCGTTCTATAGGCAATTAAAGGTTTTAGCGGTTAATAAGAATGGTTGGTTTCAGTTATGATGTCGACAAATTTATTTATAATATTTTGTCCCCGCAAGCATTTCTGTATTAAAAATGTTTATTTAACTCTTTTTGCACAATAAATTAAATGGCAATTTGTGCTTGACTGGTCGAACAATCAAATTTTAATGATATGCAATAAAGAGCCAGCCTGTGTCGTTATTTGAACAGATGCGAATAGTTCGTGTTGAGACATAAATTTAAATGCCTATGAAGAAAAACTCTACTCCTTGCCGGGCAGCCGGGTCAGCCCATAAGAATCAGATGTCTTCGGTTGCGCTCCCGTGCCGTCGCACTATCGAATTTATCAGGCAGTTCGCCCGTGCATATCAACCGACGGCTCTGTCGTCACATTCGGCATCAGCTCCGGCTATTATTCTCAACTGATTAAGACCCCGTACCCCAATATTTGTTAACGCCGGGGCGGTCAAGCGTTGTGCAGATGTGTTCGTGCAGTGAGGGAGCAATGCGGTTGCATTGTGACCGAAACAAGCGGACGCAGATGCATGGCGATTGGCCGAGTCGATGGTAATTTATGCCACGGCATACCATATCAATCACCAATCCCATCGCGTCCTTGCTATGGTGGACATTTGCACGTGATGTAACTATAGTCAGCGGGAATCCGCCGTGAATCTACGGCCAAATGTCTTTTTATACCCTTGATTTTCTTACCTCCGTCAATTCCCTTTACCGATTGGGTCGGTCCCGTACGTACGCTTTGGCTATCGATGACGGCATCTGTCGGTGATTACCTGAGTATCGCATCTCTCCGGCGCTTTTTGCCTTGTTCCTTAGTCACGTAGCTACGGCTACGCTCCATCGTCACAAGACAAAAATCACTCAGAGATATGCGACCCCGGCGTTAACCAATATTGGGGAGCGGGGTCTAAGAGAGGTCCCAGTCGGAGGCCTCTCGATGTAAATATGCGCAATGTTTTGTGCTGATACTTGCATATTTGAGCGAAAATGCTTAAATTTGCGGTCGATTTTTATCAACATACCCATAACAAATTATTAATTAATAAATTAACAATGCATTACGAAACCGTTTTCATTTTAACTCCCGTTTTGTCTGATGCTCAGATGAAGGAAGCGGTAGAAAAGTTCAGCAAGGTGCTCACCGACAACGGAGCTACCATTGTGAACACCGAAGAGTGGGGCCTGCGCAAGCTCGCTTATCCCATCGAGAAAAAATCGACCGGCTTTTATACTCTCATTGAGTTTGACGCCGAGCCTACTATGGTCAAGAAACTCGAAACAGCCTATCGCCGTGACGAACGAGTAATCCGTTTCCTCACATTCCGTCTCGACAAATATGCCGCTGAATATGCTGCAAAACGTCGCAGCCTGAAGGCAAACAAAGACAACGCACCTAAAGAAGAAGTAAAGGAGAACTAATCATGGCACAAGCATCATCAGAAATCCGCTATCTCACACCCATGTCGGTTGATGTGAAGAAGAAAAAATATTGCCGTTTCAAACGCAGCGGTATTAAATATGTTGATTACAAAGACCCGGAGTTTCTCAAAAAATTCCTCAACGAGCAGGGTAAAATTCTCCCCCGCCGTATCACCGGCACCTCGCTCAAATTTCAGCGCCGTGTGGCTCAGGCTGTTAAACGTGCCCGTCACCTCGCTCTGCTGCCTTATGTAACCGACTTGATGAAATAACTTTAAAGCTAAGGAATACAAATTATGCAGATTATACTTAAAGAAGACGTTCAGGGCCTCGGATACAAGGACGACGTCGTAGAAGTGCTGTCTCTTATACACATCTCCGAGCCCACGAGACTACGCTGCATCTCGT
>ENA-OYXU01000459-OYXU01000459.1-human-gut-metagenome-genome-assembly--contig:-NODE-459-length-16180-cov-5.482171_pt1 | contig 16180 bp, 7 predicted proteins | sample MGYA00243243_ERZ653435 | MGnify/ENA primary metagenome ERZ653435 (study PRJEB26926, sample SAMN06165113) | human gut metagenome | biome: ENVO:00009003; feature: ENVO:2100002; material: ENVO:00002003... | reverse complement strand
CAGCTTCGGTCCCGCCCTCTTCTCGCCCAACGCTTGGGGCGACTTCTGGATTATGGTCGTAGGTCCGCTCGCAGGCGCTCTACTCGCCGTATTCATCTGGAAATCACTCGTCGCCGCCAAAAAAGGCAAATAATCAGATTTTCTGACAGACCTGTAACAATTAAACTAACGCAGTCGCTCGACACTATCGCCGAACGACTGCGTTAATTTTTACCTACACGATTATGTCATAAACTCTCCAATAAAGCATCTTCAAGCAAAAAAGGTATTACACCGATATATATCACGCCGTCCTCATCAGTCCAGCGTTTAATATTACCGTCAAGAACTACAATCTTGCGGAAAAAATCACCTGTGTTCTTGAGAGAAAATGTTTCCTGAGCTTTCTTTTCGGGACTATCAACATTTAAAGCCGATTGGATGTAAATCTTGCTGTTACCTATATTGACGACAAAATCTATCTCATATTGCGACATCTTGCGTTTACCGTCAATAATACGGCTAAGCTCCACAATCCCGACATCGACCGAATATCCTCTGCGCACAAGTTCATTATATATCATATTTTCCATTAAATGAGACCTTTCTTGCTGCCGGAAATTCAAACGGGCATTTCTGAGACCGAGGTCTGTAGCATAATATTTTTGTATTGTGTCAAAATATCTTCGGCCTTTAACATCCCAACGCTTGACACCTTCAAAAATATATGCATCCTCAAGATATTCAATATAACTTCTAATAGTGTTGTGCGAAGGAGTCCTGCCTATTGCGCTCCCGGCCGTATTGGCGAGCTTATTAGGGTTTGTAAGTGAACCTATTGACGATGAAAGCGTATCTACAAGCGGGCTCAAAGTGCTGTCATCTTTAAGTTTATATCGTTCGATGATATCCTTTATATAAACATTGGCAAATAATCCTTGTAAATATTTACGTTTCTCCTTTTCGTCGGGTTCAATCACCGCTAACGGCATCCCTCCATACATCATATAATCTTCTAACGCATCAGCCTTCTCTTTATCCGTTACAGAGAGATATTCCGAAAAAGACAGTGGATAAACCTTAATCTCCGACCCTCGGTCTCTGAAATTTGTCACAATATCCTTCGACAGCATCTTAGAGTTGGAACCTGTGACATATATATCAAGATTGGGACGAGACATAAGGTCATTAAGAATATCATAAAATGTTGTGTATAACATTTCGCGATCTTCCTCAGCCACAATCGTCTCATCGACATTATCATTCTTTACTTTATATGACAATTGTATCTCATCGATAATCACATAAAATTTACGAGTCAGGTCTTTTGTGCACTCCAAAATATGGTCATACAGAAGATTAGGGTTACGATACTTTACATCAGATTTGCGGTCAAGCGCTATCTCAATGAAATCATCAGCGTCAGCTCCTTCCTCTATCATTCTTTTCTTGAAAAGAGTTGACAATAAAAATGATTTTCCCGACCGTCGTAAACCGGTGATTACTTTCACCTTGCCGTTCCATCTTTTGGCAAGAAGTTTATTAAGGTATTCGTCTCTTCTTATAATCATTTTCAATAAATTACAGTTATACACTGACAAAACACTTGCGTATTACAAGCATCTTGTCACCACAAAATTAGTCTATATTTTTTATTCTCCAAATTTTATGTGTTTAAATATAGCATTCGTGTTTAGGATACCCCCGTCTACACAACATCGCCGTGCAATCTCTGTGATTGCACGGCGATGTTGCTGTATAGCTGGGGCAGACGGCGTTTACCATCTGAATGTCATTGTCTGCGTATAACCCTCTGTCGAGCCGGCGTAATATTCTTTCTCCGTAAGTTTTACGGGCAGCCCGTCAGCGTTGAGATCCCAAGTGAATGTATAGCGGGATGAATACTCACCCTCAAGTTCATTGCACTCTGTCGGCAGATGTGTCGTAGATTTGCCAAGCAGTCCTGCAAAATACATCACACTCATTTCGTCCATGTCGATATTGAAACACTGGTCGAAAAGCATGATTCCGCCTTTGTTTACAATCGGCGTCGTACCGTAAGAGATTGCAGACTCGAAAGGCTTGGTAGATTCATCATCAGTAACACTTACCTTCACAATATCACCGTCTCCGTTATATGTTATTACAGTAACCTCATTGTCGCCCTCGCTGCGTTTCATCTTTGAGAGCTGTCCGGCTGCGTTGTACTCGAAATCCCATGTCTGCTCATACAGTTCGCCGTCATACTCATCATACTCCGTCTCATAGCAGTGCTCGATAAAGCCGGCGTTGTTGACGCGCAGACGGAATGTAGCGCCGTCGTTCTCTGCACTACTCTTGGCGCTGACAGAGTTTTCGCGCACGATTACATTATAACCGTCGACAGGTGCGGCAAGATATTCAAATGTATAGATATCCTCACCGTCGTTGATTGATGCGACACGGCCGTCGGCATTGGTGGTGATGACAGCGTCGCCTACCTGTGCGGGCACGCCTTCGGGGAATACATCCTCGACAGGACAGATTACAGGATTTTGAGGGTCATCGTCGTCACTGCACGATGTGAAACCGGCAGCTACACTCAGCATAAACACAAAAGTGCAAGCATTGTAAATAATCTTTTTCATATAAATTGTTTGATTAAAATAAGTTTTTTCACGACAAATTTAGCTCTTTTTCAATCAACCGCAAAGCACATCCATAATAAATTCAAGCACTCTACCCCCCCTATTATATACTTAAATATCAACCATTTACAAATTATGTTTTTTTTTACATCGGATTCATCTGTCAGACAAAAGCACACTCCTACACAAAAAAACGAGACCGCAGCTTTAAAGCCGCGGTCTCGTTGATATCCCTAAACCTTTTTACTTCACATAAATGCGGCGGCCGTTGTGGATATTGACGGCCCCGCTGACAGGCTTGTCGTGTGCGATGCCGTCGACTGTATACCACAAGCCTTCGTCCTCGGCGTCAACCACGATGTCATCGACTCCGCTGGCGGCGTCAGTGGATAAACGGAAATAATCCATGTTACACGACGCATGCACAAGGTGATAGACTAATTTGTGCGTACCCTTGGTGAGCGGTATCGTCACATTGGGCGCCGTAAACTCCTGATACTTCTGCCACTCGTTGAGGCCCGTGTTGACCATAAACGGATTGGCCTCCGAGCCGTAGTCAACGCCGTCGACAGTGATATAATACTTATGCTGACCCATCGTGGCCACACATGTCGAGAATGTGTAATCGCCGGCTACCTTACATTCAAATGTATAGGTCACATAGTTGCCGGGACTGCTGTTGCCCAAGTGGATGATTTCGTCACCCTTTGCATAACCCGGGCCTGACGCTCCGTTCACGCCGTTGACCGAGCGGCTGACGGCCACGTTGCGGTCACGGCGATATTGCTTGTAGCTGCCGTTGATCTTGCCGTCCTTCCAGTAATATTTGCCGTAACCCTCGTCATAATTCTCGACTTCGAGTTTGCCGGGAACACTGAGGTTGAAATTCTCGGGCTCGCCCTCGATGACGATACTCTCGAAGTTGCAGTTGGCGACTCTGAAGACAATATCCATGCGGTGTTTGCCCTTGGCAAGATGCATCTCCGGGATGATTGTCACCAGACCGAAGCCGTGCCAGTCGTTGATTTCGCCGCTGAAATAAGCGACATCCTCGAGATCCTCGCGGTTTATCACGATAGGCTCGGCATCAGTGCCATAACTTACGCCGTCGATTGTTACGACCAACTTGGTGTTACCGATGGTGGCAAGACAGGCACGGACGTCATAATCGCCGGCCTCCGTACACTCAAACTCATAGGCGAGACGGTCGCCGTCAGACATGTTGCCGACATAGATTTGATGCTTGCCGTTGACATCGCCGTCCTTGCTGATGGCCACGCCCTTGTCCTTGCGATACTCTTTATAGTTGCCTGCGTCACCGAAGTGAAATTCATAATCGCCCGTGACAAAATTTTCGGCCTCGACCTTGCCCGGCACCTTGTTGTCAAAGACCTCGATAGTACCGTAGTCGCCAATGCGCGTAAAGATAAACTTATCAGGGTTAAGCGTGTTGATGTCGCCGAAGCGGAAGATGTGCTTACCCTTTTTCAGCGACAGAGCCTTGCTCACGACCGTGAAGTAGGTACCCCACTTGTTTTCGACGTCGGGAGCCGTGAACTCCTGCTTGCCTAACATGGCTTCGCCGTCGACATAGAGACGGAAACTGCCTGCGCCGCCGGTCGAGAGAACGGTCTCCAACTGATAGTCGCCGTCCTCGGCCACATCGATGGTATACTCAAACCAGTCGCCGCCGCTGAGGCTCTGTATGCTGCCCGGGGTCTCGTTGATGCGCACCCACTCGCGGCGGTAGACATAGTCACGGCCCTTGCCGTCGTTGCGGTTCTTGTCCATGGCCTCCTGACGCTGCGACTCACCGTTCTTGTAGTGATACGCCACGCCCTCGCCGCCGTAATCAAAATCCTCGGCTTCGACTATTCCCGGCACGACATTATCACGAAAAGGGCGGCGTCCGCTCTCAGGTGTCACACCCTCGAAATAGTCGGCGGGACTGTAGTTGGTGTAGTTGATGAGCAGTTTCTTGGCTACCTCGGCAGGACCCTCCTTCGACAGCAGGTTGTCGGCAATCTTGAGGTCAGAGAAGACGATGTGACCCTTGCCGTAGTCGATTTCGCCGACCGTCGTTCCGAGATGGAACGAGTATGTGCGCGTCGAGCCCACTACAAGGTTGGCTCCCTGCATATAGTAGCCGTGACGGTTGTTGCCGTCGTCTACCACGGCCTGATACTGCCAACCGAAGCCGATGTTGACGGGCAGACCCTTCATCAGCGGGTGATCAATGTTGAAGTGTATGCCGCCGACCCAGTCTTTGCCGATGGTGTAGCTGCCGTCATAGCGCGCGTCTGTGACCTCGGCAACTTTGCCTAACCATTTATCGGCGTTGGCTATGATTATGACTGTTGTTCCGTCATTCTTGGCGCGGTCGAGAATGTCGTCGGCGTTGACTGCAACCATGTCGGGACGTGACCATGCCAACTGCACCTTGCCGTCCTTCGTTCCGTCGTTGTGCTTGTATTTGAGCTCGACGCTAAGCTGCTGACCCTTCTCGAGATTGAGCTCTTTGGTGTAAGTGTTTGCGTTGGTATTGCCCAACCACTGCTCGTGCCAGAGATCTTTACCCGAGGCATCGCGAAGATAGATTTCCTGACCGCGCAGCGTGTTGACCACAAACTCAAACTTGCCGTCAACGGGCACAGTAATCTTGCCCTCGTAGCGGATGGAGTAAGGTGCGTTGGCAAGCACGTCGGCTGCCGGCTGCGCGCCGTTGTTGCAGTAGAAGTCTATCACGTCGACATCCTCTGTGCGTATCACGTTGGTGAAGTCGGCGTCAGAGTACCATGTGCGCTTCAGCTCACTGAAATCAGCGGCGCTGATTGTGGCGGCCTCGGCAAACTGCGAGCGGTCGATGATAATCCAGTCAAGCTGACCCATATCTGTCGTAAACTGCGGCAGAGTGTTGCCCGTCAGCGTCTTGTAGAACTGCGGAACGGCCGAGCCGCTGCCGTAATATGCGCCCGCACCCTTGAAATCGGCGGCCGTGTATTTCACGGCGAGTATCTCGTCATGGCCTTTGGCAGTTTCGGCTCCCCCCGTGAGCTCGGCCTGCACCTGATATGTGCCCTCGCCGCCCTCGGGAATCTTGAACTCAACACCTTTCTCAAGCAGCTCACCGTAGACGTCGCCGCCGCTCACGCTCACGCTCTTTTCGGGCATAGTCTGCACCACGGCGCCCGTCGGGCCGACCATCTTGGCCTTGAGCGTATAAGTGCCGGCCGGGAGCACCTGCTCGTTGATGATATAGAAGTCGACGATGGCCGTAGCCGGCGATTTGACTATCTGGTTGCGGGTCTTGACAGCCACTAACAGAGGCGCATTTGCCTCCTTCATGATTTTAGCGTCGCCTTTGGTGTTGCGATATATGTCGACGACACCGCTATGGTTGTCATAAGGCTCGCTCTCCCAACCGTTTATGGCATACATATCTCCGCAGTTGCGCATGCGGAAGTTTGTGATGCGGCGTGCCTGATGGTCCATGCTGACATTACCCATAAGCTCTGTCAGCTTGTCGATTGAGCCGAAATATTTATAGAGATTCTGCTCTTTGAAAAATCGCTGATAACGGCTGTACTGATTCTCCCAGTATAGACCGTCCCAGCCCAACTCGCCGGTCTGCTGTATGGTGTTATGAATCTTCTCAATGCGCGGAGGCGTACTCAGGGCACCTTCCTCGCCGCGCACCCATATTTCTTTGGTCACGTAGTCGTCCTTGGGGTTATAGTCCTTGACTCCCTGCAGGTTGTCGGGACCGCGATACATTCCTTCTTTCCACGTCTCGGGAGCGCCGGCCTGATGCACATCCTGCCAGCCCACCTGATAAAGTGTCTCGTCATAGGGGCGCATATGTGTCTTGTGAAGCTCCTCGCCCGTCTGATTGCTCACGCCGGGTGTGTTGCCCGAGCAAAGCAGCAAGAAGCGCGTCTCGTCAATCTTGTGGAACTCGCGCATATCATTCAGACGCTTGTTGATAAGCGGTTGATTATGCAGCAGGTCGCCGAAGAACTCGTTGATAAGGTTATAAATCACGAGCGACGGATGGCTGCGGTCGCGCTTGATCATGCGTGCCGTTTTCTCGACGAGTATGCCGCGGTTGAAGTCGTCTACGCCGCTGTGATAGGCGCCCGGCTCCTCGAAATAGAGCAATCCCATCTCGTCGGCGGTCTCAAGCATCAGCGGGCCGCCGATGTTGCGGTGGAAGTTGAGACAGTTGAGACCGAGGCTCTTGGCTGCGTTGACCTGAGCGATGGTCTGCTCCTTGGTCGAGTAGATGCCGCCCTTGCTCCAGTAGCCCCACGAGATGGCCGAGCGGAGCACAACTCGCTTGCTGTTAAGATAGAAATTGGCATTGTCGCCGAAACCTTTGCCCTCAAACCAACGGAAACCGAAGTGACGGCTGCTGTCGTCGAGCACATTGCCCGCTCCGTCTAACAACTCGACGCGCAGGCGGTAGAGATTGGGATGCTCGAGATCCCACAGTTTGGCGCCGTCAAACGTCAGATCAGTCAGCGTCAACTGCCCGTCACGGACGTCGGCCACGGGCACGCTCTTGGTCAGATGCACGTTGTCGGCATTGTCATAGTCGGTGATGGTGGCGCGCACAGTTTTCACGTCACTGTAGTCGCCGAGAGAGACCACAGCGTCGACCGTATTATAGTTCTGGGACGGCTTGTTCTTCACCCAGACATCAGCTATTTCAGCTTTGGGGTCAATGCAGTGCAGGTTGACACGTCCGGTGATACCGCCGAAACCGTGGCTCGGAGGCATCATCTGGTCTGTGTTGCCCCAACGCTCGAGCGTGAAGTCACCCCACGACGTGTTGCCGCCGTGGTTAGTGATGCGCACGGCGAGAGTCTGTGTCTTGCCGGGTTTGATAGCTTTGGTGATGTCAGCCGCATACGGAGTCTCGGACACGATGTCATAGGCCACAAGTTCGCCGTCGACATAGACTTCGGCGCGCTGGCGGAAACCCTCGAAGTCGAGCATGAATTTCTTGCCGGCCTCCGAGGCAGGCACAGTGATGGTGCGCCACCACCAGCAGACACCCTTGACATGGTCGGGGCGCGACTCACGCTGATTGGCTGCCGGCTCTAAATACTCCATGTCGGTGCCGGGCACACTGACATTCAACGTGCCGTCGGGGCCATCGCCCTCGAGCACACTCCAGCCCCCCGTAGGCGCGTTGACCGGAAGTTTTGTCAGATCTGTTGCCTCTGAGGGCAGATAGAGTTTGTCGTCGGCCCATTGTGCATCGGCGTCACGCCACAGATGCCAGCCGGGTCCGCTGAGACCGATAGTCAGTCGGCCCGATGCAAACGCCGCAGATACGGCCATAAATGCCGCCAACAGCGTCAATACTACTTTTTTCATGCAAATTAAGGTAATGGGATGAATACTAAAGAACTTATCAAATGTTTAAAACCCGGAATTTGGTTTATCAAGTAACAAATTTAGTATTTTTATCACACTGTGCAAAAACTTTTTTTCACTAACTTTGCAGCGGTTTGAAATGAATTTGCTTTTACGCATTAATACTCTGATTATCAGCATATAATGACTGACAACTTCTCAACATCCAAGTCACTTTTCGCACTCGCTGCGGGCACATTCGGCCTCGGCATCACCGAGTATGTGATGATGAGCATTCTCCCTGACCTCGCCTCACAGTTTGACGTCAGCATCACCTCCGCAGGCCACCTCATATCGGCCTACGCCTTAGGCGTTTGCGTCGGCGCACCGCTTATCGTGCTCTTCGCCCGCAATATGCCGCTACGGCGCATCCTGCTGCTCCTCATAGCCATCTTCATCGCCGGGAACCTCGCTTTTGCGCTCTCGCCTAACTACTTGTTCGCCGTCGCCTCGCGCTTTATGGCCGGGCTGCCCCACGGCGCCTACTTCGGCACGGGCGCGCTCGTCGCCAGCCGCATCGCCGGACAGGGCCGAGCCGCCTCGGCCGTCGCTCTGATGTGCATGGGCATGACCGTTGCCTGCCTCATCGGCGTGCCGGCCGGCTCATGGCTCGCATCAGTGCTGTCGTGGCGCGTCATCTTCGGCTTCGCCGCCCTCTGGGGCGTAGTCACCCTCGTGATGCTACGCGTGTGGATACCGTGGTTAGAGGGTCTGCCGCGCACCACCGCCCGCGCCCAGTTCAAATTCATGCGCAACGCCGCCCCATGGCTGCTCTGCGGCGCCACCCTCGCGGGCAACGCCGGCGTCTTCAGCTTCTATAGCTACATCGCCCCGCTCATCACCGGCGTCAGTCACCTGCCCGAGACCTTCATGCCCGTGCTCATGCTCTTGGTGGGCGCCTCAATGTGTGTCGGCACCTACAGCGGCGGACGCCTCAGCGACCGTCACGGCGCCGGACTGACGGCCTACCGTCTGCAGTGGCTCATCTTCGGTGCTTTGGCCGCTATCACCCTATTCTCGCCCGTGGCGTGGCTCAACGTCGTGCTCATCTGCTTCGCGGCGTTTGCCCTTTTCGCCGTCTCGCCTCCGATGCAACTCCTGCTCATACGCTTCAGCCCCGGCAACCAGCTGATGGGCGGAGCCATGATACAGATAGCATTCAACCTCGGCAACGCCGTCGGCGCCTACTGCGGCGGCCTCCCCATCGAGGCCGGCTGGGGCGTCAGATTCTCGGCCACAGTAGGCGCCGTCTTCGCCGTCGCCGGCATAGTCATGATGGCCGCTTTCATGCGCCGCTACGACCGCCCTAATAAAAACCAAGGGGCGCATCATCCGACGCGCCCCCTTTACACACATTTATCAAGTCCCTATGATTAAGGGATAAGATTATGAGCTTTGAAGACTTTGCGAATCTTGTCTAACGCGAAGGTCACCTGATCTTTGGTATGCGTTGACATGAGGCTGAATCTTATCAGTGTGTCCTGCGGAGCTACGGCCGGCGAAACGACGGGGTTGACGAAGATGCCCTCGTTGAGCAGGTCGCGTGTGATGGCAAAGGTCTTGAAGTTATCGCGGATATAGAGAGGGATAATTGGCGTAGATGTATGACCAATCTCACAGCCCATATTGCGGAAGCCCTCGAGAGCATATTTGGTTATCTCCCACAGATGCTCCTGACGCTCGGGCTCGGCGACCATGATTTCGAGAGCCTTGAGGGCGGCAGCCGTCGAGGCCGGCGTAATGCTTGCAGTGAAAATATATGAGCGTGAGTGGTGGCGCAGGAAATTGGTGATTTCCTTGTCTGTAGCGATGAAACCGCCAAGCGATGCAAACGACTTGGAGAATGTACCCATAATCAGGTCGACATCCTTTGTAACGCCGAAGTGATTACAGGTGCCGCGGCCGCCTTCGCCGAAGACACCGATGCCGTGAGCCTCGTCGACCATCACAGAGGCATCATATTTCTTTGCCAACTCGACGATTTTGGGAAGATTGGCCACGTCGCCCTCCATAGAGAACACACCGTCGGTCACAATCAGTTTGACTTTGTCGGGAGCACATTTCTGAAGCTGCTTCTCGAGCGACTCCATGTCGTTGTGCTTGTATTTAAGCTGCTGAGAGAACGACAGACGGCGTCCTTCGATGATTGAGGCGTGGTCCTGTTCGTCCCAAAGTATATAGTCCTCGCGGCCTGTCAACGTCGATACGACACCGAGATTGACACCGAAGCCGGTCGAATAAATCATCACATCTTCCTTGCCGATATATTCGGCGATAGCTCTCTCCAACTGTTTGTGGAGGTCAAGCGTGCCGTTAAGGAAGGGCGAGCCGGCACAGCCCGTGCCGTATTTGCGTGTAGCCTCTATGGCCGCCTCTTTGATACGGGGGTCATTGACAAGACCTGAATAACAGTTTGAGCCGAACATGAGCACCTTTTTGCCATGGATGAGCACCTCGGTGTCCTGCTCTGAGGCTATTTCTCTGAAATAGGGATAAATGCCGGCAGCTTTAGCTTCTTGAGGAGTCGTGTACTTTGCAAGTTTAGCCTGTAATAGCTTCATTTTTATATGTAAGATTGGTCTGTGTATTTACTAAATGACAGGCTTAACTGCCATTCAGACCGCAAATTTAGAAAATTATTCACTAATAATTTCCTTATTGCCCAAATTTCTTATGCCTCGCTTGCATTTTTTCACATTAGCACCGCCGTTAAACATCAGACGACCCACTTTCATCAAAATACATTAATGATACGTCATTAAAACAGCAAATCAATGTAAAGAAACTGTTGTTAAAAACAAATGTAGGGACGTGCCATTCGGCACGTATAATGTGGCCGCCCATGATTCGCGAATTATACATGTCCTTTTTAACATTTCAACCGGCTTTTGCATTTGACCCTAAACACCCGGAGCCGCGCCCGAAAGCGCGGCTCCGCATCATATGTTTATGTCGAACTTGGGTCAGAGTCCGCGGCCGTGGCAATTCTTGTACTTTTTGCCCGAGCCGCAGGGGCACGGGTCGTTACGGCCGATTTTGGGTGCGGCCTTGACAGGCATCACGCGCTGAGGCTCACCCTGACGGGCCGACGCCACGCGGCGCTGCTCCTCTTCGCCGGGCAGACCCGGACGCGAGGTGCGGTAATTGTCATAGCGGCGCGGCATCTCGGGAGCGGCCTGCTTGACCTCGGGCTGACGGGGCTGCGGCTTGGGCTCCTCACCCTCGGCAGCCGGAGCCTCCTCACGCGGCGGACGCACGGGTATCTGAGCGCGCATAAGAGCCGTCATAGCCTTGACATTAAGCTGATTGAGCATGCCCTCAAACAAGTGGAACGACTCGACCTTATAGATTACCAGCGGGTCTTTCTGCTCGTAAGACGCATTCTGCACTGACTGGCGCAGCTGGTCGAGCTCGCGCAGATGCTCCTTCCAGAGCTCGTCGATGGTTACAAGCAGCAGACCTTTCTGCCACTCCTTGACTATCGAGCGGCACTCGGTGTCAAACGCCTCCTGCAAGTCGACGCGCAGATTGAACACTCGCTTGCCGTCGGTGATGGGCACGATAATCTTGCCGCGGTAGTCAGAGTTCTCCAAGAGATTTGAGATAACCGGCATCGCAATCTCGCGTATGCGGTCGTTGCGGCGCGTCATGGCCTCCATGGCGGCGTCGCGCACACGCTCGATGCGGTCCTCGCGGTCGAGACTGCGCCACTCGTCCTCGGTGAACGGAGCTTCGATAGTGAGCACCTTGTATAACTCGAGGCACAGGTCTGCATAATCCTGCGGCTGGTCATAAGTGGTGACGATATTCTCCACGCAATCATAAAGCATGTTGGCGATATCGATGCCGATGCGCTCTCCGAGCAGGGCGTGATGGCGGCGGTTATAGATATATGTACGCTGCTTGTTCATTACGTCGTCATACTCAAGCAGACGCTTGCGTATGCCGAAGTTGTTTTCCTCGACGCGCTTCTGAGCCTTCTCGATGGCATTGGTAACCATCTTGTGCTCGATGGGCTCACCCTCCTGCAGACCGAAACGGTCGAGCCACTTCATCATCGAGTCTGTGGCAAAGAGTCGCATCAGCTGGTCCTCAAACGACACGAAGAAGATTGACGAACCCGGGTCGCCCTGACGTCCGGCACGACCGCGCAACTGACGGTCGACGCGGCGTGACTCGTGGCGCTCTGTGCCGATGATTGCCAGACCGCCGGCCTCTTTGACCTCAGGGGTCAGTTTGATGTCGGTACCGCGGCCCGCCATGTTAGTGGCGATGGTCACGACGCCCTTCTGACCGGCCTGAGCCACAACTTGTGCCTCGCGCTGGTGCAGCTTGGCGTTGAGCACCTGACAGTCTATCTTGCGCATGTCGAGCATGCGTTTGAGCAGCTCGGATATCTCGACCGATGTCGTGCCCACGAGCACCGGGCGTCCGGCATCGCGCATCTTGACGATTTCGTCGATTACGGCGGCATATTTCTCTTTCTTGGTCTTATAGACACGATCGTTCATGTCTATACGTGCCACGGGGCGGTTGGTCGGGATGGTCACCACATCAAGTTTGTAGATATCCCAGAGCTCGCCGGCCTCGGTCTCGGCCGTACCGGTCATACCCGCAAGCTTGTGATACATGCGGAAGTAGTTCTGCAGCGTGATGGTGGCGAATGTCTGTGTGGCGGCCTCGACCTTGACACCCTCCTTGGCCTCGATGGCCTGATGCAGTCCGTCGCTGTAACGGCGTCCCTCCATGATACGGCCTGTCTGCTCGTCGACAATCTTGATTTTGTTGTCGTCGATGACATACTCAATATCTTTCTCAAAGAGCGTGTATGCCTTGAGAAGCTGAGTGACGGTGTGCACGCGCTCGGCCTTGACGGCATAGTTCTGCATCAGTTCGTCCTTGCGTGCCTGACGCTCGGCCGGATCGGCGATAGACTCGACCTCAGACAGCTGCGAGGCGATGTCGGGCAGCACGAAGAAGTCGGGGTCGTCGGTCTTGCCGGTCAACTCGTCGATACCCTTGTCTGTCAGCTCGACCGAACGGTTTTTCTCGTCGATGACAAAATAAAGCGGATTGGTGACCGTCGGCATCTCGCGGTTGTTGTCCTGCATGTAGTAAGCCTCGGTGTCAAGCAGCGTACTCTTCATGCCCTCTTGGCTGAGGAACTTGATGAGCGCGCCGTTTTTGGGCAAGCCCTTATAGGCGCGGAAGAGCAGCAGAGCGCCTTCTTTCTTGACATCCTTGTCGTCAGAGGCGAGCTTTGCCTTGGCCTCAGTGAGAATCGACGTTACGAGACGGCGCTGGGCTTCGACGACTTTCTGCACGTTCTGTTTGTATTCGTCGAAATACTGGTCGTCGCCCTTGGGCACGGGACCGGAGATAATAAGAGGCGTACGGGCATCATCGATAAGCACGGAGTCGACCTCGTCGACGATGGCATAGTAGTGCTTGCGCTGCACCATGTCCTGCGGTGCCATGGCCATATTGTCGCGGAGGTAGTCGAAACCGAACTCATTGTTTGTGCCGAACGTAATGTCGCACTCATATGCGGCACGGCGTTCGGGCGTATTGGGTTGGTGTTTGTCAATGCAGTCGACCGTAGAGCCGTGGAACATGTAGAGCGGACCCATCCATTCCGAGTCACGCTTTGACAGGTAATCGTTGACGGTCACCACATGCACGCCGCGCTTTGACAGCGAACGTAGGAAGACGGGGAGCGTGGCCACGAGGGTCTTGCCCTCGCCTGTGGCCATCTCGGCGATTTTGCCCTGATGGAGCACGATACCGCCGATGAGCTGCACGTCATAGTGCACCATGTCCCATGTGATTTCATTGCCACCGGCAACCCAGTGATTTTTCCAGATAGCCTTGTCGCCCTCGATGCTGACGAAGTCGCGTCCCTGACCGGCAAGCTCGCGGTCGAGGTCGGTGGCTGTGACCTCTATGGTCTCGTTGTGAGCAAAACGGGCGGCTGTCTCGCGCATTACGGCGAAAACTTCGGGCAGATGCTCGTTGAGTTTATTCTCGATGATGTCGAGTATATCTTTCTCGTGTTTGTCAATCTTGTCCCAGACGGGCTGACGCTCGTCGAAAGGCAGGGTCTCGACCGTCGAGCGCAGCTCCTCGATGGCGTTGCGGTCAGGGGCGACGGCCGCGTCGATATCGGCACGCACGGCGTCTATGCGGCCTCGCAGCTCGTCGTTGCTCAGCGGCTCAAGCTCGGGACCAATAGCCTTGATTTTGTCGACAATGGGGCGTATGGCCTTGAGGTCGCGCTGCGACTTGTTGCCGAATAATTTGCTTAATACATTTACAAATGACATAGTCTATGATAGTTTTATTTTTTGCATGAAAAAGGAAATTGTCACGGGTGCATGCGTCCTGCAGTCGGTTGACATAGCCGCCACACAGACGCATAAACGTCACCGTCCTCGCGTCTCAGTCGAGTTCGAGAGCCGGCAGCGATGCACCGTTGGGCGAACGTATGCGCAGCAGGCGCGCAACTGTCGGGGCGATGACGCGCACATCGACAGGCGTGTGTATTTTCTGAGGCTTTACATCCGGCGCAAGTATAAATGCCGGAGCTGTCGAGGCAGCGATGCGGTGCACGCGGCTCACACGTTTGGGATTAGCCTCGCTGTGGTAATCGTCGACGACTTCCCAGCCGGGGAGCACGCTCATCACGAGGTCGCCGGCAGTCGAGAGGCTGATATTGCGTTTGAGGGCCTCGGAGTTGGGTCCGGCATCGCCCTCGAAAATCTGGTCTATCGTGTAAACGTCCTTTATTCCGCTCATGCGGGCGAGGAAGGCGGCAGCGGCTGTGCGCACGGCCTTCGCGTCAAGGTTTTTCTGCTTGATAAGGGCGTCATTGAGGAAGAAACGGCCTTTGTGATAGCCGCTGACCCATTCGCCGTCGCCATAGACGGCCATAAGGTACATATTGAGCAGAGAGCCCGCCTTGCGGGTCGAGAACTCTCCGTAAGGGATGTTCCACTGTTCGTCGTCGCGTCGCGAGGTCGAGCCGGGAGGTGTCGCGGCGAGGAATATCACCGCATTGCCGCCTGCGGTCGAGCGGTCGACTGTATTGAAAAGCTTCTCCAACTCGCGGTCTAAGCGCAGATAGCTGTCCATCAGCTCAAAGCGCGTGTCGGGATTCTTGGAGTAGCCGTAATGTCTGAGTGTATAAGCCACGTTGACCATGTCGACGCCGTCATGTGTGCCTAACTTAAGATTGTCGATGATGTCGGTGGCGACAGATGTCACCTCGGCATTGACCGGCGCGGCGTTTTTGAATATCTCATAGCGCTGCGCTCCACGCGGGAAGACGTAGCGGAAAGGATAATGCTTGAGATGGTCGGGCAGATTGGGATAATCGGCCGGCTTCATCACCGGCGTCCAGCTCAGCGTGTCGAGACGCGATGCAAGCGGCGTCAGGCGGTTGCGCCCGGTGACGACAGCGGGTACGTCCTTATAGAAAGTCGTAGTGGCCCAGTTGCCGTTGGCGTCCGAAATCCACATGGCGCAGTTGGCCGCATGGCCGCCCAAGGCTATGGCCACCTGCGGGTCGGGTGCAACGGCATAGACCTGTGTGACACCGCCTCCGGCTATGCGCACTTCGTCAGCGAGAGTGGATGTCAGTAGATTGCGAGGCGAGTAGGTCTCGTTGGTGAAATTACCGATGCTTGTATTATCTAACAGTACAGGTGTACTTCGACGCCCGGCTACATCATATGTAAAAGCCTCGGAGATACCGTTGACTGACGGCGACGCGCCGGTCATCAGCATGGCAGTGGCGGCCGTGGCGTCAAGAGGTGTGCCGTAGTCTGTGTTGGCTATCATCACACCGTCGCGCAGCAGACGGCGGAAACCGCCCTCGCCGAAATAGTCGCGAAGCAGGTCGATATAGTCGCGCTCGAGTCCGTCAACCATGATGCCGACGACAAGCTGCGGACGCGACTTTGACTCGGCGGCAGGCATAGTCATGCCGACCATCGAGGCGAGCAGCACAAGCATCAGACGTGATGAAACAGACTTATTAGTCAGCGACATTGTTATTTCTTATTCTTTTCTCTGATAGTCAGATAGATATAATTAGCCGAACGGATGAGGTCACAGAGCGCCAGAGGCACGAAAGCCGCATTGCCCGATTGATG